>Ga0194132_10010908_pt1 | contig 11917 bp, 9 predicted proteins | sample TA2KigOf80mmetaG_FD_148612 | JGI IMG/M metagenome (GOLD analysis project Ga0194132, IMG submission 148612) | Freshwater microbial communities from Lake Tanganyika, Tanzania - TA2015054 Kigoma Offshore 80m | ecosystem: Environmental > Aquatic > Freshwater > Lake | place: Tanzania: Lake Tanganyika... | reverse complement strand
AAAATCGTGCAGTAGCCGCACTCGACAAGTGGGAACGTCATAGGCGAGAGTTGAAGTTAAGACTAGATGGCTAGTTGTTTAAATATCGGCCATGTATTTAGAATCCTCTGTTGTCCCGCCCGTCTAACCGCAATTATCATTAGAATATGAACCCGCACCTGCTGAAACTAGAACATCAAACCCGTCGCACGTTCCTCCGCGGTGCCGGGCAGTTCAGCCTTGGCGCGATTGCCATGGAGTCGCTGCTAAGCGCAAGGGCAGATGCGGTGACCCCCGATCCGACGCGACCGCTCGCCCCGCGCGCCCCTCACTTCGCGCCCAAGGCCAAGCACGTGATTTATCTTCACATGAGCGGCGCGCCACCGCATTTAGACATTTTTGATTACAAGCCGGAGTTGGTAAAGCGCAGCGGGCAGGACTGCCCGGACCAATTCTTAAAGGGCAGGCGCTTTGCGTTCACCAGCGGCGTGCCAAAACTTATGGGTACTCCGCGCAATTACGCCCAACACGGGCAGGGCGGCATCTGGATGTCCGACGCGCTTACGAATCTCCCGCGTGTTGCCAACGATGTGACGGTCATCAAGTCGTTGCACACGGATGAATTCAACCATGCGCCAGCAGAGCTGCTGCTTTACACTGGCTCCGGCCGCCAGGGCCGCCCCGCGATGGGCACATGGGTAACCTACGGACTAGGCACGGAGAATGAGAATTTGCCCGGCTTCGTAGTGCTAATTAGCAGCGGCGTGCAACCCAGTGGGGGGCAAAGCTGTTGGGGCAGCGGCTTCCTGCCGTCGGTCTATCAGGGCGTGCAGTGCCGCTCCAAAGGTGATCCCGTGCTCTACGTTTCCAACCCGCCCGGCATGGATCGCGAGATGCGCCGCCGCACACTCGACACGCTGCGCGATCTTAATCAGTTGCAGGCCGAGGAACTCGGCAGCCCGGAGACGGCCACGCGCATTGCACAGTATGAGCTGGCCTTCCGCATGCAGGCCAGCGTGCCTGAGGTGATGGACATTTCTAAGGAGCCGGCGGCGTTACTGGAGTCGTATGGCGCGAAGCCGGGCGATGCTAGCTTTGCTAACAATTGCGTATTGGCGCGTCGGCTCGTCGAGCAGGGAGTTCGCTACGTGCAGCTCTTCGACTGGGGCTGGGATTTCCACGGCACCGGCCCGAATGAAGACATCCGCGGCGGCCTAACGAACAAAATGGCGCGCACGGACAAACCCGTAGTCGCGCTGATCGAGGACTTGAAGCAGCGCGGGCTATTCGATGAAACGCTCATTGTGTGGGGAGGCGAATTTGGCCGGACGCCGTTCCGCGAGGGCCGCACCGCCGGAGGCGCAGTGCTGGGGCGTGATCACTACCCTGACTGTTACTCGTTGATGCTGGCAGGCGCGGGCATCAAGCGCGGCTTTAGCTACGGCGAGACTGACGAGCTAGGCTTTAGCATCGCGGAGAATAAGGTTCACGTCCATGACTTGCAGGCAACGATCATGCATCAGCTGGGATTCAATCACGAGAAACTCACGTTCCGCTTCCAAGGCCGCGACTACCGGCTGACCGACGTGCACGGCCATGTGGTGAAAGACATTTTGGCGTGAGACAACGCGAATTCATTCTCGCCACTGGCCAGTTCAATTTCTCTGCCGAGGCCGCCACTTAGCAGCACCCGCTGTCTCCGCAAAACCGTTGGCGTTCAATCGACATCGAGGGATGATACTTGTGGCGATACTCGTTAGACCGGAACGTAAGGGCAGGGGAGATCTAGCATTTCATCCGCAACGTCGAGCTGCCAGCGACTATCTCGAAGCGGCACAGTGCTCATCGCGGGAGATTTGACTTCAAGCTATGGCCTACTGCCGCCACTCTCCTCGCCACACATGAGTAAGCTCAAAAAACTTTCCGGCAAAACGGCGCTGATCACTGGCGCAAGCAAGGGCTTGGGCAAGGCGATGGCCCTCGCTTTCGCCGACGCAGGTGCACGGCTGGCGCTGGCCTCGCGCGACACCAAACTGCTCGCCAAGGTGCAAGCCGAGTGCCGCGGCCATGGTGCGGAAACTGAGGTTTATTCGGTGGACGTCACTAACGAGGCGCAGGTCGAGCGTCTGCGCTGCGACGTGCTAGCGCGCTTTGGCCAACTGACCATTTTGGTCAATAACGCGGGTATCAACATCCGCAAGCCCGTCACTGACTTTACGTTGGCCGAATGGCATCAAGTGCTGGACACGAACCTGACCAGCGTATTTCTCCTGTGCCGCGCGTTCGTGCCGCATTTGGAGACTGGGTGCGGCCGCATCATCAACCTCGCTTCAATGATGGCGCACATTTCCATCGCGCACCGCGTGCCGTATTCGGCTAGCAAGGCAGGCATCATCGGGTTGACGAAGTCGCTCGCATTGGAGTTGGCCGGTAAGGGCATCACCGTGAACGGCATCAGTCCCGGCCCATGCGCGACCGAGATCAATACAGCGATCCTCAGCAACCCCGAGCTACTGGCAAAGTTCACGGCCCAATTGCCCGTAGGCCGCTTCGGCAAGCCCGAGGAAGTCGCTGCGCTGGCCGTATTCCTCGCTTCAGACGATTCCAGCTTCATCACCGGCACGGACGTGGTGATTGACGGCGGGTGGATGGCACAATGACGCCGCATGAGCAGCCCGGAATCACTCCCAACACAACAGCTAGCAACACGGTTACGTCGCTTTGGGCAGCAGTTACTGACCGTGGTGCTGGTAGGCGTTTTGGTCTTGTGGGTTCACGAATTCTTCACCGAAGCGGCTGATCCGCGGGGTTGGAAATTGCTGGTATTGCTGCCGCTACTGCTCGTGGGAGCGGCAGGTTCGGGGGCGCTCCTAGTCGCAGCCGTGGTCGATTGGCGTGCTCGCGCGCGGCAATGAACGCGATGGCAGAAGCTTGATTCTCGACCAACAAATCAAAGTCCTAAAAAACAGGGATTCCTTTGGCCAGTCTCCCGCATTGTCTTGCAGGCTTCGGGATGACCAGCGTGAGCAACCCTTGATATTTCAGCTGGCGATTATCACGACAGTTTACGCTTGGTTCCTCAGGATGCCTGCGGATTAATGGACGCAAGCTCAAATGCCAATTGTCTCATGTTAATCCTGAGTTCCCGCCGACATTTCCTCAAGACGACTGCGGCTGTCGCGGCTGCGACGACGCTACCGCAATGGTTTCTCAATGAGACTGCCCAGGCGACGGCTGAGACGCCCAGCCCCAATGACCAGCCCGGCGTCGCGCTGATCGGTTGCGGCGGACGGGGCAGGGGAGTGGCGCGCGAGGCGGCCCAACATGGCCGGATAATAGGCTTATGCGATGTGGATGACGCTAATCTCGCGCAGGCGCAAAAGCTTTGGCCCGAGGCACAGCTTTACAAGGACTTCCGCAAGGTGCTCGAGCGCTCTGACATTCACATCGTCGTCAACGGCACCCCGGACCATTGGCACACGTTCATCAACCTCGCGGCGGCGCGCGCGGGCAAAGACATCTATAGTGAGAAACCGCTCACGTTGACGGTGGCGGAAGGGCAACGGCTAGTGAAGGCGATGCGGGAGACAAAGCGCATCCTCCAGACCGGGAGCCAGCAACGCAGCGACAAAAATTTTCGCCTCGCTTGCGAACTCGTGCGTAACGATCGCATCGGCAGACTCAAGCACGTGAACGTCTGGCTACCGCATGGGCGGCGGGAGGGGCCGTTTGCGAAAGCACCCGCACCCGCTGGGCTCGACTGGGATTTTTGGCTCGGCCAGACGCCGCGGATGGATTACCAGAGGGAACGCTGCCATCAGACGTTCCGCTACTTTTGGGAATACTCAGGCGGCACAATGACGGACTGGGGTGCGCATCATAACGATATTGCGCTTTGGGGTACGGGCTACGAGCGCAGCGGACCGGTAAGCATCGAGGGTCAGTCGCTAGTCCCGATGATCCCCGGCGGCTTCACCGCCGCGAGCGAATACGCCGTCCTTTATACTTACGCAAACGGCGTGACGCAGCTGACGCGCAGCACGCACGGCAATGGCTGGAACGGCTCCGTCACTGACAAGGCGGCACCACAACACGGAGTTAGATTCGAGGGGAGCAACGGCTGGATCTTTGTCACGCGCGGAAAGATTGAGGCGAGCCACGGCGATTTGCTAATGACACCTTTGCCATCTTCCGCGCCACGGCTTTACGCAAGTGACAATCACATGAAAAACTTCTTCGACTGCGTTCGCTCGCGAAAGCAGCCGATCTGCGACACAGAAATCGGCCACCGTTCTGTGAGCGTCTGCCATCTTGGTGTCATTGCCATACGTTTGGGTCGCGCGCTTAAGTGGAACCCAGCACAAGAGCAGTTTGTCGGCGACAACGAGGCCAACACCTGGCTTGCCCGCGAGCAGCGGAAACCATGGAGCTACGAGACGCTCTGAGCCCGGGTGATAAAACCCTCGCGCCCTCTCCGCACGCCGCGCTTGCTTGGAGCGGAAGTGCTTGCTAGCGTCACAAAGATTAATGGTGCCGACGTGGCGGAATTGGCAGACGCGCTAGACTCAAAATCTTGTGACCTATCGGTCGTGTGGGTTCGACCCCCTCCGTCGGCACCAATCCAGGCCCCAAAACCCTCGCTTGCTTGCGTGGCCGCCGTCGCTACAGTGCCAACGATGCGATTTCTCCTACTGCTCGCGGTAGCATGCCGTCTGGTTGCCAGCGCGGCCGGGCAGGGACTGGGTTTTAGGGAGCCTGCCGGACCGCCATCCGTGCTAGAGTTGCAGACAGAGATTTTTCAAGATCGGTACCTGCCAGGCGAGGCCATCGAGGTCGAGTTCCGGATTCGCAATTTGTCGGGCCAGTCGCTCACGTTTCGACCTGAGGAAGATTGGCTGGAGGTCACGGTATGGAGCATCACCAAAAGCCCGGGAGAGGGTAGCCTCATGGCGCGACTCAAGCCCGTCCGAATCAACGAAGTTTTTACCATACCGCACACGAAAGCCATTCGCGCGCGGGTGAACATTGCACCGTGCTTCGACTTGATGCGACCGGGGCGGTTCAAGTTAGATGCGACGCTCGTTCATGCGAACGTGCGGGGCCAGTCCCGCGCTGCGCCGCTGCTGCTGGAAGTGGTGCCTGGTTCAAAGATGTGGGAGCAGACGTTCGGTTTTCGAACGCTCAATTCCGAAGCACCTCCGGAGCTGCGTAAATATATCCTCCAGAAGATGACGACGAAAAACTTCCCTCTTCTGTATGTAGGGGTAACGGATGCTGACGAAACAGTCATCTTTCGTCAGGTGTCGCTAGGACGCGCGGCAAACTCGGACGATCCGCAGCGCAAGCTCGACCGCCTTAGCAATCTGCATGTGATCCACCAAATCGGCCCGCGCATTTTCACGCACACAATGGTCAACCCGCGCGGCGACGTACTGCAACGGATGACCTATGAATCTCTGTCAGCCAATCTCCGGCCGACGCTCAAGGCGGACGAAGAGGGCATGGTGGCGGTGGTGGGCGGAACGCGCCGTCTCCAAGCGGATGACGTGCCTGCTAATCCCGCTCCAAACGTCCCGGCCGCCCCGGTAGCGCTACCTTGAGTAGGAAGTTCATGGATTAGCCGGCAGACTGTTGGTCTTGCGATATTCAGCATGGCCGTCAAAGAAGTTGTAATTACGGCCGCCGTTGTGAGCTGGGGGAACGTTATTGCCGAGATAAAGCGTCGCGCTGCCGGTGTTGGCCATGTTGTAGTTGATCCCGTCAATATCGCCGATCATCCAAATGGCCGAGGGGGAGGTCACGTCCATGCCATTAGCTGCCGTGTTGCCAGCGGAGGTGAGCACGGCCAATCGCTTGACTGGTAGAGTCGGAGTGCTGTTCGGATCGCCAAACAGCAGGGGTGGATTCGTGGCCGTGGCGGCCGCGCCGCGATTGTTTAACACGAAGGAAAGTCGGGCGGGACTGAGCGCGCTCCCAGGAATGACATACTCAATCGCGCGTCGGTTGCTCGGACAGGCCCAGACCGTATTGTTTGAGTTGCCGGCGCCAACGTAACGCCCGAGATGCACCGGGTTGCTCAGATATAACGCGCTGGGATTGGCCATCGGGTGCCGAATGCCGCGGAGCACAGGGCCAGGTAGGAACCCGTCCGAATCGTCGGCATATAGTATGATGGCCAGCCCGATCTGCTTGAGGTTGCTTAAGCACTTGGTCGCGTTAGCTTTTTCTTTGGCTTTGCTCAATGCCGGTAGGAGCATGCCGGCTAGAATCGCGATGATGGCTATCACTACAAGGAGCTCGATTAGGGTGAAGCCAGTCTTGTCAGTGGCCAGAGAACTATTGGTTTGCCCTATTTTCATGATCCATAAGGTATGCACATACGGGAACGTGACAACTCCAATCGTTAGTGCGAACAGGGCAGGGGAGCTAGCAGGAAGCGGGAAGTATCTTGCCTGGCTTCCGCGCCTGTGAAATTTTCAATGCCGATTTTATGGCGCACGTCAAACTCCACATTCCAGGCCCAGTAGAAGTTAGCGAAAAAACTTTCCAAGCGTTCCGCTTGCCGATGATCGGCCACCGCGGTCAGGGGTTCAAAGACCTGATGGCAAAGATTCAGCCGCAGTTGCAGACGCTTCTCGGCACCAAGCAACTCGTTTGCCTGTCCACGTCGAGCGCGTGGGGCGTGATGGAGGGCGCGCTGCGGAACCTGACCCACAAGAAGGTTCTCAACTGCATGAAGGGGGCGTTCTCGGACAAGTGGCTCGACGTCGCCAAGCGCTGCGGCAAGGAGGCGGAGGCGCTGCAAGTGCCTTGGGGTTCGCCCATCCGCGCCGAGGCGATTGATGCTCGGTTGGCCACGGGCCAGTTTGATTCACTGACTCTCATTCATAACGAAACCAGTACCGGCACCATGTCCCCGGTCGCTGAAATCGCGGCGCTGAAGCGCAAGTATCCCGAGGTCATGTTTATCGTGGACGCGGTCAGTTCGATGACTGCGGTGCCACTAAATTTCGATCATCTCGGCATTGACGTGCTGTTAGCTGGCGCCCAGAAAGCGTTCGCGTTGCCGCCGGGCCTGACCGTTTTCACTTGCTCATCAGCGGCGCTTGCCAAAGCGGCGACCACAAAGGATCGCGGTTACTACTTCGATTTCGTCGATTTCCAAAAAAATGCAGCGGAAAACATGACCCCCAGTACTCCAAGCATCTCCCATGTTTATGCCCTAGCCAGTAAACTGGATGAGTTTTACGCCGAAGGTTTGATGGCTCGGTATGACCGACACCGGCAGACCAACCAGATGACGCGCGACTGGGCAACGAAGCATGGATTCACCTTGTTTCCCGAGTCCGGTTTCGAATCCATGACACTTTGCTGCGTCAACAACGGAGCCAAATCTGGCGGGCGAAAAATTGACGCCGCCAAGCTGCAAAAGCTAACAAAAGACCAAGGATATTTAATTGACGGTGGTTACGGTAAAATCAAGGGAACCACCTTCCGTATTTCAAACATGGGCGACGAGACGCCAGCTTCGATGACCATGCTACTGACGGCCATGGATTCGGCGATGACCAAGCTTTGACTGCTAAAAGAGGGGAATCCAAATTGAGGGTCTGATTTTAGACTATCGTTACTGTACATAACATAAATTGTACCAAAAACTATCATTGCCGGAGTTTGCGGAACGATTCCCCGTATGCCTAATTAGCGATGAGACCAACCAAACCGTCCTGAACGCTCTCCTTGATTGAGAAAAGGCCAATAAACGAATGCCGACTTGCCGATGACGTTGGCTTGTGCGAAGTCGCCCCAAGCACGGGAGTCCAAGCTGTTCATGGTGTTATCACCCATTACCATATAATGGTTTGGGCGTACCCGAAACTCGATCTGCCCGTTTGGAAACAACGGTGAGAGATTACCTTTTTGATTATGGTTGGCGACGGCCTCATTTACATGGCCTGAGAACTTGCTATCGGCTGGCGGACCAATCAAGTGGTAGACATTCTCAAAGCGCGTCGTGCTGGCATCGAGGCGTCGACCGTTAATGCGTAGGTGTCGATCGTCGCCGATGGCCACGCGCTCGCCTCCTAACGCGACCATCCGTTTAATGTAGAACTGATCCTGCGGCAACGACGGGATGCCCTTAGTTTCGAAAACTATGATTTCGCCACGTTCGGGCGGGCGGAAGTTGTAGGTCAGCCGATCGACGAACAAATGGTCACCGCTGGTAACCTGCAGCTTGATTATGTCTTCACCCTTGCGGAATTGCTGTCCGAGATAGATTCCCGCCCGATTGAGATTCTGCCCGGAATAAGCACTGAGCATCTGATCCGCCGGAAACCATACCGTGTAAATTTTTTGTCCAACCCGGAAGCGCTGCTTCTTTACTAATAGCGGAACGACCGTCGTGGGTGGTTCCACCGCCGTCAACTCACCATCCTCCTCGCAGACGATGTGGTAGGACGAAACGCCTCGAAACCATGAGTCAACGAACGCCCCGAGACCAGTTGGTAACTTCACGTCGTCGCGGCCCCGTAAGTTCTCATGCGTGATGCCGTAAAGCGTTGGCTGCATCGAACCAGTCGGAATCTTAAATGGCTGGAGGAAAAACGTGCGAATGGCCATCGCTACCGCGATAGCGACCAGAAAAACTTCGACGTTCTCGCGCCAAGTTGCGTGCGGATGCGCCTTAAGCCACTGGCTTGCGACCGTTTCCAAGCTAGTCATTTCGGCCAGCAAAGCAACTTTGCCCTCCCCCGCCGTGATAGTTCCTTGCAGCTTCGCACAGGCTGCCTCGATTGCCCTGACTCCTTCGGTAGGTAGCAAATCTCGTTGGGCCGCAACCAAATTGAGCACATGCTTTCGTAAGTCGCACGCGCGGCGCACGGTGCTGGAGATGAGCCAATGAAAGGCAAAGTTCACTGGCGCCTTCCCTCCCCTGCCCTGTAGTAGGGCGCGTGACGCGTTTGCAATAAGGGTCTAACCAGTTGGTCAGGTTCTTGCACGCTCCAGGCACCACAAACTGCATTATGAGAATGTGTCTTCACGGTTGATCGATATTCGATTCACGCCTTCAACACCTCGATGAATGCCTCTTGTGGTATGTTGACCGAGCCGAACATCTTCATGCGCTTTTTGCCTTCTTTCTGCTTCTCCAGCAACTTGCGTTTGCGGCTGATGTCGCCGCCGTAACACTTCGCAGTCACGTCCTTACGCATCGCGCCGACAGTTTCGCGAGCGATGATTTTTCCACCAATGGCTGCCTGAATCGCGATCCCAAATTGTTGCCGCGGAATGACTTCTTTAAGTTTTGCGGCTAGCACGCGGCCACGTGCCTCAGCCTTATCGCGATGCACGAGACAGGAGAAGGCATCCATCACCTCGCCGTTCACAAGCATATCCAGCTTCACCATGTCGCTGACTTCGTACCCAACGGGCTCGTAATCCATCGAGCCGTAACCACGCGTGATAGATTTGATGCGATCATGAAAATCGATGAGAATTTCGTTTAGCGGCATTTTGGCGGTGAGCATTACTCGACGGGCGTCCAGCGTCTCGGTGTTCGAAATGTCGCCGCGCTTCTCCTTTATTAGCGCCATGATGTCCCCGATGTTGTCGTTAGGGCAAATGGCAAACGCTTTCACCATTGGCTCACGAATTACATCGATGTGCGTCACGTCTGGGAGAAACGCCGGATTGTCCACTTCCAACTCTCGCCCATCTGTCATCCGCACCTGATACACGACGCTCGGATACGTTGCGATTATGTCCATGTCGAACTCGCGCCGCAGCCGCTCTTGGACGATTTCCATGTGCAGCAACCCAAGGAAGCCACATCGCAGCCCGAAGCCCAGCGCCGCCGAGCTTTCCGTCTGGTAGGTCAACGCCGAGTCGTTGAGTTGCAACTTGGCAATACTCACCTTCAGCGACTCATAATCCGCCGTGTTGATTGGGTAAATGCCTGAAAAAACCATCGGGTGTATTTCTTGAAAACCCGGTAGCTCCGAAGCTGGCATCCGTGGGTCGGTAATCGTGTCGCCTACTTTCACCTCACGTGGCGTCTTGATGTTTGCGGTGAAATAGCCTGTCTCGCCCACGGTAAGCTTGTCGCGCGTATAAGGCTTGGGATTAAAAGAGCCGACCTCCTTCACTTCAACCGTCTTACCTGAGTGTAGCAACTTCACCTGCGTCCCCGCCTTTAATTCTCCGTTTGTCACGCGCACCAGGATGACCACGCCCTTGTAGGTGTCGAAGAACGAATCAAAAATCAGCCCCTGTAAAGAAGGCGCGCCCGTCGGTTTCGGCGCGGGCATCCGATGAACGATGGCTTCGAGGATGTCCTCTATGCCTACGCCCTCCTTCGCGCTTGCTTGAATGGCTGAGTCGCCAGGAATGGCCAGGATGTCTTCGAGCTGCTGCTTCGCTTGGGGAATGTTGGCGTGCGGCAAGTCAATCTTGTTGATCACCGGGATGATCTCCAAGTTTTGCTTCATGGCTAGGTGGACGTTCGCCACAGTCTGCGCCTCCACGCCCTGCGCCGCGTCCACGATCAACAGCGCACCTTCACAAGCTGAAAGCGAACGCGACACCTCATAGGCAAAATCCACATGGCCCGGGGTGTCGATGAGGTTCAGCTCGTAAGTCTCCCCGTTCTTCGCTTGGTAGAGCATCGTCACCGGATGCGCCTTGATGGTGATGCCGCGCTCGCGCTCGAGATCCATCGCGTCCAAGAGCTGGTCCTCCATGTCCCGCGTAGCCACCGTGCCCGTGCGATGCAACAACCGGTCGGAAAGCGTCGTCTTCCCGTGGTCGATATGGGCAATGATGCTAAAATTTCGTATATGCGCTGCGTCCATCCGTTGCTCTTACTTTTTAACCCAAACTAAACTTTGGCAAAAATTCTGCTCCGCCTCACCACCCGACTCCCCTGCCCTGCCCTGTTTAGCAGTAAGGAAGCGGAGGAGTCGTCCCGCTGCTCCAGCAGCGACCGCGAGAAGATAGCGGCGGTCTCTCTGATGGGAAGGGAAAATTCCCTTTCGCCGCGGGTGAAACCGCCCCTAGAGCCAGTGCTAAGTAACTCGCAAACGGAGCAACTTGAGGCAAACAGCTCAGTTACTTCACCTTCAACGGCTCTGCCTCCAGCTTCGCCTTCATGTATTCGGCGACCGACTGCAGCACGGCATCGCGGTCAATGCCGTTGAAGAAATGGTCGGTCTCATACCACTTGATCTCGGAGCCCGGGCCGGCGGCAGCATGCAGCAGGCGGGCTACGACCGGCAGCACAAGCTGGTCCTTGGTCGAATTGATGAGCAAAAGCGGACGCGGCGCGAACCGCGCGATGTGGTCGGCCGGGTCGAGCGAGGCGGGAGCCTTCTCGCCGGCCTTCGCAGGCAGCGCGAGGTAACCCGCGAGGCTGCCCCCGCCGATGGATGTCATCACGCGCACACGCTCATCGTTCGCGGCATAGGTGACGCCGGTGATGGCACCCCAACTGAAACCCACGTAGCCGAGCCGGGTCCCGTCCACGTCCGCGCGCGTGGCGAGGTAATCGAACGCGCGGCTGTAGTCGCCGCAGTGCTGTTGGAACCACTTCTGCACGCTCGCGGGGTCGAGGAAGGAAATCCCCGGCTTGGTCTTGTCCTGCCGGTCGCCGCGGTTCGGCGCGTCAATTCCGAGCGCGATGACGCCCAGCGCTGCCAACCGCTCGCACGTTGCCACGATGTAAGCCGCGCGCTTCTTGTCGCCAATGCCGTGCTGCACCAACACGGCGGGGCGGCGGCCGGAAAAGTTCTTCGGCAGGTAGAGGTGGCCCGGCACGCGGTCGCCGTCGATGCCATTGAAGTGGACGAGCAGTTTCGTGAACTTCTCGCCGCCCTCCATCGGCTTCTCCTCGGGCGCGAGCGGCGCGACATGATCCACACGGAAAGGCGCCTTGGCCGCG
>Ga0194132_10010905_pt1 | contig 11922 bp, 8 predicted proteins | sample TA2KigOf80mmetaG_FD_148612 | JGI IMG/M metagenome (GOLD analysis project Ga0194132, IMG submission 148612) | Freshwater microbial communities from Lake Tanganyika, Tanzania - TA2015054 Kigoma Offshore 80m | ecosystem: Environmental > Aquatic > Freshwater > Lake | place: Tanzania: Lake Tanganyika... | reverse complement strand
CGATCTCGAAGACAGCGGTTTGCGGTTCCCGGTGCTTCGAAAGTTCTTGGAGAAGACGCTCGTGTATTGCCTCGACAACAGTTGGGGCCGGCAGGCGGCGAGCTAGCGACCGGCCAACTGCACCGCCAACTCCTGAGACTTTCGCAAGTCGGTCTTGCCGGTGCCAAGCGTCGGAATCGCTTCGACTGCGTAGAACTGGTTCGGCTTTGGAATCCACAATGCCGGTAGACCGGCGGCGTTCAAGTGCTCGATCATTGCCGCTGGCGCGATTTCCTTGCTCGTGTGCAGCACGACAAGCCGCTCGCCACGCGTCTCGTCCGGTACGCCGATCACAAAGCAGTCCGCTCCGTTCATGACCTCTTGCAGCGTCTCTTCGATGCGCAGATGCGGCACCATCTCGCCGCCGATCTTGGAGAACCGCGACAGCCGCCCCGTGATGTAGATGAACCCGTCTTCGTCCATGCGGGCCATATCGCCGGTGTTGTAGTAACCGTCGATCAACACTTTGGCCGTGCGCTCGGGTTGGCCGAGATAGCCCTTCATTCGGCTCGGGCCTTTCACCAACAACATGCCGTCGGTCCCGAACGGAACCGGTTCCATCGTGGCCGGATCGACGAATCGTACCGAGACGCCTGGCAGCGGACGGCCAACGCTCTCGGCCTTGTTGCCAAGCTGCGAGGACTGATCCGGGTCATCGGAAATAAAGTCGGGACCATTCACCGCGACCACCGGCGCCATCTCGGTACAGCCATAACCCTCGTGCATTTTGAGGCCGAATTTCTCCTCGAACTGCGCCGCGACAGCGGGCCGCAGTTTTTCGGCGCCGACCAGCACGTAGCGAATTTTCGAGAACTGTTCCTTGGTGCACTTGCGTGCGTATGTGGAGGCAAACGTCGGTGTTGACAGCAGGAACGTCGCGCCGTACTTCTGCGACAACTCGCCGATCTTGCCCGCGTCCGACGGATTCGGATGGAAGATGACCGGGAAGCCTTCGAGCAGCGGGAACCACAAGTTGTATGTAAAGCCGAAAGAGTGGAAGAACGGCAGAATGCCAAGCATGCAGTCGGTATGGCCGACGGGGTAGACTTGCGCCACGGCCTCCATATTCGACAGCAGATTCCAATGGGTCAATTCGACGCCCTTCGGTTCGCCGGTCGAGCCGCTCGAAAAAATCACTGCCGCGGTTTGATCCGGGTTGCCCTTGGCCAGCCAAGATGCCGGCAGGAACTTGCACTGCGCGAAAGCGATGGCTTTGTCGAGCTTCGAAAACGTCGGCAGCAACTCCTCAATGAAGATCATTGACGGCGTTTGCTCAATCTTCTGTTTGGTAATGAAGAGCTTCGACGTGAAAATCGTTTTGATGTTGCACTGCGCGATCGCCGACGCCATCGACGCGGGCCCCGCCGTAAAGTTCAAATTCACGGCCGTGCGCCCGCTGATTGTTACCGCAATATTCGCGAGCGCAGATCCGACCGCGTTCGGCAGCAATAGGCCGATCATCGGTTGATCGGCGCAATTGGAATCGATCCAGCGGCGGAGCAGTTGCGAGCCAATCAGCGCGTTGCCGAAAGTCAGTTCCTTGCCGAACGAATCGGCCATGCCGAGCGAAGACCACTGCTTACGAGCGGCGCGCACGAAGCGCAGTCCGACGTGATCGCTCGATGTCCGTTTATCGGTCGCCGCTTGCGCGGCCAGTTCGGTAACTTTGGCGCGCAGCGCTTCGGCCGGCGTGTTGCCCGGCACCGGTTCGCCGACGATCACGCGCACGGGCGGCCGGAACCAGTTGTCCCACGCGGCGAACAGCTTGCCGCCTTTCATGCTGAGCGGATGGCCCCAGACGCCCTCGATCCAGCACGGTACGATCGGCGCGTCCTTGGCGATGCGCTCGTAGCCCCGCTTGAACGGCAGCAAATGGCCGGTTCGCGTGATCTGGCCTTCGGGGAAGATGCCGATCATCTCGCCAGCTTCCACTTCCTTGCGCGCCACGCCCAGTGTCGCGACAGCTTCGCGCGGCGTGGCGAGATTGATCGGCATGGCGCGCAGCACGCGGAACAGCCATTGCAGCCAGGAAATGTCATAAAGCGTCTTCCACAGAATGAAGCGGATCGGACGCATCGTAGCCGCGCCGATCAGGAAGGCGTCGGCGTAAGAGACGTGATTGCCGACGACGACACAGCCGCCTTTGGCGGGCATGTTGTTCGCGCCGGTGATCGAAAAACGGAACAGCGTGTGCAGGATGCACCAGCAGACAAAACGGACGGAATGACGAAGCATGTGTTTGAAGAGAATCCAGAGCGACGCGGCGATCGTTACGATGCCGGCGAAGAGAAATACGCCAGGAGCGCTCCATTGCAGCTTATCGTGCAACAGGTACAACGTGCCAGAGGCCGCGATCACGCCGATCATGTTCGCGAAGTTGTTGGTGGCCAAGATGCGGCCTTTTTCTTCCGGATCGGCTTCGTCTTGCAGAAACGCATTCAGCGGCACGATGAACAGCCCGCCGAAGAATCCCATCAACGCGAGCGCGGCAAACGCCGACTCCTGCGTCGAGGCCATCGACTGCCCGATGCCGAACAGTCCCATTAGAATACCCGCGGGCGCGACCATCCCGAGTTCAATCGCGTCGCCGGAAATTCGTCCTGCCGCGATCGAACCCGCGCCGATCCCAATCGCCAAAGCGCTGACTAGTAATCCAATCTGGCTTTCATGCCCGTGCAGCGTCTCGTTGACGAAAACCACCAGCGTTAGCTGCACCAGCGCACCGATATACCAGAAGAACGAAATGCCAAGTACCGTCAGCCACATCGGCCGGTTGTTGGCGAGAATCTTGAATCCGAGCGTGATCTCGGAGAAAGGGTTCAGCTTGAACGGTTCCACATTGCCCGATGGCTTGACCTTCGGAATTCCAAGACTGGCCAGCGACCCGATCACCGCCAGCGCGACCAGAAACGCGCTCATCTTCCACGATTCGTGTTTCCAATGTTCAAACAGCAGCGTCCCCAATCCGCCGCCGAGCACGATCGCAGCGAACGTCGTCAGTTCGAGCAGTCCGTTCGCGCGCGACAGATCGCGCTCCGGCAGGATCTCCGGCAGAATGCCGTACTTGGCCGGCGAAAAGAAATTGGCTTGCGCCGCGAGCAGGAACAGGATGCCAAGCAGCATCGGCATCGACGCGGTCTGGAACGCCCAGAACGTGAAAATCATCGTCACGATCTCGAACGACTTCGTGATCACCAGCACGCGCGTCTTCGAAAAACGATCCGCCAGTTGCCCCGCGTAGCCCGCGAACATTAGGAACGGCAGCACGAACACGGCGCCCGTCAGCGCCAGGTAGATCGATCCCGCACCGGAGTCGCCGGCCGTATAGGAGACCGCCGCCACCGAGACGATCATCTTGAAGACGTTGTCGTTGAAGGCGCCGAGAAACTGCGTCCAAAGGAAAGACTGAAAGCCCTTGTTGGCCAGCAGCGCGCCGTAGCTTGAATGTTGCATGCTCTCTTCATTGGCAACTTCATTGCCAATTGCGGCCGTTTCGGTAAGTTGTTCCATTACTTGGTTCATCAAGGGTATCGACATTTCAGGCGCGAAACTTGCCCGGCAATTGTCGTACAGTAAATGTACATGGGACCTGTACATGAAAAGGCCAAGTGGCTGCCACATATCGTTTCACGGCTTGCCTTCTCAAACCCGTTTTCCACCGAGCGGATTCAATTCGAGAAGACCGCGCTGGGCAAGGAGTTTGTCGAGGGCGATCCCGTTTGGAGCGTATCGGTGGCCGACCCGGAAGCGCCCCGGCCGAACGTTGCGCTCATTCACAAGAAGGTCGAAGAGTTGATCGCGGACTGGCGGCCGTCCGACAACGAGCGCGCGTTGTATGAAGACTGCGTGTTCTATCTGCTCTATCAGCGCTACTACGCGTCCTTCGCGGGCGCGCGCCGCGACTGGAGTTTCTACCGCAAGTTTCTCGCCGACTGGAACCGGCTCCTCGGTCCTCGCACGTCGATGACGCCAGAGCATTTCTTCGCCTGTTCGTGGCAGATTATGCGGGCGTTCCACGGCATCTTCGATCACGTGATAGGCAGTTCGATGCCCGCGGCGCGGCTGCGCGCGGCGATTTGGGAATCGATCTTCACCTGCGACATGAAGCGTTTTCGCGGATCGCTCTTCGCGAAAATGGGGGACTTCGCGACGCTAATCACCGGCCCATCGGGAACCGGCAAAGAATTGGTCGCCAAGGCTATCGCCGGCGCGCGGTACCTGCCGTTTCAACCGTCAAAGATGACGTTTGAGGTCGGGGAGGCGTTCTATCCGGTGAACCTCGCGGCGCTATCGCCGGCGTTGATCGAAAGCGAACTGTTCGGCCACAAAAAGGGATCCTTCACGGGTGCGATCGCCGATCGCGCCGGGTGGCTCGAAGCCTGCCCGCGCACAGGGTCGGTGTTCCTCGACGAGATGGGCGAACTCGAACTGCATCTGCAAGTGAAACTGCTGCGTGTGATCGAAAGCCGCGAGTACTCGGCCGTCGGCGACACGTTGCGCAAGCGTTTCGAAGGGAAGCTGATCGCCGCGACCAACCGCGACCTCGCCGTCGAAATCGCCGCCGGGCGATTCCGCGAGGATCTCTACTATCGCCTCTGCGCCGATCAGATCGCGACGCCGTCGATGGCGGCGCAGATTGACGACAAACCCGAAGTGCTGCGCGAGTTGATCTATTACATGACCCGGCGCACAGTGGGTGAAGACGCCGACGCCGCCTACCCCGCCGTGCGCGATTGGATCCTCCGCGAGATGCCGCCCGCCTATCGCTGGCCCGGCAACTACCGCGAGTTGGAGCAGTGTGTGCGCAACGTGCTGATCCGAAAATCGTATCGGCCGCTGGCGGCGTCCACCGTGCCGGACTCGTTCTGGAGTGCGTTCGAAAACGCGGCCCTCACCGCCGACGAGGTGCTCAACCGCTACGCGCGGCGGGTTTATGAAAAGACCCGAAGCTATTCCGAAGCGGCGCGAATCATGGGCATCGATCGACGCACGGTAAAAGCGCGTGTCGAGGGGTGATAGCATGTTCCGCATGACTCGCCTGTTGCCGTTGGTCCTTCTTCCCTTCGCGCTCCGTTCCGCCGAGACCGGTTTTCTCAATCGCGAAGTGATCGTCGAGGGACAGAAGTTCCTCTACCAGGTCTACGTGCCGCGCGACTTCAGCGCCGACAAAGCCTGGCCTGTGATCCTGTTCCTCCACGGCGCGGGGGAATCCGGCAACGACGGCATCAAGCAAACTCTCATCGGCCTGCCGAGTGCGATTCGCAAGAACCCTGAGCGTTTTCCCGCCATCGTGGTCATGCCGCAGTCGTCGCCGCAGCGCAGATGGAGCGATAAGGTGGAACAGGATCAGGCCCTCGCCGCTTTGGAGAAATCGATCGTCGAGTTTCGCGGCGACCGCGACCGCATCTACATTACCGGCCTCTCCAAGGGTGGCGCCGGCACGTTGCACCTGGCCTATCGAGACCCGAAGCGCTTCGCCGCCGTCGCTCCGGTCTGTGCCCGCTTGATTCCGAGCGCGGCTCAACTGGAAGCGGCAGGCAAGAAAGAGTCCGACTATCCCAACTACGAAGCCGCCGCCCGTAAGTTTGGCGCTGATATGCCAGTCTGGGTCTTTCACGGCGATGCGGATCCGACCGTCCCTGTTGAGTCCTCGCGCAAGCTCGTCGAAGCGCTGAAAGCCATCGGCAGCGGCGTCCGCTACACCGAGTATCCCGGCGTTGGCCACAACTCCTGGGATAAAGCGTACGGGGACGCCGATTTCGTTTCCTGGCTGTTTGCGCAACGGCGGAAACCGTAGCTCGGCGATTGGAATCGATTCGCCCTGCGCCGGACGAGCGCGGCAAAGTTGTACTCGGCGAACGTCCCCGCTCCTATAAACTGGCAGGGATGGAAAACGCGCTCCGGATTTCACGGCGCCAACTGCTCGGTACGCTGCCGCTGGCGGCGGCGGGCAGTGGTGGGTTCTACCGAATCGGGAAGGTGAAAGGACGCCAGTGCTTTCTTGACCCGGCCGGGCGGCCGTTCTTTCCCATCGGTATGAACCATGTCGATTCGGCGCCGCTGCGCACCGATGATACCTGGCGGCGGGAGTTCGGCAATGATACCGAGCGCTGGCTGAAGACCGTGCGCACCGATCTCCAGAGTTGGGGCTTTAACTCCGTCGGTTGGGTGCAGGAGTACGTGTCGATCAGTGACCAGCACCATCGCCATTCTCGCAGCTTTACGCCGGAGGAGTATCGATGGCTGAACATGCCTTATGGGCATCTGCTTCCGTTCATCGAATCACATCAATGGGAGATTGAGACGCGGCTGCCGAAGATCGACAGCCCGGGTTTCGCCGAGTGGTGTGACTATGTCGCGCGCGACCAATGCAGCCGCTATCGCGACGATCCGCGGCTGCTCGGTTACTTCTACACCGACTGCCCGGTTTGGGTGCACACAAGGCCCGACAACGCTTGGCGCGGCGCGTTGTTCGACGCGAAGGAACTCGAGACGGCGGCGGGACGCGCCGAGTTGTCGCGGCTGGCGACGCACTACTATCGCACCCTGCATCAGGCTATTCGCCGTTACGATCCGAATCACCTGATCCTCGGCGATCGTTACGAGGCCCGCGCGCCGCTGCCCGAAGAAGTCGTACGGGCCGCGTTGCCGTTTGTCGACGTGTTGAGCTTTCAGTGTTTCTCGCCGCCAGCGGAAATGCGCGCGACGCTGGAGCGTTGGGCGAGTCTCTCCGGCAAGCCGGTGCTGCTGGCCGATGCGGCGCATTGGGCCAAACCCTTCACGCCGGGCTGGCCGCCACGGGAAGATCGCCAACACGACGCGGCTCAGTATGCCGATGCGCTCAACGCTTTACTCGATCTGCCCGCTTGCGTTGGTTATCACCTGTGCGGAGCGTACGTGAAGAACAACGCGCGGCGCTATGGCTTCCGTGATGCACGGAACCGCGTGGAGCCGCACGTCGCGGCGATGGCTCGCGCGAACTATGCCGCGTTGGCGCGCTTCCGAAAGGAGATTGGCTGAGCTTCTTTGTCGTTCCGCGCGGCGCTGGCGCTATCGAGCCACGTGGAAATCGGTCCATTGGGTCAGCCGCACGGGCTTTTTACCGCCCGTCGCCGTGATCGCCACTTGTAGGGCGTAGTCGCCGAGGCGCATGTTGGGGCCAAGGCGCATGACGCCCGACGCGGTCATCGCGCGTTTGTCCGAGGACTTAAACTGCAGCGGCGACTCCTTGCCTTCGTAGACCTGTTTGCCTTCTTCGAAGATGCGCAGTTGCAGGGTCAATTGCGAGTTGCCTTGCGCGTCGAGCGGCGGGTTGTAGATCTGCACGGTGTAGGCCAGATCGGTTCCGGGTGCAAAAATGCGTGAGGCCATTGTTAGACGATCCGAAACCTTCTGATCGTCCTTGGGCATCTCGCCGAGCAATAGGCTTGAGAGCGACATCCGTTTGTTGGCAAGGTTGGGCGCGACAAGAAACTGCGACGCCGAGCCAACATCGGCTGTCTCAGCGTCGCGAATTACGGCGCGGAGTTGATATGGCCCGGCCCGCTTCACCGGATAACGCACGGCGAGCATCATGCCGCGCTTCCGAGCTTCGTCGAACTTCGCGTTTTCGACGTTGATGTTGAAGGTGTCGTAGGTGTGATTAGCCGCGTTGCCGTCGGCGTCGAAGCCGGCGACTAGCACGTTGATTGCTGCGTGTTGCTTTCCGTCGCCAGTGTCCTTGAATTTCACTTGGCGCAGGTCGACATGCAGCAGCGTGTTCATACTCTGGTTGAGCTTTTCGTCGACCACGAAGATTCCGGTGAGTTTCACTGGGATCGCCGATTTGTGGAAGGGATTCTTGATCGCCGCGACCAGTTGTTGCTCCTTGGTCAACTTTGGCGCGGGCGGTTCCGGCTTGTCTTCGACTCCCATGAACCCGCTTCGGCTGCGCACTTGCAGCCCCTTGCGCTTCACGCGCACGGTGATCTTGTGATACTTGCGATTGAACGTCGAGTCGGACGGATCGTAAGCGAGAAGATAAAAACCGCTCTGATCGTCGAGCACCTTGCGCAAGCTGCCAGCGACGTCGTTGTCGTTTAGAAACGCCTTGCCGCCAGTCTCTTCGGCGATGGTGCGCAGTGAGGACTGGGAGTCGGCGAAATCCTGTTGGCGGCGGGCGGCGCGCATATTCAGATTGTTCGGCCTGACGTTATCGGCGGCGGTGATATTGAGCGCCTGCAAGCCGCGCGGGTCGACGGTATAGAGCACTACGCCGGCGCGTGTTGCCAGCTCGGTCATGCGCTGAACGGGGTCAAGGAGGTCGCCGTCGGGATTAGCCAAGCCTTGCGGCCGATCCATCTTCCGCGTGAGCTGAAAGCCTTCCGAGATCAGGACGATCGACTTCCGGCCTGGCATGGAACGTAACCCGTTCATGACCCAATTCAGGGTGCCAAATGCTCCGAGACCCGCCGATTGATTCATATAGGCGTTCTCGACATCTTCTTGCGTTTCGGCTTCCTGATCGGCGTCTTCGGCGACTTGCGAGTCGTCGATGCGGCGTATCGAATTTACGCCGGTGCGCGAGCGCGGATTCCAGCGCAGCGTTTCGGCGAGTACGGCGATCTGCTGATGATCGTTTGTGAAGTTCTGGAACGCGCCGGAACTCGAACCGGTGCGCATCAACGAGACCATGTCGCCGGGCTGGAGCGAAGCGATGAACTTCTTGAGCGCCTCGCGGACATAGTAGACGCTTTCGAAGCTGAGCGAAAGGTCGTCGACGAGAAAAACCATCGTGCGGCGGACTTGATCGGGGCGCACGGTGACGGGCGGAATCGGAACGGCGCCTTTGGCCTGCTGTTGCTTAGTTGGGCGCGGTGTCGGGCCTTCTTGCGTGGCGATGTAGGAGAAGCGCGTGATCCTTTGCGGCTTGCCGTCCTGCAGCACTTCGAAGTCGGCTGGCGTGAGAACGGTGACGACGCGGCCGTCTTTGTCGGTGACGATGGCGTCGACTTGCACTAGACTCACGGTGACGCGAATCAGCGGGCCTTCCTGCGTTTCCTGTTGGGCGCAGAGAATCGCGGCGGTGAGAAGAAGTGCGGCGCGGCGCATGCTTCATTGTAGTCGAGACATGGCGTTATACTGGCTGTTTGCCATGGCTCTACAAATTGATCAGTCCGTCCACGCTTCGGGCGCGACGGTGTATAAACTTTCGGGCCGCCTGACCGCGGGAGTGGAAGCGACGGCGCTGGAAGTCGCGATCGAGAAATCGCACGCGGCGGGTGTGTCGCGCCTGATCGTCGACATGAAAGAGATCTACTATGTCGACAGTTCCGGGCTTGGCGTGTTGATCGGCGGATTGACGAAGCTGAAGAAATCCTCGGGCGCTTTGCGGCTGGCGTGTGTTGACGAGCGCGTTGTCAAGATCATGAAATTGACGAGGCTGGACACTATCTTTCCCATGGATGAGACGGTGCAGGAAGCCAGTTTGCGGATCGGGGGAATCTAGCCGTGGCCGATTGGGAGTTTTGTCAGAACGACGCCGAGGAGCGTTTGGCGAAGGTCCGCTACTTCTCGATGATGAAGGGCGATGTGGAATTCACGATCTCGGTAAAAGAGTTTGTCTCGCCTCCGGATCCAATGATGAAGTTCTTCGCTGAGGGCGATAAGGAACTGAATCAGTCCACTGCGGCGTTCCGGCCGACGGGATGGGGCGGTAGCATGCGCGACGCGCTGGCCGCGTGTCTGCAAACAATTCGCAAGTTTCCGTACGAGGGGTAGTGGAGCGCCCGGGGCGAAGACGATTTGTTCAGTCGCTTTGCCGCACCGCCGGCGTGTTTCTGTTCGACGATATCGTGAGCGCACTGGCGCTCGATGTGTCTTTCGTGAACGTCGCGCGCGACGCGGGGCTTCGGCATAAGACGATTTACGGCAGCGAGAACCGCAACAAATACCTGATCGAAACGACGGGTTGCGGCGCGGCGTTCTTCGATTACGATGGCGACGGCTGGCTCGACATTTTTCTTGTGAACGGAACGCGCTTCGACGCCAAGTGGGCCGCGGGCGCGGCGCCGGTCAGCAGATTGTTTAAGAACAATCGCGACGGGACGTTCACCGATGTGACGATTGCGGCGGGCGTGGCGCGGACCGGTTGGGGCTCGGGTTGTTGCGCGGGCGACTATAACAACGATGGGCATCTGGATCTGTTCGTGACGTATTGGGGCGATTGCGCGTTGTGGAAGAATTTGGGCAACGGCAAGTTCGTTGACGCGGCGCCGCAAGCGGGTGTGACGACGCGAACCAAGACCGGATTGCGCCGGCACAACACGGGCTGCGCTTTTGTCGATTACGACAAGGACGGACATCTCGATCTGTTCGTCGCTAATTACATCGACTTCGATCCAAAGACCGCGCCGCTGCCGGAATCGGGGCCCTGCAAGTATAAAGGCCTTCTGGTTGCGTGCGGGCCGCCGGGCTTGCAGGGCGGAAAGAATATTCTGTTCCGCAATAACGGAGACGGAACGTTCGCGGACGTGTCCGAGAAGGCGGGGATCTTGAACACTCCCGGAACGTATGGGTTGGGCGTCATCGTTGCCGACTTCGACAACGACGGCTGGCCCGACATCTACGTCGCCAACGATTCGACTTCGGCGGCGCTGTATCGGAACAATCACGACGGAACTTTTACCGAGAACGCGATCGAACGCGGGGCGGCGTATTCGGCCGATGGAAAACCGCAAGCGGGGATGGGCGCGGGAGTGGCCGATTACGATGGCGATGGGCGGTTCGATATCGTCAAGACGAACTTCGCCGGCGATACGTCGAGCCTTTATCATGGGCTCGCCGACGGCTACTTCGAAGATCAGACATTGCAAGCGGGACTAGGGCGCGTGACGCGCTTTCTCGGTTGGGGCGCGGCGTTCGCCGATATCGATAATGACGGGTGGGCCGATATCGTATTGTGCAATGGGCATGTGTATCCAGAGGTGGGCGAGAGCGCGGCGGAGTCTGGTTACAAGCAGCGAAAAGTCGTGTATCGAAACTTGCGGAACGGGAAGTTCGCGGAGATTTCCGAGACGCTTGGGCCGGGGATTGTGGAGAAGGTCACGGGGCGGGGAATGGCTGTCGGCGATTTCGATAATGACGGCGATTTGGATCTGCTGGTCAACTGCATCAACGACTCGCCGCAACTGCTGCGCTGCGAGTCGGCGCTTAAGCACAATTGGTTGAAGGTGAACTTGACGGGGACGAAATCCAACCGCTCCGCGATTGGCGCGCGGGTAATCTGCACTGCGAAGATTGACGGCAAGCCGCGGCGGCAGATGGACGAAGTGCGCAGCGGTGGAAGTTATCTGTCACAGAGCGATCTGCGTGTACACTTTGGGCTCGGCGATGCGGTGTCCGCGGCTTTGGAGATTCAATGGCCGAGCGGCCTGGTGAAGCGGTTGCGGGACGTGAAGCCGAATCAGATTTTGGCGGTTGTGGAGGGCGAGTGAAGTTCCTGCTCGCTTCGCTGGCGGTGTTGGCGCAGACGCCCGGCGGTTGGCGGGCGCAGGCGACGGCGTTGAAGGCTAAGGGCGACGCGGCGGGCGCGCTGGCGGCTTTCGAACGGGCGGCGGAGGCGGAGCCGAACGCGGCCGATTTGCGCGATGAGATCGGGTTTCTCTCGGCTGTCGTTGGGCGGCGCGAAGAGGGCGTGGCGTGGTTTCGCGAGGCGATTCGGTTGGATGCCCGGTATGCGCCGGCGCATTATCATTTGGGCGTGGCGCTGTGGTTGATCGGGCAGCGCGAGGATGCGTTGGCGGCGATGCGGGAGGCGGTACGGCTGGCGCCGCGGAGCATCGAGTATCGTGCGCGGCTAGCCGCGGCGCTGCAGGATTTGGGATTGGATGAAGATGTATTGCG
>Ga0194132_10010904_pt1 | contig 11923 bp, 8 predicted proteins | sample TA2KigOf80mmetaG_FD_148612 | JGI IMG/M metagenome (GOLD analysis project Ga0194132, IMG submission 148612) | Freshwater microbial communities from Lake Tanganyika, Tanzania - TA2015054 Kigoma Offshore 80m | ecosystem: Environmental > Aquatic > Freshwater > Lake | place: Tanzania: Lake Tanganyika... | reverse complement strand
TCAGCCGGAAGGTTGGATCCTGCGAGAGCCGCTCGGCATCGTTGACATCCTCGTAGCCGGCAATCCGGCTGTAGACGGACTGGCGCAGTAGGTCCGCCAGCGGAAGCTGGGTATTCTTGCCGCGCCGTGAGTCAGTCAGGTGTTGGGCAATGAGAGCACCGAAGCCCAGCCGTTCATCCAACTCACGCACCAGGATCAGACCACCATCGGAAGTAACGCGCGATCCCTGGAAGTCGATCTTGAGAAGGCCGTTGAACGAGAGCTGAAAGGGCTGGTTTTGTTTGTCACCCATTGGGTGCTGTCCTCCGCAGGGGTCTTCGCTGCCTTCAAACCCCTATCGATATTGATGCGGACGAGCATCCAGGAGATTCGCACGCGCGGCTCAAAACGGAAATGTGGGCTAAACCAAGAGGAGATTCGAGGAGCACAGCATGCAACCGATGCAAGATCCATACAGCGTGTCGCGACGGCCGCTGGACATGGAAGATTACATTGACATTATCCGGCGGCACAAGGGATGGATTCTCGGACCGGCGTTCGCGGCGCTTGTGGTGAGCGTAGTGGGGGCTTTCCTGTGGCCGGATACCTTCATCTCGATGGCTACGTTACGCGTGGTGCCTCCGCAGATTCCTGACCGTCTGGCGCCCAGCAACGTGAACGTGGACATGACGCAGCGCATTCAGATGATGTCGGCGCTGATGCAAAACACGGCCACGCTGAGCAACATCATCAATCAGTACAACCTCTACCCGAAGGACCGCAAGAAGTATCCGATGCAGGACCTGGTGGAGGATATGCGGAAGGACATCCGGATTGGCGAAGCGATACCCATGGCGCGATCGATGCTGGGCGGCGGCAACAACCGGAACATCATGGCGTTTTCGATCACGTTTGCCTACAGCGACCGGCTGCTGGCGCAGCGCGTGGTGAACGATCTGGTGTCGCGGTTCATCGACGAGCAGATCCGCACGGGCGCCATGTCATCCCAGCAGACCACGCAGTTCATGCAGGACGATTTCACCACCAAGCAGAAGTCTCTTGAGGAGATCGAGAAGAAGTTTGCCGAATTCCGCGCCCGGAATCAGGGCCGGCTGCCCGAACAATTCCAGCAGAACATGAGCGCTCAGGCGGGACTGGAGAACCGGATTGCCGCCACAAACTCCAGCATCAACCGCGTGAACCAGGACAAGATGCTGCTTGAGTCGCGGTTGGCGATCCTCAATGACCAGTTGAAGGTGAGCCAGGCGCAGTCGCCCGAGGATCTCACGGTGGAGAAAGCCAAGAACGAACGGCTGGTCGCCATCGACAGGGACATTCTGGCGACGCAGACGGCCCTGGAGGCACGCCTGGAGCAGTACCAGGAGAACCATCCGGATGTCCGGACGCTTCGTGCCAATCTTGCGGTTCTGAAGAGGACTCGCGACAACATGGCGCGCGAGGAGGAGTCCAAGCCGCCGGAGGCGAACCCGCGGGAGAAGATTCTGGGCCGGGTGCAACAGAAGGAAGTGCGTGACCTGGAGGCGAACATCCAGGTGACCCAGGCCCTGATCGAGGCGCGGAACGTCGAAATTGAGAACCTCACCAAGGAGGTGGGCAACCTGGAAAAGCAGGCCAAGTCGCTCACCGAGCGGATCATGTCCTCTCCCTCCAACGAGCCGGAGTATGACCTGCTGCTTCGCGAGCGCGCCATCGCCAAGGAACAGTACGAAGCGGCCACGGCGAAGAAGACGTTGTCGGAAAACGCCACCAAGATCGAGAACCAGAAGCAGGGCGAGCGCCTTGAAGTGCTGGACCCCGCCAACGTTCCGCAGACGCCGGTTTCTCCCAAGCGCTGGATGGTGATTCTGATCGGCTTGGGCGCCGGACTCTGCCTGGGTCTGTTCCTTGCCGGTCTGCGCGAAGTGAAGGATACAACGCTCAAGAACCTGAAGGATGTTCGTGTTTATACGCAGTTGGCAGTGCTGGGCAGCATTCCGCTGCTTGAAAATGACGTCGTGGTCCGGCGCCGCCGCCGGCTCGGTTGGTTGATCTGGTCCACGGCCTGTCTGGCCGGCGTGGTGATGATGGCCAGTTCATTCCTGTACTACCGCAGCCAGAACCCGGGCTTGTAGGGACATCGCCTGAGGACACGAAACCAAAGGATATACGATGAGCCGAGTATTTGATGCACTGAAGAGAATGCGCGACCAGGCGCCGCCGCCCGCCGACCTGAGCGTGGAAGCGCCCGAGGCCGTTGCGCTGCAGGCAACGCCCGCCCCGCCACCGGCGCCCGCACCGCCGCCGGCGAGGGAACTGCGCGCCCCGGAAGTGGCTGCGCCCGTCATGACTTCCACCGCCGTGGAGGAGCCGCCTGCTGTCGTTGCGCCCCCGCCGGTTCCCCGTGAAGAACCCGAGCCTCCGGTGATGATTCCCGTGCTGCCGCCCGTGGCGGAAACGGTTCGCCCTCTGCCTCCTGCCGCGGCGGCTCCTCCGCCCGTGCCAGTCCGGGAGGAGGTCCCGGCTGTTGTGGTTCCACGCCGGCGGCCCCCCGCAAACGGCATCACGCTCAACGGAACTCCCGCGCCCACGGTGGTGATTCCTTCCGACTGGAGCGCCGTGCTGGCGGCGGTGGAGGAGATCCCGTATGATCCGTTTCCGGACGCCCACCTCATCGACGCCACGCGGCCTCACGAGGCGCCCACGGAAGAGTTCAGAACCCTTCGCACCAAGCTCAATCACATCCAGACGCAGCAGCCGATTCATTCCCTGGTAGTGACCAGCCCATCCCCGGCTGAAGGCAAGTCGATGGCGGCCGCCAATCTGGCGCTGGCTCAATCGCAACTGGCCGGCAACATGACTCTGCTCTGCGACTTCGACTTCCGGCGGCCCAATACGCATAGCCTGTTCCGCATCGACCGCAGCCCCGGCATCACCGATTTCCTTCTGGGCAAGGCGCCCATTCAGGATTGCATCAAGCGGTTCGCGGGCACGAACCTGTACGTGTTTCCGGCCGGCGAGGCCGTCATCAACCCGCTCGAACTGCTCAACCTGAAGCATGTGCGGGCGCTGCTGGCCGAGTTGCGCGAGGTTTTCAACTGGGTGATTCTGGACAGCCCGCCGCTGCTGTTCGCCGCCGACGCCAACCTGCTGTCCACGATGTGTGACGGCACGATCCTGGTTGTCCGGATCGGTTCCACCACCATCGATTCGATCACCCGCGCCATGCAGTCGCTCTGCGAAAACAACGTGCTGGGCATCGTTGTCAACGGGGCGCGCCGCGGGGAATTGTACTCGAAGTACACCTACTACCACTCGTATTACTACTCGAAGCCCGAATAGCGCGGGCGGTCGGGCCGGGGGGTGTTAGAACCGGCGTGAGATGCCGAAGAGAATCGAGTAGTCCGCGAACGCGGCGTCGCCGTGGAAGTTGTTCTGATAGTCGGGGACGCTCTTCTTGCGGTTCCGTTCCACGGCCCAGGGGATGTTCATCGAGAACGTCCAACTTCGATAGCCGTACAGCATCCCAGGGTCCGCAGAGATGGCGTAGCCTGGCCGGCGGAATCCTTCGCTCCGTCCGAAGGCGTCGCGCACCGGCACGCCTTCCATGCGTCCGCCAAAGCTGAGCGCGAGGCCCCGAACGCCCGGCACCGCTTTTGTCACTCCGCCGCGGTACAGATACTGATCCGACACCGAAAGCACGGTCTCGCCGCGGCGCGTACGGAACGTTGAAACGCCGTTGGTATTGGCAGGCGTGAAGAGATAGGTGGCCTGGAAGTAGAGGAACGTGTTGAACACCGACGGCGTATAGGCGTTGATGTCCACTACGTAGCCCAACCGCCCGTCTCCGGGCTGAATCGATTGATCGGCCGTCGCCTGAATCGGATTACCGTTCCGGTCCGTTGCCCGGCCCGAGATGTTGTAGCGGCCCGTGGGCAGCTTGAAGGACATGCCTAGCGAGACATTGCGCCGTGATTCGGTGGGCGGCCGGAAAAGCCAGAACCGGGTGCCCACGGTGGCGTCGCCCTGGCTGACGAACGAAAACTCGCCACGCGGGAAGTACAATTGATTCCGGTAGCTCTTGACCACCGGTACGCTGGTGGTCAGCGCCCAACGGTTGTTCAATTGATAAGAGAGGGAAAAGTCGAGCAGGTGGACGTTGTTCTGAATCTGATTGTTGAGCCGCTCGCGTTCCGTCTGCTCCACAGTGCCAATGAAATGGCGCGACGAGGGCAGGTAGCGGTACCCGATGCCCATCTCAAAGCGCTGCTTGCCGGGGGCTTTTCCCTTCTGGGGACGCTCACAGAGCACACCAAGCACGGGCGCGCCAATACGTGCGGCCACTCAACCCTGGCCGCTGGCCGGCCGGGCCGCCGCCAGAATCATGACGGTCACGCAATACCCAAGGCAAGGATACTTCCGCACTACACTCTTATGGTAACAGGGCGGGCCAACTAGAACCCCTTCTCGAAATTGGTGAGGAACGTCTTCACCGCGCTCTGATCCGGGAAGGGCGTCTCGACAACGATGAACAGCGCGTCCTTTTGGGAAGCAAACCGCCCTGGCGACGGACGCCAGCGCTGCACGCTTTCGAACGCCGAGGCTGGCGTGCTCATCTGGTAGACGGTGGCCCGGATGTTCATGGGACCCTCATAATCAGCCCGTCCGATCGACTTCACGCCCAGCAGCGAGATGCTTTCCGGGGCTTCCGTGACAGGGAGTTGTTCGGCCGTTTTCCGGGTCCACACGCCGGAGACGACCGCGGGCAGGATGGGTGGGCTGGAATCGACGGCGGTGGCACAACCGGTGAGGAAGGCAGACAGAACAACGGATGCCAGAAGGAGTATGGACGTCATGGGGTTCCCAATCGCTGGAGCGTGGCGGCGGTGTAGTTCAGGAGATCGCCTCCGGACCGTGAGATTTCGGCCAGCAGCGCGTAGTCACCGGACCGCTGGCACAGTTGAGGAATCGAGGGGCAGATCAGGTACTGAGGGCTGACGCCGGCCAGCTTTTCGCGCGACACCTCCACGGCCTCGCGGTACTTGCCGGCGCGCGCCAATAGCACCACCAGCGCCTGGGCCGCGGCGCCGCCGTCCACCTCGACATCGGCGGCCGCGGCTTTGGCCCGGAAATGATCGAGAGATGCCTCGACATCTTCGCCCAGCAGAACCTTGAGATACGCCGCCGTATCCGCGTAGATGTTCTCAAACGGCGGATCGCCCCGGTGATGGAACATCTCATTCAGACAGGCCCCGTAGGCGGCCATCTCAATGGCCATGCGCAGGTGTTCCGGGCTTTCCAGATCGATGGCATAGCGGAGCACGGTGACGAGGTGCGAGGTATCGATGAAGTAGTTCATGCCCTCGAACAACCAGGCGCGGCCGGCAATCAGATGGATGACCCGCGTGGAAGCCGGTGCGGCGCCTTCCGCTTCCTCCACCGAGCGCGCGAGATTCGCCGCCAGTTCCTGATAGATTGTGGCCACCAGCAATTGCAGGGATTCCTCGCGAGCTTCAGGTCCCGGATACTGGCCAAAGATGGTGATCGCGCGGCAGGTGCCGTAGTTGGCCAGGATCAATTCAAAGGCCTTCCGCGGATGCACACGCTCATGCAGCGCGATTTCAAGAATGGCATCCTGGCTTTCTTCCCCGCGCGCCGGCGCCAGGGATTCGATCGCGGCCTTCACGGGTGCGGGATCGCCGATGGCGCGGAAATAGGGCCATGCGCGGACGATGTCGCCGTCCGAAAGGAAGAGCCCCCCGGTCTCGCGGGCGGCGTCCAGGAAGCAGCGTTCGTACTCCGGCCGCAGCGCCGCCGGAATATCTTCCATGCCTTGTCCGCCCACCAGCGGCAGGCCAAGTTCCAGCCGTTTGGCCAGGGTGCGAAGTTCAAACAGCGCGGGGTATCGCTTTTCCTGCTGAAACCGTTCGGCCAGGAACCGGAAAGCCGCGCCCGCGCCCTGCGAGGCGATCAGGCTATCCAGGCAGTCGAACGGATCCGTGGCCTGCGCCGTCACTGCGCGTCGTAGCCCTTCAGGCGGCGCACCCAGATGCTGCGGAAGCGCACTTTGGTGTCGTGGTTCTGCAAGCCCAGGGGCTCTTCGGCCTCGTGGGCCTCGTACTTGCGGACCACGCGATGCGCCATGGGGCCGATGATCTCCTGATCGTGGTGCATCAGAACTCCGTTGTGGAACACCGTCGCCCGGGCCGGCTTCACCAACTGCCCGTTGGCGAACCTGGGCGCCACGAAGACGATATCGTAGGCCTGCCACTCGCCGGGCTTCAGGGACGCATTGACGAAGGGCGGCCACTGGCCGTAGATGGACGCCGCCTGTCCGTCGGCATACGTCTTGTTGTCCCAGGAATCCAGCACCTGGATCTCATAGCGATCCATCAGCAGGATGCCGCTGTTGCCGCGCCACTGGCTGTTGCCGGCAATCACCACCGGCGCCGCCCACTCCACGTGAAGCTGGACATCGCCGAACTTTTCTTTGGTGCGTAGGCTGCCGCTGCCGGTGGTCACTTCCATGTAGCCGTTTTCGAGTTTCCAGCCGGGCGCGCGTGAGCCGGCTTCACCACCATACGCCTCCCACTTCGACATGTCCTTTCCGTCGAACAGGATAATGGCGTCCGATGGCGCCCGGCCAGCCTGCGCCGCGGTGGGCTGGGTCCCCGGTGTTACCACCGCCGGACGCGGCCGGGTGTCGTCATGCACTTTCCAGGGCTGTCCGGGCAGCACGGGCGTATCGGTGTAGCCGGTGGGCGTGTTGAAACGGTCCACCTTCTTCTTGCCCTTCTTTGCCTGAGCTTCCACCTGGTGCAGGAGCGGGCTGACAGCCAACCCTGCGAACGCGACCGTCACGGCCATGGCCGTGCGGACAAAATACGGTTTCATGAGCATCCTCGAAACGATCAGGGTAGCAGAGCGCCGAGTCTACCGCATGCTGGAGTAGAGCCAGGTGATCAGGCCGATGGCCGAGGCAAGAATGATGCTGTGTTTCACCGTGAAGCGGAACAGTTGCGCCTCCTCGCCCTTTTTCATCCCTGTGGCGGCTCCGGCGACGGCGATGCTCTGCAGGCTGATCATCTTGCCCATGACGCCGCCCGAGGAGTTCGAGGAGGCCATCAGAACCGGGTCCAGACCCAGTTTGTCCGCCGTCACCACCTGAAGGTTGCCGAACAGGGCGTTGGCAGAGGTATCGCTGCCGGTGAGAAACACGCCCAGCCAGCCGAGCATGGCGCTGAAGAACGGGAACGCCGCGCCGGTGGCCGCAAACGTCAGGCCCAGGGTCGCCGTGGCGCCGGAATAGTTCATCAGGAACGCCAGGGCCAGAACGCTCGCGATGGTGAGCATGCTGAGCTTGGACTTCTTCACGGTTGTAGTGAAGACCGTCACCCACTGGGCGGGCTTCAATCCCAGGATGAAGCCGCTAAGAATCGTGGCGAACATGCACGAAGTGCCCGATGCGGCCAGCCAGTTGAAGTTGAACACGGCATCGTACGGCGAGGCCTTTCCAACCACCGGCGGCATGCGCTCGATCAGCCCATGGAGTCCGGGCCAGTTGATCCGCATGGAGACGGAGTTCACCATGCTCTTCACCGGGTCGTGACCCCAGGCGATCACGAACAGCACCAGCAGGAAATACGGCGACCAGGCGTGGAGCGTGGTGCCCAGCGAGTGCTTCTTGATCTTCATCGCGCCGGCCATGAAGCCCTCGGCCTGGAAGTTATCCTTCGGCTTCCACACCAGGAACAGGATGATCAACGCACCGATGGCGGAAAGCGAACTGGCAATGTCTGTGACCTGGGCGCCCAGGTAGTTTGACGCCAGGAACTGCATGCCGGCGAAAGAGATGCCGCAGACGGCGACGGCGGGAATCACTCCCATCAGGCCACGCCGGCCGGTCATGACGGCAATCAGATAGGTGGGCACAATCAACGACACCGGGGCGCAGATTCGCCCCACCCACGCCGAAAGCTCATTCTGCGGCAGTTTTGTTACGCCTTCAAGCGCAATGATCGGCGTGCCCAGGGACCCGAATGCCACGGGAGCCGTGTTCGCCAGCAGGCAGATACCGGCGGCGTAGAACGGCGAGAATCCAAGCCCCGTCAGCATTGCCGCCGCCACAGCCACCGGCGTGCCAAAGCCCGCCGCGCCCTCAATGAAGGCTCCGAAGGCGAAGGCAATGAGCAGGGCTTGCAGGCGGGGATCGCTGGTGAGGCTGCCAATCGAATCCTTGAGCACTTCGAACCGGCCCGTGATGAGCGTCATCTCGTAGAGAATGAGGGCCCAGAACACCACCCAGCCAATGGGGAACAACCCGAATGCCGCGCCGTAGCCGATGGCTCCAGCCAGCAGGCTCACCGGCATGCCATAGGCGAACAGGGCCACCGCGGCCGCGGTCCCCAGGCCGGCCAGAGCCGCCACCCAGGATGGGGATCTTCGCACCCCCAGCAGGTACAGGAGCGTTGCGATGGGCAGAGCCGCGGCGAGCGTGCTCAGCGGAAGACTGCCGGCGACCGGGGTGTAGACTTGTTGCCACATAAAAGGGGGTCCCTCAGTGATACTTGCTCCGGGGGGGCCTTGTCAAGCCGGGGCCGAAGGGCGGCAGGGTTTCCGCGACAGGGATTCCGTGATCCAGCGGCAGCCGCACCGCCGCTGGATCGCCCGGCGCCGCGCCTACCAGCGGATCCGCGCGTTGTACTGCAACTGCCGGCCGAAGTACGCCCCGCGCTGTGTTGTGATACGGCCGAACAGTGAACTGAAGATGTTGGTGTTCGGACCGCCCTGCACCAGGACATTGGTGGTGTTGTAGGCTTCGATGCGGAACTCCATCTCGATCTTTTCCGTGAGCTTGATGTTCTTGGAAGCCGTGGCGTCCAGCGTTGCGATGCGCGGACCGGTCAGCCCTTCGAACTGCAGCGGCGCCACGCGCCGTGTGAACGGCGGCAGAGGTGTGAACTTCGAAGTGTCGAACCACTGGTTGCGCGTGGGGCTGTCCTTTGCCGGGTTGCCGCTGACGATGGTGTTTCCCGGAATCCGAATAAAAGCGCCGCTGATGTGCTGCCAGATGCCGCTCACGGCCCATCCGCCCAGCACCAGATTGGCCGCCTTGTTCATGCCGCCAAAGTAGCGGCGGCCCTTGCCGAATGGCAGTTCATAGATGCCCGTCAGGTTGAACTTGTGCCGCTGGTCCGTGGCTTCCGTCATCCGGAAGTTGCGGTCGAAACGGTCCTGATCGTCGAAGAACTCATCGTTCTGCGCCCGATGGTAGTTGTATCCCAACAGGAAGTTGAACCCGTTGACAAACGGTCGCTGCGCCTTGAGCTGCAAGGAATTGTAGCGGCGCGCGACACCGCCGGTGTGCCACATCGTGATGTCGCCATAGTGCGGGTAAGGCCGCAGCAGGCTGCCCACGGTGACTTCGCGCTGGTTGCGCAGCGCGCCCGGGAACTTATCGGGAGTGAGAATGTTGAAGAACGGATTGGCCACGCGCTGGCTGAGGGCGGCGCCGTTCTGGAAGCTGTAACGCGGGTCGACGCCATTGATGTTGTACTGCGTGTAGTGGTTGCTGCCGATGCTCATGAAGTACGTCACATCCACCACGATCTGGCTGAAGATCTGCGTCTGGTAGGAGAAATTGAACCGGTCGTTGTAGGCGTTTTTCAGGTTCTGGACAAACAGCGGACTGTTGGCCGTTGTACCCAGGTTGGTATAGCGTCCAAAACTCTTGCCGATCACGGGATTGAGCGGGTTCACACCGCGGGGAAACGGATCGCTGAACCGGGCCTGCGGCACGCCTTCCAGGGCCGGCAGCGGGAAGGACTCATTCTCGTAACCTGGGTAGGGAACCGTGTCATTCAGGTTCAGACCGCCTTCGGCGTGCACCGAGGGCGGGATCACATACCGTGCGTAGCCGAACCGTACCGACGTCCGGTCATTCACGCGGTAAGCGATGCCAAGGCGCGGCAGCAGGGTGAACCGCGGCGACCGGTAACCGCCGCGGTTATTCGCATCCGTGAAGATCCACTCCCCGTTAGGGCTGAACGGCTGGTTGCGAATGGCCATCACCTGCGCGGGCAAGCGCGGAGCATTGGCGCCCTGGAACTCCGGAATCGGCGAATCCAGGCGCAACTCGCGCGACAGGCGGTCGTCCTTGTCGACGATGTCGCTGTCAAACTCATACCGCACACCCATATTGATGGTGAGCCGCTGGTTCACCTTGAAGTCATCCTGAATGTAGCCGCCGTAGAACGCGTTGCGGATCCCATAGAGCGGCGAGGTGCGGATGCGCGTGGAGTTGTCGAGCGCGCCCAGCAGCATCGTCGCCCAGGCATCGCCACGCAGCCGCAGGTCGGGCTGAATGAACGTGTCGGCGGTCATCGCCGGGTTGAACCGGAACTCGGTGGGCTGGAAGAAGCCGGAGTTGCCGCGGTAACGGCGGAACTCGCCGCCGGTCTTGAGGTAGTGCCGCCCCATCTGCATGGAGACCTTCGACTGCATGTTCCAGAAGTCGGGCGCCGAGTACCACCAAGACGGCCGGCCGAACGTCGAGCCGCCAACGATCAGGCCGGGGTAGTAGATGGCCGGCAGCGTCTTGGCGTATTCGTCGTACCAGGGATTGTTGGGCCAGAATTCGTTGTAGTCCTTCACCTGCGCCACCGGGTCGATGAAGCGGTCCACCGGCTTGTTGTAGGAGCCGCGGAAGTTGAACACCGTCCTTGGATTGATCGTCCACACAGCGTCTCCCTGCGCGGTCAGCGAATTCCGTTCAGACCCGCCGGTGGCTCCGGCGCGGCTACCGGTGGGGTTCGGCGAGAGCACGTTGGTATGAAGCCGCGAGAAGCGGCCGAACACCTTCCACTTGTCGGAGACGTTCCAGTCCACGCGATCCGTGAAGTTGTAGTAGTCGTAGATGCGCGGGAACGTGTTCTTGTAGTTGTTGACTCGCGTTAGATCGTCGCCGGGATTGTTCGGCTTCCAGATGTCGTTGAGGAAGCGCGCTGATACCGGGTCAATGCGGGAGGGCGGAATCATGTTGCCAGCGAAGGGCGTCCGCGTGGCGGTGTTGGTGGCCGCGTTCAGACGCGTCGTCGCCGGGTCAAAGATCGGCCGCAGCGCGCCGCTGGGGGCGAAGGTCTGGGAGAAGTTCCCGGTACGCTCCAGGTCTGTGGGCAGCGTCGAGAACTGGTTCACCGGTTCGCGCAGGTTCTGGCCTTCGTAGGAGACGAAGTTGAAGATCTTGTTCTTGACAATGGCGTTCTGGGACGTGCCGCCCCAAACGTTGTGCCGGATGATGTTCCGCGACCGGCTGATGCGGTCAGCCAGTGCGTTGAGCTTCGGGTTGCGGCCGAAATAGTAGAGCGTGCCGTGCCAGTCATTGGTTCCCGACTTCATCTGCAGAGAGATGATGCCGCCGGCGGAATGTCCGTACTCGGCGTCGGTGGCGTTCTGTTGCACGTTCAATTCGCTTACTGCGTCCATGGGCGGAACGTAGTTGGTCTTGGGGCCCCAGGTGTTCGGCGACCCGTCCACAATCACGTCGTTCTTCAGCCGCGTGCCGCCGCCCACATCGATGTACGAGGCGGCCCAGTGATGGTATGGACTCTGCTCACCGCCGCCGGTGTAGGTGACCTGCGGGTCGATGGTGAGCAGCAGGAACGGGTTCCGGTGGATGATGGGCAGTGAGTTCGACATCTTGGTATCGAGCGTCGTCTCCATCGACGTGCTGTTGAACTGCACCGCCACCGGGGTCTCCACGACTTTCACCGTTTCCGTCACGGAGCCCACTTCCAGGCGCGCCGAACGGTTTATTCCATTCTGTCGCGGCCACGTGAAAAGTTCCTAATCGAGCCAAGTAGAAAGTTCCTCTTGACAGCCTTTAATGGCAGAAGGATGGAACGAATAGCGATGAGCCAGAGGGAGCGAGACGAACTGCACTGGTTAA
>Ga0194132_10010901_pt1 | contig 11925 bp, 9 predicted proteins | sample TA2KigOf80mmetaG_FD_148612 | JGI IMG/M metagenome (GOLD analysis project Ga0194132, IMG submission 148612) | Freshwater microbial communities from Lake Tanganyika, Tanzania - TA2015054 Kigoma Offshore 80m | ecosystem: Environmental > Aquatic > Freshwater > Lake | place: Tanzania: Lake Tanganyika... | reverse complement strand
GTAGCCGACACACGCCCCGGCGGTAGGCTCGCCGCGCTGCTCTGCGCGCGCGCCCTGGGCGCTCCCGGTCGAAGCCGTCGTCGCGACCCCGCACGCGCTCGCCTTCCATCACCCCGCGCCGGAGGCGCCGGGGCACCTCGTGATCGTCCCGCGCGAGCCGGTCGCGCGCGTCGCACCGGGCGAGGCGCGCGTCCTCAGCATCAACACCGACGGCCGGCAGCAGGTGCGGCAGCTGCGCGCGCACGTCCTGCCGCGCGCGCACGCGCGACGCCTGCTCGCCCCGCCGCGCTGGAGCGCGCGCGTCGACCTCGCTTCCCCCGGCGCGATCCGGGAGGCGCTGCGCGCGGCCGTCGAGGCGATGGAGCGCTGCAACCCCGTCGCGCACGGCTCGCTCGTCGTGCTCGCCTACGAGCGCGGGCTCCACGTCGAGCTGCGCGCAACCGTCGCGCCCCCGAGCGTCGCGCCCCGCCGGAGAACCCGGTAGCCTCTTACCCGACGGCCGCCAGATCACCGGAGGACCGCCTGTGCGCGTGCTCTCGATCAGCCACCGCATGCAGCACCCGCTGATCGACAACCACTCGATCTTCAACGCCCCGGCGGTGTTCGACTACGACGCGATCGTCGTCGACGCCGGCGGCGTCTTCGACTCCATTCGCGCGGCGTCGCGCGCGGAGCAGGAGTTCCACACGTTCGCCGACCTCGCGGTCGTCGGCGGGGAGTCGCTCGACGGCGCGGTCGGCATCGCCGAGGTGCTGCGCCGCCGCCGCGAGGAGTTCGTGCGCGCGCTGGAGCGCGGCGCGGTGGTCGCCGTGTTCGCGCACCCGTACGCGCTCTTCACCGGGGTCCCCGGCTTCCACGGCATCGACCGCTACTTCTGGCTCCCGGCGCCGCCGGGGATGGCGTGGGACGCGGTCACGGTGCGCGGCAGCGAGGGCGTCGCGGTCGCGATCGAGGAGCACGGGCATCCCTTCGTGCGCATCATCGACCTGCTGCGGCAGGACGTGCTCTACCGCGCCTACCTGAACGACCGCGCGCCAGGGTTCGCGAGCCACGCGCACGTGATCGCGCGCTCCGCCGGCGGCGCGCCGGTCGGCGTGGAGTTCCGCGTGCTCAACGGCCGCGTCGTGTTCCTGCCGACGCCGCGCGAGTCCGGCGCGAGCTGGCTCGCCGCGCCGGAGGGCCAGGCGATGGTCGAGGTGATGCGCGAGATGCACCGCCGTCCCGACGCCGACCGTCCGCGCTGGGTGATCGACACCGCGGTGCCGGGGCTCGACGCGCTCGAGGTGGCCGCCGACCGCGCGCGACTGGCCCGCGAGCGCGCCGAGGGCGAGGAGGCGGCCGCGCTCGAGGCGGCGGGCGAGCGCGCCGGGCTGCGTGACGTGCTGTGGGAGGGCGCGGAGTACCGGCTGATGCCGGCCGTGCTGCGCTGCGCGGAACTCCTCGGCTTCGAGCACGAGCAGACCGCGGAGGACGAGCCGATCCTCACCTCGCCCGAGGGCCAGCTGCACGTCGTGGCCGCCGGCGCCGAGGACGCGGTCGACATGGCCGCGCACTACCGGCTGCGGCGGCGGCTCGACGAGATCTACCGGCTGCGCGCGCAGGCCGCGCGCGGGCTCGTCGTCGCGAACGGCCGCCGGCTCGACCCGCCCGCCGAGCGCACGCGCGAGATCGACGAGTCGCTGCGGGTCGCCGCGGAGGCGACCGGCTACGCGCTCGTCACCTCGCGCTGGCTCTTCGTTGCGGCGGTGGCCGCGCTCGAGGGGCTCGCCGAGGAGACGCTCGCGGCGATCCGGCGGCGGCTGCTCGAGACGAACGGGCTCGTCGCGCTGCACGACCTCCTGGTCCCTGCCGACGAGGGCGCGCCCCCGGACGCGGAGGACGGCGCGGAGGCGGGGGCGGGCGTGGCCACGGAGCGGTCGTAGCGCGAGCGCGCGCCGCGCCGCACGGATCAGCCGAGCGACCGGTCGATCTCAGTCGGCGCGTCGTAGTCGACGCCGTCGACCCCGAAGCCGAAGAGCCGCTCGAAGTCGCGCTTGTACCCGGCGTAGTCGGTCGTCTCCGCGAGGTTCTCGTTGCGCGCGCGCAGCCAGAGCTCGGTGATCGCCTGCTGGATCTCCGGCCGCATCTCGCGGTCGTCGAGCCGGATGCGCCGCTCCGGGTCGAGCCGCGGCTCGACCCCCGGCCCGACGTGGTCGCGCACGAGACGCACGATCTGGTCGACGGCGGTTTCGTAGAGCCCGCGTTCCTTGAGCACCTTGAAGAGGATGCTCATGTAGAGCGGCACTGCCGGGATCGCCGCCGAGGCCTGCGTGACGACCCCGGTGTTGATGCTCACCCACGCGTGCCCGCCGACCGCCTCCTGGAGGCGGCGATCGAGCTGGTGCGCGGTCGTCTCGAGGTGCTCCTTCGCGCGTCCGATCGTGCCGCGGCGGTAGATCGCGGCCGTGAACTCGGGGCCGATGTAGGAGTAGGCGACCGTGCGGCAGCCCGGCGCGAGCAGGCCCGCCGCGTGCAGTGCCTCGACCCACGCGGTCCAGTCCTCGCCGCCCATCACCTTCACGGTCGTGGCGATCTCCTCCGGCGATGCGGGCTCGATGTTCGAGTCGACCACGCGCTCGTTGCGGAGGTCGAAGCCGAGCCCGGTGTAGGGGCGGCCGATCGGCTTCAGCACGCTGTTCCAGATCGTGCCGTCGTCCCCCCGGCGGCGCGGCGCCGCGATCGAGTAGACGACGAGGTCCGCGGGTCCGAGGCCCGCGCGCAGGCGCGCGATCACGCCCTCCTTCACTTCGGAGGAGAAGGCGTCGCCGTTCACCGTCTCGAAGGTGAGGCCGCGCTCGCTCGCGAGCCGGCGCGCCTCGGCGAGGTTGTACCACCCGGCGCTCGCGGGCTTGTCGTCCTCAGGCGGCCGCTCGAAGCAGACCCCGAGCGTCTTCGCGCGCAGCCCGAAGGCGGCGACGAGCACGCTCGCGAGTCCGTAGCCGGTCGAGGAGCCGAGCACGAGCGCGGTGCCGCCGCTGGCGGTGAGCCCCGCGGCGTCGATCGCCGCGACCTGCTCGCGCACGTTCGCGGCGCAGCCGTCGGGATGGGCGGTCAGCGAGATGAACCCGCGGATGCGCGGCTTCACGACCTGCTCGGACATCGACCCGTCCTCCCGTCGCCCGCTCCCGCGGGTGCGGAGCGTAGTGCACGCGTGCGGCCGGCGCAGGCCGTGCGTGCGGCGCCGCTAGGATCGCTGCCGCGGTGACGCGCCCGGTGCGGGCGCGGTGGGGGTGCGCATTGCCTGCGACGGCGCGCGCCCCGGCGCCCGCGCTCGCGGAGGCGGCAGCCGCCGCGCCGGGCGCCCCGGCGTCTACGTCTTCCTGGGGCGCCGAAGCGAGCTCCTCTACGTCGGCAAGGCCGGCGACCTGCGCACGCGCGGTGCGCTGGGAGACGCTCGCCGACGACGAGAGCGCGGCCGCGCGCGAGGCCGACCTGATCGTTGCGCTGCAACCGACCTACAGCTCCGCGCACGTGGACGAGGGGGCCTCCGCCGAAGGGCGTCCGCCTCGATCTCGTCGAGCGCCGCCCGCCCGCTTCCGCGCAGGTCTACGGCTGCTTCCCGCACCTCGGGCGCGGCGTCGGCTCGCGCCGGGGTATCGCCTGCTCGGACGGCTACAGCGCGTTCCTGCGCCTGCTGTGGGGGGCGGACCGAGGCGCCGCGGCGGGCGGGCACGTGCCGGCGCGGATCTCCCGCGCGGCGCCCGAGCACTTCGCCGTCGGGCTCGAGCCGGGGCTCCGCCCGGCGCTCCACGCGTTCCTTTCGGGCCGGAGCGCGCGCCTGCTCCCGGCGCTCGAGCGAGCGGCGCGCTGGCGGGCTCCGTTCGTCCAGCGCAGCGTGGCCCGCGACCACCCCACCGCCGAGGCGTTCTTCCGCCACGGGCCGCGCGCCCTGTGCGAGTTGCAGACCCGTCACGGCCTCCGCGCGGGCGCGCTCCGTCGCGAGACGCTCACGGAACTCCTGCGGCGCGACCTGCACGACACGTTCGGCGAGTTCTGGCTGCCCGAACCCGCGGCGGGCGAACGGCGTCGGCGGGGCCTGCCTATTCGCGGAGCTTGAGCACCGCCATGAAGGCCTCCTGCGGGACCTCGACCGAGCCGAGCATCTTCATCCGCTTCTTGCCCGCCTTCTGCTTCTCGAGCAGCTTGCGCTTGCGCGTGACGTCGCCGCCGTAGCACTTCGCGAGTACGTTCTTGCGCATCGCGCGCACCGTCTCGCGCGCGACGATGCGACCGCCGAGCGCCGCCTGGATCGGCACGTCGAACATCTGCCGTGGGATCAGCTCCCGCAGCGAAGAGACGAGCTTGCGGCCGCGGGCCGGCGCGTCCTCGGTCGGCACGATCGCAGAGAGCGCGTCGACGAGGTCGCCGTTCACGAGGATGTCGAGTCGCGAGACCCTCGCCGGCCGGTACTCCTCGAGGTGGTAGTCCATCGCCGCGTAGCCCGAGGTGCGCGACTTCAGCTGGTCGTAGAATTCCACGAGGATCTCGCTGAGTGGCAGTCGGTAGCGCGCCAGCACACGCGAGTCGCCTTCGTCCTCGGCGTGATCGAGGTACTCGACGTGATCGAACTCGCCGCGGTGGTCGCTCACGAGCCCCATCACCGTGCCGATGAACCGAGCCGGCATCGTGATGGAGACCGCGACCCACGGCTCGCGGACCTCGGCAATGTCGTTCGACGGCGGGAGCTCGGCGGGCGAGTCGATCACGATCTCGACACCGTCGGTGCGCGTGACCTCGTACTCGACCGACGGCGCGGTCGCAACCAGGTCCATCTCGAACTCGCGCTCCAGTCGCTCCTGCACGATCTCCATGTGCAGCAGGCCGAGGAACCCGCAGCGGAAACCGAAGCCGAGCGCGAGCGAGGTCTCGGGCTGCCACTGCAGCGAGGCGTCATTCAACGAGAGCCGCTCGAGCGCGTCGCGCAGTTCGGCGTAGGCGTCCGGATCCGTGGGGTAGATGCCGGCGAACACCATCGGCTTCGCCGGCCGGTAGCCCGGCAGCGCCTCGGTCGCGCCGCCGCGGTCGAGCGTCACGGTGTCGCCGACGCGCGTCTGCTGCACGCCCTTCAGCCCGGTGGCGACGTAGCCGACCTCGCCCGTTTCGAGCTGGCCGGTGACCTGCGGCTCCGGGCGGAAGAACCCAATCTCGATCGGCTCGAAGCGCTGCCGCTGCTGCACCAGCCGGAGCGGGGCCGTCCCATCGACCCTCCCGTCGACCACGCGCACGTACGCGAGCACGCCCTTGAACGAGTCGTACTTCGCATCGAAGACGAGCGCGCGCAGCGGCGCCTCGGGCCGCCCCCGCGGTGCCGGGATGCGCTCGACGATCGCCTGCAGGATCTCCTCGACCCCCTCGCCGGTCTTCGCCGAGGCGAAGATCACCTCGTCGTGGCTGAACCCGATCACATCGGTCAGCTCCTGCGCGACACGCGCGGGCTCTGCTGAGGGGAGGTCGATCTTGTTCACGACGGGGATCAGCTGCAGGTCCATTTCGAGCGCCATGTAGACGTTCGCGAGCGTCTGCGCCTGGATCCCCTGGGTGGCGTCGACGACCAGGATCGCTCCGTCGCAGGCCGCGAGCGCGCGCGAGACCTCGTAGGCGAAGTCCACGTGCCCGGGGGTGTCGATGAGGTTCAGCTCATAGCGCTGCCCGTCGGCGGCGTCGTACTCCATGCGCACGACGTGCGCCTTGATCGTGATCCCCTTCTCGCGCTCGAGGTCCATCGAGTCGAGCACCTGCTCGCGCATCTCGCGCAGCGAGATGGCGCCGGTGCGCACGAGCATGCGGTCGGCGAGCGTCGACTTGCCGTGGTCGATGTGCGCGATGATCGAGAAGTTGCGGATGCGTTCTGGCTGCACCCATTCATCCTATCGGCCGGTCGGCCTACGGACGCGGCGGACGGCGCCGTCAAGCACGAGGCCCGCCGGGCGGGCGGGCCTCGTGCTCGGTCGCTGGGGTCGATCGCTAGACGCGGTGGCAGGCCACCCAGTGGTTCGTCTGGACCTCGCGGAACTCCGGCACGCGCTCGCGGCACTCGTCCACGGCGATCGGGCAGCGCGTATTGAACACGCAGCCCGGGGGCGGCCGCAGCGGGGACGGCACGTCGCCGGTGAGGATGATGCGCTCGCGCTTGCGCTCCACCTCGGGGTCCGTGATCGGGACCGCGGAGAGGAGCGCCTTCGTGTACGGGTGCAGCGGGTTCTGGTAGAGCTCGATCGAGCTCGCGACCTCCATGATCTTGCCGAGGTACATGACCGCGACGCGGTCCGAGATGTGGCGGACGACCGCGAGGTCGTGCGCGATGAAGAGATAGGTGAGGCCGAACTCGTCCTGCAGGTCCTCGAGCAGGTTGATGATCTGCGCCTGGATCGATACGTCCAGCGCGGAAACCGGCTCGTCGCACACGATGAAGTCCGGCTCGACCGCGAGGGACCGCGCGATCCCGATGCGCTGGCGCTGGCCGCCCGAGAACTCGTGCGGGTAGCGCTTGGCGAAGAGCGGGTTGAGGCCCACGGCGTTCAGGATGTACTCGACGCGGTCTCGGCGCGCCTGGCCCTTGTAGAGGCCGTGGATCGCCATCGGCTCGCCGACGATCTGTCCGACGTTCATGCGCGGGTTCAGGCTCGAGAACGGATCCTGGAAGATCATCTGCATCTTCCGGCGGAAGCGCCGGAGATCGGAGCCCTTGAGCGTCGTCAGCTCGGTGCCGTCGAAGTTGACGGTGCCGGCGGTCGGCCGGTGAAGCTGCAGGATCGCGCGGCCGGTGGTCGACTTGCCGCAGCCGGACTCGCCCACGAGGCCGAGCGTCTCGCGCCGGCGGACGCTGAACGTGAGCCCGTCGACCGCCCGCACGTCGGCGATCTTGCGCTGAACGAAGAGCCCGGCGGTCACGGGGAAGTACATCTTGAGGTCGCGGACCTCGACGAGGTTCTCCCCCTGCGCGGTGGTCGCTCGAGCAGCGGTCGCAGTGTCCGTCGTCATCGTGTGTCTTCCCCTGGGCTAGGAGGTGGCTGCGGCCGGCGCCGTGCCGCTCGCCGCCATGTCGGCGGGCACGCGGGTGCGCTCGTCCGTGAGCGGGTTGCGCCAGCAGGCCGCCGTGTGGTTCGGGGTCTTCTCCTCGAGCGGCGGCGGCTCGTTGCGGCACTTGTCGATCGCCCATTCACAGCGCGGCTCGAACGAGCAGCCGGGGATGGGCTGGATCAGCATCGGCGGCTGCCCCTCGATCGTCGCCAGCCGCACGTGCTCCGTCTCGTCGAGGCGGGGCACCGAGTGCAGCAGGCCGACCGTATAGGGGTGCCGGGCGTGCTTGAAGATGTCGACCGCCGAGCCGGACTCGACGATCTTCCCGGCGTACATCACGTTCACGCGGTCCGCGTAGCGCGCCAGCACGCCGAGGTTGTGGGTGATGATCAGGACGGCGGTGCCGAGCTCGGAAGACAGCCGCGCCATGATCTCGAGGATCTGCGCCTGGATCGTGACGTCGAGCGCGGTCGTCGGCTCGTCGGCGATCAGGAGCTTCGGGTTGCAGGAGAGCGCCATCGCGATCATCACGCGCTGTCGCATGCCGCCCGAGAACTGGTGGGGGTAGTCGTTCAGGCGGCTCGTGGCCTCGGGGATGCCCACCATCTCGAGGAGCTCGACGGCGCGGGCCGTCGCCTCCTCGCCCTCCAGCCTGAGGTGGAGGGTGATCCCCTCCTTGATCTGCTGCCCGATGGTGAGCACCGGGTTGAGCGAGGTCATCGGCTCCTGGAAGACCATCGCGATGCGGTTGCCGCGGATGCTCCGCATCTCCGCGTCGTTGATCTTCAGGAGGTCCTTGTTCTCGAAGAGGATCTCGCCGTCGACGATGCGGCCCGGCGGATTCGGGATGAGCCGCAGGATCGACATCGCCGAGACCGACTTGCCGCATCCGGACTCGCCCGCGAGGCCGAGCGTCTCGCCCTCGGAGAGATCCCACGTGACGCCGTCCACCGCGCGGACGACGCCCTCCTCCGTGTAGAAGTAGGTACGGAGGTTCTTCACTTCAAGCAGCTTCGCCATGGACCCCCCTCACGTTCTTCGACGCGAACCATGCCCGCCACCGAGACCTGCCTGCAACGGTGCGTGACGTGCTGATGCGTTTGCTGGTGGGGAAGAGGAGACTCGAACTCCTACGCCTCTCGGCACGTGATCCTAAATCACGCTCGTCTGCCAGTTCCGACACTTCCCCACGGCGCCTCGTCGCGGTGGTTCGTGTTGGTGAGCCCCCGGGGAGTCGAACCCCGAACCGGCTGATTAAGAGTCAGCTGCTCTGCCATTGAGCTAGAGGCCCGGCGCGACGGTAGCAACCACCCGATCGAGTGTCAACGAAATGGATAGCGCGCGCCCTGCGGCGCTTCTCCCGCGTGGACGGACGGCCTCGGCGCTCCTCCGCCTTTGCTCTCCGCAGCGACGCGCCGTAGGCTTGCGAGCGCGCCCCGCGGCGCCCGCGCGGGCGGTTAGCTCAGTTGGTTAGAGCGCAGCGTTGACATCGCTGAGGTCAGTGGTTCGAATCCACTACCGCCCACCACCGATCCTCCGCTGACCGCGCCCCGCCCGTCGGAGGCCGCCCCGCGCCGCCGGTAGTATGATCGGCTCCCGCCGCGGCGCCTCCCAGCGCCGCGCGATACGAGCGAGGACGGGGACACGTCCCGCCGGAAGGCGGCCCGCAGAGAGCCGGGGTCACGGCTGCAAGCCCCGGCGCCGGCCACGGCGAGGACACCACCCCCGAGCCCGCGGGCGAACCCGCGGCGCCACGCCCCCGTTACGGGCGAACGAGTCCCGCTCGCGCCACCGTGCGGCGGGAGAACTCGGGTGGAACCACGTGAGCGCGCCTCTCGTCCCGATGGACGGAGGCGCGCTTGGCGTTCAGGAGGCCACCGCGCATCGGCGCAGGCGAGGAGCGAGCGATGAACGAACAGGCCGAACCGCGACGGGACGACGACGTCGCGCTCGAGACCGTCCCGCGCGAGGAGCAGCTCTTCCGCATGCGGCACTCCGCCGCCCACGTGCTCGCGGAGGCCGTACTCGACCTCTTCCCCGAGGCCAAGTACGCGATCGGCCCCCCGATCGAGCACGGCTTCTACTACGACTTCGACCTCCCGCGCACCCTCACCCCCAACGACCTCGAGGGCATCGAGGCGCGTATGCGCGAGAGCGTCGCGGCCGACCACCCGATCCACGGCGAGTGGATCCCGAAGGCCCGCGCGCGCGAGCTCTTCCGCGACCAGCCGTACAAGCTCGAGCTGATCGATGAGATCGAGGAGCCCACCGTCGGCCACTTCCAGCACGGAGGCTTCCACGACCTTTGCCGCGGCGGGCACACGCAGCGCACGGGACAGGTCGGCAGCTTCAAGCTCACCCACGTCGCCGGTGCCTACTGGCGGGGCGACGAGCGCAGGCCGATGCTCCAGCGGATCTATGGCGCCCTATTCCGCACCGAGCCGGAGCTCGCCGCCTACCTCAAGGCGCGCGAGCAGGCCGAGCGTCGCGACCACCGCCGGCTCGGGCGCGAGCTCGGCCTGTTCCACCTCGACCCGATCTCGCCCGGCTCGCCGTTCTTCCACCCGCGCGGCGCGCTCCTCTACAACGAGCTCGTCGACTACGTGCGCGGGCTCTACCCGAAGTACGGCTACCAGGAGGTGATCACCCCGCAGCTGTTCAATACCGACATCTTCCGCACCTCGGGGCACTACGACCTCTTCCCCGACATGTACAAGATGGGCGGCGAGGAGGACGAGGAGATCGGCATCAAGCCGATGAACTGCCCTGGGCACTGCTGGCTCTACCGTGCGGCGCTCCACTCGTACCGCGACCTCCCGATCCGCTACGCCGAGTTCACCCGCCTCCACCGCAACGAGCGCTCGGGTGTGCTGCACGGGCTCACGCGGGTCCGCTCGTTCTCGCAGGACGACGCGCACATCTACTGCACGCCGGAGCAGATGCCCGAGGAGATCGAGCGCGTGTTCGCGATGGTGCGCGAGATCTACGGCGACCTCGGCCTCGGGGAGGTCGATGTGAAGGTCGCCACGCGCGGCGAGCACTTCATCGGCAACCCCGAGGACTGGGACGTCGCGGAGCGGACGCTGCAGGACGAGGTGCGGCGAGCGGGCTGGGACTATGCGCTCGCGCCCGGCGAGGCGGCCTTCTACGCCCCGAAGGTCGAGTTCCACTTCCGAGATGCGCTCGGGCGGTCCTGGCAACTCGGCACGCTGCAGATCGACATGGCGATGCCCGACCGCTTCGGCCTCGAGTACATCGGCGCCGACGGGGAGCCGCACCGACCGGTGATGATGCATCGCGCGATCCTCGGCTCGCTCGAGCGCTTCCTCGGGGTCTACGTCGAGCACACGGAGGGGCGCTTCCCGCTCTGGCTCGCGCCGGTGCAGGCCGTCGTGATCCCGATCGCCGACCGGCACAACGACTACGCGTGGCACGTCGCGCGGGAGCTGCGCGGCCGCGGCCTGCGCGTGGAGGTGGACGACTCGAACGAGCGGATGGGGAACAAGATCCGCCGCGCGCAGCTGCAGCGGCTCCCGTACATGCTCGTGGTCGGCGACCGCGAGGCGGAGGCGGAGGCCGTGTCAGTGCGCGACCGCAGCGGCGACGACCTCGGCGCGATGCCGCTCTTCCAGATCGCCGACCGCCTCGTCGACGAGCGCGACAGCCGGACCTCGCAGGCGCCGGGCTCGGCCGGCGACGTCTGAGGGCGCGCCGGTGGCCGGCCGCGCGTTCACGCCGGGAGAGCCGTGCATTAGAGTCGTCGCGACGCCGGTGCCGCGCGGACGGAGTGACAGGGATGCGCCAGCCTCGATCGTGGAGCCCGGGGGTGCTCGTCGGGGCGCTCGCACTCTCCGCCCTGCTCGTCGCCGCCTGCGGCGGAGGCGGCGAGGGTGGCGGCGGCGCGCGCGACACCGTGAAGGAGTGGATCGAGGGCTGGGAACGGACCTCCGGACCGCAGCGTGACGACATCACGGCGGGGCAGATGCGCCGGCTCCTCGGCGGCGAGCTGAAGCAGCAGACGGAGGGCGTGGTCGTCGGCGGAGCGAACCCGCAGTCGGGCGCGCAGCTCGGGACGACCAAGCGGCTCGACAAGATCTACAGCGAGTTCATGTCGCTGCCGATCCCGCCGGACAAGGGCTTCACGGTCGTCTCGGCGACGGCGGAGGGCGACTCCGCGACGGTGGTGGTGAAGTTCAACTACTCCGACGCGGCGGCCGGCGTGGCGGCGGCCTCCGGGATCATCCCCTTCGAGAAGGTGAACGAGGTCAACCAGCAGGTGATCAGCGGGCCGCAGCGGACGTTCACGCTGGAGAAGGTTGAGGGCGCCTGGCTGATCATGAAGATCGCCGCGAACTAGCGGTGGCGGACGCGGCGGCGCGCTCGCGACCGGCGCGTCGCCGTCATCGAGCGAAGCGTACGGGGACCTCGGCGCGCGTCTCGATGCTCCCGTCGCGCGGGCTCGTCGTGTAGGCGACGACGCGCCCGGTCGCGTGGGCGGCGTCGTCGGCGAGCCGGATCTCGATCTCCCAGCGCGTGGCGAACAGCCCGAGGTCGGCGCCGAAGGCCGTCGCGGGCGCGAGCGCGAGGCGACGCCCCGCGTCGTCGCGTACCTCGATCACGACGTTCTGCTCGAAGGCGCCGGCGACGAAGCCGCTCACGCACACGCGCGCGCCGGCGGCGCCGGGCACCGTCGCACCCGGCGGCGGCGCGTCGATGCAAACGACCTTGGCGGGGACGGGATCGCCGGCGCGCACGCCGCCGGGGAAGCGGGCCGAGCAGGTGTCGCCGGCCGGCGGCCTCGGCGTGGGCGTCGCGATCAGGGGCGCTGGGGTCGCCGCGGCGACGGGCGTGCGCCCGGGCGATGGG
>Ga0194132_10010894_pt1 | contig 11932 bp, 14 predicted proteins | sample TA2KigOf80mmetaG_FD_148612 | JGI IMG/M metagenome (GOLD analysis project Ga0194132, IMG submission 148612) | Freshwater microbial communities from Lake Tanganyika, Tanzania - TA2015054 Kigoma Offshore 80m | ecosystem: Environmental > Aquatic > Freshwater > Lake | place: Tanzania: Lake... | reverse complement strand
TTGTGCCAGATGAGGGGTTCGGCGATCTGGCGCCCCACCCGGATCGCCGGATTGAGCGAGGTGAAGGGATCCTGGAACACGATGCTGATGCGGTTTCCGCGCAGCGCGCGGCGCTCGGCCTCGGGCAGCTCGAACAGGGGCCGGTCCTTGAACCACGCCTCGCCCGATTCGATGCGCGCCTCGGGCGCAAGCAGGCCCAGCACGGCGAGCGCGCTCGTGCTCTTTCCTGAGCCGGATTCGCCGACGACCCCGAGCGCCCGGCCCGCGCCCACCTCGAAGGACACGTTCTCGATGGCGCGCAGCCACCCGGTGCCCGCCGGGTATGCAACCGAAAGATTGCTGACCCGCAGCACCGGCGCGCTCATCTGCGGCCCCGCTTCAGGCGCGGGTCGAGGACCTCGCGCAGCCCGTCCCCGACGAGGTTGACGGCGATCACGGTGATGCAGAGCACGATGCCCGGCGCGATCGCCACCCAGGGTGCTTCCACGATGAATGGCCGCGCCTCGGCGATCATCAGCCCCCAGTCGGACGCGGGCGGATGCACGCCCAGCCCGAGGAAGCTGAGCGCCGCGCCCAGCATGATGGCGAACGTGACGCGCAGGGCCGACTCGACGATGATCGGCGGCCAGGCGTTGGGCAGGATCTCGGCGCCGAGGATGTACCAGGGCCGCTCGCCGCGTGCGCGCGCCGCGAGCACGAACTCCTCGGCCACGATCTCGAGGGTCACGCCGCGCGTCAGCCGCACCATGATCGGTACGTAGATGAAGCCCACCGCGATCGCGGTCTTCCACGGGTTGGGCGGCGTCATCGACAGGATCAGGATGCCCATCAGGATCGGCGGTACCGAGATCAGCAGGTCGACGAGGCGCATGATGGATTCGTCCACCCTGCCGCCGTAGTAGCCGGCGGCGAGCCCGAGCGGGACGCCGACCAGCAGCGACACCGCGGTCGCACCGATGCCCATGAGCAGCGACAGGCGCGCCCCGTGCAGCAGGCGCGAGAGCACGTCGCGGCCGAACTCGTCGGTGCCGAACCAGTGCGCGGGGCCCGGCGGCAGGAAGCGCGCCATGATGTCTATGCCGTCGTACGGATAGGGCGCGATCGCCGGCCCGAGCAGCGCGGCGAACGCGATTAGCGCGAACACGCCGCCGCCGGCCAGCAGGGACAGTGGCAGCCTAGCCAGCCACCGCATTGCCGTAGCGGATGCGCGGGTTGAAGTAGGCGTAGGCGAGGTCGGCCGCGAGGTTCGCCAGTGCGTAGACCGCCGTCACCGCGAGGATCCCCGCCTGCACCACAGGGATGTCCTTCTGCTCGATGGCAAAGATCAGCATCCGGCCCAGGCCGGGATAGGAGAACACCGTCTCCACCACGACGATGCCGCCCATGAGCAGGCCGACGTCGATGGCCAGCACGGTGATGGTAGGCACGAGCGCGTTGCGCAGCGCGTGCCGCCGGATCACGATGCGCTCCGGGAGCCCCTTGGCGCGCGCCGCCGTGACGTATTGCGACTGCATGGTCTCGATCATCGAGGAGCGGGTCAGGCGCGCGATGTGCGCCACCAGCCCCGTCACCAGCGTCGACACTGGCAGGATGATGTGCTTGAGCCACGTCCAGAAGCCGTCCGATAGGGGCGCGTAGCCGGTGGCGGGCAGCCAGCCGAGGTAGCCGGCGAAGACCAGGATGACCACGATCGCCCAGAAGAACTCTGGCACCGAGATGAAGAAGTACATGCCCACTGAGACGGCGTGGTCCGCCTTGCTGTCCTTGCGCACCCCGGTGAACACGCCTAGCCAGATGCCGACCGCGGCCACCAGCACGATCGAGATGCCGGCCAGCACCGCCGAGCGCACGATCGCCTCGCGGATCAGCGGCGCGATGGGCCGGTCCATCATGAGCGAAAGCCCCAGGTCGCCGCGCAGCAGCGCGCCTGCCCAGCGCAGGTACTGGACGTGGATCGGGTCGTCCAGCCGCAGCTTGGCGCGCACCGCACGCACCTGCTCCTCGGTAGCGAACTGGCCGACAATCATCTGCGCGACGTCGCCAGGCATCACCTGCGTTGCCCAGAAGATCAGCACCGACATCACCGCCAGGATGACGGCGACGTAGGCGAGACGCTTCAGGGTATAGAGAAGCAGATCACTCCACCGTGGTGTGGCGCAGGTCCAGCCAGAGGTAGGAGTGCGTCTTGAAGCCCTTCACGTTCTTGCGGTAGGCGTTGGCGAAGTTCATCACGTAGGCGATGACCCCGGGGACGTCCTCTACCGCGTATTGCTGAAACGTGTGGTAGATCTTCGCGAGTTCCTTCTCGTCGCGGGTTCCCCGCGCCTTGTCCAGCAGCGCGTCCATGCGCGGCGAGCTGAAGTGCCACATGCGTGTGTTCCACGAGCCGCTGGTGTGGTACCAGGGGTAGGTCGAGGTGTCGAGGGTCGGGCGCGTGAAGTAGCCGTCCATGTAGAACGGCGACTTGCCCGAGACCTCGGTCTGGAAGCGGTTGAACGGCATGCGCACCACTTCCACCTGCACGTTGATCTGCTTCAGCATGTGCTGCACCGCGATCGCCATGCGCTCGCGCGTCGGCCGGCCTACCGGCACGTGCAGCGTGATCGGGAAGCCGTTCGGGTAGCCGGCCTCGGCCAGCAGCTTCTTCGCCTGCGGCACGTCGGGCTTGAGCGAGAGCTGTTTGTTGAAGTAGGGGTGGCGTGGCGAGATCGGCGAGTGTGTCGGCATGCCGTGGCCGAACACGGCGAACTGGGCGAGCTGCGCCTTGTCCAGCGCGAGCAGCACGGCGCGGCGCACGCGCACGTCGTCGAACGGCTTGGTCTTGTTGCCCATGACGATGCCGTCCCAAGTCGAGGTCGGCACCGCGTCCACCGTGAGGACCTTGCTCTCCTTGAGCTTGTCGATCGACTCGAGAGGCAGGTTCCACACCAGGTCGACACTGCCGGACTCGATCGCGGCGACCCGCGCCGCGTTCTCCGGCATGATGCGGAAGGTGACGGCGTCGAGCTTCGGCAGCCCCTTCTCGTAGTACTCGGTGTGCTTCACGAGCTCCAGCTTGTCGCCGGGCGTGAAGGACTTGAACTTGAACGGGCCGGTGCCGCTCGGCTCGGTGGCGAGCTTGTCGAGTCGGTCGGCCGGGATGATCTTGAGCTGGCGCTCGACCATCAGCTCGGCGAAGCCGGCATAGGGGATCTTCAGGTTGAAGCGCACGGTGTACTTGTCCACCGCGTCGAACGACTCCACCAGGTCCATGTGGGTGCGCGCGCTCGAGCCGGTCTTGGGATCGGCCACCAGCTTGAAGGTGGCGATGACGTCGCCCGAGTCGAGTTCCTTGCCGTGGTGGAACTTGACGCCCTTGCGCAGGAAGAAGGTCCAGGTCTTTAGGTCCTGGCTAGAATCCCAGCGCTCGGCCAGCTCGCCGTGGAACTTCAGGTTCTCGTCGACGCGCACTAGGCCGCCGAACACCAGCACGTTGTAGATGTACTCCTCGCCGATGGTCGCCTTGGCCGGGTAGAGCTGGTTCAGGCTGGTGTTGAGCGTCGCGCGCAGCGTGCCCTTGGCGTGGGCGGCGGCGGGCGCAAGCAGCGCGGCGCAGCAAGCGAGCAGGAAACGCAGTGTCAGGTTCATCGGCATCCTCCGAAGTTGCTTCAGGCGGGCCCGGGCACGCTGTCCGGATCCACCGCGCGGTCGACGTACAGCTTCATCGACGGCTCGTAGATTTCCCACAGCCAGCGCAGCTGCCCCAGCGGCTGCGGGTTATAGTCCACGCGAAGGTCGACGAGCGGGAAGCTTTCGCTCTCCACCACCAGCAGCGCGGCTGACTTCACCTGCTTCGGCTCCCCGCCTGCAGCGTACCCCGCTTCCATACCGCGCACAAGCCGCTCTGCGAGATGCAGCTGCGGATCCGCGCCGAAGGCGTCCACCATAGCCCGGGTGACCGCCTTGGTGCGGATGATGTTGCCGATGGCGATGCACCCGGGACCTTCGTCGGCCGAGTGCACCGAGGTGATGCGCTCGCCGTGGTACGCGGCGGTGCGGCCGTCCCTGTCGACGACCGCAAGCTGGCGCCAGCCGATGCCCGGAACGTCCCCCGTCAAGCGCTCGATGACGTCCTTCGCCGGCAGGCCCTGCGCGAGCAGGTCGAGCCCCTTGGGTCCGAGGCGCGGATCGGTGCGGTGCTGCGTGAGCACGGCGCCGACCCCGGCGCGCGCGTAGGCGCAGCGGGCGCCCACGCAAATGCTGGAAGTGGTGACCGCGACCCCGAACATGCCGGTGAGCGAGCATTTCGCTGCGATGGAGTACGTCACGGAGCCTCGGCGTTATGATAGCAGTCTAACCGGTCCACCATCCGCGGGGTCCGCCATGCCGCACCAGAGGCTGCGCAAGTTCAACACCAGGAAAGTCTACAGGAACATCTCCATCGACAACGACATGTGCATGGTTGTGAAGGCGGGCCGGCACATCTTCATCCGCGGCCAGACCGGCTTCGACCTCGAGGGCGGGTTCACCGGCGTGGGCGACGCGGCGGCCCAGGCCGACCAGGCGATGCGCAACTTTAAGGTGCTGCTGGCGGAAGCCGGCTCGCAGCTCGAGCACATCTGCAAGATCACCACCTACATCGTCGACCGCGGCTACCGCGAGGCCGTCTACAACGTCATCGGCCGGCACCTGAAGGGCATCCATCCCTGCGGCACCGGCCTCATCGTGCGCGGCCTCGCGCTGCCCGAGATGCTGGTCGAGATCGACATTGACGCGGTGATCCCGGACGACGAATAGTGCGCCTCGCGATCGGCGGCTTCCAGCACGAGACCAACTGCTTCGTCGCGTCACGCGCCGACTTCGCCTACTTCGCCGAGCACCGCGATCGGCCGCGGCGCGCGGCGTGCCCCCGGAGAACTTCGCGGAGCTCGGCGACAAGGAGCAAGACACGTTCTCGCGCTCCCAGGAAATCCTGGAGACGATCTGCGGCAAGGCGCCGGCGGGCTTTCGCGCGCCAGGCTACAGCCTGTCGGTGCACACGCTTGGGCATCTCGCGGGGCTCGGCTTCGAGTACGACGCTTCCTTCTAGGACGACGACTACCCCTACGTTTTCGACCTCGGCGGCCGGAGGGCTGGTAGAGACCCCGGTCTGCTACGCGCTCGACGACGGCCCGGTGTACTCAGGCCGCCATTCGCACCTGCATCTGATGCAGAACTGGCGCGACGAGTTCGACGCCATGCACGAGGCCGGCATCATGGTGCCGCTGGTGCTCCACCTGCGCGGCGACATCGGCTCGATGCGCGCTGCGCGCATCGCGGCGCTGGACGAGCTCCTCGCCCTCGTGAAGTCGAAGCCCGGCGTGCGCTTCTTCCAGGGCCGCGAGCTGGCGGCGCACGCGCGCTCGCTCGGCCTCGCCGCCGAGCCGGATCCGGCTGCGGCGCACCTCGAGACACTGAAGGTCATGCCCTTCCGCGGCGACCTCTCCAGCAAGCCGTGAAGGCGCCGACCGCGGCCCTCGCCGCGTGGATCGCCCGCACGCCGCCGATCCGCTCGCGCCGCGCCCTGGTCCTGGCCAGGGCTGCGTTCAAGGACGTCGTCGCGTGCATGGTCGCGGGCGCGAAGGACGAAGCGACGCTGCGCGTTTCAAGGGTCGCGCGAGACTGGGGTCCACCCTCGGCGGCGCTCGGCTACGGCACGGCGGCGCACGCGCTCGACTACGACGACAACTATCACCCGATGGCCGGCCACGCCACGGCGGTGATCGCGCCGGCGATCTTCGCGCTGGCCGGCTCGAGGCGCGTCTCCGGCGCCGCGGCCCTCGATGCCTATATCGCAGGCCTGGAGGCGCTCGCGCTGGTGGGGAATGGCGTCAACCTCGTGCATTACCGGCGCGGCTGGCATTCCACCTCCACGCTCGGGCCGTTCGGCGCGGCAGCGGCCTGTGCGCGGCTGATGAAGCTGGACCAGGCGCGCGTCACCGCCGCGCTCAGCCTCGCCTTCAGCATGGCGAGCGGCTCCAAGCTGCAGTTCGGCACGACGGCCAAGCCGATGCACGCGGGGCTTGCCGCCCAGCACGGCGTGATGGCGGCGCTGCTGGCCGAAAGCGGAATGGCCGGCGTCGCCGAGCCGCTCGAAGGCCCATGGGCGTTCCGGGACCTTTTTGCCGGCGACGGTTCGCCCGGCTACCGGACGCGCCGGCTCGGCAAGCCTCTGGCGATCGAGCGCTACGGCCTGAAAGCCAAGATCCATCCCTGCTGCGCGAGCGTGCACACGGCAGTCGATGCCTTGCTTTTTCTGAAGCAGAAACATCGATTCGATGCGGACGACGTCGAAAGCATCGACGTGCTGGTGAATCGCGTCAGCTACGACAATCTGCGCTACACCGATCCGAAGACCGATGCCGAGGCGCGCTTCAGCATGCAGTGGGCGATGGCGCTCGCTCTGGTGCAGGGCCGGCTCAAGCTGGCGGATTTCACGCCCGTGGCGCTGTGCAGGCGTGAGATTCGCGCCTGGCTGCCGCGCATCCGCATGCGGCACACGCGGCCTGGCAATCCGCACCCGTCGATGGAGAACGGACGCGAGCCGGCGCTTACCACCGTCTTCCTTAAGACCGGGAAGAAGCTCGAGCGCTATGCGCAGCGGCCGAAAGGTACGCTGCAGGTCCCGCTGAGCGAGGCGGAGCTGGACGCGAAGTTTGAGGATTGCGCTCCGGGGCGGGCAGACATGAACCGCTTGCTGAATCGACTGGAGAAGCTCGAAAACATCCAGTTGCTGCTGACCCTCATGCGCCGCCCTTCACCACCTCGACGTCGACCTCCATCAGCATCTCGGGCCTCGCGAGCCCGTCGACGATGACCTCGGTGTAGGCGCAAGGGATGCCCTGCAGGTGCCGGCCCACCGTGTTCATCACCGGCTCGAGGTAGGCGCGGTCGATCACCCAGACCTTCACCTTGCAGATGTCCTCCATGCGCGCGCCCACCTCTTCCAGGAGCTGGCGCACGTTCTTCATCGCCTGGTCGGCCTGCGCGTTGGCATCCCCCGGCCCGACCAGCCTCCGCTTCGTGGCATGGACGGTGTAGCCGACCTGGCCGCGCACGAAAATCCGGTCGCCGGCGACCACCACGCTGCACATATCGGAGTGGATGTTGCGTTCTGCGTGCTGATCGCGGATATTGTGCAGGCGATGTCGCTTGTGAGGCATAAGAGGGAGCGTACCAAATAAACTATCCGGACTGGGAGGAAATCCGCAAGAGCCACCGCTTCGCCGGCCGGAAGATCCCGATGGTGACACCGGACATGCCGAGCTTCATGGCGTTGCCGATCGCGCGCTCCAAGGCCGAACTGGAGGGGGCCCAGGCCGCCATCATCGGCGCGCCCTACGTCGCCAACGCCGGCGGCATGTACTGCGGCGTCCCCGCCACCGACTGGCTCGCTGGCCCCAAGCGCGTGCGCCAGCAGTCGGCACGCTATCCTTCGGGCTACGTTCAGGACCTCGACGTGGACGTGTTCGAGCACCTGAAGGTCATGGACTTCGGCGATGCCGCGATTCCCGACGACGCCAACTACCGCCCGAACGCGGAGAACATCCTGCAGGCCCAGGCCGCGGTGGAGCAGAAGGTGAACGAGGCGCTCGACGTCGGCGCGGTGCCGATCGTCCTCGGCCAGAACTCGCCCTGCGGCTCGTACGCCATCGCCAAGCCGATCGCTGAGCGCGCCCGGGGCAACGTCGGCATGATCAGCTTCGATACGCACTGGGACTCCAACCCGATCGATCGCCTCACCAAGGACCCGCGCATCGCGGGCAGCTCAAACTGGAAGGCGAAGTGCTACGAGCTCCACCCCAACTTCACGGTCAGGAACCTGGTGGAGATCGGCGAGCGCGGCATGCTCGAGCCGCGCGCGCGCGTCGACGACTACCGGCGCCGCGGCATCCACTTCTACCCGATGTGGCGCATCCGCACCGAACTCGGCATCGAGGGGCTGTGCAGGGAGATGCGCCACGCGTACGAAGGCACCGAAGCCGTCTACGTGCACTACGACATGGACGTGCTCGGCGGCGCCGGCCCGATGCCGGGCGACGTGCTGGGCGAGTTGGTCGAGCCCATTGGCATGACCGATTTCGAGGTGATCCGCTGCGCGCTAGAGATCGGCAAGCGCGGCTTCACCGGCGCTTCCTTCATCTGCATCCCGCCCAACTCGGCGGCGGCCTACCGGGTCATCGCCTACGTCATCATGTTCATGCTGGCCGGCATGGCGCTGAAAAAGGTCGGCCGCGCATAGCGGAGGAGCGGTGGACCTCAAGTTCCTCCACGCGACGGTCCTCACCCAGAACGACAATCGCGAGCTGCTAGAGGACGGCGGCGTAGCGGTGAAGGGCGGCCGCATCGCCGCGGTCGGCCGCAGTACCGAGATTGAGCGCGCGCACGCGGCGCTTCCCACGATCGACCTCTCCGGCAAGGCGCTGATCCCGGGCCTCATCAACGCCCATACCCATGTGCTGCTGCTCGCGCTGCGCGGAACGGTCGAGGACATGGGCGCGGAGGCGATCTACGGCTACATGTCGCCGATCAGCTTCGCCATGGAGGACGACATGCGGCGTGCGCTCGCGCTGCTCGGCGTGGCCGAGGCGCTGCGCTCGGGAACGAGCACGCTGGTCGAGCCGTTTCGCCACGTCGTCAACTACGCCGGCGCCATGGCGCGGACCGGGATGCGGCTCTGGTTCGCGGAGAACTGTGCGGACGCGCTCACGCTCAAGATCCGCCACGGCATCTACGAGTTCGACCGCGCCTGGGGAGAGACCTTCCTCGAGCGCGAGCGCGCGCTGATCGAGAAGTTCCACGGCACCCACGGCGGGCGGGTGCACTGCCAGGTCGCGGGGCACGCGCCGGACAACTGCTCGCCCTGGATGCTGCGGCAGCTCAACGACCTCAAGGAGAAGCACGGTCTGCGGCGCACCGTTCACATGGCGCAGAGCAAGGGCGAGGTGGCGCAGGTCAGGAAGTACGCCGGCTGCACGCCCGCGCAGTACCTGGAGCGGCACGACTGGCTGGGCGCGGACGTGGTCGGCGCCCACTGGACGTGGTGCACCGACGGCGACGTCGCGCTGCTCGCCCGCCGCGGCGTGCACATGGCGCATTGCGCGGCAAACAGCTCGCGCCGCGGCCCGCACACCGCTCCCGTGGCGAAGATCCTCGACGCCGGCGTCAACGTGTGCCTGGGCACCGACAACATGACCGAGGACATGCTGCAGGCGATGAAGATCGGCAGCATCGTGCACCGCGGCGGCTACGGTGGCGGCGTCAATCCGCCGCCCCAGCACGCGCTCGATGCCGCGACGCGGAACGGCGCGCTGTCGCTCGGCGCCGAAGCCGACATCGGCTCAATCGAACCGGGCAAGAAGGCTGATCTCGCGGTCCTGAACCTGCGGGACGCGTGCATGGTGCCGCGCATCAACCTCGTGTCCAATCTGGTGCACTATGGCCACCAGGGGATGGTCGAATCGGTGATGGTGGACGGCGAATTCCTGATGCGCGACGGCAGAATCCTGTGCCTGGATGAGCCGGAGGTGCTGCGCAACGCCCAGGAAGCCACCGCCGGCGCCTGGCGGCGCCTGCACGAGAAGAATCCCGACTTGCCGCTCCCCGCCACCCTGCGCCGGCAACCATGAGCCGACCCAAGTCGACGACGCGACGGATCGAGGAGACGCCGCCCGTCATCATCTCGGAGTCTGGCTTCGCACCCGGCACCGAGACCGGCTGGCACCGCCACAACCACGACTCCATCGTGGTGTGCCTGAGCGCGGGCCAGCTGACCGCCGAAACCTCGCAGGGGACCGTGGTCAACGACCTCGCGATGGGCCAGACCTACACCCGGCCCGAGGGCGTGGAGCACAATATCGTCAACACTGGACCCGGCGAGTTCGTGTTCATCGAGATCGAGCTGAAGTGATGGAGAAAATCCTCGTCGTCAATCCCAACTCCACCGAGGCGGTGACCCGCGGCATCGACGAAGCCTGCGCGCCGCTGCGCATCGAGGGCGGGCCGGGAATCGACTGCGTGACGCTGAAGGAGGGTCCGCCGGGGATCGAGACGCAGGAGCACGTCGAAGGCGTGGTCGCGCCGATGCTGAAGCTCGTCCGGGAGAAGGAGGAGGACTACGCGGCGTTCGTGATTGCCTGCTATAGCGATCCCGGCCTTCATGCGCTGCGCGAGGCGACGAAGAAACCCGTGCTCGGCATCTCAGAGTGCGGCATCCTCACCGCCCTCACTCTCGGCCAGAAGTTCGGCGTGATCGCGATCCTGAAGCAGTCCATCCCGCGCCACCTTCGCTACGTCGGCGCCATGGGCCTCGCCGATCGGCTCTCCGGCGAATTGCCGGTCGGGCTGCCGGTGGTCGAGCTCTCCGACGAAAAAAAGACCTTTGGCCGCATGGTGGACGCGGGCAAGGCGCTGCGCGACATCCACGGCGCCAACGTCGTGATCATGGGCTGCGCCGGCATGGCGCGCTACAGGAAGCCGCTGCAGGACGAGATCGGCATCCCGGTGGTCGAGCCCACTCAGGCCGCCGTCGCGATGGCGATCGGGCGGGTGCGCCTGAAATGGTCGATTTAGACGGCGTTGTACCCGCCGTCGATCAGCAGGTCGGCGCCGGTCATGAAGCTGGAGGCGTCGCAGGCGAGGAACAAGGCACCCGCGGCGATCTCCTCCGGCCGCGCAAGCCGGTTCAGCAGGTGCTTGGAGCCGTGCACTGCGCGCGCGTTCTCCATCGAGCCGAAGCGCAGCATGCGATCAGTCTCGGTGGCTCCCGGCGAGAGCGTGTTGACGCGGATTTTCTGCCCGGCGTGGTCCGCCGCCATGGCTCTGGCCATGTTGATCAAAGCGCCCTTCATCGCGCAGTAGGCGACGCGCCCTGCCGCGCCGACGCTGCCCATCTGTGATGCGATGTGGATGATCGAGCCGCCGCCCGCGGCGACCATGTGCGGTATGCACCACTTGCTCATCAAAAAAGCGCCACCGAGGTTCACCCCCAGGATGCGGTTCCACTGCGCGAGGTCCAGATCGAGCACCGTGGCGCTCGGATCGATCAATGCCGCGCCGTTGACGAGCACGCCTGGCGCGCCGAGCTCGCGCGCCACCCGTGCCACCACGTCCCGCGTGGCGCTTTCGGAGGCCACGTCGCAGACGACGTCTAGCGTGTCCTTCACAGGGTCCGGAAACTTGAGATCGATGCGGCAGACTTTCGCCCCTGCCTCGACGTACGCGCGCGCAATAGCGCAGCCGATGCCGCCGCCCGCGCCGGTGACGATCGCGACTTTTCCCTTCAACGAATGTGTATCATCCATCTGGCTTGCTCAGGGCAGTTCGCCGGGCAGGTTGAAGCGCTGCCGGGTGGTGCAGTAGCGGTTGCCGAAGAGCCGACCGACGGGGCGATAGTGCTCTTCCGAAATTCGCTTCGTCTCCGGATCGATCACGCCCTCGCGCGCATGCACCAGCAGCATCTCGCCGACTACCAGCACGCGCTGAGCGCCACCCCAGTTGATGCAGCGCTCGACTTTGCATTCGAAGGACGCCGCAGCCTCACCGATGCGCGGGTGCTTCACGACTGTCGCCGGCACCGGGGTCAGGCCGGTCTTCGCGAACTCGCTCTCGGTCTCCGCGAATTCATAGCTTGAAATATGCATCGCGTTGGCCGTCGACTCGTCGACGAGGTTGACCACGTATTCACCGGTGCGGCGGATGTTCTTCAGGGTGTGCTTCAGGGAACCGTCCGAGCGCAGGTTGAAGCTGAGGACGCACAGCGGCGGGTCCTCGGAGATCACGTTGAAGAAGGAGAACGGCGCGCAGTTGGCCACCCCGTTCTCGCTGAACGTGGAAACCCACCCGATCGGCCGCGGAATCACCAGGCCGATGAGCAGCTTGTAGCGCTCTAGCGCCGGCAGCGTCGCGAGCTCGA
>Ga0194132_10010892_pt1 | contig 11934 bp, 10 predicted proteins | sample TA2KigOf80mmetaG_FD_148612 | JGI IMG/M metagenome (GOLD analysis project Ga0194132, IMG submission 148612) | Freshwater microbial communities from Lake Tanganyika, Tanzania - TA2015054 Kigoma Offshore 80m | ecosystem: Environmental > Aquatic > Freshwater > Lake | place: Tanzania: Lake... | reverse complement strand
GCGGCAGCGGCCAGCCCAAGAGTGGCGGGGCGCTCACCGTACGGGTGGCCAACGATCCGTTTGACTGGGACCTGAGCTACGTCGGCAAGTCCATCCCCAACGGCGAAGGACAGGCCTTTATCTATAACAGCATGCTGGGCTTCAAGTCCGGCCCCGACGTCAAGTACGACGAGCTGATTCTGGGGCCCGAGCTGGCCGAGAAGTGGACGGTCAGCCCCGACGGCAAGACCTTCACCTTCAACCTGCGCCCCGGCGTGAAGTTTGCCGACAAGGCGCCGGTCAATGGCCGCGCACTGACCGCGGCCGATGCCAAGTGGAGTTTCGAGTACTGGTCTCGCACCGGCGAGTTCAAGGACAAGAAGCTGCCCAGCGCCCAGTTCGCCTGGATGTACGACGGCGTACAGAGCATCACCACTCCTAACCCGAGCACCGTTGTGGTCACTTTCCAGGAGCCCTATGCGCCCTTCCTGAACTACGCCGCCTCGGACTTCAACCCGGTGGTACCGCGGGAGATCTACGAGAAAGACGGCCATCTGAAGAACATGAACGCCGGCTCCGGCCCGTTCCAGATGGACGAAGCCAACTCCCAGAAGGGCTCCAAGTGGGTTCTGAAGAAGAACCCCACCTACTTTGAGCCCGGCAAGCCCTACCTCGATGAGATCCGCTGGCTGGTGATCCCCGACGACTCGACCGCGTCGGCCGCCTTCCGCACCAAGCAGCTCGATATCCTGGGCGGCAGCGGCCGCGTTGGCCTTGCACAATCACAGGAAGTGATGAAGGCGGTGCCCAACGCCACCCACTTCGAGTACGCCGACCCGGCGCCGATGCACTTCTACATCAACGCCCGGAAGAAGCCGCTGGATGACGTCCGGGTGCGCCGGGCCATGGCCCTGGCTGTCGACCCCGACGAGTTCATCAAGGTGCTGTTCCAGGGCAAGGGTCGCCGCGCCATGGCCGGCGTGTTCCCCGATGCCTTCACCCAGGACGAGATCAAGGCGATGCAGAAGTTCGACCTCAACGAGTCGAAGAAGCTGCTGGCCGAGGCCGGCTTCGCCAATGGGCTGGAACTCGAGTTCATCTTCCCCGGCAAGTCCTACGGCGAGCAGTACATCACCTCCATGGAGTTGCTGCAGGCCCAGCTCAAGAAGGCCGGCATCAACATGGTGCTCAAGAGCCATGAGAAGGCCGTCGAGTCCGAGGCCAAGAAGACCGGCGACTACGTCCTGACCCACACCTCCAAGTCGCTCGAGTCCGACGTCGACTCGTACCTGTTCAACGTGTTCCATCCGTCCTCCAAGGGCAACTACGGCGGCACCAACGACCCGGTGCTGACCGAGCTGCTGCTGAGCCAGCGCCGCGAGGTTGACGCCAAGAAGCGGATGGAGATCGTGCGGCAGGCAGGCAAGCGCATCTACGAGCAGGCGCATGCGCTGGCCCTGTACGCCGGCGTGCAGTACCAGCACTGGCACCCATACGTGAAGAACTACGGCCCGAACTTCGGCGGCACCGGCTGGCCGGTCACCGACGTCTGGATCGACGGCCGGTAACCAAGTAGCTGCATTAGCCTTGCTTGAAGGGGCCGCTCCTGGTAGGAGCGGCCCCTCTTCTTGCCCATTACGCAGCTTGCGATTCCACCCCCGCGGGCGACGGCTGCCTCGGGCGCGGCCGTTCCTTCAGCCGCAACGCCGGCCGCTCCACCACTCGGTGCGAAACGGCAGCGAGCGCAATCCCCAGCGGCAACCCCACCGGAGTATTTAGCCACCAGGGAGCGCCCAACGCCGCAGCTGCAAAGGCCACCGGGTGGTGCCACAAGTACACGCCATAAGAGATGCGCCCAAGCGCCACCAGCGGCCGCCACTGCAAACAGCGGCTAAGCCACCGGCCCGGCCCGGCCACCACATGCAACACCACCGCGGCTGCTCTTACCGACGCCAGGGTCAGGCCCAGCCGATAGAGCAGCGGGTCCTCAACCGGCAGCATCACCAATAGCACCCCAGCCACTGTGCACCCCAGCCAGGCGCCCACCGTCAACGCCACGTGTGCCGGCGCCAACCCCCACGCCCACACCAGCCCCGCGGCGCCTCCTAGCAGCAGCCCATCCACCCGCACGTCGGTGCCGTAATACAACCGTTGCCAGGGAGTGCTGTCTGCAGCCTGCAGCACCCGGTTCAGCGTCACCGCTAACGCGAGGCCGCACGTGACGCTAAGAATCGTTTTTTGCGAGAGGCCACACCGGAGCATGGCAACCAACAGCAGCGGCCACGCAAGATAGAACTGCTCCTCAATCGCCAAAGATCAGAGGTGATTAAGGTAGTTTCAACTGCGTGCCACCCGCCATTACCCAATTGGCTGCATACCCCAGCCCTGCCAACAGCTGTTCGGCCGTAAGCAGCGGTACCAGCAGCAGCAGCAGCATTACCCACAACGCGGGCATCAGCCGCAGCATCCGCCGGGCATAGAACCGCCAGAGGTCTATGGAGCCATGGGTCTGCCACTCCTGCACCAGCAGGCCCGTTATCAGAAAGCCCGACAGCACGAAGAAGACGTCGACGCCCAGGTAGCCCCCAGGCAGGAACGGCACGTGGAAATGGAGCAGGCTGACCAGCAGCACGGCCAGCCCGCGCAACCCATCCAAAGCCGGCAGGTACGTCAGCCGGCGCGCAGCCGGCGGCGCAACAGAACGGGCGGGTGCTCTTGAAGTATGGCCGCCCGCCGGAAAGGGTGTGAGCATACCCTGTACTATCGGTTCGCAGCGCCGGTTGCCGCGGCGCCAGCGGCCGCCGACCCAATCGGGCCGATAGGGCCTCTCGTAGCTACCCTTTCGTACCTGTTCACGGCGTTCAGCGTTCATCACTATGAAGAGTGCCCAACTAGAGCAACAGCCCTCCGCGGGATCACCACAAACGGTCGTCGAGGTACGTCAACGTGCGAAATCGTTTCGGACTGCTGCTACTGGCCGCCGTCGCCTTTGCCATCGCCGCCAAACCCACCGAGCATCTGTTCCAGGGCGCCGGTCAGGGCAACCTTGCCACCGTGCTGCCGGCAGCATGCGCCGCTGTGTTCCTCAGTGGGGCGGGCGTGCTCTTCATGGTGCTGGCGGCGGGCGGCAGGCTCTCGCCGCGGCGGCTCAGGGTGGCCTTGGCCGTCGGCTTCCTCTTCGCGGCCCTTCCGCCGCTGAACAACGCCGCCGTGGGCGGCAAGTACGGCGTCGATAGCGCATCGCATACCCGCTATGCCGCCGGCCTCCTGCTCGAGGGCAAACACCCCTATCGCGATTTCGACGTCCACGCCTCCTACACCAAGTACCCGGTCTCGCAATACTCCATTACCTACCACGATGACGGCAGCGCCCTGAACGCTTACACCTACCCGGCGGGCGCCTTCCTCATCGACCTCCCTTTCGAAGCGTTGGGTCTCGACATCCGCTGGCTCTACGCCCTGTCCGGGGTTGCGCTCTTGGGCTTGGTGGTCTGGCTGGCGCCGCCCGCGGTGGCGCTGCTAGCGCTCGGCTACGCGGTGCTCCATAGCTTCCTTTCCCTTTGGACCGCCGGCGCAGGCGTTGGCGAACCGCTGTGGACGCTCCTGGTAGCGTTGGCCTGGCTGTTGCGCGCCAAGCCCACAACCAGCGCGCTGGCTATGGGCGCTGCGCTCACCATCAAGCAACTCTCCTGGTTCTTCTTCCCCTTCTGGGTGCTCTCCGCCTACCACCAGGGCGGTGTACGCGCCGCCATCCGCGCCGCGGTCATCTCCGGCGGGGTGTTTGCGGCCACCAATCTCCCCTTCGCCGTCACCGACCCGCAGGGCTGGCTGCAGGGAACCCTGGGGCCCATGCTCTTCCCGCTGCCCGTCATGGGATTCGGCCTGGCGCGTCTTGGCACGCTGCTGCTGCCCGACTGGCCCAAGACCATGTACACCGCCCTTGAAGTAGCTGCGCTGCTGGGCGGCCTCGTGCTGTTTTTCAAGCGCGGCCGGCAGCTGCCGACGCTGGCCATGGTGCTGCCGTGGGTGCCGCTCTGGCTCGCCTGGCGCAGCCTCTCTTCGTACTTCTACATGCTGCCGCTGCTGGTGCTCATCGTCCTCTTCGCGCAGTTCCGCTTGGCCCCCGCGCTTGGCGCGGAAGCAGCGAGAAACCGGCTGCGCGTCCTTACCGAGAGCGTCGCGCTCACCTGCATCGCGGCCGTGGTGCTCTCCATCGGGTTTTGGTACGAGGCTGGGCTTCTGTGGGACGAGCTGGTGGCGAACAAAATCGGCCAATTGGGCCGGGCCGGCCTCGCGGGCGTGGGCATCCTGCTCAGTGGCTGCTCTATCGGCATCATCGTCGCCGTGGCCCTGGGCGCAATCCGGCCCTGGTTGCGGATATTCGCCACCTTCTCAGGCTTCCTCGGCCTCAGCCTCATGACCGCGGCCGCCATTCACGCGCTGCCCGATTACACGGTGGACACTGCCGCCGCCGTGCACCGAGGCGCCGAGCTGGTACTCGAGGGTAAACACCCCTATCAAGACTTCAACCTGACCGAAGCCGCCACAGCCCATCGGGTGCCCGACAAGTTCATCACCAAGTACCGCGATGGCACACCAATGGAGGAGTTGGCCTACCCGGCCGGCAGCTTCCTGGCGGTGGTGCCCTTTGTGGCTGCTGGGCTGGGCGACGTGCGCATCATCAATGGCATCAGTCAGCTCCTGCTCATCGTGCTGCTGTTCGCGCTCGCGCCGCCGCCGTACAAGCTGCTGGCCCTGGCGCTCCCCATGTCATCGCACCTGCTCTCCTTCATGTCCATTGCCCAAGGCTACAACGAACCGGCGTGGCTGCTGCTGCTGCTGCTGGCGTGGGTGGCGCGTGAACGGCCGCTCGCCAGCGGCGTGCTGATGGGCCTCGCCATGAGCATCAAGCAAATCACCTGGTTCTTCACCCCCTTCTGGGTGATGGCCTTGTGGATGGGTGGTGATCGCCGCGGCGCACTGCGCGCCTCCGCTCTGGCGGCGGCCACCTTCCTCGCGGTCAACCTTCCGTTTGCCGCCGGCCACCCCGCGCTGTGGCTCCGCAGCCTCCTCGCCCCAATGTCGGGCGCGCTGCCGGTCATGGGCTTCGGGCCATCGCAGTTGGGCGCGCTGTTGCTGGGGCCCGACGCCAGCCTCGTCTTCACGGCTCTCGAGGTCATCGCAGGACTCTGCTGCCTTGCGGCGTACTGGCGGTGGGGCCGGCAGTACCCCGAACTCGCGCTGGTCCTGCCCATTTTGCCGCTGTGGTTTGCGTGGCGGTCCATCTTCAGCTACTACTACCTCATACCCCTACTGTTGGGCGCCGCCCTCATGCTGCGGCAGCGCCGGCTCTACAGCGCTACGGCCGAGGCGGCCGCGCCATCGGCGCCGCCGCCCCTCAGCGCCCACCCCGCATCCCCTTGATCGCACCTGCCACCCAGACGCTCCCGGCCACCCCGGTGCGCGCAGCCCCGGGAACCCCAAGCGCTGCTGGGTGGCAGAGCGCGGCGGTGCTGGCCGTCACGCTGCTGGCGTTCACCCTGCGGCTGGTGAACCTGGGCGGCCAGAGCCTGTGGTACGACGAAGCCTATCAGGTGTTGCTGGCAAGACTACCGTTGCCACAACTCCTTGACCGCGTCGCCTCCGACACCAACCAGCCACTCTCATTCCTGCTGCTGCACCTGTGGGGTGCCGCCGACCCCGCGCCCGACTTCTACCTGCGGTTTCCCTCGGTACTCGCGGGCGCGTTGGCGGTGCCGCTGCTGTGGGCCACGGGGCGCCTGCTGTTGCCCGCACGTGCGGCGGTAGCGGGCGCGCTCGCTCTGGCGATCGCCCCCTTCGCGGTGTACTACAGCCAGGAGGCGCGTATGTACGCCGCTGCCTTGGCGCTGGCGGCAGCGGCGGGCTATGGCTTCGCCCTGGGGTGGCGCCGCGAGCGAACCGCCGGCTGGCTGCTGTTCACCGTGGCCGGCGTCGCGGCGTTGTACACCCACGTGCTGGCGGCGCTGCCGTGCTTCGCCCCCGTGGCGTGGGCGCTGCTCCGCCCGCGCCGGCATGCCGGCGAGCGCCGGCCGCTGATGCTGGCCTTGGCCGGCGTCGCGCTGGGCTTTGCCCCCGGGGCGGCCGCCGTCGCCGCTCAAGCCGGCACCGTCGCCACCACCTTTTGGGCCCCCACCCCTCATTCAGTCGCGCCGCTCCTCTCGCTGTACCAGGTGCTGGCGGGGCCTTTCGCCGGGCCCGCGCTCGCCACCGCCGGTCTGGCGCTGCTGCTCTTGGCGCTGGGCCTCACAATACCCAGTCTCGCCCCAAGCCGTCCCCAGGCTGGCGAGCTGTCGCTGCTGTGGCTGTGGACCGTGCTGCCCGTCGCCGCGCTCTTCGCGCTCTCCTTCCTGCGGTCGGTGTACATCGATCGCCTGCTCATCGGCGTAAGCCTGCCGGTCTGCCTGCTGCTGGGCTACACCATCACTTCCCTGCGGCCGCGCCCCATCGGCGTAGGGCTCGGCATGGGGTTGGTCTCACTGGCGGCCTGGGGGCTCAGCGCCTGGTACCTGAACCCAGCGGCAGGCAAACCGCCCTATCGTGCAGCTGCACGCGCGCTGGTGGCTGCCGCCCACTCCAGCGAGCCGGTGCTGCACACCAGTGATGGCAGCCTGCTGCCCTTCCTGGTGTATGCCCCCGGCCGCAACAACCTGCTGCTGCGGGGCGACCCCGAGCACACAGCGGCGACCTCGCGGGCCAACTCCACGCTCGTCACCCAGGGCATCACGCCGGTGGCATTGGAGCACGCGGTGGCCGGCCACGCCGCCTTCTGGCTGGTGGTGTCGCTCGACCACAGCATTGACTATCAGCGTGAAACCGCCGGCGCTTTCGACGCCCGCTACCAGCGCACCGCCGACTACTCCGTGGGGGGCGTAGTGGTCCGCCGTTATGTCCGCTAATACCGCCTCGTCGCTGCCGCGCCCAAGCACCCGCACGCTGCTGATCATCTGCGGTATCCTGCTCGCCATCACCACCGCGGGGTACCTGGCCGCAGCCCGCGCGGCAACCGGTGCCGGCGGCGTACCGCTCGATGACGCGTGGATTCACCAGACGCTGGCCCGCAACCTCGCCTGGTTCGGCCAGATGGTCATCGTGCCCGGCGAGCCCAGCGCTGCCGCAACCTCGCCGCTGTGGAGCACGCTGCTGGCGGTGCCCTACTGGCTTGGCCTGCCCCCGCTGCTATGGGCGCTCGCCCTCGGCGTCGCCTGCCTGGTGGGCGCGGCGCTGGCCACTCACCGGCTGGCGCTCTGGCTCTTTGGCGATACCCGCCTCGCCTGGGCCGCCGCGCTGCTCACGCTGGCCGAATGGCGTTTGGTGTGGGCCTCGCTCTCCGGCATGGAGACGCTGCTGTTCGGCATGCTCTCGCTGACCGCCCTCGGCCTGGCCCTGCGTCCTGCCCGGCCGTCGGCGCTGCTGCTGGGCCTGGTGTCTGGCCTGACCGCCGCCACCCGCCCCGAGGGGCTGGCGCTGGCCGCCCTGGTGGGCGTATGGCTGATGGTCATCCGGCGCGCCGGGCCGATCCTCACGGGCGGCTACCTGCTGGGCGCCGCTCTGCCGCTGTTGCCCATAGCGGCGCTCAACCTGGCGCAATACGGCAGTCCACTGCCCGCCACCTTCTTCGCCAAGAACGCCGCCTACGCCCCCGGCGTCGACCTTGCTCGCGTCGCGAACTTCGCGGGCGCGGCCGGAGCGGTGCTGGTGCGTGGGCCAGAGCTACTGCTGCTCCCCGGCCTAGTGGTCGCGATCAGCACAGCGGTTCGTCGCATCAGCGGGCCGGCCCTTCTGCCCCTGCTGTGGGCGGGCGGCCTGCTGGTGGCCTACGCCCTGTGGCTGCCCGCCCTGTATCACCACGGGCGTTACCTGTTCCCGCTGCTGCCGCTGGCGCTCATCTACGGCCTGCGGGGCAGCCGCCTGCTGGCGACCCGCCTGGCGCTGCAGCGCGTGGTCTGGGCGGGCGCCGCACTGCTGGTGCTGTACACCGGCTTCGGCCTGGTGCGAGGCGCCGAGGCCTTCGCCGGAAACGTTGCCTTCATCAACAGCCAACAGGTGTGGGCCGCCGCCTGGGTGAACGCCAACCTGAGCGAGGCCGAACCGGTGGCCGCGCACGACATCGGCGCACTCTCCTACTTCGGCAGCCGTCCGTTGATCGATATGGCAGGCCTGGCCACCCCGGCATCGCTGGCGGGCCCGCGCGATGTGCAGGGGGTGGTGACGCTGTTGCAGGCGCGCCGGGTGCGCGTGGCGCTCATGATCCCGGACTGGTACCCGCCGCTGTACCAGGGTCTGATCGGCCCTTGGGGTGGCGCAGTGGCCGCAGTTGCTCCACCGTTCCCTAGGACCACCGCGGCCCAACGCATGCACGCGTTAACCGCGCAGTAGCGTGGCAAAATATCCTGCTAACCCAAGGTTTTCGCAGCATAGGACAAAAGTACCGGAGGGTGTGACCCATCGCACTTGACTTCTTATAGGCACCATATGAACATGGGAATGTGCATGGAGAGCGGGACTTCTTTGGAGAGTTCTTACCAGCAATTGTTCTTTATCGTCCCCGTTCTCCAGCGTAGTCTGGAGGAAAGGAGGTCCGCGACAATGCTGTCACTGTTCAACCGCGAGGAAGGGCAGGGCCTCGTCGAGTACGGCTTGATCATCTTCCTGGTCGCTATCGTGATCATCGCCATTCTCGTGCTGCTTGGCCCGCAAATCGGCGCAATCTTCAGTCAGGTAACCGGCTCGATCTAGCCTCTCGAAGCAGGAGAGACCAGGGGCCGCAAGGCCCCTGGCGCATTCAGAGAGGATGGGATAGGGACGTGTCGCCAGCGCTGAAACAGGAACGTGGGCAGAGCCTGGTTGAGTACGGCCTGATCATGTTCACGGTTCTGCTGGTCGTCCTCGCCATCGTCATGGTGTTTCATGAGCAGATGGCGGTGATGTTCAGTGCAATCACGGTGTCTATTTAGGGGGCGATGAGCCCAAACGTAACTCGAGGCCCGTAGAGAGGGGAGTCCCACACCGCTGGGGCTCCCCTCTTGCCATCACGTGTACCCTTCCACTGCAACCACCCGCACCACCTCCCGCACCACGCCACGCCTTAGCGCGATGCCGGCGCTGCAGTTCGCCCTGGCGGTGTGGGGCGCTGCCTGCGCCGCTCTGGCCGCCGCCGCGCTGGTGTTCCGCACCCCCGGCTTCATGGACGCCTATTACTACTACCACGTCGCCGTGAATCTGGCTGCGGGTCGCGGCTTCACCGAGGACGTGGTGTGGAACTATCTCACCAATGCCCCAGCGGTCACCCACCCCAGCAACCTGTACTGGATGCCGCTGACCTCGGTGCTGATGGCGCCCGCCATCGCCCTGGGCGGCGAGGGTTTCCGGGTGGCCCAAGCGCCGATGATCGCCCTGGCGGCGGTGGTACCCGCGCTCACCGCCGTACTGGCGCGGCAGGTGCTAGGCGGCGCGTTCCGTGGCCTCATGGCCGGCGCCATCGCGCTGTTCTGCGGCTACTACTTCGTCTACTGGACCACGCTCGACTCCTTCGGAGCGTTTGCCCTGGCGGCCATGGCGGCGTTCTTGCTGGCTGGCGGTCTGGCGCGACCCGTTCCCCATGCACCGCTGCTGCTGGGGGCGGGCCTGGGCGTCGCCGCCGCCCTGGTGCACCTGGCCCGTGCCGATGGCCCGCTGCTGGCCATGGCCGCCTGGTGCAGCATCGCGCTCACCCAGCGCCGCAGCCTGAGCCGTGGCCACCTGCTGGCGCTGGTGGCGTCCGTGGCAGCCTACGCGCTGTGCATAGCGCCCTGGCTGCTGCGCAATCTGGTGGTCTCGGGCAGCCCACTGCCCAGCGGCGGCGTCCAGACCCTGTGGCTCACCGAATACAACGAGATCTTCTCCTACCAGCTCCCCCTCACCCTCGAGCGCTACCTGGAGCAGGGGGTGTGGCCCATACTGCAGGGCAAGCTGGTGGCCGCAGTCCGCAACCTCGGCGTGGTGTTCGGCCTCGAGTACTGGCTCATCCCGTTCGCGGTCGTCGGCTGGTGGCGGCTGCGCTCGTGGGCGCCGCTGGGCCCGGCCCTCGTGTACGGCGTACTCCTCTACCTGGCCATGACCCTAGCCTTCACCTTCCCCAGCGGCCGTGGGTCTATGTTGCACTCAGGCGTGGCCATGGTGCCCTGGCTGGCCATCACCGCCGTCGCCGGCATCGAAGTCACGGTGTACTGGGTGGCCAGGCGCCTGCCTCACTGGAACCCGCCGGTGGCCTTTCGCAACTTTACCCTGATCTTCGTGGCTATCTCCGCCGGGCTCTGCGTGTACCTCACCTTCGACCAAGCGCGCGACTGGCATAAGCAGGTCGACGGCTACCAGGCTCTGGCGCCGGCCGTACACGGCGAGCACACGGTCACCATGACGCTCAACCCCCCAGGGTGGTGGTACATCACCCGCCGCCCCTCCATACAGCTGCCCAGCGACGGTCCGGCCGCCGCAGCCGCAGCCGCCCAGCGCTACGGCGCCACCCACCTGCTGCTGGAGCCACAGCGCGCCAGGGCCTGGGAGCACGTGACGCCAACCTCCCTTGCGGCGCTCAACTTCCAGCTCGAGACCGAAACCGAGGGCTACTCCCTGTATCGCAGGGTGCTGCCTATTCCGTAAAGGTCACCCTCCGGGGGTTTGACGCGCCCTGGACTGGCCGATTATGTGACCAGATAGCGTTGGCGGCCGGGGTGTCTGCGCAAGCGGCCGGCCGGGCGTACCTCAGGAGGGTTGAGACATGGGTCGCAAAGGTGGCAGCAAGGTCCTCATGTTGCTGGGCGTGGTCCCTGCTGCTGCTGTCCGGCTCCGATCAGTCCATCGTAGTGAAACTGCTGGGCCCGCTGGCTGGCGGGTTCCTGGGTATGTACCTGCCCAAGAACTGGCTCAGCGGCAAGATCAGCCGGCGCCAAAAGGACCTCACCCTCTCCATGCCCGACTGCCCGGACCTGCTGACCATCAGTGTGGAAGCCGGTGTGGGTTTCGAGCAGGCCATGCAGACCGTCAGCGAGAAGTGGGACAACGCCCTCACCTGGGAGTTCGGCCGGGTGCTGCGCGAGCAACGCACGGCCTGGCCGTGCGCTGCAACACCCAAGAGCTCACCACCTTCACCTCGGCCATCATCCAGGGCGAACAGTTGGGCGTCAGCATCAGCCGCATTCTGCAGGTGCAGTCCGAGCAGATGCGCCTGAAGCGCCGGCAGAAGGCCGAAAAGCTGGCCCATGAGGCGCCGCTCAAGATGACTTCCCAATGGTGCTTTTCATGATGCCCGCACTCTGGATCGTGACTTTGGGCCCCATGTGGCCAAACCTGGCCATCATGATGGGCGGCGGTACGTCAAAATAGCCGCATGCCCACCTTGCGTAACGCCCGCACCGGCCAAAGCCTCGCCACCGACCTGAAGACGGCCCGGACCTTCTGGCAGAGGTTTCGGGGCCTGATGTGCAGCCCGCCGCTGCCCGAAGGCGGCGGGCTGCACATCCACGACTGCCAGAGCATCCACAGCGCCTTCATGCGCTTCCCCTTCGACGCTGCCTTCGTTGACAAAGCCGGCGTGGTGGTTCACCTTATCCACGCGATGCCAGCGTGGCGGGCCAGCCGCTTGGTCTGGAAGGCCTCGGGCGTGGTGGAACTCCCGGCGGGCGTGCTGCAACGGACCGGCACCGCCATGGGCGACACGCTGCTGTTCGAGAACTAGTCGTCTATGACTCCTGACATGGGGTGCGCCGTCCAAACAGGGAGAGTCCAGAGAGGGCGGCCTCTCTGGCTGGGGTGTTTCGAGGGGAACCCCCTCGACTCCGAAAAAGTACCGTGGGTGGGCGGAGGGAACTGGCAGTACTGTCCGTAGGCCGCGCAGCCCGGCGCCGCACAGGACCAGCGCTGCACCCTAGGAGCCTG
>Ga0194132_10010891_pt1 | contig 11937 bp, 8 predicted proteins | sample TA2KigOf80mmetaG_FD_148612 | JGI IMG/M metagenome (GOLD analysis project Ga0194132, IMG submission 148612) | Freshwater microbial communities from Lake Tanganyika, Tanzania - TA2015054 Kigoma Offshore 80m | ecosystem: Environmental > Aquatic > Freshwater > Lake | place: Tanzania: Lake Tanganyika... | reverse complement strand
GTGATCGGCGGCAGTTCGATGCCGCGCACTGAGGTCACCAAGAAGATCTGGGCCTACATCAAACGCAATGGCCTGCAGGACAAGAAGAACCGCCGCAACATCAACGCCGACGACAAGTTGAAGCCGGTGTTCGGCGGCAAGTCGACCGTCTCGATGTTTGAGATGACCAAGCTGGTCAACAAGCACCTCAAGTAACCCCTCACGATTGCATGGGCAGCCGGGGGCCACGAGCCCCCGGTTGCATTTCAGGGGCACGAGGCATGACCACTTCCTATTCCATAACTGAACTCGTCGCGGGCCTGCGGCGCCTGCGCGCCTCCGGGGCCGACGAGCGCGAGATCCTCAAGCGGCTCCGGCCCCTGGCCGAGCGCGCCGCCCGGTCCAAGGACGCCTGGCTGCAGAAGCACCACTACGAGGCCGACCCGCAGCAGGGCTTCGGCGTGCACCTGCTGCACGAGGAGCCCGACCACAGCCTGGCGGTGTTCGCCATCGCCTGGCTGCCGGACCGGGGCACCCCGCCGCATGACCACGGCACCTGGGCGGTGGTGGCGGGTGTGGACGGGGTGGAGAAGAACGAGTTCTTCGAACGGGTGGACGACCGCTCGAAGGCGGGCCACGCGGAACTGAAGCGGGTGGCGGGCAGGTCCTTCGACGTGGGCGAGGTGCTGGCGATGCCTGCGGGCACCATCCACAGCGTCTGGAACGAGACCCCGGAAACCACGGTGTCGCTGCACATCTACGGCCGGCACATCAACCACACGTCGCGCTCGCAATTCGACCTGGAGAAGCAGGCGGAGACGCCTTACCTCGTCAAGGTCGCCGCGCACTAGGCGGCCAAATGTAACTGCGGCTCGGTTACATCTGGCGCCATCCGGATGAACCCAAGTTTCTATCGCTTCGTCACGCCACTGCTTGGCCGAAAGGTGGTTGATCACAGCGCCTAAGCGTTGGGCCCGTTGCGAACAGGCATTTCGCCGAAATGGCTAGGCTCGGAGTGGTGGTAGCATTCGCCCCTGCGCTCAGGGGACACTACAAGGGGGGGGTAGACCGCGGGTGGGGATGCGTACTCGGAAATAGGATTTGTAATTTCAACTACGTATTTTGGCGGACCTTTGCTCCGCCTACCGTGTTGCTCCCGGATCAACCAGGGCCGAGATGTTTGACTTCGTCACCAGGCACAAGCGCCTCCTCCAGGTCTTCCTGGTGCTGTGCCTTGTGCCTTTCGCTTTCTTCGGCCTGGAGTCCTACACCCGCGCTGTCGGCGGTCGCGACGTGCTCGCCGAGGTCGAGGGCATCCCGATCAGCCGCCGCGAGCTTGAGGACGCGCTGCGCGAGCAGATGGAGCGCCTGCAGCAGATGTTCGGACGCGACTTCGACCTCGCCGCGGTGGACACGACCGACTTCCGCCAGCGCATCCTGGAGGCGCTGATCTCGGAGCGCATCGTCACCCGGGAGGTGGCGCGCAGCAACATGGTCCTGCCGCGCCAGGCCGTGATCGACGAGATCATGCGCAGCCCGGAGTTCCAGGAGGACGGCAAGTTCTCTCCCGCGCGCTACGAGGCCCACCTGCGTAGCCGCGGCTTGTCGGACGCGGCCAATGTCGAGACCCTGCGGGTGCAGGCCCCGGCCTCGCGCCTGCTGTCGTCCATTTCCGCCACCGCGATCCAGCCGCGCGCGCTCGCCGAGCGCCTGCTGGAGCTGGAAGGCCAGCGCCGCGAGGTGAGCGAGGTGGCGTTTCCTGCCGAGGCCTACCTCTCCCGGGTCAAAGCCGACGAGGGCGCGCTGAAGTCCTACTACGACGCGAACCCGGACGAATTCAAGCTCGCCGAGCGCGTGCGCGCGCAATACCTGGTGCTGTCGGCCGAGGACCTGGCGCGCGGCGAGGCCGCGGCCGAGGACGAGCTGAAGAAGGCCTACGAGGAGCGCCTCGCCGCCGGCAAACTGGGCGTCGCCGAGCAAAGGCGCGCGAGCCATATCCTGGTGAAGACCAGGGAGGAGGCCGACAAGCTGCTGGCCGAGGCCAACAAGGCCCCGCAGCGCTTCGCCGAACTGGCGAAAAAATACAGCCAGGACACCGGATCGGCGCAAAAGGGCGGCGATCTGGGCTTTTTCGCCGCAGGCGACTTGGTCAAGCCCTTCGCCGAGGCGGTGTTCGCGATGAAGCCGGGCGAGATCGCCGGCCCGGTGCAGTCCGAATTCGGCTTCCACATCATCCGCCTGGCCGGGGTGCAGCCCGGCAAGGTGCAAGGCTACGAGGACATGAAGGCGGAACTTGCCGCTGAACTGGGCAGGCAGCGGGCGGCGCGCAGGTTCGCCGAGTCCGCCGACGGCTTCAGCAACCTCGTCTACGAGCAGTCCGACAGCCTCAAGCCCGCGGCCGAGCGCTTCAAGCTCAAGCTGCAGGCGAGCGCCTGGATCTCCAAGGGCGGGGCCGCGGAAGGCGTGCTGAACCATCCCAAGCTGCTGGCGGCGCTGTTCTCCCCGGATGCCGTGAAGCAGCGGCGCAACACCGACGCCGTGGAGGTGTCTCGCGGCACGCTGGTGGCGGCGCGCGTGCTGGAGCACCAGCCGGCCTCGCAGCGCAAGTTCGAGGAAGTGCGCGCCGAAGTGGAGGCGAAGGTGAAGCGCAGTCAGGCCGCAGCGCTGGCGCGCAAGGAAGGCGCGGCGATGCTGGAGCAGGCGAAATCCACCGGCGATGCGGCACTGAAGTGGGGCCCGGCGCTGCAGATTTCCCGGCGCTCGGCCGCCGGGCTGCCGCAGGAGGCGGTGCGCCGGGTCCTGTCGGCCGACGCCTCCAAGCTGCCCGCCTACGTCGGCGTGGATCGTGGCGACCGGGGCTACGCCGTCTATCGCGTGACGCGCGTGCTGCCGCCCGAGCCGCAGAATAACGAGGAACTCGCGCGCCTGGAGCGCCAGGCGGGCGAGGCGCAGGTGGAGGCCTACGTCGCCAGCCTCCGCGCCCGGGCCAAGGTCGAAGTCAACCGGGCTTCGCTGGGCAAAAGGCAGTAGCCGGCGCCTCCACGCACGGCCCGCCCCGGGCAGGGCTAGTCGCCGATGCCGCCGATGACGCGGTTGAATCCGCCATCCACGTAAACGATCTCGCCGGTGATGCCGGAGGCGAGGTCGGACAGCAGGAACGCCGCCGCGTTGCCGACGTCGTCGATCGTCATGTTCCGCCGCAGCGGCGCGTTCTCCTCGACGAACTTCAGGATCCTGGCAAAGCCGGCGATGCCGGATGCCGCGAGGGTCTTGATCGGACCGGCCGAGATGCCGTTGACGCGGATCCCCCTGGGCCCCAGGTTGGCCGCCAGGTAGCGCACCGCGGCCTCGAGGCTGGCCTTGGCCAGTCCCATGGTGTTGTAGTGCGGCACCACGCGCTCGGCGCCCAGGTAGGACAGCGTCAGCACCGAGGACCTGCGCCCCTGCATCAGCGGCAGCATGACCTTGGCCAGGGCCGGCAGGCTGTAGGCGGAAATGTCGTGCGCCTCGCGGAACGCCTCGCGCGACAATCCGTCCAGCAGCTCGCCGGAGATGGCCTCGCGCTGCGCGAAGGCGATGGCGTGCACCAGGCCGTCGAGGCCCTCCCAGCGCTCGCGCAGCGCCGGGGCGAGGGCGGCGATCTCGGCGTCGCTGCCGACGTCGCAGGGCAGCACCAGCGTCGAGGCGAAATCCGCCGCCAGCCCGGTGACGCGCTCCCGGAACCGGTCGCCGACATAGGTGAAGGCGAGTTCCGCGCCTTCCCGGTGCGCCGCGCGCGCGATGCCGTAGGCGATGGACCGGTTGCTGAGCACGCCGGTGACCAGAATCTTCCTGCCGCTGAGGAATCCCATCGGAGCATTATACTTTCGCCGTGCGCGCGATCCTGATTTCGGTGCTGTTGCTGTGCGGCTGCGCGGAGGTGTGGAACGACCCCTATCCGGCCTCTGACCGCGGCCAGAAGGTGCTGTACTCGGTGTTCTCCGAGCGCCCCAAGCACCTCGACCCGGCGCAGTCCTACGCCACCGACGAGTCGCAGTTCACGATGCAGGTCTATGAGCCGGTCTTGCAGTACCACTACCTCAAGCGCCCCTACCAGCTGATTCCCCACACCGCGGTGGCGGTGCCCGAGCCGAAGATCGAGCAGCGCGACGGGGAGACCGTGAGCGTCTACGAGATCCGCATCAGGCCGGGGATCCGGTTCCAGCCACACCCGGCGTTTGTCCCGGCGAACCTCGCCCTCGAGCGGCGGCAGGTGGAGGCTCTCGAGACCCCTTACGGGCTTGCGCTGGGCACGCGCGAGCTGACGGCGGACGACTACATCTACCAGATCAAGCGCCTCGCGCACCCGCGGTTGCAGGTCCCGATCTTCGGCCTGATGTCGGAGTACATCGTCGGCCTGAAGGCCTACGCCGCGGCGCTGAAGGCGGCTGCGCGCCCGGGCGATTGGCTCGACCTGCGCCAGCACGCGCTGCCCGGGGTGGAGCGGGTGGATGCACACACCTACCGCGTCATCCTGAAGGGCCGCTACCCGCAGTTCCAGTACTGGCTGGCGATGCACTTCTTCGCGCCCATCCCGTGGGAGGCCGAGCGGTTCTTCCACCAGCCCGGGATGGCCGAGAAGAACTTCACGCTCGACTGGTGGCCGGTCGGCACCGGACCCTTCATGCTGACGGAGAACAATCCGAATGCGCGCATGACGCTGGTACGCAATCCCAACTACCACGGCGAGGCGTATCCCGCCGAAGGGGAGCCGGGCGACGCCGCGGCGGGCCTGCTCGCGGACGCGGGCAGGGCGATGCCGTTCATCGACAAGGCGGTGTACACGCGGGAAAAGGAGGCGATCCCGCTGTGGAACAAGTTCCTGCAGGGCTATTACGACAGCTCCGGCATCAGCTCGGACAACTTCGACCAGGCGGTGCGCATCTCGCTGCTGGGCGAGCCGGGCCTGTCGCCCGAGATGGAGGCGAACGGCATCCGCATGGAGACCTCGGTGGAGCCGACCGTGTTCTACCTCGGCGCCAACTGGCTGGACCCGGTGGTCGGCGGTGCCATGGGCGGCGCGGCGGCCGAGCGCGCGCGCAAGCTGCGCCAGGCGCTCGCGATCGCCATCGACTGGGAGGAGTACCTGCAGGTGTTTGCCAACGGCCGCGGCGTGCCCTCGCACGGCCCGATCGCGCCCGGGCTGTTCGGCTACCGCGAGGGCGAGCAGGGCATCAATCCGCTGACCCACGAGTGGAAGGAGGGCAAGGCGATGCGCCGGCCGCTGGAGGCGGCGAAGCAGCTGCTCGCCGAGGCGGGCTACCCGGAGGGGCGCGATGCCCGCAGCGGCCAGCCGCTGGTGCTGCACCTGGATACCACCACGCGCGGCCCGGGCGACAAGGCGCTGATGGATTGGTGGCGCAAGCAGTTCGCGCGCCTGTCGATCCAGTTCGAGCCGCGGCAGACCGACTGGAACCGCTTCCAGGAAAAGCTGCGCAAGGGCAACACCCAGCTCTTCATGGTGGGCTGGCGCGCCGACTATCCGGACCCGGAGAATTTCCTCTTCCTGCTCAACGGCGCGCAGTCCCGCGCCAGGACCCAGGGCGAGAATGCCTCCAACTACAGCAATCCGGAATACGACGCGCTTTTCGCACAGGTGCGGCACATGGCGAACACCCCGGAGCGCCAGCTGCTGATCGACCGCATGGTGGAGATCTTTCGCCGCGACGCGCCCTGGATCGGGGGCTTCCACCGCAAGACCTTCGGCCTGTACCACGGCTGGCTCGGAAACCTGAAGCCGAACGAGATGGCGGACAACAAGCTGAAGTACCTGAAGGTGGATCCCGAGCGGCGCGCGGCCATGCGCCTCGCCTGGAACCGGCCGGTGCTGTGGCCGGTGCTGCTCGGCCTGCTGCTGGCCGCCGCCGCGGTGGTGCCGGCCTGGCTCGCCTACCGGCGGCGCGAGCGCATGGCGGCGCGGCCGGCCCCCGCGCGAGGTTGAGCATGGCCTCCTCCGTCGAATCGGTCCTCAACCCCGGGGAGCGGATCGGGTGGATCAACCCCAGGACCACGGAGCTTGCCGTGACCGAGCCCCGGGTGATCGCCAAGTTCGGCCTCGTCAGCCGCGAGAGCATCGAGAGCAAGATCGAGCGCATTGAGAGCCTGCAGGTCAACCGGAGCGTCATGGGGCGGCTGCTCGGATTCGGCACCATCGTGTTCTCCGGCGCCGGCACGCCGCAGCTCACCGTTTCCGGCATCCGGGACCCGCTCGCCTTCGGCAGGGCGATGGTGGGGACGCAGGAAGCGGGCGGCAGGAAGACCTAGGTGTTCGCCTACGTCCTCCGCCGCGTGCTGTACGCGGTCCCGATCCTGGTCGGGGTGAACCTGCTCACCTTCCTGCTGTTCTTCGTGGTCAACACCCCGGAGGACATGGCGCGCATGCAGCTGGGGGCCAAGCGCGTGACGCCCGAGGCGATCGAGAAGTGGAAGGCCGAGCGCGGCTATGACCTGCCGCTACTGTGGAACGGGCAGGCCGAAGCTGCGGGCAAGGCGACGCAGACCATCTTCTTCCGCAAATCGGTGCGCCTGTTCGCGTTCGACTTCGGCGCCTCGGAGGACAAGCGCGACATCGCGGCCGAGATCGGCGAGCGCATGTGGCCCAGCCTCGCGCTCGCGGTGCCGGTGTTCCTGGTGGGCCTGGCCGTCTGCGTCAGCTTCGCGCTCCTGATGGCGTTCTTCCGCGCCACCTACCTGGACCTCTGGGGCGTGGTGCTGTGCGTGGCGATGATGTCGATTTCGACCCTGTTCTACATCATCGGCGGCCAGTACCTCCTTTCCAAGCTCTTGCACCTGGTGCCGATTTCCGGCTACCGGGGCGGCGCGGACGCGGTGCGCTTCCTGCTCCTGCCGGTGTTCATCGGCGTCGTCGCCGGCATCGGCGCCAGCAGCCGCTGGTACCGCACGCTCTTCCTGGAGGAGATGGGGCGCGACTACGTGCGCACCGCGCGCGCCAAGGGATTGGCCGAGCGCGCGGTGCTGTTCGGACACGTGCTGCAGAACGCCCTGATTCCGATCCTGACCGGCGTGGTGGCGGTGATCCCGCTCCTGTTCATGGGCAGCCTGCTCACGGAATCGTTCTTCGGCATCCCGGGCCTGGGCAGCTACACCATCGACGCCATCCAGGCGCAGGACTTCGCGGTGGTGCGCGCGATGGTGTTCATCGGCACGGTGTTCTACATCGTCGGCCTCATCCTGACCGACATTTCCTACACCCTGGTCGATCCCAGGATCCGGCTGCAATAGCATGCCGGTCCTCATCGCCACCGATGTCCTGGTCTGGCTGCTGGTCGCGGCGGGGTCGGGCTATGCGCTGCACTGCCGGCGCCACGCCCATCTGGCCGCGCCCTGGGCAAGGGTGTTGCGCAGTCCACCGGCGATCGCCTCGATGGTGGTGCTGGCGTTCTTTGTCGGAGTCGGGTTGCTCGATTCGATCCACTACCGGCCCGAGCTGACGCGCAAACCCGAGGCGGCCGCGAAGGTCTATTCCGTCGAGGTGCTTTCGGTCCTCGACTGGACCCTGTCGCACCTGCGGGGCCGCACCGAGAAGACCTACTCGGCGCCGCTCGCCACCCGCTCCTTCGCCAAGGAACAGGTCGAACTGCCGGGCGGAAAGACAGCTCGGGCCTTTCCCCGGCTGCGCTCCGGCGGCGCGCACCTGGCGAAGGAAGAGCATTGGGCCAGTGACGTGGGATGGCGGATATTCAGGGGGCTGAGCTTCGCCGCCGCGATCCTGCTCGCGGCGGCGGTCGCGGTAAAAGTCCTGCGTGGCAAGCGGCCGGATGTGCCGTGGCACGCCGGCTTGTGGGCGCTGGGGTGCGTGCTGGTGCTGCTGCTGCCCGCGCTGGTGCTCTCGGGAGGCTACCACGTCCTGGGCACCGACAAGGTCGGCAACGACGTGTTCTACCAGGCGCTGAAGTCGATCCGCACCAGCCTGGTCATCGGCACCGTCACCACCCTGGTGCTGCTGCCGCTGGGGATCGCGCTGGGCATCATGGCGGGCTACTTCAAGGGTTGGGTGGACGACCTCATCCAGTACCTCTACACCACGCTCAACTCCATCCCGGGGGTGCTCCTGATCGCGGCCTCGGTGCTGATGATGCAGGCGGTGATCGACCGCCACCCGGAGTTGTTCGCCACCGCCGCGCACCGCGCCGACGCCAAGCTGCTGGTGCTGTGCGCGATCCTGGGCCTGACCAGTTGGACCGGCCTTGCGCGCCTGCTGCGGGGCGAGACGCTGAAGCTCTCCGAGCTGGAGTACATCCAGGCCGCGCATGCGCTCGGGGTCAGGGGGGGGCGCGTCATCTCGCGCCATATCCTGCCCAACGTGGCGCACATCGTGATCATCGCCATGGTGATGGATTTCTCCGGCCTGGTGCTCGCCGAGGCGGTGCTGTCCTACATCGGCGTCGGCGTCGACCCCTCCACCAGCAGCTTCGGCACCATGATCAACTCCGCGCGCATGGAGATGTCGCGCGAGCCCGTGGTCTGGTGGGCGCTGGCCACTGCCTTCGGCTTCATGCTCGTGCTGGTGCTGGCGGCGAACCTGTTGGCCGATGCGGTGCGCGATGGTTTCGATCCCCGGGTGCGCGTGAGCGCGCTGGCGAAGGCGGCGGCATGAGCGAGAACACCCTGGCCGTCGAGGGGCTGGCGATGCGGATCGACACCGCAGCCGGCGAGTTGCGGGCGGTGGACGGCATCGACCTGGAGCTGCGCAAGGGCGAATGCTTCGCCCTGGTGGGCGAATCCGGGTGCGGCAAGTCCATGACCGCGCTGTCGCTGCTGCGCCTGCTGCCCGAGGCGGGACGGATCGCCGCGGGCCGCGTGCTGCTGGAGGGTCACGACCTGCTCGCGCTGCCGGAGGCGGCGATGCGGGCGGTGCGGGGCCGGCGCGTGGCGATGATCTTCCAGGAACCCGCCACGGCGCTCAACCCCGTGCTGACGGTCGGGCGCCAGATCCTGGAGGTCATCGACCGGCACCTGGGCCTGGGCGCGGAGGAGGCCAAGGCACGAGCGCTCGCGCTGCTGGACTCGGTGGGGATCCCGGACGCGGCGCGGCGCTTCGAGGAGTACCCGTTCCAGCTCTCCGGCGGCCTGAAGCAGCGCGTCATCATCGCCGCCGCACTGGCGGCCGATCCGGAGGTACTGGTGGCCGACGAGCCGACCACGGCGCTCGACGTCACCATCCAGGCGCAGATCCTGGAGCTGCTCGCCAGGCTCCAGGCCGAGCGCGGCATGGCGCTGCTGCTGATCACGCACGACCTCGCCATCGTGGCGCAGATGGCGCACCGGGTCGCGGTCATGTATGCCGGCCAGATCGTGGAACTGGCCACGCGCGAGCAGTTCTTCCGCGCCCCGCAGCACCCGTACTCCCACAAGCTGTTCGACGCCGTGCCCACGCCGGAGAAACGCCCGGGCGAGCTGGCGGTGATTCCCGGGCAGGTGCCCTCGCTGCTGGGCGAGTTCCGCGGCTGCCGTTTCGCCGCGCGCTGCGACCAGGCCTTCGAGCGCTGCAAGTGGGTGGCGCCCGGCCTGGTGGCGCTCCCCGGGGGGCACCTGTCGCGCTGCCTGCTGCGGGAGAAGGGGCCGGCCGCGCCGCCGGGCGAGGTGACCGTGCTCGCCGGCAAGCGCAGTTCGTCCGCCGGCGAGGGCGAGGTGCTGCTCGAGGTGGCAGCCCTCAAGGTCCATTTCCCGATCCGGCGCGGACTGTTCAAGCGCACCGTCGGCCACCTCAAGGCGGTCGACGGCGTCTCGCTGCAGATCCGCGAGGGCCGTACCCTGGCGCTGGTGGGCGAGTCCGGATGCGGCAAGACCACCGTGGGCAAGGCCATCCTGCGCTTGCTCGCGCCCACCGGTGGCACCGTACGCTACGGCGGGGAAGACCTGGCCGCGCTATCCGGCGAAGAGCTGCGACTGCGGCGCCGCGCGATGCAGATCGTGTTCCAGGACCCCTATGCGTCGCTCAATCCGCGCATGCGCGTGGGCGACATCCTGGCCGAGGGGATGCGCGCGCTGGGGGTGGGCGGGGAGGAGTCCGGGCGCGCGGCGAAGATCGGCGCCCTGCTCGAGCAGGTGGGACTGCCGCGCGAGGTGGTGGCGCGCTACCCGCACGAGTTCTCCGGCGGCCAGCGCCAGCGCATCGCGATCGCGCGCGCGCTCGCGGTGGAGCCCCGGCTCATCATCTGCGACGAGCCCACCAGCGCGCTCGACGTCTCGGTGCAGGCGCAGATCCTCAACCTGCTGCGCGAGCTGCAGGCCAGGCTGGGCCTTGCCTACCTGTTCATCACCCACAACCTGTCGGTGGTCGAGTACCTCGCCCACGAAGTCGCGGTGATGTACCTGGGGCGGATCGTGGAGCAGGGAACGGTGGAGGAGGTGCTGGGCTCACCGCGGCATCCGTACACCGAGGCGCTGCTCTCCGCGGTGCCGCAGATCGACGGGCGGCAGCGCAGGGTGCGCCTCGCCGGTGACCTGCCCTCGCCGGCCAACCCGCCCGCGGGCTGCCATTTCCACCCCCGCTGCCCGAAGGCGCTGCCGGAATGCGCGCGGCACTGGCCGCAGAGCACGCGGCTGAGCCCGACGCGGACGGTGAATTGCCTGCTCTACCGCTCGAGCACGGCGAGCAACCACTGACCGAGGTCCTCGGGCAGGGGCGCGAGCCGGTGAAAAGAGCAGCCCCGCGCAGTCGGTGCCGACTCTCGGTCGCCAGAATACTGCACTGCAACAGGATTCAAGATATGACTTTAAATAAATTAATTTATACTATGATTTACTGATAATTTTCTTAGTTGTAAGTGGTTTGGGTTTGCCTCCAGCAGGCTTCCTGATGGGCGTTCCGGAGGGTGCCGCCCGGGTCTGGATTTTGAGGGTCTGGCCGACCTGGAGCCGGCCGATGGGATTCCAGCGCCGCAGGTCCTCGACGCTGACGCGGTAGTGGGCGGCGATGGAAGCGAGAGTTTCGCCCGGCTTGACCCGGTGCGCCGAGGTTCGCGGCTGCGGGGTGGGGATCGGGGGCGCGTACATGATCGGCAGGCGCTTGCCCGAGGCCGCGGCACTGTTGATGGGCACCACCAGCAGCGCGGGGACAGCCCGGTTGCGCGGCGTGATGCCGTTGACCTCTTTCAGCTGCGCCAGGCCGACGCTGAAACGCCGCGCGATCGCCTCCAGCGACTCGCCCTTCTTCGGCGAGTAGGTCTGCCACGACACCAGCCCCTTGTTGTCGTGCTTGATCAGGTTGGCGTGGAACACCTCCACCCGGTCGGCGGGCAGGACGATGCGGGGGTTGACGTTGACCGGTATCAGCGGACGGTTGAAGCCCGGGTTGAGCGCCAGAAACTCCTCCACCGGCATCTCGGCCAGGCGCGCCGCCAGGCGCACGTCGATGTCGCGCGTTTTGGTTACGGTGGCGAAGTAAGGCTGGTTCGGGATCGGGTCGAGGTCAAGGCCGAACACCTTGGGGTCGGCGATGATGGCCTTCAGCGCCTGCAGCTTGGGTACGTAGTGGCGCGTCTCCTGCGGCATGTTGATGCTGGAGTAATCCAGCGGCAACCCTGCGGCGCGGTTCTTCTCCAGCGCGCGCGCCACGGCGTTCTCGCCCCAGTTGTAAGAGGCGAGCGCGAGGTGCCAGTCGCCGTGCATGTCGTAGACATCCTTCAGATACTCCAGCGCCGCTGCGGTGGAGGCGACGATGTCGCGGCGGGCGTCGTACCACCAGCTTTGCTTGAGATCGTAGCGTTTGCCGGTGCCGGGGATGAACTGCCACAGGCCGGAGGCGTGGGCGCGCGAGTAGGCCATCGGGTTGAAGGAGCTCTCCACCATCGGCAGCAGCGCGAGTTCCGTTGGCAGGCCGCGGCGCTCGATTTCCTCGACGATGTGGAACATGTAGATCCGGCTGCGGTTGAACACGCGCCTGAGGTAGTCCGG
>Ga0194132_10010890_pt1 | contig 11938 bp, 15 predicted proteins | sample TA2KigOf80mmetaG_FD_148612 | JGI IMG/M metagenome (GOLD analysis project Ga0194132, IMG submission 148612) | Freshwater microbial communities from Lake Tanganyika, Tanzania - TA2015054 Kigoma Offshore 80m | ecosystem: Environmental > Aquatic > Freshwater > Lake | place: Tanzania: Lake... | reverse complement strand
CCATCTCGCGACCGGCTTCTTCTCTCGCCTGCCCGACGATGCGCTCCCTCTCGGCATTGGCCTGCTCGACCGTAACCTGAAGACGGTTGCGGGCTTCGATTTCAATATCCGAAAGACGTTTCCTTACCTCTTCGTGGAGACGGTCCAATTCCTGCTGATCCGCCGCCAATTTTGCCATGCGCTCCTGAAATTCCCGTTTCCGATCCTCGATCGCGCCCCCGATCATCCCAAATACATACTTCTTCAGAATCAGGAACAGGAGAAAAAAACCGATGATCTGGATAATCAAAACCCTTGGCTCTATGCCAAGCTGATGTAATAGATCGCCCACGCGTTTCGCTCCTTGACGCAGCCCTCCGAGGCAAAATAGAAAGACACACCCCTACGGTTCCGACGTCAGCGACCGACTACTGACCTGCCGACGCTTTTGCCAGTTCCAGCAACTGATCAAAAGTGGGCAACTGCCCCTGCAACATGAAAAATACCAGCAAGGCGTAGATAGCTAGCGACTCCATAAAACCCAGACCGATGATCATGACCAATTGAATCCGGGCGGCGGCTTCCGGCTGCCGGGCGATGCCTTCGACCGCGCTGGATGTTGCAAGACCCTGTCCTATGCCTGCGCCCAACGCCGCCAAAGGTACCGCCAACGCTACGCCCAGCGCCAGTCCCACGTAATACAACATGAAATGCTCCTTTCTTGCAGGTAAAAAATGTACATGGACAAAAACGCTCTAATGATGCTCTTCGTGATGCTCTTCCAGAAACTGTGCGGTATATACCGCCGATAACACAGAAAAAATCAGCGCTTGCACCGTTCCCGTAAATACTGCGAACAACATCATGGGAAGCTGAAGCGGTATGAAAGGCACTTCGAGACTTCCCAGCAGGATGACCGGAGACAGTCCGGCCAAGACGAAAATAACGGTTTCTTCACCAAATACATTTCCAAAAAGTCGAACGGTCAGCGAAAGGATTTTGGCAAATTCTCCGACGATGTGTAGCGGACACATCAAAGGACCAAGCCACGTAGGTTCTCCCCAGAAGTGTTTCAAATACGCTTTAAGACCTGCTTCCCGGAGACCGATCAGGTTGGCGGCTATCACGCTGATCAGTCCGAAACCGAGCGTAGTGTTCAAGTCGGCGGTAGGGGCCTGAAATCCCGGCACAAGTCCCAACATATTCATAAGCAGGATATAGATAAAAAACGAGCCGAAAAAAGGAATGTATTTTTTACCCCGCTCCCCTACGATATTGAAAAAGAAATCGTTAAGCCCTTCGACCACCATCTCGAAAAGATTTTGAAGCGAGCCTGTGGGAATACGCTGAAATCGTCGTACGACCACAAAGACCAGTGCAAACACGACACCCAACACAAAAAGGGTATTCAAAAGCAGATCGGGTTGTCGGGAAGGCTGTGGGACCATTTCCTTGAAAGGCCCCAACAAGAGCAGAACACCGTGCAAAATCGAGTGGTGCGCCTCTTGCTCCCCGCCGCCCGCCAACGGCAAAACAAACGCACCCGACCAGAAACCTCTCACTTCCTTATCCTCCTCGTCGGAACTACCTTCCGGGACCACCCGACCACCGAGTCCGGCGAACGGCCGGCCGACCGGTTTCCGAAAAAAACAGCCATCCCATTCCCGATATCGTCAACATGACAGGCAAAATGCTAAGCCCCAAGATAAAACCGGCTGGATGAAACCAGTCCGCCGTCGTGACAAGATAAAGAACCCCTACCAAGATCGGAAGTTTGGCCATCATGAGAGCCATCAGCCGACGGCGGTTTTTAAACGGCTGATCCGCCGGAATCAGATACCGCTGAACCAAATGGCCGGTGCTGTACATCATGAACAGCCCAACCATAGCGCCTATGCCAAAATTGGCGCCCGCATCGAGATAACCCAGCCCTATCAAAACGACAAGTCCGGTCAGGGTACACAAGAGCGACCATTTGTATACCTTCGAAAGAAAACTCCCGACCGGGCTACCGGGTGTCGGCGCCTCAGGGTCCTGGTCTGTCGGGTTTTTCTCGATTTTCATCCCGCCGCTCCATGCGTCTTGTAATGCGTTTTACCGTTCGTGCCATCTCCGTAAAACCGGCGGCAATCCCCACCAGCGCACCGCCGACCCCACCCCAAGGCTCCAAGACAGGCCACGCCTGCTCGACGCGGTGTCCGATATAATACCCTATAGCGGTAGCGATCGCCAGCGTTAACCCCATGACGCTCAGTTCGCCAGCATCGCGCAGACTTTCGAATGACGACTTCAGATTCTCCGGCATCGTAGGCTCCAGAAGCCGCAACTAAGCCGGTTCGAAACATGACGCCGGGATTCGATCAGCCACCCGACTCTTTTCCGCTTCCCGGAGCGCCTTCCACCATACTGGACATGCCGTGGAAAACTGCGCCTTCCTCGACTACCAGACTTCCCGTTCTCAGGTCGCCGAGCAAAACCGCTTTGCCGCCGATCGTCGCATGTTGCGGAGCAATCAGGTGCGCTTCTACACGCCCATGCACGATCGCCGTTTTCGATTGTACCGTCGAACCGACGATCACGCCGGTTTTTCCCACCTCGACCCCGTCGGTCGCCTTGACATCACCGCGGATCGTTCCGTCGATCCGGATATTGCCTTCGACCGTAATAGAACCGATGATCTCAGCACCTTTGTCGATTATGGTCACAACCGTTCTCCCGGTCTTTCGTCCTGCCGCCCCTTACCACACCGCCGGACGTTCGCTCCATCCGGGAAGCTATCCCGCGCCCTGAAGATCGTTCCACTGAATGACTTCGGGTAGATATTTCCGAGGATCCACCGGCACTCCGTCTTTCCATACCTCATAGTGCAGGTGTGGAGCGGAACTGCGCCCCGTATTGCCTACGAGGGCTACAATCTGTCCGCGCTTGATCCGATTTCCCTTCTCTACCCTCAAACTGGAATTATGACCGTAACGGCTGGTAAAACCGTATCCGTGTTCGATGACCACCAGCCAGCCCAAATCCTGATCCCAGTCCGAGAAAACGACGATGCCGTCCCCTGCTGCCATTACCGGTGTTCCTTCGCGGGCCGCAATATCCATCCCAGCGTGGGGCCGGACTATCGGGTCGCCTGCGCTCAAAAACTCGCGCGTTACCCATCCCCGCACCGGCCAGATAAACGGCGTCGAGCGAAACAGCGTCTCTTGTCGCTCTCCGATATTTTTCTCTTCCGGCGGTGCAAGACGTTCCCGCATCAAAAACGGCAATCGGGTTTCTCCCAGCGCCAGCACCGTTTCTTCCGCAGCAATGGAGTCCGCATCGATAACGGTCGTGTATTCGGTTACCGGCGCAGGAGCCGTAGCCTCGAACTCCCGCACACCAGCCAGATGACGTATGCTTTCCGCCACTTGTTTCATTTCCGACAACTCAAGCGCCAGTTGTTCCGTTTTGCGATTCGACGTCTCCAGTTGTCCGGCCAGGGGTTCTTTCGAAACGCCGACACCGGCCGGCATCTGCAAACCGAGTACCACCCCCACCCCGACCAGAAGCACTACCGTAAACCCTGCACACAGCCAGTACCATAGCCGGGACATGCGAATTTCCCGGACCTTCGAGTCAGACGAAACGAAAATCAGGGAAATGTGCCCTTTTGTACGCTGCGCAATGCGCCTCCACAATTTTGCATGTATCACAGTATCAGCCGTTTGTCGGCCAAAGTTGACTAATATAACCGTCTCTTCGGCCCTGTCAACTTTTTTCGGGTTAAACGTCACAGACGAATCTTCAGGATATCCAAAATCCGGTTCAGATCGTCCGCAGAATAAAACTCGATTTCGATCTTACCCTTATGTTGTCCTTGCGTAATATTGACCCGTGTCCCCAGCATCCGCTGGATAATTTCTTCCACCGCCACAAGATCGGGCGATTTTCGCGTCGGACGGGGGCTTTCCTGGACATCCTTGAATCGATTTTTGACCAATTCTTCGACTTTGCGGACCGAAAGCCCTTTCTTCACGATTTGCTTACATAATTCCGTCTGTTCCGCCCGATTGTCAAGACCAAGCAACGCACGCGCATGTCCCATCGAGATGTCTTCCGAAAGCACATGTTTCTGCACCTCTTCCGGCAGACGCAACAGACGCATCGTATTGGCTACGGTCGCTCGGTTTTTGCCCACGCGCGAAGCCATTTCCTCCTGGGTCAGATGGCACTCTTCCATAAGCCGGAGATAAGCCTTCGCTTCGTGAATCGGGTTCAGATCGTCGCGTTGTATGTTTTCGATAAGCGAAATCTCCATCATCTCTTCTATGGAGACGACGGGCCGAACAAGAGCCGGAATCGTAGAAAACCCCGCCTGTCGCGCCGCACGAAGCCGACGCTCGCCGGCAATCAGCTCATAACCCCCCTCTTCCTTTTCCCGAACCGTAACCGGTTGAATAACCCCCTTCTCGGCAATCGAACGCGCCAGTTCGTCCAACTTGGCTTGGTCGAACGTCTCGCGTGGCTGATACGGGTTGGGTGTGATCTCGTCGATGGCAACCTGGATCACACGTTGCTGAACGGCATCGTCCCGCATATCCGGGATCAGCGCCTCAAGTCCCCTCCCTAGAACTTTCCGTGTCATTCTGGATCACCTCCCGGGCCAAACTCATATAGCTTTCCGCACCCGACGAAAGAATGTCGTAAAGAATGATAGGACGCCCAAAACTCGGTGCTTCGCTCAGACGCACGTTGCGGGGAATGGCCGTCCGATAGACCTTATCCGGAAAATACTGTTTCGCCTCCTCCTCCACCTGTCGAGACAGATTGAGCCGTCTGTCGTACATCGTCAACAGAATACCTTCGATTTTCAACGCCTGATTGAGGTGTTTTTGGACAAGCCGGATCGAATTGAGCAACTGTCCCAGCCCTTCCAACGCATAGTACTCGCACTGGATCGGAATCAGCACCGAATCCGAGGCCGTAAGCGCGTTGAGCGTAAGCAAACTCAATGAAGGCGGACAGTCGATCAATACATAGTCATATTCGTGTCGGATGGCTTTCAGCGCGGACTCCAGCTTGCGTTCGCGCGCCATGGCCGTAACCAGTTCTATTTCCGCCCCTACCAGACGATGATGGGCCGGAATGACCTGTAGAAAGGGAATTTCCGTACCTTGAATGGCTTCTTCTATCGGTCGCTCCTCTACCAAAACCTCGTAGATCGTTACCTCAAGCGGGCGGTTGTGCAGCCCCAGCCCGCTCGTCGCATTGGACTGCGGGTCTATGTCGATCAACACGGTTCGTTTTTCCGCTACTGCAAGACAGGCGGAAAGGTTGACCGCCGTGGTCGTCTTGCCGACTCCACCTTTCTGATTTGCGATGGAAATTACCTTGCCCATCCCGCACTCCGCCTCTTTGCCGGTTCCGGAGGACGACCGCCGGACACCGGATAAATCAGGACAGATCGCCCTGTGCGCAGATCAGCGCAACCGCGTAAGCGGCGATACCCTCTTCTCGACCTGTAAACCCCAGTCGTTCCGAGGTAGTCGCCTTGACCGACACCCGGCTGGCAGGAATATCCAACGCCAACCCGATTCTCTCTCTCATCGCCGGAACAAACGGGGCCAACTTCGGTCGCTGCGCCACCACCGTAACGTCTACATTGGAGATCGAATACCCGCTCTCTCGGACCAGCCGCCGTATTTCTTCCAGCAGATACAGGCTCGACACGCCTCGATAGCGCGCATCCGTATCCGGAAAATGATGACCGATGTCACCGAGGGCGGCGGCTCCGAGTAATGCGTCCCCTATGGCGTGCGAAAGCGCATCGGCATCCGAATGACCCAGCAGACCTCGCTCATGCGGGATCGAAACGCCACCGAGTATGCACGCCCTATTTTCCGCAAAAACATGTACGTCGAACCCAAATCCTACTCGGATATCCGGCGTTTTCATCGGTGGCTCACCTTCCGCTTGACGACCGGCGGCTCAGAATACCTTCCGCAACCTCCAGATCTTCCGGCGTAGTAATCTTGATGTTCTCGTAGTCTCCGGGCACGACGGATACCGGATAGCCAAGTCGTTCTACAAGACTCGTATCGTCGGTACCCGTGTATCCGTCCTCAACCGCGCGTTCGTGCGCCTTTTTTAAAAGCGCGTAGGCAAACGTCTGCGGGGTCTGCGCCAAAAATACCACAGCCCGCTCCGGGGTGGATTCCACCACACCGGAACGTACAATTTTCACCGTATCCTTGACCGGCACGGCCGCAAGTGCCGCCCCGGTCAGACGACAACGGCGGATCGACTCCCGGATGATTTCGGCCCGCACAAGAGGCCGCGCTCCATCGTGGACGACCACGATATCCGGCTCAGGGTAAAGCGCCAGAACCCCTCGAAACACCGATTCCTGTCGCGTAGCGCCACCCCCGATCACCGCCATGACGCGCGTAAAGCCAAAGACATCCACAATGTGCCGGCGATATTCCTCCACACGCTCCGGCTCGACCACGACCCAAATTCCCTCCACCTCGGTGCAGGTTTCGAATACCGCAAGCGTATGGGCCAGAATAGGCTTGTCGTGTATGCGAATATAGGGCTTCTCGATCTCCGAACCCATCCGGAGTCCCCGCCCGGCAGACGGTATGATCGCGACTACTCCACCCATTATATCACCAGCATGGCATCGCCGTAACTGTAAAACCGATATCCCGACCGCACCGCCTCTTCATAGGCAGAAAGCGTTCGCTCCCGACCCGCCAAGGCGCATACAAGCATCAGCAGGGTAGACCGGGGCAAATGGAAATTTGTCACGAGCGCATCTACCAGATGAAAGCGATACGGCGGATAGATATAACACCGTGTCCATCCCTCGTAATCTCGGATCGGCGGTTCTTCCCCGTCCTGCATGGTTTCTTGGGCCAGGGTTTCGAGCGTTCTTACCGTGGTGGTGCCGACTGCGACGATACGTCCGCCGCATCTGCGCCGCCGGACGATCTCGTCCACCGCCGACGCTTCCACCCGATAATATTCGGCGTCCATGACGTGTTCCTCGATCTGCTCGACACGCATCGGACGAAAAGTGCCCGGTCCTACGTGAAGCAGTGTGGAGACGATCCCGGTTCCGGTATTTCGGATACGTTCGAGCAGCGACTCGGTAAAATGGAGTCCGGCGGTCGGTGCCGCAACCGCTCCGGCTTCGTCTGCGTATACGGTCTGATACCGGGTTTCGTCTTTCCTATTGGCAGAACGCCGGATATATGGCGGTAGCGGAAGATGGCCCACACGTCTTAGCGTTTCCCAAACCGCTTCGCCCGCCTGAAAACGGACGTGCCGCGTTTCCGCGCCAGGATCGTCCATTACGACCGCTTCGAGCGCCCCATCCTCCAGTACAAGCCGCGTTCCCGCCGCCAGTCTTGCCCCCGGCTGCAATAACGCCTCCCACACGCCGGGCACCTCTTCCCGGACCAGCAAAAGCTCGACCCGCCCTCCGGTTTCGGCGCGGACACCCCGAAGCCGGGCGGGCATCACGCGTGTCCGATTGACTACCAGCACATCTTCCGGTGCAAGATAACCGGGCAGATCCGAAAACCGGCGATGTTCGATATGCCCGGTATCGCGACGCACCACCATAAGCCGCGAAGCATCGCGTGGTTCGACCGGGTGCTGGGCGATCGCCATTTCCGGCAACGTGTAATCGAAATCGGAAATCTTCACCGGCGAGAAAACAGGTTGAAAAGTACGGACAGGATCACGCTGATCAAGATACAGGTCGCCATCGGCGCGTAAAACGTTCCGTTTTTCCATTCGAATCGGAAATCGCCGGGTAACCTGCCCAAAAACGGTATTCTGTCGGCCCACACGAGACCGGCTCCGACAAGAGCGATCATAAGCCCCGCAACGATCAACATTTTGCCTGTCATTCCCAAACCATCGGGCATTTTTTCTCCGGGCGCGCGTAACAAGGTGTCTTCCGCGCTACATAGACCCCCCTTGTGGTCGAGAAAACCACAAGGGGCATCGAGATTGAAGCTTCTCCACGGCAAACTGGGGAGCGTACTTGGCTCTGCGCTTGCTCCCGGACATCCCCACGCTGTTCCGCTCAATCGAAAAGCGTGGGCTGCCGCGACATCCTGAATCCCAAATGCTGATAGGCCAGTTCGGTCACCATCCGTCCCCGCGACGTCCGTTTGACAAAACCCATGTGAATCAGAAACGGTTCGTAGACGACTTCCAGTGTGCCGCTTTCTTCACCGACGGCCACCGCAAGGGTGTTGAGACCAACCGGTCCGCCGTTGTATTTTTGAATGATGTTGGTCAGGATAAGCCGGTTCATGTCGTCGAGACCGATGGGATCCACTCTTAACAGGTCGAAGGCGGCCAGCGCGATGTCGCCGTCTATACGTCCGTTTGCCCGGACCTGCGCATAGTCGCGGACCCGGCGCAAATACCGGTTGGCGATACGCGGAGTGCCGCGCGACCGACGGGCGATTTCCATGGCCCCGTCTTTGTCTATGGCTACGTCGAGAATCCGGGCGGCACGCCCGACGATCAGAAACAGTTCTTCCGGGGTATAGAAATCGAGTCGGATCGGAATGCCAAAACGCGCCAGAAGAGGGGCGGTAAGCAGACCCGTGCGCGTCGTCGCGCCTACCAGCGTAAACCGTTCGAGATTGAGTGTGATGGATCGCGCGCTCGGTCCCCGGTCTACCATGATGTCGATTTTGAAATCCTCCATCGCGGAGTACATGTGTTCCTCCACGACATGATTGAGCCGGTGGATTTCGTCGATAAAAAACACGTCTCCGACACGCAGATTGGTAAGCAGACCCGCAAGATCGGCAGGGCGTTCGAGTACCGGACCGGAAGTAGAGTGCATGGAGACCCCCATCTCGTTGGCCAGTATCGTTGCCAGCGTCGTTTTGCCCAGACCGGGGGGGCCGTGCAGAAGAACATGGTCCAGCGTGTCGCCGCGCCGTTTGGCCGCTTCGACATAGAGTTTGAGTTCTTCTTTGGCTTTTTCCTGTCCCGGAAAATCGTCAAACCGGGAAGGACGAAGCGTGTTGTCCATCTCCACGTCTTCGTCAAACCGGTCGGGATCGGTCAGGCGGCGTTCGTCTTCCATGCCCTTCTATCGCCCTCTCTGCTGTTGTTGCAACACGATGCGGATAAGCGTAGAAGCCTCTTTTGCTTCTGCGCCACCGGAAGAAAGGGCGCGTGCTACGGCCTGACGTGCTTGCGCGCGGTCGTAGCCGAGTTCCATGAGACCCAGCACGGCGTCGTCCGCCGCAGACCGTTCACCCGAAGCGGTGGTCATGGGAAGAGGCGGCTGTGTGTCGGCGCCATCCGAGGTCATTCGATCACGTAGTTCCATGATCAGGCGTTGAGCCGTCTTGCGGCCTACCTTCGGAATGGACGACAGTCTTTTGAGGTCTTCCGTAAGTATCGCAGTGGTAAATTCCGCGATGGAAATACCGGACAGAATGTTGAGCGCCAGCGCTGGTCCAATGCCTGACAGCCCGATCAACATTTCGAACAGACGTTTTTCATCCGGGCTGGCAAACCCGAAAAGCTGCATCACGTCTTCGCGCACATGAAAGTACGTCTCCATCCGTATCCGGCTGTGCAACCCTCCCAACGTTTGATAGGTGGACAGCGGAATCTGTATGGCAAACCCCATGCCACCGACGCTTACCACCACATGGGCCGGCTGTTTTTCCACCAGTTCCCCTTCGACAAAGGCGATCATCCGGGGGTTACACCTTTCTCGAAAGACGTTGACTGTGACACAGCGCGATGGCCAACGCGTCGGCGGCGTCGGGTGGTTTGGGGATGCGAGGCAGTTTCAGGATCACGCGCACCATGTATTGTATCTGTTCCTTCGATGCGCTTCCGATGCCGACCACGGCTTGCTTTACCTCTCTTGGTGCGTATTCCGATATGGGAAGCCCACCGTTTGCGGCGGCAAGCAACGCCACACCGCGCGCATGACCCAGCGTCATGGCCGACATCGGATTTTTGCCGGCAAACGTCGATTCGATGGCCGCCTGATCCGGTCTGTGTAGCGTGATGATCTCCCACAGACCGTCGTATATGCGTTTGAGACGTTCCGGAAGAGGCGCTCCGGACTGGGTACGCACGGCTCCGCATTCGATAAATCGCGTCTGACCGTTCTGCTGGTCTATGACGCCGTATCCGGTAATTACGCTACCGGGGTCGATGCCCAGAATAACCAACGTCACATCCTATCGAAGGGCCGTTCTTCGGTGGTTCTATGCGTTGAGGCTTTCCAGTACTTTGTCGTCTATATCGAAATTGGCGTATACGTGTTGCACGTCGTCGTGGTCTTCAAGGATTTCCATAAGCCTTACCATCTGTTCGGCATCCTTTCCCTCGACCTCTACGGTCGTCTGGGGAATACGGCTTATTTCCGCCCGTTCCGGTTCGATACCATTTTGAGACAGTCTGCTGCGTACCTGTTCGAAATCCACCGGAGCCGTAACGATGTCGAACGTTTCTTCTTCGTCCCGGATGTCTTCTGCGCCGGCCTCCAGCGCAATCGTCATGAGGTCGTCTTCGTCGATCCCGCTTTTGTTGACTACAATCAACCCCTTTTGATCGAACATCCAAGCTACGCAACCCGACTCGCCCATATTCCCGCCGTGTTTGGAAAAAGCATGTCGGATTTCGGGTGTGGTGCGGTTTCGGTTGTCCGTAAGTGCTTCGATAAGTAGCGCCACACCGCCGGGGCCGTAGCCTTCGTAGGTCACCTCTTCATAGGTGACACCTTCGAGATCTCCGGTTCCGCGCGCAATGGCTCGTTCGATGTTGGCTTGAGGCATATTTTCGGCACGCGCCGCCAACACAGCAGCGCGCAGACGGACATTTGCCTCGATATCGCCGCCACTCTGACGCGCGGCTACCGTTATTTCCTTGATCAGCTTGGTAAACACCTTGCCGCGCGCGGCGTCGTTTTTCTCTTTTTTACGTTTGATCGTGCTCCACTTGGAATGTCCCGACATGCTTTATTCCTTTCCTGCGTCCGTATTTGGGGGTCCCGCGACCGCCTTGCCGCTGTATTACGGGAGTGTCATCACCTTTTTTCCGGTTCCCATGTTGTTGGCTGTGTCGCGTGCGCGTACGGCGATGGTATGTTCGCCTGCCGGCACGTCGGACACGGAAATCTCAAAGGCTTCGGTACGGGCGTCGCACACCCCGTCCACCGGATACACGACGCGCCACCGGCCTCCGTCTATCGCATATTCCACCTGATAGACCGAGCTTGCCGCATCCTGAACCGTAAAGGTTACGGTGCGCCGTTCCCAGAAAAGCCCTGTGATTTGCGGAGCCGTATTGTCCACTAAAAATGGGGCGCTTTCCATTTCCCCTTCAAGCGTAAGATTTACGGGATTGGATGCGCCGTCGTCTACGACCACTTTGACGGTATAGTAGCCGTCGGGAAATGTCTCCGAATCCCATGTATAAACGGGGCGATCCAACCCCTCTTTTAGCAGTTTCCAGCGCGTTTCCCGGTCACCCCGGAAATAGAAGCTGTACCGCAATGCGTCGTCGTTTTCGTCGTTTGCATCGACCGTTACGGCACGCATCCCTTTTCGGTATATCGGTGCCCCCGCCTGTGTCTGCCTGCGGTTTCCGGAGCGGTTACCCAACTGTCCGGAGATTCTGGACGGCAAGTCTTCCTTGTCTTGCTCCTCGCCCGACGAATCCCGGTAATACACCCCCGGTTCATAGACCGTCACGTTTCTGACCGTCGGAGCGGCGTTACGGCTCAAATACGCAACCGATACGCTCGACAGGACCGGGCTGACATCGGTCTGCGTGGTCATGACCGCTTTCCATTGGATATACCGGGCGGGCGGGCAGGTAAGGGCGTCTCCTTCGGGATTGCCGTAGGGACCGGTCCATTCGCTCCATGTTCGGTCGGGTGTGTCGGTGTTTCCGGAGCGTGCAAAAAGCTGAATCC
>Ga0194132_10010889_pt1 | contig 11938 bp, 10 predicted proteins | sample TA2KigOf80mmetaG_FD_148612 | JGI IMG/M metagenome (GOLD analysis project Ga0194132, IMG submission 148612) | Freshwater microbial communities from Lake Tanganyika, Tanzania - TA2015054 Kigoma Offshore 80m | ecosystem: Environmental > Aquatic > Freshwater > Lake | place: Tanzania: Lake... | reverse complement strand
AGGTGCGACGCGCCGGACGATTCCAGGCCGGCGGCGCTCTCCGGGCTGGATCCGGCGGTCAACTCCGGGTGCCTCCGACGGTGATCTCGTCGACCAGCAGGGTCGGCATTCCCACCCCGACCGGAACGCTCTGCCCGTCCTTGCCGCAGGTGCCGATTCCCTCGTCGAGCTCCAGATCGTCGCCGACCTGCCGTACCCGGGTCAGCACGTCGGGGCCGTTGCCGATCAGGGTCGCGCCCCGAACCGGCGCCGTGATGCAGCCGTCCTCGATCAGGTACGCCTCGGAGGCCGAGAAGACGAACTTGCCGCAGGTGATGTCGACCTGGCCGCCGCCGAAGTGGACGGCGTAGAGTCCGCGCCGGACGGAACGGACGATCTCGTCGGGCGCGCTCGTCCCGGGCAGCATGAAGGTGTTGGTCATGCGCGGCATGGGATGATGCGCGTGCGACTGGCGCCGGCCGTTACCGGTCGGTTTCATCTTCATCAGCCGGGCGTTCATGCGGTCCTGCAGGTAGCCGCGCAGGATTCCATCCTCGATGAGGACCGTGCGTGACGTCGGCGTGCCTTCATCGTCGACCGACAGCGATCCGCGCCGGTCGGCGAAGGTACCGTCATCAATGACGGTGACGCCCTTGGCGGCAACGCGCTTGCCCATCATCTCGGAGAAGGCCGAGGTTTTCTTGCGATTGAAGTCGCCTTCGAGACCGTGCCCGACCGCTTCGTGCAACAAAACGCCGGGCCAGCCGGGGCCAAGCACGACCGTCATCTCGCCGCCGGGTGCGTCGACCGATTCGAGATTAACCAGCGCCTGGCGCAACGCCTCGTCGACCGACGCCTTCCAGGATTCCGGTTTCAGAAACTCGCCATAGGTGACGCGGCCGCCGGAGCCGTAGCTGCCCGTCTCCATGCGCTTGCCGTCGGTCACAACAATGCTGACGTTGAGCCGAACCAGCGGGCGGATGTCCGAGACCGCTTTGCCGTCGGCGCGCACGATGTGAACCGCCTGCCACGAGCCGCCCAGCGACGCGCTCACTTGCTTAACGCGGGGGTCTTTCTTGCGGGCATAGGCGTCGATGGCGGCAAGCGTCTCGACCTTGATCTCGAACGGCACCAGCGGCAGCGGGTTTTCGTCCGTATAAAGGCGTGAATTCGTCGTCGTCGGCGCCTCGGCCGCGGTGCCGCCACGACCGGCGCGCACCGCCGACACGGTCTTGCCGGCGCGCGTGATGGCGTCCTCGGTCAGCGTATTGGCGTGGGCATAGCCGGTGGTCTCACCGGACACGGCGCGAAGGCCAAAACCCTGTCCGGTATCGAAGGACGCGCTCTTGATGCGGCCGTCGTCGAAGGTGACGCTTTCCGACTGGGTGTATTCCAGAAACAGCTCGCCGTCGTCGCAGCCCTTGAGCGAGTCGCCGACAATGGTCTGAACCCGGCGGCGGTCCATCCCGGTCTTGTCGAAGAACAACTTTTCGGCGGTCTTGGTGTCGGTCATCTGAAACTCCTATACGGCCCGCGCTACTGTAATTGTGGCGGCTGAAACAGTTTGCGTTCGCGCAATCTTGTGCCACGCCACAACTGCCAGCGCGAACACGATTTGTGCGCCGGTCTGGTGGGCGAGGGCCCAGCCGATGGGGACGACCAGCAGCAAGGTGATGACGCCGAGCGTGGCTTGAGCCAGCGCCATCGCCGCCAACGCATCGAGCCAGCGGCGGGTCGTATGCGCGATCTCAAGCGTGCGCGCTTTGAACCATGTGGCCCAGATCAGACAGACCAATGCGATCGCGAGGACGCGATGGTTGAACTGGATGGTCATATGGTTCTCGAGCCAGTTCACGTACCAAGGGGTCATCTGATAGAGGCCGCTCGGAATAAGTTCGCCGTCCATCAGCGGAAATGTGTTGTAGCCCTTGCCGGCATCGAGGCCGGCGACGAAGGCGCCTGACGTGACGACGACGAGGGCGAACAGCGCGATCGTCTTTATCCACGCCGCGAGCGACTCGGGAAGGCCCGCGCGTTGCGATGGTTCCGCGGCGTCGCGCAGGCCGAGCGCGACCCACAGCATCAGCCCGAAGCAGACGAAGGCCGTCAACAGGTGTGCGGCCAGGCGGTAATGGCTCACGTCGGGCCGGTCGACCAGGCCGCTCGCCACCATGTACCAGCCAAGCACGCCTTGCGCGCCGCCAAGCGCGAACAGACCTACGAACTTCCAGAAGTGCGTACGGTCGACCCAGCGCTTCCGGACGAACCACACGAATGGGATGAAAAAAACAAAGCCGATGGCGCGGCCCCAAAGCCGGTGCAAATATTCGAGCCAGTAGATTTCCTTGAAATCGCCAAGCTCCATCCACGAGTTCACTTTCTGGTACTCGGGATATTTCTGGTAGGCGGCGAACTCGGCCGCCCATTCCGTATCGTTCATCGGCGGCAGCAACGTGAGCGGCTTCCACTCGACCATCGACAGGCCGGATTCCGTCAACCGCGTGGCGCCGCCGAGGATCACCATCACGAACACCATGGCCGCGCACACGAACAGCCAGCGCGCCATGGCGCGGGCGGCGGGGCCGCTGGGTGGAGATGCCGCGAACATGCGAATGGATGTATGTCACAACGGCGCTTTCCACAAGCGAGCTGGGGGCTTAAACAGAAGGCACAGAGCGCCATTTGTCTTCATGCCCGATTCAGCCCTGCCCGAAAACGACCTCGCCCCATTGTCGGACGTCGCGCCGCAATGGTCGATTGTTGTGCCGATGCGCGATGAAGCGGGCAACGTTGCGCCGCTGATGGCCGAGATCGCGGCGGCGGTGGCGCCGCTTGGCGCTTTCGAAATCGTCACCGTGAACGACGGCTCACGGGATTCGACGGCGGCCGAATTGGCCAAGGCCGCGGAAATCGATGCCAATATTCGGATCGTCACCCATGCCGCGTCGGCCGGCCAAAGCCAGGCGCTGATTTCAGGCGCGCTGGCCGCGCGCGCGACCGTTCTTATCACCATTGATGGCGACGGCCAGAATGATCCTGCCGACATCGCCCGACTGATCGAGGCGCGGCGCGGGCTCGGTCCGTCGGGGCATCAGGCGCTCGTCATCGGCCGGCGTACATCACGGTCTGACGGCGCGGCCAAGTTGATCGCATCCCGCGTCGCGGCGCTGGCGCGGCGCATTCTTCTCGCCGACACGGCGCTCGATTCCGGGTGCGGCCTCAAAATCATGGATCGCGACGTGTTCCTGTCGCTGCCCCGGTTCGACTCGCTCCACCGCTTCGTTCCGGCGTTGGTTGCGCGATCAGGAGGCCAGGTGGTGTCGGTGCCGGTCTCGCACCGCCCACGCCGCAACGGCCGCTCCAAGTATGGCGTGTCGCTGCGCGGGATGGTGGGTCTGATCGATCTGCTCGGCGTCGCCTGGCTGATCGCCCGGCACACGCGGCCGCGCGTCAGCCGGTAACTAGCTGCACGCCGCCACGGCGCGCTTCGCCATCACGCCAATCAGGTGGGCGCGATAGTCGGCTGCCGCATGGAGATCGCTGTTGAGGCCAGAGGCGGGCACGGCAATGCCGTCCAATGCCGCCGCAGCGAACGACTTCGCTAGCGCTTCTTCCATCGTCTTGACGCGAAACACCGTTGGCCCGGCGCCGGTGACGGCGACACGGACGCCGTCCTTGAATTTGGCGACGAACACGCCAACCAGCGCGAATCGCGAAGCGGGGTTCGGGAATTTGGCGTAAGCCGCTTTCTCGGGCAGCTTGACGTGAACCGAGGTGATCAATTCACCCTGCTCAAGCGATGTCTCGAAGAGCCCCTTGAAGAAGGCATCGCCCGTTACCGTGCGCCGGTCGGTAACGACATCGGCATTGAGCGCCACGACCGCCGCTGGATAATCGGCGGCGGGGTCGGCGTTGGCGATCGAGCCGCCGATGGTGCCGCGATTGCGTACGTGCGGATCGCCGATGCCGCCAGCGAGGGCAGCAAGCGCAGGCAGGCGCTTTCTCAGAATGGGTGACGCGGCGACGGTGGCGTGAGTCGCCATGGCGCCGATGACGATCTTGTCGCCGACGCTTTGGACTTCGTTGAAACCGCGCAGACCCTGAAGGTCGACCAAGACGGCCGGTTTGCGCAGGCGCTGCTTCAGGGTCGGGATCAGGGTTTGGCCGCCGGCGAGCGGCATCGCGTCGGTGGAGGTGGCGAGGGCCTTCTTGACCTCGGGCATCGAGGACGGGCGCTGGTAATCGAAGTCGTACATGGTGTGGCCCTCCTCAGGTCTTACTCTTGGCGGTCTGGATCGCGCGCCAGACGGCTTGCGGCGTCGCCGGCATGTCGATGTGCTTGACGCCGAACTCCGACAGCGCATTGACCACGGCATTGATCAGCGCGACAGGAGATCCAATTGCGCCAGCCTCGCCACAGCCTTTCACGCCCAGGGGATTATGGGTGCAGGGTGTCGGCGTGTCGGTGGTCGAAATCTTGAACATCGGCAAATCATCGGCGCGCGGCATCGCGTAATCCATGAAGCTGCCGGTAAGGAGCTGACCGTCGGCGCCGTAGATGCAGTGTTCCAGCAACGCCTGGCCGATGCCTTGAGCAAGGCCACCCTGAACCTGACCCTCGACGATCATCGGGTTGATGATCCGGCCGAAGTCGTCAGCGGCGGTGAAGTCGACGACCTTGGTGACACCGGTGTCGGGATCGATCTCGACCTCGCAAATGTAAGTGCCAGCAGGGAAGGTAAAGTTTTTGGGATCGTAGAACGCCTGCTCTTCGAGGCCGGGTTCAAGTTTGTCATGCGGAAAATTGTGCGGCACGTAGGCCTGAAAGGCGACTTCGCCAATGGTCTTCTTGCGGTCGGTGCCGGCGACGGTGAACGCGCCGTTCTCGAACACCACGTCCTGGTCGGATACCTCTAGCAAGTGTGCGGCAATCTGCTTGCCCTTGGCGATGATCTTGTCCATCGCCTTGATCAGGGCCGAGCCGCCGACGGCAATCGAGCGCGAGCCATAGGTGCCCATACCGAAGGGCGTGCGGGCGGTGTCGCCGTGTACGACGTCGACCTGATCGAAGGGTATGCCGAGTTTGTCCGACACGATCTGAGCGAAGGTCGTCTCGTGCCCCTGACCGTGGCTGTGCGAGCCGGTCATGACCGTCACCGAGCCGGTGGGATTGACCCGGATCGCGCCGCTCTCGTATCCGCCGGCGCGCCCGCCGAGGGCCCCAGCCACCGCCGACGGCGCGATGCCGCAGGCTTCGATGTAATTGGCGATGCCGATACCGCGCAGCTTGCCGCGTGCCTTGGCCTCGGCGCGGCGGGTGGGGAAGTCCTTGTACTTGGCGGCGGCGAGCGCCATGTCGAGGGTGCGCCCGTAATTGCCGGTGTCGTACTGCAGCGCGACCGGGGTTTGATAGGGGAACTGACTCGGCGCGATGAAATTGATCCGCCGCAGTTCCGCCGGATCGCGCTTGGTCTCGATGGCGGCGAGATCAATCACGCGTTCGAGCAGATATGTCGCCTCCGGCCGTCCCGCGCCGCGGTACGCATCGACGGGGACCGTGTTGGTGAAGATAGCCTTCACGTTGCAGTAGATCGCCGGCGTCGTGTAGTTCCCCGCCAGAAGTGTCGCGTGCAGGATGGTCGGCACTACGCTGGCGAAGGTTGACAGGTATGCGCCGACATTGGCCAGCGTATCGGCGCGGAGGCCGATGAATTTTCCATCTTTGTCGAGGGCGAGTTCGACCACGGTCTTGTGGTCGCGCCCTTGCGCGTCGGAGATGAACGCCTCGCTGCGATCCGAAGTCCAGCGCACCGGGCGGCCGATTTGACCGGCGGCCCAAATGACGATCGCTTCCTCGGCATAGTGATAAATCTTGCTGCCGAAGCCGCCGCCGACGTCGGGCGCGATCACGCGCAATTTATGTTCAGGCATCTGGAACACGAACGCGCCCGCCAGCAGGCGGATGACGTGCGGGTTCTGGTTCGAGGTGTAGAGCGTCGTCTCGCCGGTCGCCTGAATGAAGTCCGCAATATAGGCGCGGGGCTCAATGGCATTGGGGGCGAGGCGATTATTGATCAGCTCCAGTTTTGTGACATGCGCGGCCTTGGCGAAGGCATCCTTGACCGCGGCCTCATCGCCAATGTGCCAGTCGAAGCATTGATTGTTGGGCGAGGCCTCGTGCAACGCCGGGCCCGCGGCCGCCTTGCTCATGTCGATCACGGCGGGCAGCGGCTCGTAATCGACCTCGATCAGCTCCGCCGCATCGCGCGCCGCGGCCAAGGTCTCGGCCACGACAACTGCGACCGAATCCCCGACGTGGCGCACCTTGCCTTCGGCCAGCACCGGGTGCTTCGGCTCTTTCATCGGCGAGCCGTCCTTGGAGTGAATCAGCCAGCCGCACGGCAATCCGCCAAGCTTGGCGAGGTCTGCTGCTGTGATCACCATCACGACACCCGCCGCCGCAGCCGCTCTTGATGTGTCGATCTTCGCGATCTTGGCATGGGCGTGGGGCGAGCGAATGATGTACGCGTGCGTCTCGCCATGGAGACGGATGTCGTCGGTGTAGCGGCCCTTGCCGCGGACGAAGCGCAGGTCTTCGACGCGTTTGACCGAAGCGCCGATGCCGGTGGGGTTGGCGACGTGGTTCATGGCGCGCTCCTCAACCCTGACGCATGGCGGCGGCGCCGGTTTGCACCGCTTTGACAATGTTGGCGTAGCCGGTGCAGCGGCAAAGGTTGCCTTCAAGCTCGCGGCGAATCGTCGCCTCATCGGCCTCGGGGTGGCGCTTGGCGATATCGACCGCGGTCATGATCATGCCCGGCGTGCAAAACCCGCACTGAAGGCCGTGGCAGTCGCGGAACGCCTGTTGCATGGGATGCAGATCGGCGCCTTGCGACAGGCCTTCGATGCTCGTGACCGCGCAGCCGTCCGCCTGCAGCGCCAACACCGTGCAGCTTTTCACCGGCTTACCGTCGACATGGACGACACAGGCGCCGCACTGGCTGGTGTCGCAACCGACATGGGTGCCGGTGAGTTTCAAAGTCTCGCGGAGAACCTGGACGAGCAGCGTTCGTCCTTCGACGGTGGCGTTCGCTGCCTTGCCGTTCACGGTCAGGCTGACTGTCGGCATCGTTCGTCCCCTTTTTTTGGCGGCGTTGCGCCGTTCGCATTGTTCTGAGGGGCAACCGTAGCAATGGCGCGAAGGGGCTGCCACGCAAATTGAAACCGTCACCCCGCGCGCCGGCGTGGGGACCAGAGGTTCTTGATCGCTTCGCAAATCGATAACGCTGGGTGCCGCGCATGCGCGCGGCATGGCCGCACGAATATTCTCTAATAATTTCAATAACATATGCCGTATTCCGCGGCCTGGCAGAAATTGATGCTTGCTTGTCTTTGCTGACAAAGCCGCCGCATCGCATGTTCCGGGTCGTGGACGAGGCCGTCGCGCGGCATTTTGTCCTCAACAATGGAGTCCGCCATGGCGACCAAACAAAAGCTAAGCCGGCACGATCGGGAAAAGGCGACCGCGACGTTCATTGCGTCCGCCGCCAAGGCGCCGCATCGCCTCACCATTGTCGTTTATCCCGGCCTGAGCGGGTTTGATGCGATTTGCGCGGCTGAACTGTTGTCGACCGCGAACAACCAGGTACGGCGCGATGGCGTTGACAGTCATGACATCTATGCAGTTGAAGTCATTGCTCCAACGGCGGGTCCAATCACACTCGAGATGGGCATCAAGATTGTGCCTGATCGATCTATTCACGACCCTGGCCAACCGATCGACACATTGGTCATTTCCGGCGGCAACAAGGAGCCGATCGATCAAGCCCGCGGCGATGCGGCTTTCATGGCTTGGTTGCGTGGGGCGGCGTCATCGGCCAAACGTGTGGTGTCGATGTGCACCGGCGCTTTCCTGTTGGCAGACGCAGGTCTCGCCCGAACAGGGCTTACCACGCATTGGGCGCACTGTGAGCGCATGCGCGATTGCTTTCCCGATCTTGAAGTTCATTCAGATCGCATCTTTGTAAAAGAAGGCAACGTCTATTCCGCAGCCGGCGGAACCGCCGCCATGGACTTGGTGCTGGCGCTGATCGAGGAAGATCTCGGCCGAAAGCTCGCCATGAACGTGGCGCGGCGGATGGTGATGTTCCTCAAGCGGCCGGGCGGGCAGGCGCAAGTCTCCGCAACGCTCCTGGCGCAGTCGGCCGATTCCGATGCGCTGCGCGGTGTTCCCGAGTGGATTGTCGAAAATCTGGATGAGGACCTTTCGGTCGAGGCCTTGGCCCATCGCGCCAGCATGAGCCCGCGCAACTTCGCACGCGTGTTCACCGCCGAAACCGGCCTCACGCCGGCCAAGTATGTCGAGCGTGCCCGGTTGGAGCAGGCCCGCGTGATGATCGAGCAAACCCAACTACCGCTCGGCGCTGTCGCTCACAAAGCGGGGTTCGAGTCCGAGCAGCAGATGCGCCGCGCCTTCACGCGTTGGCTTAGGGTGACACCCGCGGCCTACGTCGAGCGATTCAGAATTTCGTCATTCGATGGCGGCTTGGTCGTCGGCAATCGCGGCCGCCGCGGCCAACGCACGGAGGAGCAGCCATGGCTTCCTTAACCAAGTTGATGACGCCAGCGACACTCGTGACCATCGCCGTGCTTGCTGCGTCAGTCCTGCCGCTCGCGGCGGGCCTGGTGCAGCGCGAACTCAGGGCCGGGAGCACGATGGCGTGCGCCGAAGCGCGAGCGCACGCGGGGCGCGGTGTACAGCAGTCTTAGTTTCATCTGGCGGACTCTTTCCTCAGGCCCACACGCCCGTCCGGTCGAAGCTCGTCTTCTCCTGGGTTGGGTCGGGGAATTTCTTGACGACTTGGAACGACAACGCGCCCGAAAGGCCCATCGCCGAGTTCGCGTTGGCGAAAATCACCGGTAGCTCGCGCACCATGGCTTGCGGCAGGGCGTCCTTGGTGCGGATCATGAGATCGAACGATTTGGCGCCGCGACGGAACATGCCGTCGAACTGCATCTCGCCCAGGTTCGACAGCTCGAGGTTGATCAGGAACCGGGTGCCGCCGCCGCGGCCGCCCTTATTTTTTCTCTCATCGTCCTCGCGCTCGCCTTCGCGGCGGGTGATCAGCGCGATGCGATCGATCTTACCGTCGGCGTTCCATGGCATGGGCAGCGATCGCCATTCGCCGCCGGCTTCGTTGACGCGGGCCGACAGTTCGCGCACTTCGCCGGAAATTTCTGCGGCGAGTTGCGCGCCGCGGGGGCCCGCGCGCTCGAGATTGCGGAGCGCGGTATCGCCCGGCCAGGCGCGCGAATCGCCGGAGCGGAGCGCGTGCGCGAACGCCATCATCGACGCCGCGGTACGGGGTCCACCGTCGGGAATCGCCTGGGTGAGTTGCGTCGCCGCCTGCGGATCGGCGCGGCTCAGGATTTGAACGGCCTCTGTCAGGCTTGGCCAGCCGACGGCTGGCGACAGGGCCAGGGCCGCGCCGGTTGTCGGCGCGGGAAGCGTGATCGCGCCGTCGGCGCGGGGTGGTACCGCAACCGTAACGTCGAATGCCACCTGGGTTCCGACCGGCAAATTTGCGCGCGTCGAGAATTGAATGTCGCCGACCGGCGTCCGCACGACCGGCACTTCGGGCGTGGGCGACGCAATCACCGTGCCGGCAACGGTCGCGATTGCCGGCGCCGGTTGCACGTTGGTCGGCGGCTGCGGCATCAGAGGCATATTCTCGCCACGTCGGGGCAGATTGAGAACGCTTGGCAGTTCGATCGCCGGTGTCAGCCCCGGTGCCTGCCCCGGTGTCATCCCCAATGTCGTCCCCGGCGTCGGGATGCCTGCGGGCTGTCCGGCGTGCGGCGCGGTCCCGGCGATCACGCCGGTTGCCGACGGAACCTGTGCCGTGGGCGCCGGTATCGGGCCTGGTGGCGCGGTCGAGCCTGGGACAAGGGGCGTTGCCGATACCGGCGCCATGGCCGGAGACGCAGCGGCCGGCACCGCCAGCCCGGGGACCTGCTGAAGGCCTGGCACCGGAGCGCCGGTCGGCGTGCCGACTTGGCCCGCGGCGAGCATTGCGCCAGGCAAGGCGATCTGCGTCACCCGAATGCCGAGTTCGGTCCCAGGCAAGAGCGGCGGCAGTTGTCCGGGCGCGCCCTGGGTTGGTGTCGTCGATGTCGGCGCGTTGATCACGAACGCTGCCAACGGTTGGAGTTGCGGCAAGGGAACCGGCTTGCCCACGAACCAGGCCGCGCCGACGGGCAATGTTGGTGTTGGCGGTAGCGGCTTGAGGGCGGGCAAGAGCGGCGTCGTGAGCGCGGGTGCTTGCAGGGGCTGAGCCAGCGCCTGGATCGGAGGTCGTCCATCGATGGCGGTGATCCTGGCGGTCACCTGGCCGCCGGACGATTTCAGGATCTCGAGCGCGAGTTTGGCGCCCTTGTCGACTTGCGCTTCGACTTGCGGCGGCACGCGGACTTTGACGTCGCCAACAGGCGTACGCACGACAACCGTCGCGGCACGTGCTTCCGGTTGGGAGGTGGATGCCTTGGCATCGGCGCCCTTGGCTGCCAATTCCTTTGTTGCCAACTCCTGCCGCACCGCCTTCGCCGTGGCGTCCTCGGTCGCCTGACGTTCCTTGGCCAGCACCAGCACTTCGAGTGCCGTACCGGCGTCAAGGCGGGCGAGCTCGGGCGAGGGCTGCGGCACCACCACGACCGGCCCGGCCGGTGTCGCCGTCGGTGGTGGCGCCGTTGGCGTGATCGCGGGCTGGATCGTGGTCATGGACGGTGGCGGGCTATCCCGTCAGCAAGCGATCGGCAATCGCTTCGACGTCGATGGCCGCTTCCGAGGTGGGCGAGCGGGTCAGGATCGGTGTCTGGTTGCGGATACTTTCGCGCACCCGGGGGTCGCGACGGACGATGCCGGCCAAAGGCGGCGTGATCTTGAGAAAGCCGGTGCAGGCCTTGAGCAATGTCTGATAGGTGCGCTCGCCCTCGCGGGTCGAGTTCGAGGCGTTGACGATGATGCGAATGTCGGACTGCGGGCGTTCCATCACGCTGATCTTGATGAAAGCATAGGCATCGGTGAGCGAGGTCGGCTCGTCCGAGGTGACGATCAATACCGTATCGGCCGCGCGCGCGATCTGGCGCACGGATTTCTCGACGCCGGCGCCGAGATCGATGATGATCTGGTCGTAACGCGAGGCCATCAGTGCGAGGTCTTCGCCCAGAATCTGCAGGCGCGACAGCGGAACGTTGGCCAGGCTGCCCGAGCCCGAGCGGCCGGCGATGACGTCGAAGCCGCCGGCATCGTAATGCATGGTTGCCTGATTGAGCGCGATCTTGCCGGCGACCACGGTGCCGAGGTCGTAGCGCGGCATCAGGCCGAGCTGGATGTCGACGTTGGCGAGGCCGAGGTCGCCATCGAACAGCAACGTGCGTTGACTGCGCCGCGCGAGCGCATGGCTCAGCGTGATCGACAGAAACGTTTTGCCGACGCCGCCCTTGCCCGAGGCGACCGCGAGGATACGTCCACGCCTGGTAGAGCTGACCGGGCGGCCGGCGAGGCGGGGTTGGGAGGGAGGAGGAACCGACATCGAGTCCACGAACGATTTCTACGGGGGCTTGTCAACGTTTCGCTTGACCGAGCCCGATCGGCTTGAGGGTTGGCTCGGCCGGTACCGCCTCGGGCAGCGGCTGCAGCTCTTCCTCGGGCGGCAGGATCATGCGCGCCATCGACACGGGGTTGAGGGCGCAGAGGCCGGTGGCGACGTGAGGATTGAGGCTGACCTCGCTCAGCATCAGCTGACCGCCATCGGCCGCGGCGAGGACGGCGCCCAAGCGCCGCGTCATGTCGAGCCGGGTTGCCAGAAGGCGGGTGGCGCCGGCCGACGCAAACGCTTCGCCGATGTCGGCTGCTTCGAGCGCATCGCCGCCCGCGGCCAACACCAGGATGGGTTCAAGG
>Ga0194132_10010886_pt1 | contig 11940 bp, 12 predicted proteins | sample TA2KigOf80mmetaG_FD_148612 | JGI IMG/M metagenome (GOLD analysis project Ga0194132, IMG submission 148612) | Freshwater microbial communities from Lake Tanganyika, Tanzania - TA2015054 Kigoma Offshore 80m | ecosystem: Environmental > Aquatic > Freshwater > Lake | place: Tanzania: Lake... | reverse complement strand
TATCTCGTCAACATCGGCCTCCTCACGAGCGTGATCACGCTCGAGACGCACGAGCGCTGGCTATCCGTGATCCGGGAGCGGTTCCTCTGGCTCTTCCTCCACTACCTCGTGTACGGCATCGTCGGCGGGATGATCGCGGTCGCCTACGACGCGGCCGGGATCGTGGGTCTCATCGTCTTCGCGCTCCCGCTCGCCCTCGTCCGCAAGTCGCAGCTCGACTACGTCGAGCACACGGAGGCGAACGTGCGAGCCCTGCGCGACGCGGCGGCCACGATCGAGCGCCAGAACACCTCGCTCACCCACGCGTACGCGCTCCTCCGGGATCGTGCGATGGAGACGATGGAGACGCTCGCGGCAGCCGTCGACGCACGCGACGCGTACACGGCAGGTCACTCCCGCCGTGTCCAGGAGGTGGCGGTCGCGATCGCCCTCGAGCTCGGGCTCCGCGACGAGGCGCTCGAGTCGGTCTCGTTCGCAGCGCTCTTCCACGACGTCGGCAAGCTGGGCATGCCCGACTCCGTGCTCCTGAAGCCGGGCCCGCTCGACGACGAGGAATGGGAGGTCGTGCGGCGGCATCCGGTCGAGGGCGAGAGGATCATCGGCCACCTGGGCTTCCTCACTCATGCGACGACGGCGATCCGGCACCACCACGAGCGCTTCGACGGCTCCGGGTACCCCGACGGGCTCGGGGGAAGCGAGATCCCGATCGGTGCCCGGATCCTCCACGTCGCCGACGCGTTCGACTCGATGGTCTCGTCCCGCGTCTACCGGCCCGCGCTTCCGCTCGCGACCGCGCTCCGCGAGCTGCGTCGCGGGACGGGCACGCAGTTCTGCCCCGAGTGCATCGGCGGGCTCGAGCGGGCGATCGCCTCGGGCCTTCTCGACGATGTCATCGACGCCGACCTCGCCGCCTGAGCTGAGCGCGGACCCACCGATTGGCGCGGGCGGCCATCCTGCCGGGCCCGCCAGGCCGCAACCCTGCCGGTGCGCTTCGCGCGCGGAACAGATCGAAAAGGCAACAGCATTCCCGACCTGTTCCGCGCACGTCGTGACGACCCCGGCAGGCGCCCCGCGTTCACGCCAATCGGTGGACCCGGGCTGAGCTGAGTCGCACCTGCTGCCCCGCGTTGTCCCGGCGGGGTAGGCTCCGGTCGACCGTCCCAGACGGGGCGGGAGTCCCCCGAGTACGACCCGAGGTGCATACCGCGATGAGCGATCTGGACGACGCCAGCTGGGACGATGACGACGAGCCCGGCCTCGATCTCGACGACGACCTGCTCGCCGCCGACGACGACGACGACTGGGCCGAGGAGGACGACGACAGCTAGCCCGGAAGCTCGACGATCCCGAGCGGGTCGAACGTGACCGCGACCCGGTCGCCCGGGCCCGGGTGGTCGAGCCCCGTGCTGACCGCGCGGTAGGAGCGTCCGTCGTCGCAGGCGACCGCGAGCCGGACGAGCGGCCCCCCCGCGCGGACCGCAGCCGTCACCGTCGCGTCCCCGGGCGTCGTGGGCGTCGCAGGCGTGAGCACGACGGCCTCGGGGCGGATCACACGTGCCCGCCCGTCTGCGAGCTGCTCGACGTTGTCGATCCCGAGGAACCGCGCCACCCACGCGGAGGCGGGAGCGGCCCAGAGCGCCTCCGGCGTCGCGGTCTGGACGACACGCCCGTCGCGGAGCAGGACGACCTCGTCGGCGAGCGCGAACGCCTCGCCGACGTCGTGGGTCACGACCACCGCGGTGACGCCGACGCCCGTGAAGATCGCGCGGAGCTCCTCGAGCAGCCGCTCGCGCAGGACGCGGTCGAGCTCACCGAGCGGCTCGTCCAGGAGGAGCACCGACGGCGCCGGCGCGAGCGCGCGGGCGAGCGCGACGCGCTTCCGCTCGCCGCCCGAGAGCTCCGTCACCGGACGCCGGCCGTAGCCCTCGAGGCCGACCACGGCAAGCAGCTCCGAGACGCGCGCCTCGATCTCCGCGCGCGGCGCGTGCCGCATCCGCAGCCCGAACGCGACGTTGTCGTGCACGTCGCGGTGCGGGAAGAGCGCGTCGTCCTGGAACAGGAGGCCGACGCCGCGCCGGTGCGGCGGCGTCGCCGTGACGTCCGTGCCCCCGATCGCGACCCGCCCGCGATTGGGACGCTGCAGCCCGGCGACGACGCGGAGGAGCGTCGACTTCCCACTGCCGCTCGGGCCGAGGACTGCGGCCGTCCCGCCCGCAGGCACGGAGAAGCCCACGTCGTCGAGGATCGTCCGGCCGTCGAGCTCGACGCCGACCCCGTCGACGGCAAGGCTCATACCATCCTCTCCCGGCTCCCGGTCGCCCGCTCCGCCACGAGCACGACCGCCACGGTGAGCAGCGCGAGCACGACCGCGAGCGCCGCCGCCGTCCCCTGGTTCTCGGCGCCGGGGCGGCCGAGGAAGCGGAAGATCGCGACCGGGAGCGTCGGATGCTCCGCCCGCGCGACGAACACCGTCGCCCCGAACTCGCCGAGCGCGACGGCGAACGCGAAGCCGGCAGCACCGGCGAGCGCGCGGCCGGCGAGCGGAAGGTCGACCTCGCGCAGCGCCCGCCGTCGCGATGCGCCGAGGACCGCGGCCGCCTCCCGGAGCTGCGGGTCGACGGAACGGAGCGCGGGGACGACGATGCGGACGACGAACGGCGCGGCGACGAGCGACTGGGCCACGGGGAGGAGCCACCACGCGTCCCGGATGTCGAGCGGTGGCTCGTCGAAAGCGATCAGGAGCCCGAAGCCGAGCATGACGGCCGACGCGCCGAGCGGCAGCAGCGCCGCAGCGTCGAGAAGCGACGGGCGCAGCCGCGCCAGGGCGATCGCCGTGGCGACGCCTACCGCAAGGGCGATCGCCGTCGCCGCCGCGGCGAACGCCAGAGACCAGGCGATCGCCTGCCAGGGCGGGACGAGCAGGGCAGGCGTCTCGCGGCCGAGGGCGCGGAAGTGGTCGAGCCCGATCCCGCCGGCCGTGTCGAGCGACCGGACGGCGAGCATGACCAGCGGGCCGGCGAGGAAGGCGCCCGTGAGGAGGAGCACGGCCGCGATCCTGCCCCTCTCGCTGCGCCGCGGCCGGCGGAGCACGTCCGCCTCGGGAGCGACCTGTCCGACCGCGCCGCCGCGTCGCTCGAGCAGGCCGGTGACGGCGAGGACGATCGCGATCGCGACGAGCTGCACGATCGAGAGCGCGGCCGCGTCCTGCAGGTCGAACGCGCGCGCGGCCGTGTTGTAGATCTCCGTCTCGAGGGTCGCGCGGGCCGGACCGCCGAGCAGCAGGACGACGCCGAACGACGTGAAGCAGAAGAGGAAGGTGAGCGCCGCCGCGGCCGAGATCGCGGGCGCGAGCAGCGGCAGCGTCACCTCGCGCGTCCGTCGGATCGGCCCTGCCCCGAGGACGGCCGCCGCCTGCCACGTCGTGCGCGGCAGCGTCGCCCAGGCGCCGCCGACGATCCGGACGACGACGGCGATGTTGAAGAAGACGTGCGCGGCGAGGATCGGCCCGATGCCGCGCGAGGCGTCCGTCGGCAGCAGTGCGACGAAGCCGGTGGCGACGACCACCGTTGGGAGCACGAACGGCACGACCACGAGCGCCCGTACGAGGCTGCGCCCCGGAAACCGGAACGTGCCCACGACCCAGGCGAGCGGGAGACCGGCGGCGAGCGTCAGCACCGTCGACGCGAGAGCCTGCCACGTCGTGAACCAGAGGAGCGACCGCGTCTCCGCTCCGGCGAGCGTCTCCCAGGGGATCCCGTCCCCGAGCCCGCGCTCGAGGATCGCGACGAACGGGTAGACGAAGAAGAGCCCGACGAAGCAGACGGGCAGCAGGAGCAGGATCGCGCCGCCGCGGCCGAGCCCGGGCCCGCCGCTCACCCGCTCGGCGTGCCTGCGGCCTACCGCAGGACGATCCGCGTCCACTCCTCGATCCAGCGATCCCGCCGCTCGGCGATCGTGCTCGGAGGAAGCGACAGCGGCCGCTCCGGACGGATCGCGTGCTGCTCGAACGCCGGCGGGATCGGCGTGCCCGCGCGGACGGGATAGACGAACATCGTGCCGGGGACGTCGGCCTGGAACCGCTCCGAGAGCAGGAAGTCGACGAGCGCGCGCGCGCCGTCCTCGGTGCGCGCGCCGCGGAGGATGCCGGCGTACTCGACCTGGCGGAAGCACCCGTCCTCGATCGCGAGCGTCGGGGACTCCTCGAGCGGCTTGCCGGCGAAGATCACCTCCGCCGCCGGGCTCGTCGCGTAGGAGACGACGAGAGGCCGCGTGCCGGGGCTGCCGGCGGCGCCGGAGAACTGCTGCGTGTACGCGTCCTGCCATCCGTCCGTGACGAGGACGTCGTTCGCGCGAAGGCGCCGCCAGTAGTCCTGCCAGCCGTCCTCGCCGTAGCGCGCGACCGTCGCCAGGAGGAACGCGAGGCCGGGGCTCGAGGTGGCCGGGTTCTGGACGACGAGCTGGCCGCGGTAGCGCGGATCGGCGAGGTCGTCGAGGCCCTGCGGCGGACGGCGGCCCTCCTTCGCGTAGAACGCGCGGTCGGCGTTGAGGCACACCTCGCCGTGGTCGATCGGCGTCACCCGGTCGTCCTCGATCGCGAAGGCAGGATCGATCGAGCCCTGCTCGCTCGACGCGTAGGGCTCGAAGAGGTCGCCGTCGAGCGCCCGTGAGAGCAGCGAGTCGTCGGTCCCGAAGAGCACGTCTCCCTGCGGGTCGCCGGCCGTCAGCAGCGCGCGGTTGACGACCTCGCCGGCGTCGCCCTGCTGCAGCAGACGGAGGGTGTAGCCGCTCTCCTGCTCGAACGCGGCCTTCACGTCCTTCGAGATCGCGAACGAGTCGTGGGTGAGGAGGACGACGGCGCCGCCTCCGTCGTCGGCCGAGCCGCCGCCGCAGCCGGCTGCAACGAGCGCGACGACCCCAGCAAGCGCTCCGAGGCCCATGCGTCCGAGGCGCCTCATCGCTCCGCTCCCGGGCGGATCGCGAGGACGACGCCGCGCTCGACCGCGATCTCGACCTCCTCGGACGTGAGCACGTTCGAGACGCCCCGGCTCGACCCGGCCTCGAGCGTCTCGCCGGCGAGCGGGTAGAGGAGACCCGAAGTGCGGACGCCTTGGGCGTCCCCGTTCACCGCGAGCAGCGTCAGCGTCTCGCCCACGACGCCGCGCAGGCGTCGCGTGCCGCGAACGACGTGGACGAGCGCGTCGCCGACGTGCGCGTCGACGATCGTCTCCCCGAGCGCCGGCGCCGCGAGCCCGAGGCAGGAGGCGAGCAGGTGATCGAGGCGGCCGCCGCCGCTCGCGACGACGACCACACGTCCCGCGCCGAGCCCGCGCGCGTGGTCGAGCGCGAGCTCGAGATCGGTCGCGTCCTTCGCGGCCGGGTAGCGGACGACCTCCACGCCGTCCCGTTCCGCCTCCGAGAGCCGTGTCGCGTCGACCGAGTCGAGGTCGCCGACGACGACGTCGGGCCGGAGCCCGATCGCGAGCGCCCGCTCGAGCCCTCCGTCAGCGGCGACCACGACATCGCCCGCCACCTCCACCGGTGGCCCTTCACCCGCCGAGACGACGATCACCGTCTTCACGTCCTTCCTCCGCTGGCATTACCCAGATCAGGTTCTCGGGTCGGCGGTGCGTCAACCGCCCTCTCAGCCCGGTTGCCCGAGCTCCCCGCTGCGTGCCGAGGCGCGCAGCTCGAGTATAGATGGGAATGGTGGAGGAGAAGAGCCTCGGCACGTTCGTCGATCGGTTGGCGGCCGCGCGTGTCGGCGCGACGTTCAACCAGTACGCGACCGGGCCGCGGGCCGCGCTTCTGCGGGAGCGTCTCACGGCCTACCTGAAGTCTCGGGGAGGCGCGCGGATCCTCCTCGTCGGCGAGGCGGCCGGGTACCGGGGCGCGCGCGTGTCGGGTCTGCCGTTCACGTCGGAGCGTCAGCTGACGGGGGCCGGGCCGGCCGAGGCGACGGCGACGATCGTCCAGGGCGCGCTGCGCGATCTGGGCGCGGTCGACGACGTCCTGCTCTGGAACGCCGTGCCGACGCACCCGGGCTCGGCTGCCTCGAACCGGTCGCCGACCGCCGCGGAGGTCGGGGCGGGAGCGCCGTTCCTCGAGGAGCTCGCGCAGGGGCGCGTCGTGATCCCGGTCGGGCGCGTGGCCGAGCGCGCGTGCGGCCTGCCGGGCATCAGGCATCCGGCTCGCGGGGGTGCCGCGGCGTTTCGAGACGGCCTCGCCGAACGGCTGCGGAGCCTGGAGGGGACCGCTATCATCCAGCGCCGGTCGGTCTCCGAGGCCTTCCGTCTCCTGCAATGAAGACCTACTCCGCAAAGCCGGGCGAGATCCAGCGCGACTGGTACGTCGTCGACGCCGAGGGCCAGACCCTCGGCCGTCTCGCGACCCGGATCGCCGACCAGCTGCGCGGCAAGAACAAGCCTCAGTACACGCCGCACGTCGACACGGGCGACTTCTTGATCGTCGTCAACGCGGAGAAGATCCACGTGACGGGCCGCAAGCTCGACACGAAGATGGTGCGCTGGCACAGCGGCTACCCCGGCGGGCTCAAGGAGCGCACGCTGCGCCAGCAGCTCGAGCGCCGGCCGACCGAGGTCATCCGCAAGGCCGTCAAGGGGATGCTCCCGAAGAACCGGCTCGCGGCCGCCCAGCTCACGAAGCTCAAGGTGTACGCGGGCCCCGACCACCCACACGAGGCGCAGGCACCGAAGACACTGGAGATCTGAGAGGACGATGGCAGCGATTGCGCAGTACCTCGGCACGGGCAAGCGGAAGACCTCCGTCGCCCGCGTCATCCTCCGGCCCGGCGACGGCAAGACCTGGGTCAACGGCCGGTCGATCGAGCAGTACTTCCCCCGCTCGGCCCATCAGGCTCTCGCCACCTCGCCTCTGCGCGTGGCGGGTGCCGAGGGCACCTACGACCTCCGGGTGCGCGTCCACGGCGGCGGCAGCTCCGGCCAGGCCGGCGCCATCCGCCACGGCATCGCCCGCGCTCTCGTCGAGGCCGACCCCGAGCTCCGCGTGCCGCTGAAGCGGCAGGGCTTCCTCACGCGCGACGCCCGCCAGGTCGAGCGCAAGAAGGCCGGCCTCCACAAGGCCCGCAAGGCGCCGCAGTTCTCGAAGCGCTGATCTCTTCCGGTTCCGCGCGCGTCTGGTGGGCGAGGGACCGACGTACCAGACGCGCGCGGAACCGGAACGGCGCAGGACGGTGTGCGTCACCAGGATCCCCTGAAGCGGCAGCGGCTTCGCCGTGCCGGTTGGGCGCTCGCGCGGACGGGGACCGCTCCCTCCCCGTCTGGATCCAGGCTCAGCCAGACGGCGTCCGCACTCCGCCGCGACTGATCTCATATCGCCCATGAGCCGCCACCACCGTCCTCGTACCTTCTTCGGCACCGATGGTGTGCGCGGCGTCGTCGGCGAGACGCTAACGGTCGATCTCGTCGAGCGGCTGGGGAAGGCGGCGACCCTCTGGGCCGGGGGAGGACGCGTCCTCGTCGGTCGCGACACGCGCGGATCCGGGCCTGCGCTCGAGGAGGCGCTCGCGCGCGGAATCGGCGCCGCAGGCGGCACCGCCGTCCTCGCCGGCGTCCTGCCGACGCCGGCGGTCGCGCTCCTCGCCGAGGACCTCGGGGTCGTCCTCTCCGCCTCTCACAACCCGCCGGAGTACAACGGCGTCAAGATCTTCGGCCGCGGCGGATCGAAGCTGTCCGACGCCGCCGAGGAGGAGATCGAGGCGCTCCTCGACGCAACCGGGCCCGGCGGTGGAGCTGTCGAGACCATGGACGGCGCCGCCGAGCGATACCTCGACCTCGTGCGGCCACGCTTCGGGTCCGACCTCTCCGGGCTGCGAATTGCCGTCGACTGCGCAAACGGGGCCTTCAGCGCGATCGCGCCGGAGACGTTCGAGCGGCTCGGGGCAACGGTCACCGTTCTCGGCGCGAGCCCGGACGGGACGAACATCAACGCGGGCTGCGGCGCGACAGATCTTTCGCTCCTCCAGAAGACCGTCCGCGAGGGCGGCGTCGACATCGGCCTGGCCTTCGACGGCGACGGCGATCGCCTGATGGCGGTCGACGAGCGCGGCGCGGTCGTCGACGGCGACGGGATCGTCGCGGCGATCGCCCTCGATCGCGGCGTCGACCGGGTCGCCGTCACCGTGATGACGAACCTCGGCTTCCACCGGCTGATGGCCGACAGCGGGATCGCGGTGGACGTCACCGACGTCGGTGACCGCTACGTCCTCGAGGCCCTGCGCCGCGAGGGAGCGGTTCTCGGCGGCGAGCAGTCGGGCCACGTGATCTGGCTCGACGGCCACGTCACGGGCGACGGCCTGGTCGCGGGGCTCCTTCTCTGCCGAGCCCTGCGCGGGCGATCTCTCTCGAGCGTCACCGGAGTGATGCCGACGTATCCGCAGGTGAAGGAGAACGTCAGGATCGAAGGTCGTGGGCGCGTGCCCGGCGCCGTCGTCCGCGAGGTCGAGCGGCTGAATGCCGAGCTCGCGGGGCGGGGGCGGGTGCTCGTGCGACCGTCGGGAACGGAGCCGCTTGTCCGTGTCCTCGCGGAGGCGGAGACCCGTGAGGAGGCAACCACCCTCTGTGCTACGGTGGCCCATCTCGTCCGACGCGAACTCGAGGCGCTGTGACGCGGGGCACGACTGGCTCTTGCGATGCGGGGGAGCATCGACCATTCTGAGAGTGGGCGAACAGGAGGTAGGCGGGACGTGTGTGGGATCATCGGCTATGTCGGCCCTCGAGCGTGCAAGGACATCCTCCTGCACGGGCTCGAGCGGCTGGAGTACCGCGGGTACGACTCCGCCGGGATTGCCCTGCTCGAGGACGGGCAGCTCACGTACGCGCGCGCGGTCGGCAACCTTCAGAACCTGAAGCGCGTCGCCGGCAACGGCTTGTCCCCCGCCACGACGGGCCTCGGGCACACCCGCTGGGCTACCCACGGCGGCGTCACCGAGGCGAACGCCCATCCGCTCGCGGCCGAGGAGGCCGGCAAGCTCGCGGTCGTGCTCAACGGCATCGTCGAGAACTACCGCGAGCTCCGCGGTCGGCTCTCCGCAGAAGGGCACGTCTTCACCTCGGAGACAGACGCCGAGACTGTCACCCATCTGATCGAGGACTACTACGAGGGCGACCTGGTCGAGGCGGTGCGGCGTGCGTATCTCGAGCTCGAGGGGCACTTCGCTTTCGTCGCGATCCACCGCGATCACCCCGGCCAGCTCGTCGGCGCGCGGTTGCAGTGCCCGATGGTCGTCGGCCTCGGCGAGCACGAGTGCTTCGTCGCCTCGAACGCAGCCGCCTTCCTGCGCGACACCCGGATCGTCCAGTTCCCGGACGACGGGGAGGTCGTCGTGGTCCGGGCCGAGGGCTCCACGTTCATCGCCGCGCAGGACGGGAGCGAGGTCGCGCACGAGATCGTCACGCTCGACTGGGACGACGAGGGCGCCGAGAAGGCCGGGTTCGAGACGTTCATGCTGAAGGAGATCTACGAGCAGCCCGCGGCGGTTGCGGAGACGATCGGCGACCGTCTGCGCCATGGGCGGCTCGAGCTCGAGGGCCTGGGGATGAGCGACGAGGAGCTCAAGCACCTCCGGCGCATCGTGATCCTCTCGGCCGGCACCTCCTACCACGCTGCGGTCGCTGCGCGGTACGCGATCGAGGAGTGGGGCCGCGTGCCGGTCGAGCACGACATCGCGTCCGAGTGGATCTATCGGAACCCGGTCCTCGACACCGACACGCTCGTGATCGGGATCTCACAGTCGGGCGAGACGCGCGACACGATCAGCGCCATGAAGCTCGCCCGCGAGATGGGCTCGCACACGGTCGCGATCACGAACATGATGGGCTCGCAGATCACGCGCGAGGTCGACGCCGTCCTCTACACGCGCGCGGGGCTCGAGGTCAGCGTCGCCGCCTCGAAGACGTTCACGGCACAGCTCTCGCTTCTGTTCCTGATCGCGCTCAAGCTCGCCCAGGTGCGCGAGACCCGCCCGGCCGGCGAGATCGAGTTCATCGTCAACGCCGTCTACCGGATCCCGAGGCTGATCCAGGAGTTCCTCGACGGCGTCGAGAGCGGCAGGCACCCGATCGACGCGATCGCGCGGAAGTTCTACGACAAGCCGTTCTTCTTCTACCTCGGCCGCAACATCGGGCTCCCGGTCGCTCTCGAGGGCGCGCTCAAGCTGAAGGAGATCGCGTACATCCCGACCGAGGCCTACTCCGCGGGCGAGATGAAGCACGGGCCGATCGCGCTCCTCGACGAGAACACGCCGGTCGTCGTCGTCGCCACCCGCATGGAGCGCGTGTACGAGAAGCTCGTCTCCAACATCCAGGAGGTCCGGGCTCGCGGCGCCCACGTGATCGCGATCGCCTCTGACGGCAACGAGGACATCCAGCACCACGCCGACGACGTCATCTACGTGCCGAAGGCTCCGGCGTACATCTCGGCCGCGCTCGCCGTCGTCCCGCTCCAGCTCCTCGCCTACCGGATCGCGCGCCTGCGCGGGCTCAACGTCGACCAGCCGCGGAACCTGGCGAAGACGGTCACCGTCGAGTAGCGGCGCGTCCCCGCGGTCCTGCCGGCGGTCGCAGTCGCGGCCGCGTTGCGTACCGGGGCGCGCGCGGATCGAAGACGTGTGGTGATGGGCCCTTCTCGGGATCGCCTTCATCGCGGTTCGGCCTTGCGTCGCCGTCCGGCTCGCGATCAGCCTTTCGTTCGGGATCGTCTTGCGCCGGCTTCGCGCGCCCCGTCGTTTCACGATCGCGCTCGCGCCCATCGCGGGTGGGGCAGAACCTTGTGTTGATTCAACACAAAGCCTTCCCCTGTCGTCGCAGGAGATCGGAGCAACGATTCTTGTTGCGCAACGGATTCTGTTGCGGCATGATGAGGACATGCCGATCGCCACCGCAGCCAAGGTCGAGGCGCTCCGGGTCGACTTCCGCTCGGCGGACCTGCTCGGCGTGTCGCGCTCGCAGGTCACGCGCTGGCTGCGTGGGTCGGGGATCGACCCGCTGAACGCGGAGCGTGTCGACCTGCTCGAGCTCGTGTGGTCGAGCTTGCTGCGGCTCTACGACCCCGAGGCTGCGCGGGCGTGGCTTGTCGGGATCAACCCGCAGCTCGGCGATCGGCGCCCGGTCGACCTGATCCGCGCCGGTCGCGCCGAGGAGCTGATGCGCGCGATCCGGGCGGAGCGCGCCGGCTCGTTCGCGTGATCCTGTATCGCTGCTTCGCCTGGAGCCGTACAGCCGCCGCCGACGAGCCTGCCGGCCCGCTCTGGTTTCCCCGCGCGTACCAGAGCGACGGCCGGCACGACAACCCGGAGGCCTACGGCGCGCTCTACGTCTCGGGCCGGGAGGTGTCGTGCGTCGTCGAGCAGCTGGGCCCGTTCCGGGGACAGCGGCTCCACCCGTCCTTCCTCCGGCGTCGCGGCCTCCCGCTCGCCGTCGCCGAGATCGAGCTCCGCGACGGCGATCTCGTCGATCTCGACGAGCCGGCGGTGCTGGCCGCGGAGGGGCTCCGGCCCTCATGTGTCGCCACGCGGCGGCGCGACGTGACCCAGCCGCAGGCCGCCGCGATCCACCGCTCGCATCACACCGCCGCAGGGATCCGCTGGTGGTCGACGTTCGAGGCGCTGTGGCCGAACGTCACCCTGTTCGATCGCGCCGCGCCGCTGCTCTCGCTGCTCGGCGTCCGCGAGCTGTCGGTCGGCGATCCGACCGTGCTCGAGGCGGCCGAGCTCCTCGGCCTCAGCTGACCGCAACGCGACTTCGGGCATCCTGGGCGTCGTGACCGTCGCCTGGCCGCTGCACGCGCTCTCCGTGACGACGCCGAGGCTGACGTTGCGACTGCCCTGCGACACCGAGCTGATGCGGCTCGCCGAACGGGCGGCAGGACGGGTGGTGCGGCCGGAGGACGCGAGGTTCATGGGCC
>Ga0194132_10010885_pt1 | contig 11940 bp, 6 predicted proteins | sample TA2KigOf80mmetaG_FD_148612 | JGI IMG/M metagenome (GOLD analysis project Ga0194132, IMG submission 148612) | Freshwater microbial communities from Lake Tanganyika, Tanzania - TA2015054 Kigoma Offshore 80m | ecosystem: Environmental > Aquatic > Freshwater > Lake | place: Tanzania: Lake Tanganyika... | reverse complement strand
GGTGCCAGGGCAGATTTACCCTGGCGGAGAGGCCCCGGCGGATCGGTCGTTTGCCGATGGCGCGATGTTCGGCGGAGCGCGGTTCACGATGTCCGTGTGCGGCGACATGCTGTTGGCCCGCATGGGGTCGCCCGTGACGTCGCGGGTCGCCGGTTCGTTCACGGACGCGGAGCCAAGCGGCGTGATTTGTCTGAACTTGCGGAAGCAGGGGGCGCTGGAATGGAAATATCCGCCGGATCGGGAGCGGCTCGACTTTGATGAAGGGAAGTGGGCCATCGAAGGAGCGCCGGTGTGCAACGGCGAGACCGCGTTCGTGGGACTGCGCCGCAGCACGTTCCGGAGCGAAGCGCACGTCGCGGCGCTCGATGCCCGGACCGGCCGGCTGCTATGGCGGCGGAAAATATGCTCCGCGGATACGCCAGGGCATGGATTGCTGAACGAGGCCTCGCACAACTTGTTGACGCTGCACGGCGGCGCGCTATATTACAACACCAACCTCGGGGCGGTGGCGGCGCTTTCGACGCGCGACGGGGCTATCCGCTGGGTCTATCGCTACGAGCGGGCGCGAGGGGGCAACCGGCTGGCCCCGCCAAAAAATTTCGTGCGAGACGTCAACCCGTGCGTCTATTATCAAGGACTGGTCCTTGCCGCGCCCACGGACAGCCATTCGATCCTTGCCGTGGACGCCGAGACCGGAACGGAAGCCTGGACTTGTCGGCAATTGCCGGAAGCGGACCAGCCGCTGCACTTGCTGGGTGTGGGGGGCGGCAACCTGATCGCCACGGGAGACAGCGTGTGGTGGATTGACGCGGCGGAAGGGAAGAAGTTGATGGAGCGGTGGCCGGATGCCACCCGCGACGGGGAATCGGACTGCGGGCGTGGACTGCTGGCCGCCGGGCGGATTCTGTGGCCCACGCGGGAGGAGATTCTGGTGTTGGATCAAAAATGGGACGGCCGCGGCAGCCCCGTTGTGGACCGAATTCAATTGACGCGGCCCGATACGGGAAACCGGGTGACGGGAGGAAATCTGGTGTTTGCCCGCGGGACGCTGCTGGTGGCGGGACCGCAGAGGATGTTCGCGTTTCGCTCGCTGCTGGGAGCCGGGCCGCTGACGCCGGCGGCAACGAAGAAAGCTGTGCCGCCAAAGTGAGATTGAAGGGTGGCATGCCCACGTGAGAGTGAGCATAGCTATCGGAACAGTTTAGAATGGCTAGACCGTTTGTATCGTGTGATACGTGGACATGTGGTTGGACTTGGTTGAAGTGCTGCAAGCATGCATGCCCACGCAATGGTGAGGTATCGCGTCCTGGTTATTCGGACCTATTGGTGGTGACATACCAACGCCGGCGTGGGCATGCCACCCTGACGCCTGGCGCTTTACGATTATGAGGAGCATTTATGCTGCAAGAAGATGATGTTCAGGCGGTGCACAAGCTCAACGAAGCCTATCGGCGGATTACGACCGAGATTTCCAAGGTGATTGTGGGCCAGCACCACGTCATCGAAGAACTGATGGTGGCCCTGTTTGCCCGGGGGCATTGCCTGCTGGTGGGGGTCCCCGGCCTGGCGAAGACGTTGCTGATCCATACGCTGAGCGATGCCCTGTCGCTTCAGTTCAGCCGCATTCAGTTCACGCCGGACTTGATGCCTTCGGACATCACCGGCACGGAAGTGATTCAGGAAGACCGGGCCACCGGCACCCGGGAACTGCGGTTTCTCCGGGGGCCGGTGTTTGCCAACGTCGTGCTGGCGGACGAGATCAATCGCACTCCGCCGAAGACGCAGGCGGCCTTGTTGGAGGCGATGCAGGAGCACCAGGTCACCGTCGGCGGCGTGCGGCACAAACTGGCAGAGCCGTTCTTCGTGCTGGCCACGCAAAATCCAATCGAACAAGAGGGAACCTATCCCCTGCCGGAAGCGCAGTTGGACCGTTTCATGTTCAACATCCTGGTCGATTACCCGGAAGAGGACGAGGAGCTACAGATTGTGCTGCGCACGACGGCGGACATCAGCGTGCAGGTGATGCCCACGCTCGATGCGGACGACATTGGCAAACTGAGCCAGATTGTGCGTAAGGTGCCCGTGGCCGATCACGTGGCCCGCTACGCGCTGCGGCTGACGCGGATGACGCGCCGCGACCGCAGCGAAGCGCCGGAGTTTATCCGCGAATATGTCACCTGGGGGGCCGGGCCGCGGGCCAGCCAGTATCTCGTGCTGGGAGCTAAAGCCAGGGCCGTGCTGCACGGCCGATACTTTGTCAGTCCGGAGGATATTCGCGCGGTCGCCGCACCCGTGCTGCGGCACCGCATCTTGACCAACTTCAACGCCGAGAGCGAAGGGATCAAGCCGGACGACATCGTGCAGAAGCTATTGGACACCGTTTCCGTACAAGAATACGAGACCGCCGCCCGTGGAAGCCAGCCGCAAGTATTTAGATCCGCAGACGCTCGCTAAACTCCAGGGTCTGGAGCTGCGGGCGCGCCGGATCGTGGAAGGTTATGTCGCTGGCCTCCATCGCAGTCCCTACCAGGGTTTTTCGATCGAGTTCGCCGAACACCGCGAGTATTCTCCCGGTGACGACCTGCGCTATCTGGACTGGAAAGTCTTTGGACGGACCGACAAGTTTTATCTAAAGCAGTATGAGGAAGAGACCAACCTGGTCTGCTACCTGCTGCTGGACACCAGCGAGAGCATGCAGTATCAGAGCGATCCGACCGCGTTGTCGAAGCTGGAATACGCCAAGTGCCTGGCGGCGGCGCTGGCTTCGCTGGTGCTGTTGCAGCAGGACAGCGTCGGGCTGACGACGTTCGATCGCGAAATCCGCACGCAGGTCCGCCCCAGCAGCAGCCCTTCCCACCTCAAACAACTGCTGGGTGTGATGGAGCAATCGCGGCCGGAGCGGAAGACGGCGACGGGGCCGATCTTTCACGACCTGGCGGAACGGCTCAAGAAACGGGGCGTGGTGATCATTTTAAGCGACATGTTCGACGACGTGCCCGCCATGATGACGGGGCTGAAGCATTTTCGCCATCGGCGGCACGACGTGATCGTGATGCACGTGCTCGATCCGGCCGAATTGAGTTTCCGTTCCGGCAGATGACGCAGTTCATCGGGTTGGAGGGATTGCCGGACGTGATTACCGATCCGGCCGCCCTGCGGCGGGCGTACCTGGACGAGTTCGGCAGGTTCATCAAGAGTCTGAAAACCGGCTGCCGGCAGCACCTGGTGGATTACGTGCAGATGCGGACCGACCAACCGCTGGACATTGCGCTTTCAACGTACTTGGCGGGCCGGGCGTTGCATGTAGGATAGGCAAAGTCATGACGAATGACGAAGTCCGAATGACAACTGAATGACGAAGCCCGAATGACGATAGCACGTTCCTCATTCGACATTTGGGCTTGATTCGTCATTCTGATTTCGTCATTCGTCATTCAGAACAAAACAGGATACATTGTGCTTAGCTGGTTGTTCGGTACTCCCTGGATGCTCGCCTGGTTGCCATTGGCGGCTGCGCCCATCTTGATCCATCTCTGGTATCGGCGCAAGTACCGGCAGATGGACTGGGCGGCCATGGAGTATCTGCTGGCCGCGCTGGCCCGCAGCGCGCGGCGGATGCGGATCGAGCAGTTGCTGCTCTTGCTGTTGCGGATCGCCGCCATTGTGCTCGCCGTCTTGTCGTTGGCAGAGCCGCTGATGCCGCGAGGAACCGCCAAATGGATCTCCGGCACGCGCACGCATCACGTGTTGGTGCTGGACGGTTCCTATTCCATGCAATACAAGGTTGGGGCAAAAATGCTCTTCGACGACGCGCGGCAGCGGGCGCGGCAGGTGCTCGATGGCGCCGCGGAAGGAGACGCGTTCACACTGGTCCTGATGGGAGATACGCCCCGGACGGTGATCGGCCATGCGGCATTCGATTCGGGGGCGGTGGCCCGGGAAATCGAGTCGCTGGCGCCGACGGACGGAGGAGCGAACGTGGCAGCGGCGCTGGAAGCGGCGGAGCGGCTGGTGCGCGACGTGGGAAAGCAGCACCCGGAATTGAGCCGGCACCATGTCTGTTTCTTTTCGGATCTGCAGCGTCAAAGCTGGGGTGCCGAAGCGCGCACCTCTCAGCAGGAGTCGGAGTTCCGCAAGCGGGCCGAACGGCTGACGGCGGGCGGCGCGCTGGAAGTGGTGGCCGTGGGTGGCGGAGTGGAAAATAACCTGGCGGTCGAGCGATTCTCAGCCGTCGATGCCTACGCCACCACCGCCCAACCGGTACCCGTGCAGGTGGTGCTGAAAAACTACGGCAGCCAGCCGGTCGCCCAGCAATCCGTGGAACTGCTGGCCAACGACCAAGTGGTGGACCAGAAGAAGATCGACGTGCCGGCGGGGGAATCGGCTCCGCCGATTTCGTTCAGCTATCGGTTCGAATCGCCGGGGGACCACGTGCTGAGCGTCCGCGCCGCCGGGGATGATCTGGCCGTGGACAACAAGCGCTTTCTCGCGCTGCGAGTCAAGGAATATCTGCGGGCCCTGTGCATCAGCGGCCAGCGCGATGCCACGCGGTTTCTCGTCTCGGCGCTCGATCCCGATTACCGCGACGAGAGCCGCAGCGTCATCCGCCCCCAGGTGGCCGCGGAAAGCGCGCTGATGGACCTCGACCTCAAACAATTCGATTGCATCTTTCTGGCCAACGTCGGACAGTTCACCCCCAGCGAAGCCCGCGTGCTGGAATCGTACGTCAAATCTGGCGGCGGGCTGGTGTTCTTTCTCGGTGACCACGTGGTGGCGGACAGCTACAACCGGGAATTGGCGGGTGGAATCCACGTCCTGCCGGCCCGCCTGGGCGAAACGAAATACCGCGAGAAATATTTTCATCTCGATCCACTCGGCTACCGGCATCCGCTGATGCACATCTGGAAGGCGAATCCGCAGGCGGGACTCCTGTCCGCTCCGGTGGCGAAGTATTATCAACTGACCCCTTTCGCCTCCGCTGAGGGGGGCCATGCCCAGGTGGCGCTGGCATTCGACACGGGCGATCCCGCCATTGTAGAAGAGCCGATCGGCCGCGGCCGGTCGATATTAGTCGCCACCGCCGCATCGACCGCGTCCGTGGTCGATGCCCAGAACCGCCGTCCCTGGACGTTGATGCCCACCTCGCCCAGCTTCCCCCCCCTGGTTCACAGCTTGTGGCGGCTGGCCGTATCAGGCCAGATCCAGCAACAGAACGGCGAAGTGGGACAGCCGCTGTCCGGCGTGCTGCCGCCGCTCAAATCGGGCGCGGTCGCCACGGTCATTCCCCCCGGCGGACAACAGGAACAGCCCCTCGCCGTCGATGAAAAAGACGCGGGGCATTGGACGTTTGTGGACACCCAGCAAAGCGGCGTCTACACGATGAACATTCCGGGCGACAACGCCGGGCCGCAAAAGTTCGCCGTGAACGTCGACACGCGGGAAGGGAACCTGGCGCGGATCGTTCCCGAGGATCTGCCGCCTCCATTTCTTCAAGGTGCGCCCACCCAAGGCGGCGCGGCGACGACCGTATTGGCCCCGCCGCAACGGTTTCCCTTGCATCAGGTATTGCTTTGTCTGGTGCTGGGCCTGTTGCTGACGGAGAGCATCGTGGCTTGGTGGCTGGGGAACCGCGCACTATGAGCCATTTTCCGGCACGCATCCTGTTGTGGCTGCTGGGAGTGGAGCCTCCCCCTTCGGGTGACGGCATGGACTGGCGATTAGAGGGGGCCTGGACCTGGAATGCCGGCGCCATCGTGCTGGGATTGCTGGCCGCGGCAGCCTGCATCGCATTGGTCGCCGCGCTTTATCACCGCGAGCGGAGCAAGGCAGGCCCGTGGACCCGCGTGCTGCTGGCGGGAATGCGGCTGACCGTGCTGGCGCTGGTCGGGCTGATGGTCTATCAACTGAGGTTGACCAGCGATCGCAACAGCCTGCCGTATCTGGCCGTGGTCGTGGATGAGTCGGAGAGCATGCGGCACAAGGACGACTACGACGATCCTGCCGTACTTAAGCAGTTGGAAGAGCGCCGCCAAAGCGCAGGCCGCCAGTCCCTCCGCCGCATGGACGTCGCCCAGGCCATCCTGCTGGCGGACAACGCGCGGCTGCTGAAGGATCTGCACGACCGCTACCAGGTTCAACTTTATGCGGCGGCCGGCGGGGTGCGCAAATTGCCCGCTGACGCGGAGGGCCAGATTTCAGAATTGAAAATGCTGGAAGCTCAGGGCCAATCGAGCCGCCTGGGGGAAGATGTACGGGCCGTCTTGGACGACCTGCGGGGCACCGACCCGGCAGCGCTGTTGATGCTTACTGACGGCATCGTCACCGGCGGGCCGGCGCTGGCCTCCACCGGCCCGGTTGCCCGCCGCCGCGGAACTCCGCTGACGTTTATCGGAATCGGCAGCGCCAAACCGGCCCGGAGCATTGAGTTGGACGACTTGCTGGTGGACGATGTCGTGTTCGTTAACGATCACGTCGATTTCGATTTCAAGCTGCTCGCCCGCGGACTGGACGGGCGGACCATTCAACTGGTGCTAAAGGACAAGCGCACCGGCGAGGTGCTGGCCCGGCAAGAGGTCGCCGTCTCCGGAGCGGACAGCGGGCAACGGGTCCGCATGTCGCACCGGCCAACCCAGGTCGGACAGGTCCAATATGTCATTGACGTGGAAAGCCCGCGCGAGGACTTGAGCAACCAGGTGGCTCCCTTGAGCAAGTCGGTGGATGTGCGGAAGGCCAAAATCAAGGTGCTGCTGGTCCAGGGTTATCCGAACTACGAGTACCGTTATCTCAAGAATATGATGGCGCGCGACGAGACCATTGAACTAAAAACGGTATTGCAACAGGCGGACGTGGAACACGCGGAACAGGATCCGGCGGCGCTCAAAGTGTTTCCGGTGGCACGCGAGGACCTGTTCGCCTACGACCTCCTGCTTTTTGGAGACGTCGACCCGGGGCAGCTGAGTCCCAGCGCGCTAGCCAACGTGGCCGACTTTGTAAAAGTGCGCGGCGGCGGCGTGGTGTTCATTTCCGGGCCGGAGTTCAACCCCGCCGCCTACCGCGGGACGCCTCTGGCGGGTCTGCTGCCGTTCGATTTGAAGCACGTCACCGTTCCGCACGCGGACGAAGGGTTGACGGAGCCGACGCCCGTGCGGCCGACGCCGCTGGGGCTGACCACGCCGCACATGCAGCTGGGCGATACGCCCGCGGAAACGGAGCAGATCTGGAACGATCTGCCGGCGGTTTATTGGTTTGTCGAGGCAGCCGAACTGAAGCCCGGGGCCCGCGTCCTGGCGGAACATCCCACGAAGACCGGCCACGACGGCCGCAAGCTGCCGCTGATGGTGGTGGAGCACGTGCCGCCGGGCCGGGTCATCTGGCACGGGATGGACGAAACCTGGCGGTGGCGGTTTCGCGTGGGAGATGCGTTCTTCGCCCGCTATTGGATTCAGACCATTCGCTCGCTGGCCAGGTCGGCCGTGGCGGGAGACACCGGCCCGGTCCAGTTGACCAGCAACCGCCGCGAGTACGAGCGGGGAGAAACGATTCAACTCCGAGCGAGATACTTCGACGAGCGGTTGGCCCCGCGCGCCAACGAAGGCGTGACCGTGATGTTGGAGAGCGAAGGGCAAAAACGGCAAAGCGTAACCCTATCCCGGGACGCCTCCAGCCGGGAGATCTTCAGCGGAGAAGTCTCGCAACTGGCGGAAGGGGCGTACCACGCCTGGATCGCGACGCCCACCACCGGCAGCGCTCCGGCGGCCACCAACTTCAAAGTCATTGCCCCTTTTGGAGAAGTGGCCCGTTTAGACATGGACGTGGTGCAAATGCGCGAAGGCGCGGCCGCCTCCGGTGGCCATTTTTATACCGTGGCGGACGTGGCGGACGTTCTCAAGAGCCTCCCCCCCGGACGTCCCATCCGTTTGGAATCGCGGCCGCCTCAGCCGCTCTGGAATAGTTGGCGGCTCTTGCTGCTCCTGGTGGGCCTGCTGGTCGGGGAATGGCTGCTGCGGAAACGCCAAGGAATGTTGTAAGCCGCACTCCGCCCTCAAGCGCCGACGCGCTGGCGCTTCGGGCTGCTTTGGCGCGCCATCCCGGGCCCGTTGTTGCTTGACTTGCTTAATACACGCAAATAGTATACGTGCATGAAGTATTCGGTACGAACCCACGGCCGCAACGGCCTTCCAGAGCACTCGAACGGGCAAGGTGCGGCGGCGATTAAAACGGCCCCCAACAAGGATCAGGCGGAGGTCCTTGTCGCCGCGCTGCGAGCCATCGTCCGCGAAATGTTCATCGTGGACGATGCTGCCTCGGACTTGCCGCTGCGGCAGCTGCGGCTCTGCGTATTGCTGACGGACGGACCGCAAAGCATGTCGGCGCTCAGCCGCGAACTGGGCGTGTCGCTCAGCGCCATCACGCAAATCGCCGACCGCCTCGTCGCGGCAGGATTGGCAGAGCGCGTGGCCGAGCAGGAGGACCGCCGCGTCCGCTGCCTGGAGTTGACCGCTCAGGGACGCCAGATCATGCACCGCAGGCAGCGAATCAAGATCCACCGCGCGCAGGCCGCCCTGCGCCGTCTATCCTCGGCCGAAAGACGGAAACTTCTGGCTGCGGTGGCCACGCTCCAGAACGCCTGCCAGGAAAGCCGCCGGACATGAAAAACCTGTTGATCATCCTGGTCCTGCTGGGTGCCGCAACCGGCGGTGGCGCACTCCTCTACTTCCGCTACTACCATAACGATGCCGCGCCCGCGTTCCGCACCGCCGAAGTCACCCGCGGCGACCTGCTGGTGACCATCAGCGCCACCGGAACCGTGCAGCCGGAGGAAGTGGTGGACGTAGGCGCGCAAGTCCTGGGCAGAATCATTTCCATCGGCCCCGATGCCTTGGCTGTCGATCCACAGCGCCAAGGCAAGGAAATCGACTATACGTCCCAGGTCGAAGAGGGAACGGTGCTGGCAAACATCGACGACGCTCTCTATCGCGCCCAGCGCAACGCGGCCAAAGCGGCGCTGGAACGAGCCGAGTCCGATTTGGAGCAGTTAAAAGCCCGCCGCAATCTGGCCGCTGCGGATTTCCGCCGCGCCCAGGAACTGCGCAATCTCAAGCGGTCCAATCTCGTCCCGGCCGGCCTGTCTCCGAACGAACCAACGCGGCCGATCAAGGCGATCACCGAAGCGGACTATGACCAGGCCCGCTTCAGCTACGACATGGCGGAAGCCAACGTCAAAGTCGGCGAAGCGACCATCGCGCAGCAGGCCGCCGCGCTCGAATTGGCGGAAGCCAATCTCAATTTCACCGTCATCAAGTCGCCCGTCCAAGGAACTATCATCGACCGCCGCGTCAATATCGGCCAAACCGTGGTCGCCAGCCTCAATGCACCCAGCCTGTTCCTGATTGCCAAAGATCTCAGCCGTGTCGAAGTCTGGGCGCAGGTCAACGAAGCCGACATCGGACAGCTTGAAGCGGGCCTGCCCGTCCGTTTCAAGGTGGATGCCTATCCCAAGCGCGTCTTCAAGGGAAAGATTGCCCAGATTCGCTTGAACGCCAACATGACGCAGAACGTCGTGACCTATACCGTGGTGATCAGCACCGCAAACCAGGACCGCAAGCTGTTGCCCTACATGACCGCGGCGGACATCAAGTTTGAAGTGGCCCAGCGCAAGGACGTGCTGCAGGTGCCCAACGCGGCCGTCCGTTTCGAGCCCCGGCCAGAGCAAATGGTGCCGGCTGCGGCTGACGCAAATCGTTCGTCGGAAACAGCCCCCGCCGATCGGCAGAAGAGCGATTTGACAGCGAAGGGCGACACGGAACCGGAAGCCGATTGGGGACAGGTCTGGGTGGAGCAAGATGGCCTTGTGCGACCGCTATCGGTGAAACTCGGAGCCACGGACGGAACGTTCACGGAGATCAGCGGCGAAGGAATAGCGGAAGGAATGAGCGTTGTCGTCGGGCAGGCTCGCGTGGAAGCCGAAGCGGAGGCTACCAGCCCGTTCATTCCGCAGTTCCGTCGCCGGCGCCCGGCGGCCAACTGACCGTGCCATGGAACTGATACGCGTCCACAACCTGCACAAGACCTACTACCTCGGCGAGGTGGATGTCCCCGTCTTGCGCGGCGTATCTCTGACGATCCAACGTGGCGAACTGGTGGCCCTGATGGGAGCGTCCGGTTCGGGCAAATCCACGCTGATGAATATTCTGGGTTGCCTCGATCGCCCTACTTCGGGCGAGTACTGGCTGGACGGCCAGGAACTCAGCCGCGTTTCCTCCAATGAACGGGCGCTCATCCGGACGGCCAAGCTGGGCTTCGTGTTTCAGAACTTCAATTTGCTCCCGCGCACCACGGCGCTGGACAACGTGCTGATGCCGCTGGACTATGCTCTCCACCGGCATTCGCTTTCCGACGCACGGTCGCGAGCCATCGCCTTGCTCGAGCGGGTCGGACTGGAAGATCGGCTGGATCATGAGCCTTCGCAATTGTCCGGCGGACAGCAGCAACGCGTGGCCATTGCCCGGTCTTTGATTAACAACCCCGCGCTGCTGCTGGCGGATGAGCCCACCGGAAATCTCGACTCGCACACGGGCGTCGAGATTCTGGAGATGTTCCAGGAGATGAACAAATCCGGCATCACCGTCGTCCTGGTGACGCACGATCCCCAGGTTGCTTCCTATGCGCACCGGACCATCCGCGTGGTGGACGGGTTCATGGCGGATGACAACTCAGCCAGCTTGTTCGTTCCCGCGCAGCGCTACAGTGAAGACCTTGGCAACGGCCTGCCGCACCATGAACATGGACAGACCAGCAACGGCCAGGGCTTTGCGCCAGAAAATGGTATGCCGGCTGCGCGACAACCCGCGCTGGCTGCGGCCTCCGTCGCCGCCGCAAGCGAGGGACCCGCGGTTCTTTCCTATGCGGGGGAGCAGGAACGCCCATCGTCCCCTGCCGCTGCCGCTGGACTTCCGGCAATCGCCGTCGCAACGGCCCACCCGCACGCCCACGCTGCCGGCGTGAGCCGCTTGGCGCTGGCCGTTCAGGCCCTGGTTCCGGCCACGGTGCGGACGTCGCTCGGTTCGCTGCGACGGAACAAAATGCGATCCGCTCTGACATCGCTGGGCATCATCATTGGCATTGCCGCCGTGATTGCCATCGTGGAAACCGGACAAGGATCGAAGGCAGCCATCCAGAAGACGATCGCCAGCATGGGGGCCAACACCATTACTGTTCGCTCGGGTGTTGCCGCCACGGGAGGCGTGTCGTACGGTGCGGGGAGCATCCTGACGTTGACGCCTGAGGATGCTGAAGAAATCCGCAAGGGCTGCCAGTCCGTCGTGTCGGCCAGTCCGGTCGTCGAAGCGCGGGCCCAGGTGGTCTACGGTAACCGCAATTGGGTGCCCATGAACATCTACGGCGTTACACCGGACTACCTGGACGTGCGGGAATGGCAAGAGCTGGCCGCCGGCGATCCCTTTACGGACCGGGACGTGGCCAACGCCAACCGCGTCTGCCTGATCGGCGATACCCTGGCCAAAACTCTTTTTCCAGACGAGTCGCCCCTGGGAAAAGATATTCGTGTCCGCAACGTAGGACTCCGGGTCATCGGAGTGCTGGCCCCCAAAGGAACCAACATGATAGGCCGCGATCAGGACGATGTGATCCTGGCCCCCTGGACGACCATCAAGTTCCGCGTGGCCGGCAAGAGCGCCGGAAGCGTGAATCAAAGTGCCGAAACGGAGAGTGCCGGCTCCACCTCCGACCGTGTCAACACGCTCAGCAATCTCTATCCTCCGGCCACGCCCGTATATCTGCAGCGTTCAGCGGCGCAATTGGCCAACACGCCGCAACCGGTCCGTTTTGTCAACGTCGATCAAATCATGGTCAAAGCCGGCTCCGCGGCGGAGGTGCAGGACGCCATGCGCGAGATCACGTCGCTCTTGCGGCAGCGGCATC
>Ga0194132_10010881_pt1 | contig 11945 bp, 12 predicted proteins | sample TA2KigOf80mmetaG_FD_148612 | JGI IMG/M metagenome (GOLD analysis project Ga0194132, IMG submission 148612) | Freshwater microbial communities from Lake Tanganyika, Tanzania - TA2015054 Kigoma Offshore 80m | ecosystem: Environmental > Aquatic > Freshwater > Lake | place: Tanzania: Lake... | reverse complement strand
ACTTCGCCGACCCGCGCAGCCCATGGCAACGAGGCACCAACGAGAACACCAACGGACTGCTGCGCCAGTACTTCCCCAAGGGAATCTCGATGGCGCAACTCACTCAGGCAGACCTCGACGCCGTAGCTGCGAAGCTCAACACCCGTCCGCGCAAGACCCTCGGATTCCGCACCCCCGCCACCGTTCTCGACGAGATGTTGCACTGACCCCTTGAACCTGCTGCGACCGGCACCTGGGGGCTCGGGAGGAACTTCGACCCGAGCCTTCACCCCGGCGAGCCGGTGCTGGCCCGGGCGGCGATGGACCAGGCCGCACCCGACAACCCCGTGCTGGTGATGAACGCGTCGGGCCACTTCTTCTACGCCAACTCGGCGGCATTCGCCGCAGCGGGCGTCACCGACGACACGCCGGATCCGCCCGGCGGTGTGTTCGGTCGGACCGACGGCAGGCTCAACGGCACCATCGGCGAGCCCCCGGCCATGATGGTCATGCTGGGCCCGCTCCCCAAGTCGACCCCGCAGGACATCTCCGCCGGCGTCAACCAGATCCTCACCGCCGCCGCCCGCCGCGGCGTCACCTCGGTCCGGGGGCCGCCACGGGCAGCATCGCCGGAATCGGCGAGTACGCACTGCTCCACCAGCTCAACGGCGCCGCCCGGCTCCCGGTGCGGGTGTCCACGGCACAGTTCTCGCTGACCGGCGGCAAGACCCCGGCCGAAGCGGCAGCGGACTGGGCCGCTGCCGGCGTGACCCCGTTCAGCGGCGACGAGATGGTGCGGGCCGACGCATGGAAGGTCAGCACCGACGAGTCGAACCAGGGGCGGTCCGGCTACTTCATGCAGCCGTACCTGGGTGAGGACTCCGGCGGCAAGGCCGACTGGACTCCGGAGGGCCTGCGGGACGCGCTCCACGTGGGGCTCGCAGCCGGATGGCAGCTGATGGTCCACACCAACGGCGACGGCGCCGTCGAGTTCGCCCTGGAGGCGGCCGAGGAACTCCTCCCTCAGTTCAGCGGCACGGACCTGCGCCACCGGTTCGAGCATGTGTCGTTCACCACCGACGACCAGCTCACGCGCATGGCCGCGGTCGGCATCTCGCCGAGCTTCCTGATGAACCACGTCTACTACTGGGGTGCCGCGTTCCGGGACACGATCCTCGGCCCGGAACGAGCCGAGCGGCTCGACCGGCTCGGTTCCGCATACGCCGCGAGGCTGACCCCGTCGATCCACTCCGACTACAACGTCACCGAGATCGACCCGTTGCACAGTGCCCGCACCGCCGTGCAGCGGAAGCTCCAGGCCGACGGAACCGTGCTCAACCCCAACGAGTGCGTGACCCCCGAGCAGGCGCTCGCCGCCATCACCACCCACGCCGCCTGGCAGATCTACGCCGACGACCGCGGCACCCTGGCGGTGGGCAAGCGGGCGGACTTCGCCGTGGCCGCCGACGACCCGTGGTCGAGTGACCCTGATTCGTGGCCCGACATCGAGTTCCACGAGACGTCCATCGATGGCACGCCAGCGTTCCAGGCCTGAGCCCCACTGCGCCGGCCGGCTCTGTGCAGGGTGGAACGGCAGCGGCGGCCTGACACCTCAGGCCGGTGAGGTGGCGACGTCGCCCGGGTCCGACTGGGGCAGCGGCTGCGGCGTGCCCTCACCGTGGCGGAGCAGCAGCATGACGATCAGGCCGGCCACCAGCACGGCGGCCGCTGCAGCGAACATCGTGGTGGCGAACGCCTGACCGTAGGAGGCGATCCCGTCACCCAGCGCCTCCTGGCCGAACGCCGTGTCCGGGCGGGTCCCACGGGACGCGTAGACCTGGACGGCGTCGATGCCGGTCGACAGCTGGTTCGCCGGGACGCCGGCGTCCTGGAGCTTCTGGATCACACCGCCCCTGGTGAGTCGGTCGACCATGACCGTGGAGAGCGAGAATCCGAGGGTGTAGAAGAACTGGCCGAACGTCGTCCGGGACGAGCTGACCGGCCCCAGGAACGTCGGTGGCGCCTCACGCAGGATCAGGTTGCCGAACGGCACGGCGCACACCACCACACCGGCGCCGCCCAGGATGAGTCCGGGCAGGAATCCGACCAGGGACGTCGAGGACTGGAACACACCGAGCAGAACCATGCCCGACGCCGTGAGCACGGCACCGATGATCGCAGCCGTCCGGTTGGTCATTCCCTTGGCCATGAGCCGGCCGATCAGCAGCGCACTGATCACGCCGGAGAGGAGCAGCGGCAACTGCCAGACCGCGACCTCGCTCGTCGCCAGACCGTTGACGTACTGCCACAGGTTCGTGACCTGCAGGAACAGCACGGCGGTGCCGAACGTGTAGACGAACCCGGCCGCCAACGCCGCCAGGAAGACGGGCGATCGCAGCAGTTCGACCGGGTAGAAGTGTCCTGCGTAGCTGCGCTCCCGAAGGACGAAGCCGACCATGAGCACCACACCCAGGACGAGCGGCACCAACGTGCCCGGGCTGGTCAGGCTGTTGCCGAACTGGCTGACGCCGTAGAGGAACGCGATCACGCCGAGTGCGATGAGCGCCTGGCCGGGCAGGTCCGCATCGTTGCCCGACACCCGAACCTGCGTCGGGACGATCATCGGAGTCAGGACCAGGCACAGCATGCTGACCGCAGGAAGGAGGATGAACCCGAACCGCCAGTTGCTGCTCGTGAGCGCACCGCCGATGAAGGTCATGATGAGGGTGCTGAACATGAGCGCTGCAGTGAAGATGCCCAGGGCGCCGGCCATGCGGTCGGCCGGGACGACCGCCTTCATCGAGGCGAACGCACAGGAGTACACGGCGCCGAGTCCGATGCCGGTCACCACCATGCCGAGCATGTAGACGAGCGAGGACGGGGCCACCATCACGATCAGGTTGCCCACGGCGCCGACAACCAACGCGGCCATGAGGACCCGACGTCGACCGTGGCGATCCGCCAGGAAGCCGGTCGTGATCACCGAGGCGGCCACGGCCAGGGTCTGCACGCTGGCCGCCAACGCCTAGGTGCCACCCGTCATGTCGAGCGACTTCGAGGCTCCGACCAGGGCAGTGCTGGCGATGTTCGGGCAGGTTCCCTGGATCGCCCCGACGAACCCCAGGAACGGGACGGCCAATCGCATGAACTTCGGACTGGATGTTGCGGTCGACATGCGCGCTCCGGTTCAGACCCCAGGTCTCACTGAGTGACGGCTGACACCAGCATGCCACCCGCCGACCAACCCGGAACGACCAGCGACTCCAACCGGGCGATCGATGGTTCAATGATCCGTGCTGCTGGCGCTGACCGGCTGGGTGGTCGTCGAGGCCGTCGGACGGTTCGGGGATCCCCGGGAGATCGCAGCCGGGCCCGTCGCCGCAATCGGTGTCGTCGGGTTGCTCGTCAACGGTGTCAGCGCCTGATACCTGGCCCGGACCGGTGACCGCAGCGTCAATGTCCGGGCGGCCTTCTGGCACCTGGCCGGTGACGCACTCGGGTCGCTCGGTGTCGTGGTCGCTGCCGCCGCGATCGCCTGGTTCGACCTGGAGTGGGCCGACCCGATGGCATCCATCCTCATCTCGGTGCTCGTGATCGTCGGTGTCCTCCAGCTGCTGCGGGACACCGTCGGTGTGCTGCTCGAGTCGGCGCCCGCCGATGTCGACACCGAAGCGGTCGCCGCTGCGCTCGGCAAGGTCGACGGGGTCCGCTCCGCCCACCACCTCCACGTGTGGGCGATCGACTCCACCACGGCGGCGCTCACCGCCCATCTGGAACTCGAACCGGGCACCGACCTGCACACCGCCCAGGAGGTGGCGGACGGCGCCCGACACCTGGTCGCCGACCGGTTCGCGATCGACCACGCCACGTTCGAACCGGAGTGCCACGAGTGCGACACGCCGGACCACCTCCCCGTCGGTTCGGACCCACACCGGGCCACGGGACACTGATCCGTGTCGGGCCGGCCCGCTCGACCGGTGCGCGGTGACGCATCCTCCCAACAGGTCCGTGCGAGCATGGCGTCCGTGCCGAGGCCCCCACGGAACCCGCCCCACACGTCACCGGAACGACGGCCTTCACGACGTGAGCTGCTCGCCGGCACCGGCGGCGTCCTGGCGGGCGGATTCCTGGCTGCGTGCGGCGGCGAACAGTCCGCCGATACACCGAGTGTGACGCTCACGGTACCCGACGGGACCGCGCCCATCACCAGCGCACCGAACGTCAACCCGGCCCAGTGGCTGATCGACGAGAACGCCCGTCCCGCAGCCGACGACTGGACCGTCCCCGACGATCCCTCGGCCTGGAACCTGATCCGCGGCTACGCCGACGTGACGAGCGTCGACCGGGGTGGCACGGTCGACCTGCGCGTGTCGACCGAGGCGCCCGAGTGGCGTCTCCAGGCCTTCCGAACCGGCTGGTACGGGGGCGGCGGCGCCCGTCTGGTGTGGGAGTCACCGACGCTCCCCGGCGAGCGTCAGGACGCCGCCGTCCTCGACGCCGCCGTCGGCACGTGGCGGGCACCATGGCGCACAAACCTGGAGGTGTCGACCGACGACTCGTGGCCGCCCGGCATGTACCTGCTCAAACTGTCATCGTCCGACGGCGGCGCCAGCTTCGTGCCGCTCGTCGTTCGCGACGACACCAGCACCGCAGCCATCGTCATCCAGAGCTCCGTGACGACCTGGCAGGCCTACAACGAGTGGGGCGGCAAGAGCCTCTACGCCGACAGCTCCACCGGGAACAGTGGCCGGGCCGACGTGGTCACCTTCGACCGGCCCTACTACCGCAACGGTTCCGGCGAGTTCTTCGGACGCGAGTTCGAGATGGTGATGTTCGCCGAGCGCAACGCCTACGACGTGACCTACTGGACCGACGTCGACCTGCACGCCACACCGGAGCGACTCACCCAGCACCGGGCGCTCATCTCGCTCGGACACGACGAGTACTACTCGACCCGGATGCGACGCGGCCTGGAGGCGGCCCGTGACGCCGGGGTGAACCTGGTCTTCATGGGCGCCAACGCCATCTTCCGGAAGATCCGCCTCGAGGACAGCGACGTCGGGGCGTTCCGTAACGAGGTCAACTACCGCGACGCCGCAGCGGATCCGATCACCGCCACCGACCCGACCGAGGCGACGGTCAGTTGGCGTCAGTCGCCGGTGAACGAACCCGAAAGCTCGCTCATCGGCAACCTCTACGAGTCCAACCCGGTGGATGCCGACATGGTCGTCGTCAACACCGACAACTGGCTCTTCGAGGGGTCCGGCCTGCGGAACGGCGACGTGCTGCCCGGACTCGTCGCCAACGAGTACGACCGGGTCACCCCCGAGCAGCCGACCCCGGACAACATCGAGGTGTTCTGCCACTCACCCGTGGTGTGCCGCGGGAAGAACAGCTTCGCCGACGTTACCTGGTACTCCCACCCGTCGGGGGCCGGAGTGTTCGCCGTCGGGACCTTTGAGTGGATCAAGCGGCTGATCGACAACACCGATGGACGCACGCCGTCCGCTGCCGACCCACCGGCGGCCGTCCAGGCTGTGACCCGCAACCTGTTCGAGGCCGTCGGCGCCGGACCCGCCGGAGCGGCGCACCCGAGCACCAGCAACCTGAGCCAGTTCGGGATCCGACCCGGCTACGTGACCGACCCGCCGCCGACCTGAGTCCACGACTCCCACACGAACGGATAATCCCAATCGCAGCGGTGCGACTCGGCGAGTAGGAGGTGGCAACGTTCGCGTTCCAACCTCGACGTCGGCGAGATCTCGTGGAACTGAATGAGCAAGCGATCAACCCGCTCGAGCCACCCCGATTCAGCGAGCAGCGGGATCAACTCGTACTCGCCACCCTCGATGTTCATCGCCAACAGATCGACTCGATCCACCTCGAGGTGATCGAGATCGCCGATGGCCATGACCTCGGCGGTGACGACCGTCGAATCGACCTGATCAGTCGGTCCGCTCGAGGGCAGCCCGTCCCCGAGGTCAGCAGTCGAAGTGGCGTCGTTCCGGAGATGGAACGCCCGCGTCCCTGTCACTGAACCGATTGCGGCGCGGAGCAGAACGACACGGGGATCATCCCTGAACCGGAGATCGATCTGGTCCGCAAACGCTGGGATGGGCTCGAACACATACACCCGACATCGGTACCGCTCGAGCAACGAGGCGGTGTAGTCACCTCAGTACCCGCCAATGTCGAAAGCCACCGAGTCCGCAGTCAAGCCAAGGCCATCGATCAGGAGACGATTCCGTCCATCACGCCGGAACTGTTCCATGGCGCTGACCGGCGGACGCCCCAGGAGAACGTCTCTCCCTGCAGTCAGGCGACGTCGAATCTCTGCTCGCTTCACGATGATCGTTGCGGACAGTTCACTACTTGGCCGGGATGATCGCGATTGCGTCGTCAACGAATCCACCCATCATCCGACCCATCGACGACAACCGATCCCGTAGTTCATCCAGCGTCGGATAGGTTCGACCATCGAAGCAGCGGGCGTCGTCGATCACGATCACGTGTTGCGAACCCAACGGTGAGGATGCGATCGCCTCGAGCTCCCGCAGGATCGGTGTGTCCGAGTCGCCGCGAGCTGTGACACCACCACTGAAGTGGCCATCGAGCCAGAACAGGGCGGGCTCGGTGAGCGTTGGAACGAGATCCTGAAGCACGCAACCACTGTCTCCCTCCAACACGGTCACGGCTGCTGCGTCGGCAAAGCGACGACGAGCCCGCTCAGCGAGATGAGAATCCAACTCGATCGTCACCACCCGGAACCCACGATGCACCAGAAAGGCGGTCGAGTCGCCGAGGTACGTCCCAGTCTCGACCACCGTGGTGATGCCGTGGTCTCTCGCCAGATCGGCCAGCCGACGACGCTTCAATGAGGGCGGCGGTGGACCGGTGCCCCCAGCGGCTCTCTACCTGCGGATGAGGATTCGCTCCCGAGGCTCGAGTGCCACTTCACGAACCCGCTGCAGCGCAACCGACTCCAGCACACCGGGGCTGCGGTCGAACCGAGATCGCCGAGAAGTGCCCACTCCTGATCACGTGTCGAAGGAACCGCCGCCCTTGCTGATCATTCACTCACGCTAGCAACTCGAGTGTGGTCGTCTGTTCCGATCACTGCATGTCTCGGACACTCAGTCCACTGGAATCCAGCGATCGTCGTTCGTGGCCTTCATGAGATCACGCAGGTTGCGAACCTCTGCAGCGATGATCACTGTTGGTGGACCAAGGAACCCTGCCCACCACGAGTACGTACTGTCGGAGGCGACGAGCGCCGCTGAACACGCAAGACTCGTCAGGTCTGCCACGGCATCGCCCCCTACAGCCACTTCAGCACCACGGACAGACGGAACCAGGACCCGGGCGCACCAGTCAGGGTCATCGCTGATGAACTCAACTCGGTCGACTCCGGTGATTTCACGGGCCCGGTCGACTGCACGCCGGTACCACCCGTCGGGAAGTGCGTTGTCGAGTCCGACGAAGTCGCCGCGCCTGACGTGCACACGAACGACCGAGTCGACGGGGCGGGTGTCGAGTCCGAACCATTCCCGAAACGTCTCCTTCGCTGGCGCTGCGAAGCGTTCCTGCTGCCAGTACCCGCACCACCACGCCGGGTCAGGATCCTCCTCCACGATTCCTGTGGCCGTGTCATTGGTGAAGACCGTGGATGGGCCGACAATCCTCCGGGCCGCAATCGCCAACGGTTTGAACCGGCCGCCTACAGCTGGCCACGACCGGCCTGCGGCAACGGACTGACCGGCGATCCACTGTCGCATCGGCTCCGGGCCGGCGATCTCAACACCACCCAGACACGAGAGGTCCCAAGCGACCTCGAGGCCGGTCCGCTCCCGCAGCCACCGAGCAAAGGCCACCTGGAAGAGTTGATTCCCCAGACGTCCCCTGAGCGCAACGACGTGTCGAGCCCGTCGGTTCACGACGACTTCCATCCAACCAGCACCCGGGACTCACTCTCCGTAAGGACCCAGGCCCATCTGCTCGCGGATCGGGACGACCGGCGGGTTGGTCATCGACCTCCGCTGCCAGTTGGCTCCGTCGACCACGAGGGTGTGCCCGGTGATGAACCTGCCGTACGGCGAGGCGAGGAAGGTCGCCGCCCACCCGAGTTCTTGGCGCTGCCCGACACGTAGCGCCGGCTGGCAGACGTCCTTGTCGTCGGTGCGGTCCAGATTGGAGCGGATGTCGCCGGTCATGTCCTCGTGCGGCATCAGCCCCGGCACCAGACAGTTGACCTGGATCCCGTACGGCCCCCACTCCACGGCGAGCGACTGGGTCAGGTTGACGACCCCAGCCTTGGCCGCGGCCGAGTGGGCGAAACCCGGACCGCCGGTCCAGGCGTAGGTGGCACCGACGTTGACGATGGACCCCGGGGTTCCTGCGGCGAGGTGGCGACGACCGAACTCACGGGCACACAGGAACGTGCCGGTGAGGGTGATGTCGACCACAGTCCGCCAGGCGTTGGGCGACATGTCCTCAGCGGGTACGGGAAAGTTGGCGGCGGCGTTGTTGACGAGGACAGCCGGTGGACCGAACGAGTCGGCCGCCGCGTCGAAGAGCGACGCCACGGAGTCGGCCTCACGAATGTCACACGCCACGGCGAGCGCCCGCCCACCGATCTCCTCGATCGCCCGTCGGCCGGCGTCGAGGTGCTCCTCCTTCCGGGAGGCGACGACCACGTCGGCTCCGAGCCGGGCGAACTCGAGGGCGATGGCCTTGCCCAGACCGGTGCCGCCACCGGTCACCACGACGCAGGAGTCCTCGAACGTGCCTGGCTTCAGTGCCGTTTCGCCAGCTGGTGGCGGAGCCGGGATCCCGGGAAGGTCGTTGCGCTCGGACATCAACTCCCTCGGTATCTGGGCTCGCGATCCTCAGCGCGAGCGGAGCGCATCTCGGCGAAGTCGTCGCTTCGGTTGAGGAAGGTCTGGTAGATGAGTTCGTCCTCCATGGAGGCACGTACATCGGGGCGCGACAGGTGAGACAGCACACGACGAGCCAGCTTCACGGTGACGGCCGGGGCGGCGGCGATGCGTTCGGCCATCTCGTAGGCGGTGGAGTCGAGGTCCTCTCGCTCGACGACGCGGGAGACGATCCCGTGGGCGAGCGCCTCCTCTGCTGAGAGCCGCCTGCCGGTGAGCACCATGTCGGCGACGAGACCGGGGCCGACCATCTGCTGGAGCACGGCCACGCCACCGGTGTCGGGGATCACGCCGTAGCTGAGTTCAGGGAGCATGAACCGGGCATCGGAGCTGGCGATGCGCACATCACACAGGAGCGCGCGCTGGAACGAACCGCCGAGCGCCCATCCCTGGATCGCGACGATGATCGGAGCATCGAGGTCCCAGAGCTGCTGGATCCCGCGGATGCCACGAGTCATGAGCTCGTGGTGGGTCATGTCGGTCTGGTTGGTGCCGATGGAACCGACGTCACGACCCGAGGACCACGACTTGCCCTCGCCTCGCCACACGACTGCCCTCACGTCGGGGCGCTGACGCAGCTCGGCGAGCGCCTCGAAGAGCTGCGCGTCCATGTGGTCGTCGAACGCATTGTGCTTGTCGGGGTTGTCGTTGGTGAGCGTGGCGATCGCCCCGTCCACATCCAGACGAACCCGGCCCCCGGTCTCGGTCACGTTCGCAACCTACCCTGCCCCGGCGCTCACGCGCCGGGGCAGGACGAGCAGTACGGATCAGTTGCGTGGAGGGGGCCCGTCGGGACCGCCGGGACCGCCCGGACCGCCCGGACCGCCCGGACCGCCGGGACCGTCGGGACCGTCGGGACCGCCGGGACCGTCGGGACCGCCGGGACCGTCGGGACCGTCGGGACCGCCGGGACCGTCACCTGCGCCACGTTCCGGACGACCGTTGTTGACCATGTCGATGATCCGCTCGGTCGCCTTCGCCAGATGCTCATCGGCCTTCTCCCGGGTGAGGTCTCCAGCAGCGACCCGCTCGTCGAGATGGGTCCTGACCTCAGCGACGAGGGCGTCGATCACGACCTGAGGGTCAATGCCGCGTTCCTGCGCCACCCCGGCGAGCGTCTTGCCACCCCGGAGCTGGGTGGCGAGGTCCTGCTCGCTGATCCCGAGCGCACCTGCAGCAGCCCTGAGTCCTTGACGCATGTGACGTCCACCACGGTGACCACGACCGGGGCGCTCACCGCGATCGGGCCGCGCTGCTGCTAGGGCTTCGGTCACCGCATCGGCCTGTGCCTGCGTGATCGTGCCGTTGGCAACCAGCGGAGCGAGAGCGTCCCTGATCCGCTGGCCGGGATCGGGTCGGTCCTGATTGCCGGCCGGGGGTGGGGCATCAGCCGGGGGTGTGGTGGTCGTCGTATCGTCCTGGGCGCCAGAGATGGCCGACGTGCCGAGCGTCAAGCCGGCCACGCCGCCGCCGAGCAGTCCGATGGCGAGGCCACCAGCGACCACCGCCCGCCTGACTCGTCGGGTTGTCGGACCGGACTCCATGTCACTCATGTGATCTCCTGTTCGTTGGTTTGGGTTCTCGTCACGGCGGCCCTGTCGCCGCCGTTGACCTCCACGATCGACCCGCTACTTGTGAGTCTGATCCCCAACAGGTGAGAGCAGGGTGAGAACCGGGCCAGCGGATGCTCAGTTCGGAGTCCTGGCCTGGTCGATCCGCCCGAACAGCCAACGGTGGACCTCAGATGGGTGCAGACGGCCATGGGTGCGTTGCGAGCGGAAGCTCGACGCGCACCATGGCACCACCCTCAGCGGAGTTGGCCGCAGCGACAGAGCCACCGTGTTCCTCCACGATCTGCCGGACGATCGCCAGACCGAGCCCGGACCCCGACGAGGCCCTCGCCGAGTCGGCCCGGAAGAAGCGGTCGAAGACACGAGGGAGGTCGGAAGGATCGAACCCGGGCCCGTGATCCGCCACGACGACAACGCCGGCCCGGACGCTCACGTCGATTGGCGTCCCGGACAGGTCGAACTTCACGGAGTTGCCTATCAAGTTGGTGACGACTCGTTCCAGTTCACGTCGCCGACCGACCACCACTGACTCGTCAGCAGTGAACGACACCGGCCGGCCACTACGCGCAGCCACCCGTTCCGCCACACGTTCGACGAGGGCGCCCAGATCGAGTGTCACCTCGGGCTCAGGCGCCCGAGTCTCGGTGGCGACCTCGACGATCTCATCGACGATCGACGACAGTTCCTCGGTCTCGGACTCAAGGTCGGCGAGAACTTGATCACGGTCCACCGGAGCGAGCGCGTCCAGTTGACGAAGGGCGTACACATTCGTGCGGATGCTCGTGAGCGGAGTGCGCAGTTCGTGCCCGGCGTCCTGGACCAGTTGCTGTTGCGCCGCACGCGACGCCGCAAGGGCGGCGAGCATCTCATTGAACGATGCTCCGAGTCGGGACGTCTCGGATCCACCCGACTCCGGAACCGACAGGTCGAGGCGGCCGGTTGAACGAACCTCCTCCGCAGCCGCAGCCAGCCGTTCGATCGGCCGGGTGAACTGCCTCGCCAACAGGGAACCAACCGCAGCAGCCACCGAGGCCACGAGCGCCCCGATCACGAGCGTGCGGGTTCTCAGCGCCCCGAGCACCCGTTCCACCTCGGAGAGATCGCGGGCCACCTGCACGACAGCCGGCCTCGGGCCCCGTGCAGCCAGCACCCGATACGGGACGCCGGCGACGTCGACGGTGTCGAGGATCTCGACCGGACCAGCAGACCCAAGGGCTCTCTCGGTGACGGGGAGCACTCCGACGCGAGCGTCACCCGAGAGCGGTACGGACACACCGTTGCCGAGCACGATGAGCGCCTCGAGATCCGACGAGGCCTGCAGAGGCTCCCGCCGGCCGGCACCGGGCGGACCCGTCTGGCGCTCGATCACCGACCGTGCCCGGCCGGCGAGCGCTGCAGCGGCCTGCTCGAGCGAGCGATCGACCTCCTCGAGCAGCTCCCCCCGGGTGGTCCGGTAGGTGGA
>Ga0194132_10010880_pt1 | contig 11945 bp, 11 predicted proteins | sample TA2KigOf80mmetaG_FD_148612 | JGI IMG/M metagenome (GOLD analysis project Ga0194132, IMG submission 148612) | Freshwater microbial communities from Lake Tanganyika, Tanzania - TA2015054 Kigoma Offshore 80m | ecosystem: Environmental > Aquatic > Freshwater > Lake | place: Tanzania: Lake... | reverse complement strand
GCGTGGGAAGAAGTGCGGCGACTGGTCAACACCATGGGCGATCTGGGCGCGGGCATTTTCGAAACCGCGGGCGAAGGTGTGGATCGGCACGCAGGCGACCCCGGCGTGCGCGAATACCACGAACGACTGCGCGATCTCGCGGTGGAGTCGGGCCGCCCCATCACTTTCGGCGTGTTCAGCCGGCGCAAATCGCCGGGCACCTGGCAAAAATATCTCGATTTGCTCGACGAAACCGCCGCCGCCGGCGGGCGCATGTTCGCGCAAGTGCACACGCGTGCACTCTCCGCGCTGCTGTCGTTTAAAACGCAAATGCCGTTCGACCGCTTGCCGCTGTGGAAAGACATCATGGCACTGCCGCACGCGGAGAAAAAAGCCAAGCTCGCCGATCCGGCATTGCGTAAAATCCTGATCGAAAATTCCAGCGCGCGCGTGGACCGCGAAGCGCGGGGCACCGAAGCCAAACCCGCCGACTACGATTGGCTGTTCGTGCTCGATGCGGTTGAAGGCCCACACCGCTCGGTAGCGCAAGTCGCGCGCAGCCGCAACCAACACCCGGCCGAGACCATGATCGAATTGGCGCTCGCCACCGATCTGAATCAGTTTTTCCTGCAGCCGGTGGCGAACGAAGATCAGGACGTCGCGCTCACCCTCATTCGCCATCCGCGTACAGTGCCCACCTTCTCCGATTCCGGCGCGCATGTTTCGCAGTTGATGGATTCCTCGCTACAAACGCATTTGCTCTACCACTGGGTGCGCACCAAGCAGGCGTTCACGCTGGAGCAAGCGGTGCGCATGCTCTCACTCGTGCCCGCCACCTACTGGGGCTTTCACGACCGCGGGCTGATCCGCGAAGGCATGGCGGCGGATATCGTGGTGTTCGACCCGAATACCATCATGGCCGAGTTGCCCGAAGTGGTCGACGACCTGCCCGCCGGTGCGCGGCGCCTGGTGCAAAAAACGCGCGGCATCAAAGCCACCGTGGTCAACGGCGAAGTGCTGCTGCGCGATTGCAAACACACCGGCGCGCTGCCGGGGCGGCTGCTGCGCGGACCGTTGGGGCAACGCGCGTAGCTCGTATGGCCGGACAACCCCAGTGGGCCTTCCCCGACGCGGTGCAGCCCAAGGCTGACGACGCGCAATTCGATCTCGCGCGCGCCTTTGACGCGGTGGTGCTGGTGCGTGCGGAGGTGCCGGAAGACGGCCACACCGCGGCGACACTCGGCACCGAGCGCGGCGGCTACGGCGCGGTGATCCGCGAAGACGGCCTGGTGCTGACCATCGGTTATCTCATCAACGAGGCGTCGAAAATCTGGCTCACCAGTCACGCCGGCCAAGTGATCGAGGGTTACCCGCTCGCCTACGACCAGGCCACCGGTTTTGGATTGGTACAGCCGCTCGGTAAATTGAACGCGCCGCATCTACCGCGCGGTCTTTCCAGCGAGGTCAACGTCGGCGACGCGGCGTTTGTCATCGGCCACGGCGGCCGCGCGCATTCGCTGAAAACCCGCATCATCGCCAAGCAGGAATTCGCAGGCCCGTGGGAGTACGTGCTCGACGAAGCGCTGTTCGCCACGCCCGCCCACCCGCAATGGGGCGGCGCGGCGCTGCTCGACGCACAAGGCAGCTTGATCGGCACCGGCTCGCTGCTGATGCAACAGATGGTCAACGACGAAATCGCGCATGTGAACATGTTCGTGCCGATCGATTTGTTACACCCCATACTTGACGCGATGTTGACCACCGGCCGCAGCCCGCACCCGCCGCACCCATGGCTCGGCATGTCCACGCAGGACGCGGACACCAAACTGATCGTCAGCCGCGTCGCGCAAGGCGGCCCGGCGCAGTGCGCGGGCGTGCGCATGGGTGACCTCGTGCTCGCGGTCGGTGCGCAGCGCGTAACGGGGCTCGCGCAGCTATTTCGCACCGTATGGCAACACGGCCCGGCGGGCGTGGAAGTGCCGTTAACCTTGGCCCGTGAAGGGCAAGAGTTTCACGTCACGGTGAAGTCGGCTGATCGCACGGATTTTTTGAAGAAGCCGAAGCTGCATTAGGTGCGCTTCCTCGCAAAACAGCATCACCGCAGAGGCGCCGAGGTCGCGCAGAGAACTTCAAAATCTCAGTTATGCCCTTCTCTGCGTTTACTCTGCGCCTCCGCGTCTCTGCGGTGAAGGGGTGTCGATCTCACCTAAGGCAACACCCTCTCCCCCGCCCGAAACACCCCACGCGGCATGCGATGCAGTTTCTCAAACCCCGTGCGCGTCACGCGTATCAACTCACCCACTTGCACCCCCGCGCGCGACGCACCCACGGGCTTCACCGTCGTCACATTGGGCTGCACCACCAGCGTCATGTTTTCTTCCAGCGTCATCTTGGGCAGCGGCCCCGCCGGCCGGCTGCGGCTGCCGATGATCGGCTGAAAATAACCGCCGCCGAAGCCGTGCATCAGATCGTCGCAGATGGTGAAGCCGCTTTCTTCGACGACATCGGCGGCGTTAAGAATTTCCTCCATAGTGGTGCCGTGGTGTATCACCGCGCTCACCGCGTCGAATGCGGCTTCCGCCGTGGCGTGTAAATCGCGGTAGAGGGGCGTCGGTTCGGCATCGACAAAAAAAGTGCGCAGAATTTGCCCGGCGTAATCCCACCAAAACGCGGACAGCTCGCAAAACACCACGTCGCCGCTCGCCACCGTGCGCGTGGACGGATACTGCGTCGGCACGAAAATATGCGGGTTCGCCATCGCGGTGACGCCGATGTAATGAATCATCGTCGTGCCGCCGTGTTTAACGTACGCGTTTTCCACCAGTGCCGCAAGCTCGCGTTCGTTAAGCCCCGGCCGGGTGCCGGCGATCAGCGCCGCCAAGCCCGCATCGCTTAACGCCGCGCCGATCTTGAGCCAATCGATCTCCTCTTCGCTTTTGATCATGCGCAGCCGGACGTAATCGGTGTCGACGCTCACCATGTCGAACGCGGCTTCCAGCTTTTTGTATTTGTTGGGTACAAGCGGCCCAATGATGCCCACGCGTTTGGCGCCGCGGCGCTTGAGTTCCTCGATCAATTTATCGACGCCGCGATGCTCGCCCCAATGCGTATCCACGCCGCGCGCGAGCTTTTGGGCCAGCGAAAAATGATTAAACCACTCGACGAACATCGTCATTTGCACGCCCGGCTTGAACACCACATACGCCTCGTTGGTGCCCGGCCAGCCGGTCACCCACTGCACCGCGTTGCCAGCGCGGTGGTCGGTGATCACCAGCAGGTGATCGCAGCCGTGTTTGGTCATCGATTGCGCGAGGGCTTGGTGCCGGCGCGCGTACTCGGCTTCGGAGAAACACGGATATTCTTGGATGAGGATGGCTTGCAGGCGGGGTTCTAGGACGAGCACTTGTATCGCCAATGAAATTGATTTTTCCTAAGGTGCAACATCACCAACATCGTCATTCTGGCGAAAGCCAGAATCCAGGTCGTTCCCTGCGCGCAGCGCAAATTTGCAGTGCTGAGCACTGACGGGTTACGACCTGGATTCCAGCCTTCGCTGGAATGACGGTGACTGGGAATTTGACTTTCACTTGCCTTAGCAAGTTCGTTGGTGGGAAAGCTATCTCGCCCCAAACGTCTCATCAAACACCGGGTAATTGCAAGTCACCCCGAACTTCCCGGTATGCATCGCCGGCCGCACCCATGACGGGTTCAGCTCCTTGATCGACTTCACCCCCATCAATCCCAGCGTCGCGTGGATTTCCTGCGCGAGCAATTGGAACATGCGCGTCACGCCCCACTCGCCGCCCGCTGCCAACGCCCAGCCTTGCAGTTTGCCCACACCCACGGCTTTGGCGCCGAGCGCCAGCGCTTTCACCACGTCGGTGCCGCGCGTGACGCCACCGTCCCATAGCACTTCGGCCTTGCCTTTGACCGCGTCGACCACTTCCGGCAGCACTTCGATCGTCGCTTGGCCGTGATCGATTTGCCGGCCGCCGTGGTTCGACACGTACACCACATCGGCGCCGATTTTCACTGCGAGTTCGGCGTCTTCCGCGGTAGCGATACCTTTCAATATCAGCGGCAACTTGGTGTGTTGCTTGATCCACGCCGCATCTTCCCACGTCAAACTCGCTTGATGGCGCGGGTCACCAGAATCGGCGCGCTGTAGATATTGGTTGATGATGTCGCGCTCGCGGCGGCTGTAGTAGGCGCGGTCCACCGTCACGCAAATTGCACGATAGCCGGCGGCCTTGGCACGGTCGAGGAAGCCGCGCATCCACGCGCGGTCACTCCTTACGTAAAGCTGAAACAGCAACGGCTTATCCACACTCTTGGCCACCTCCTCGATACTGGGCTTGGCCGCGGTGCTGATAAACGCCGTGGTGCCCGCCGCGAGTGCGCCGCGCGCCACCGCCACCGCGCCTTGCGGATCGGCAATTTGCAAAAAATTGCCCACCGGCGCGATAAACACCGGCAGCTTGAGCTTTTCGCCCAACAACGTGGTTTGCATGTCGATTTTCGACACGTTAACCAGCACGCGCTGGCGCAGTGCCAGGCTATCGAGCGCCATGCGGTTACGACGCAGCGTGGTTTCCGAATCCGAGCCGCCGCACAAAGTGTCCCACTGAAAACGCGACAGGTTTTGCCGCGCGTGCATCACCATGTCTTGCAACGTGTTGAATACGCGCGCGTGGTCCTCGCGGCTGGCGGTGCGGGTAAGTTCGACTTCTTTGGATTTTTTGGTTTTGGCCATGAATCACTTTCACATGAAAAGACTGAAATACTACGGCGTCGTTCCCGCACAGGCGGGAACCCATAACACCGCTGTTATCGGCGACGCCCCCTGGGTTCCCACCTGCGCGGGAACGACACGGAAGTATTGAACTTCGATCTCAGATTCCGACACCCTTTAGTGCATTCGGCATATAGCGCTCCCCTGCCCCCGCGCCAAAGGCAAAAATCTCGTTGAGCCGCGCAACGTCTTTTGCGTTGACACTCAAATCCACCGCCGCGGCATTTAGCTCCACGTTTTTCGCATTGTTGGTACCCGGAATCGGCACGATGCCTTCCCAACGCGCGAGTATCCACGCCAGCGCCAACTGTGCAGGTGTGGCCTCGTACGATTTCGCCATCGCCTCCAGCTCCGCCACTAACTTGACGTTTTTTGCGAGATTCTCCGGATGAAACCGCGGGTGCCGTCGGCGGCGATCGTTTTCGGGAATGTCGTCTACGCTCTTGATGCGGCCCGTCAACAATCCGCGCCCCAGCGGCGCGTAGGCGATGTAGCCAATGCCCAATTCCTTGCACGCGGGCAGAATGTCCTTTTCGACGTCGCGAAACCACAGCGAATATTCGGTTTGCAACGCGGTCAACGGATGCTCGCCATGCGCGCGGCGCAGCGTTTTAGCGCTCGCTTCGCAGATGCCGATGAAGCGCACCTTGCCGCGCGAAATGAGTTCGCTCATGGCGCCGACGGTTTCTTCGATCGGCACATTCGGGTCGACGCGATGGAAAAAATACATGTCGATCACGTCGAGCCCCATGCGCTTTAAGCTCTCATCGCAGCATTGGTGCACGTACTCGGGCCGGCCGTTGGTGGCTTTTTTGCCGTCGGGCAAATCAATGTTGCCGAACTTGGTGGTGATCAGCACCTCGTTGCGACGCGCTTTCAACGCGCGCGCGAGCAGCACTTCGTGGCGCGTGCCCCAATAGGCATCGGAGCTATCGAACATCGTGATACCCAGATCGAGCGCGCGGTGAATCGCGGCGTTAAATTCCGCTTCCTCGGGCGTATCAAACCGCACCGGTGTCGCGCCGCGCCCCATGCTGATCGCGGACACCTTCGGGCCATTGCGCCCCAAACGACGGTATTTCATAAGTATTTGATTTTATTACAATTTTTCAAACGACTGCAACGGCCTGAATTTCGATCAACATGCCCGGCCGCGCGAAATGCGACACCGTGATGAGCGCACTTGCGGGAAAGTTGCCGTTGGCGAAATGCTCGGCGCGCAGCTTCACAAATGCGTCGCCGTGGCGCGGATCGTTGATGAACACCGTCATCGTCACCACGTTGGCGAGCGTACCGCCGCAACGTTTCAGCGTTTTGTCAATCAACGCGAAAATGGTGCGCGTCTGCGCTTCGAAGTTGCCGGAAATATCCTTGCCCGACTCATCGACGGTGGCAGTTTGGCCGGCCAGCCACACCGTCTTGCCGCCTTCGGTGATCACCGCCGGTGAAAACGCACGGCTTTTTTGGAAGGCCGTGCCTTCGAGGTGTTCGATTTTTGCTGCCATGTTGCTACTTACAGCCCATCACCCACATTAACGTTCTCGGATTTCAACTCGATGCCCGACGCTTGCGCTTGCTGCAAAATGAGTTGCGAGAAATCTTGGTCGTAATGACGGCCGATCAGCCCTTGCACCTGATCGCGCGCGGCGGAGGTGGTCGGCATCGGGACGCCGTGCGTGCGCCCGGCGGACAAGCCCAGATCGATGTCTTTTAACAACAACTCCGGCGTGAACGTCACGTGAAAATCCAGATTCGACAGCGCCGGCGTTTTGTAAGCGGTGAACATCGAGCCCATCACGCTCTTGTTTAAAAAATCGAGGAACGCGTGGCGCTGCATGCCGGCTTTTTCGGCGAGCACGGTGATCTCGCACAGGTTTTGAATCACCACGCCCAGCATCACGTTGTGGCAAATCTTGGCGATGCGCGAAAGTTCGCCTTCGCCGACATACGACACGCCGCGGCCGATGTTTTCCAAATACGGCGCGACGGTGTCAAACGCATCCTTCGGCCCCGACGCCACCACGGTCAACTTGCCCGCCTTGATCACTTTCGCATTGCCCGACACCGGCGACGCCAACAGCTTGACGCCCTTTTCGTTGAGCTTGGCGCGGATCTCGGCGGATTCTTCCAGCGAGATCGAGGTGCTATCGACCACGATTTTCGGCTTGCCGCCCTTGGACATCACGCCCGCCGTTACGACCCCCTCTGGCCCGAACAACACTTCCTTCACGTCCTTGCCGGTGGACACCATGGTGAACACGATGTCGCAGCTTGCAAGATCGGTTAAGTTATCGACGACCTTCGCGCCGGATTTCGCCAGCGGCTCGGCCTTGGACTTGGTGCGGTTCCACACCGCAATATCGCAGCCCGCTTTCGCCAGCCGTTCGGCCATCGCATAGCCCATGCGGCCGATGCCGATCCAACCCAGTTTGTGTTGCTTCAAATTTGCCATCGTACCCTGCCTCGGAGAATTGAGATCATGACCACGCCGTTACGCTTGAACGGCCTTTTTGCGCGGCACGAAGGATACCCCAGATGCGCCGGTTTTGGCGCATTTTTGCGGCGCACATATCCGAGGATTTCACCCCTCGCGCCACGCAGGAATGCACACGGTTTTTCAGGCGGGTTTGAAACCCGCTGGCTTGTGCCGCGGCAACGCCAGCGCCAAGGGCACGCCAAGTAAACCAATCGCCAACGACGCAAACAGCGACGCGTTGTAGTTGCCGAACACGTCGAACAGCGCGCCGCCGAGCCAGCCGCCCAGTGCCATGCCGGTGCTCGCGCCGAGCATTACAAACGAATAAATCGAACTTAACGGCGCATCGGCGCCGAACAATTGTTTGTTGATGATCGGAAAGCCCACCATCTCGCCGCCATAACATAGCCCGAACATCACCGCGAACAAATAAAACACCCACGCCTCGGTTGCGAAAAACAGAATAATCACCGGCAGCGCCTGCCCCAGCAGCGAAATGGTGAGCACGGTACGCCCGCCCAATTTTTCCGCCAGGATGGAAAACACGAAACGGCTCAGCACCGAGGTGCCGGCGATCGTCGCCAACACGCTCGCCGCTTGCACGCCCGGGATGCCTTTGAACGTGGCCATCGACACCACGTGCGCCAAAATCACCGCGTGCGCGACGCAACCGACATGATGGAGCCCGCCAACTGCCACACGATGCGCTGGCGCAAAATCTCGCGCACCTTCACCGGCGGGCGCGCCGCCTTGGCCGCGCCCGCTTGGGGCTCCGGGATATCCTCTGCGCCATACGGCTTAAGGCCTTTGTCCTTCGGCGCGTTAAATATGAACAGCGAAAACACCACCAGGATCACACCCATCACAATGCCGATGGTTTGGAACGCATTTTGCCAACCCTGGGTTTCGATTTGCCAGCGAAACAGCGGCGCGAAAATCACCGGCCCCAACCCCTGCGCCGCCCAATAAAGCCCCAGCGTGACCCCCATGTGGCGGTGAAACCAGCGCGTCATGATCACCGGCAACAACACGCTGAACGCCGCGTGGCCGACCGAGCCGACGAACAAGCTGTAATACAAATAAAACTGCCACAGCTCTTTGACCGTGCCGAGCAACACGGTCCCCACCCCGATGAATAGCGACGCAATCACCATCAACTGCCGCGCACCGTAGCGGTCGCCCGCCCAGCCCATCAGCGCCACCGCGGGCAGCCCGATCAAAAACGCCAGCGAATAGGCAAACGAAATATCGCCGCGCTTCCAGCCGAACTGATCCACCAGCGGATCGATAAACACGCCGAACGAGGACTGATCGGCGCGACTGACGACGTTGAGCACCATCGCCGCCACGAGCACGATCCAGGCGTAGTGCAGGTTATATTTTTTGATAAAGGCCACGGGGCGGCTGATGTTGTTTTTTGTGGGGGGCGCCGCGAAAGGTCACCAAACGCCATCATGTATGGTAACACCCTGCATACATGGCATAATGCAGTCATCCGTACTACGGATCACGTTATGAAACTGCTGGCGGGATTAGTCGTCGTGCTGGTACTCGCGGGGATCGCCACCGCCGAGTTCACACACCATCTGAGCGAAGGCCACGAGCTGACTGCGGTCAGCGCGTTCACTTGCGCCGATCCGCTGCTGGCCAAACAGGAAGCCAAGGCGCTGCTGCGCGAGCACCTGTTGACGCATCAGCGATAGTTGCCCCCCCCAATCAACGCGACAGCTGCTCGCGAAGCCTGGCAAAAATCTCAAGTTGTTTTTCGTGCTCGCCGGCAAACCGCAGCACCAGATAACGCGCGCCTTGCTCGATGTAACCGTTGAGCCACTGCGCCGCGCCGCCCGCCGGGCCGGCATAACACGCTTGGGTTTTTTTGAGCACGTCCGGGCGCCGGCCGTAATACGTTTGCAAAAAATTATCCATGCGGTTGGTAGCGGTGGTGACGTTGTCGTCCACCGCCAGCGTGAGATACACCGCCGGCATCACATCCTCCACCTTGCGCCCGGCGCCGCGCGTGGCGGCCTGCACTTCACGCCAATGCGCACCCCAGATGTTCGACTCCGGCCCGTTGGGGAACCAGCCGTCGAAATATTTGCCCGCGCGTTCCAGCGCCGCCGGCACCGAACCACCGGCCCAGATCGGCGGGCCGCCGGGCTGATGCGGCTCGGGGCCGAGCACGCCTTTTTCGACGTGCCAACGGCCGTCCCAATCGACCGGCTTGCCGCTCCACAATGCTTTGCACAAGCGCATGCCTTCGAGCAGCGTGCCCACGCGTTTTTCGAACGGCACGCCGGCCGCACGAAACTCGGCGCGGATATTCGGCACGTCACTCGCGATGCCCACGCCGAGGATCACGCGCCCCGCGCTCACTTGATCGAGTGTCGCCACTTGATGCGCGAGCAGCACCGGGTTGCGCAACGCCGGCAACAACACCGCGGTGCCGAGCTTCACACGCTTGGTGCGCCCGGCCACGCCGGCGAGCAACGTAATCGGCTCATGGCGCGGGCGCGCGAGCAGCGAATCGCCGACCCACACCGATTCGTAGTTGAGTTGCTCCGCGCGCTCGGCGAGTTTTAACAATGGCTCGGCCTGCGGCCGGCCTTCCATCACCGATTCGCGGGTGGGCAGTAAGTATCCGATTTGAGCAGGCATGATGGCGTTCTTGCGTATTACGTAAGTATTTGATTTTATTGATATTTTTTAAATAGACTTTGCGCGTGCAATATTACACCAGCGACGCCAGCACCGGCACGCTGCCCTTCACCACCATGCGATGCAAATGGCGGCGCGCGCTGGCGTCAAACGGCTCGCGATGATGCATGGTGCAGCGGTTATCCCACATCAACACATCGCCCACGCGCCAGTCGTGACGCCACACGAATTGATGCTGTGTGGCGTGCGCCCACAACTCATCGAGTAGCGCTTCCGATTCGGTGGCCTCCATCCCCACGATAAATGCGCGCGTGCGGCGGCCGAGATACAAACAGTCGCTCCGCGTTTCGGGGTGCGTGCGCAGGAGCGGATGCTCCGAACCTGGGCCGGCTCGCAGATCGATATCCGCATCTTTGGCGAACGGCTTGCGCACATAACCCGCGGCGTCGATCGTCGAATCGTGCTTGAGTTTGAGATCGCGCACGCGCGTCTTCAACGCAGGCGGCAGCGTTTCGTAAGCACGATACATATTGAGAAACCCGGTGCGCCCGCCGCTCGCCGGCACTTCCAGCGCGTGCAAAATCGTTTGATTCGGCGGCGCGGCAAAGCTCGACATATCGGTGTGCCACACCAACTCACCGTCGCCCAAGCCACCGAGTGCAACACCGTTTTCAATAACGTTGGAAACGACGGTGACTTCGGGGTAGCGTTCGTCGCGCCTGCCTTGCGCGACCTTGCCTTCATTCGCCAGCGGGCTGGGCAAGGGATTAGACAGTTGCAGTTCGCCGAAGTGTTTGCCGAAGGCGCAGAGTTGCGCGTCGGACAAGGTCTGCGCGCGAATCAGCAGCACCAGGTGATCGAGTGAAGCTTGGCGGATTTGCGCAATGGTTGCGTTCGATGCCTGATGCACATCGCCGCAGCGGATTTCTGCGCCCAAGGCGGCGTCAAACGGAAGAATTTCCATTGCGATAGCTTGCCCGGTTCAATACTTGCCAACACGACCTACTGGTCGTTCCCGCGCAGGCGGGAACCCATAACACCGTAACACTTGAGACAACCCTATGGGTTCCCGCCTGCGCGGGAACGACACAGCGGTTGTTCACGACCTTGATCTCACTCACTCAGCACTGAAGACCCAACGCTCAATTCTCAACTGCAACGGCCTACGCTTGCAAATCCTGCCCCCACACTCGCGTCTCGATAACGCCCTTCACCTCGCGCAAAAACGCCGCTGAATAAGCGCCATCCACCGCGCGATGATCAAACGATTGCGCCAGCACGCCCACCGGCCGCACCGCGATGCTGTCGCCCTCGACCGACTCCACCACCACCGGCTTTTTACGTACCGCGTCGGTGGACAAAATCGCCACTTGCGGCGCATTGATGATCGGCGCGGTGATCACGGTGCCGAAGGAGCCATTGTTGCTGATGGTGTAGGTGCCTTCGGTGAGTTCATCGGGCTTTAACTTGCCCGCGCGCGCACGGGTGGCAAGATCGTGAATTTCGCGCGCCAACTGTAGCAGCGATTTGGTAGGCACATCCTTCACCACCGGCACCATCAAGCCGTCGAAGTTTAAATCGACCGCAATGCCGATGTTGATGCGCTGATGTAGCGTAAGACTGTCGCCGTTAAACGCCGCGTTAAGCCTGGGAAATTGCGCAAGCGCGATCGAGACCGCGCGCATCACAAACGGCACAAACGTCAAGGTGAACCCTTCGCGCATTTTCCACGCTTCGCCGTGCGCGCGCTGCGCCTGCACCACGCGCGAAAAATCCGCCTCCACCACTTGCAGCACATGCGGCGCGGTGCTCCACGCTTTCGCCATGTTTTCGGCAACGCGCCGGCGCACGGCGCTTAACGGCACGGTATTTTGTGGTAGCGCCGGCTGCGGCGATGCCACGGGCGGCGCGGCCGGCGCCGCCCGCGGGGCTTCGATTTTCGCCGCCGCTGCGCTCGCGCCCGGCGCCGGCGCGGCGGCGCCGATAAGCGCAAGCACATCCTCGCGCGTCACCCGCCCATCGCGGCCGCTGCCGTTGATGCGC
>Ga0194132_10010879_pt1 | contig 11947 bp, 10 predicted proteins | sample TA2KigOf80mmetaG_FD_148612 | JGI IMG/M metagenome (GOLD analysis project Ga0194132, IMG submission 148612) | Freshwater microbial communities from Lake Tanganyika, Tanzania - TA2015054 Kigoma Offshore 80m | ecosystem: Environmental > Aquatic > Freshwater > Lake | place: Tanzania: Lake... | reverse complement strand
TCACTCCTTGATTGAGATGCATCGGATGACCTCCCGTGTCCGGGAACATTCATCAGATTACCCAATCGCCGTAGAGCGCGCCAGTCGATTTTGCCAGACCCGTGTCTGAGGCCTACCGGGCCGGACCTGGAAGAAACCGGTAAAACGACAAGGGCTGGAAGCCCATGCTACGAAGTGGGACTACCAGGGCCTTTCGCCCCGTCACCGCATCTGTCACAATCCCCCGCATTGGCGGCTTTCCGCCGACGTTTTACCCAGGCCCACCGATGGGCTGGCGGCCCGCCCTTCATCCAGAATCCAGCGTCTACCGAAAGCCGCGATGCGCATCGGCGTTGTAAAAGAGACCTTTCCTGGCGAGCGCCGGGTGGCGCTGGTACCGGCCAGCGTAGGCCCGCTGAAAAAAGCTGGGCACGAAGTGGTGGTGGAGTCGGGAGCAGGGGGGCAGGCGGGCTATACAGACGAGCAATATGCGGCAGCCGGGGCCACGCTGGTCCAGTCGCGGGGGGAGGCGCTGGGGGCGGACTGCCTGGTCCAAGTGCGTGCCCTGGGGGCCAATCCTCAAGTGGGCCAGGCCGACCTGGAACATCTCCGAGCGGGCCAGTTGGTGATCGGACTGTGCGAACCGCTGACGGCGCTGGACGCGGTGCAGCAATTGGCCTCCAAAGGCGTGACGCTCTTGGCGCTGGAGTTGATTCCCCGCATCACGCGGGCCCAAAGCATGGACGTGCTTTCTTCGCAGGCCACCGTGGCGGGCTATCGGGCGGTCATCCTGGCAGCGGAGGCGTTGCCCAAAATGTTTCCCCTGCTGATGACCGCGGCGGGGACGATCACAGCGGCCAAGGTGCTGGTCATCGGCGCGGGGGTGGCGGGCTTGCAGGCCATCGCCGCGGCGCGAAAGCTTGGGGGCGTGGTCAGCGGGTATGACGTGCGTCCCGTGGTCAAAGAGCAGGTGCAAAGCCTGGGGGCCAAGTTCGTGGAACTGGCGCTCGACACCAGCGACACGGAAGGGAAGGGGGGCTATGCCAAGGCGCAGAGCGAGGAGTTTCTCAAGCGGCAGTCGGAATTGCTCGGCCAGGTCATTGCCCAGCAGGACGTGGTCGTCACGACGGCGGCGATACCGGGAAAGCCCTCGCCCCGATTGATTTTTGAATCCGCGGTTTCCGCGATGCGGCCCGGGAGCGTGATTGTCGATCTGGCGGCGGAGCGCGGCGGCAACTGTGAACTGACCGTGGCAAATGAGCGCGTGGTGCGGCACGGAGTGACGATCCTTGGGCCGATAAATCTCCCGGCGGAAGTTCCTTTTGATGCCAGCCAGATGTTTGCCAAGAACGTGGTGACGCTGATTGGCCATTTGGCCCCCAAGGGGGAGTTGAAACTGGATATGGCGGACGAGATTACCCGGGAGACAACGGCCGCGCACGGCGGCGAGGTGACGCAGGCCCGATTGAGAGAATTGTTGCAGTTGCCGCCGCTGAGCAGCCCAGTCGAGGAAGCGAAATCGTAAGGTGGGTGTTTGCACCCACCGTTGAATAGAATCGACTCTCATTCCGCGTGGGTGCAAGCACCCACCCTACAGGAAACTGTGCCATGGACCTGATGACCGGACTGACCATCTTCGTGCTGTCGGTGTTTGTCGGCTTCGAGGTGATTACCAAAGTGCCGCCGATTCTGCACACGCCGCTGACATCGGGGTCCAACGCCATCTCGGGCATCACGTTGATTGGTTCGATCATTGCGGTGGGGGCGGCGTTTTCTCCCGCAAGTGGCCCCCTCGGGTTTCTGGCCATTGTGCTGGCGACGATCAACGTTGTCGGCGGATTTTTAGTAACCCACCGCATGCTCAGCATGTTTCGCAGGAAGGATTGACGCCGTGGTCGAACTTGCTGACTACTCTGGGATGGTGCTGGTCGCCGTGAAAGCTGCTCCGTCCACCGTGGAAGGCTGGGTGAACCTGGCCTACCTGGTCGCGGCCGTGCTGTTCATCCTTACGTTCAAGCTGTTGGCCCATCCACGGACAGCTGTGCGCGGCAATTTGCTAGGTGCCATCGGAATGACGCTGGCTGTGGGAGCCACGTTTTTCGATCCCAAGATAAGTCAGACCACTGGAACGTATTCGACCATAGCAATAGCGATGGCGATTGGGGCGGTCGCCGGCGTCGTGCTCGCAACCAAAATCCCGATGACCGGCATGCCGCAGATGGTAGGTTTGCTCAACGGTTTTGGAGGCGGTGCTTCTCTATTGGTTGCAGGGGCGGAACTCCATGCCGGCCACTCCGATGCAACTCCGCCGCTGCTAGCCTGGGATCAGCCCATCGTGGCCACGGCACTCTCAGGGCTGATTGGCGCGGTCACCTTCTGGGGAAGCATGGTGGCGTTTGCCAAACTGCAGGAGATCAAGCAGTTTCAGAAGCCGCTGGTGTTTCCCATGCAGCAGGCGCTCAATGCGCTATTGGGGGTCATCTGCATCCTGCTTTGCTGGTGGCTGATTGCCGATCCGGAAGCCTGGTATGCCTACTGGCTGCTGATCATCGTGGCCTCCGTCCTGGGTTGGCTGATCACGGCGCCCATCGGCGGCGCGGACATGCCGGTGGTCATCTGCCTGCTCAATTCCTATTCCGGCCTGGCGGCGGCCGCCACCGGGTTTGTCATTAACAACAGCGTGCTGATTATTGCCGGTTCGCTGGTGGGCGCTTCCGGCATCATCCTCACCAAGATCATGTGCAAGGCGATGAACCGCTCGATGGTCAACGTGCTGTTCGGCATCGGCGCCGGCGACGCCGGATCGACCAAGGCGGACGACGTCTATGCAGGTAAGATCAAATCGGCCGGGCCGGATGAACTGGCTATGGTGCTCGAGTCAGGGCACATGAACGTGCTGCTGGCCGAAGCGGACGTCCCTTACGACAAGCTGAAGGAAATGGACGCCATCAACCCCAGTTTTCCCCAGACCGACGTGGCCATCGTCATCGGTGCCAATGACGTGGTCAATCCATTGGCCAGGACCGACCCCAAGAGCCCGATCGCCGGGATGCCGATCCTGGACGTGGACAAGGCGCGGACCGTGATCGTGGTCAAGCGGAGCCTCAGCCCTGGCTTTGCGCGCATCCCGAATCCGCTCTTCGCCGCGGACAATACTCTGATGTATTTTGCGGATGGCAAGCAGGCGATCCTGGACCTGATCGGGGCGCTCAAGTCTGCGTAGCGTAGGCGCTTTCCTCTTCCCGCTATGGACGCGATCCTGGCTTGGCGATTAGCTAAGCCTCCGTCGCGGTGTTTTCTGGGAGGCAGACCGCCGCACTCGAGCGGCCGAAGAAGGTATCAATTCTCAGATTGATATTGCCTGAATGAACGCGGTCGGCTTGAATGATCTGCCTCGATGCGCACAAGCCGAGGTGCCGACGCTCGGATCGGCTAGGGCGCTTCCGGCCTATTTCAATAAGGAAAACGTGAGATGAACATTCAATTATCACGCCTGGTGACGGGCGTATTGGTTGTCGCGGCCGTCGTACTGACGGCCGATCGCAGTTGGGCGGTTTATTATCAGCTTGATCCGTCGAAAGACGACTGGGGGTTGAAGTATGATGTCGAGCTCAACGCCGCCGACCGCGACACGGTGAACGTCGTATTCACACTCACTGACGAAGGGAGACTGAAACCCATCTATTCAATCACCGTGGTTTCGTTCAGTCCGCCGGACAGTCAGGGGGGCCGTTCGTATGACGTGAAGGCGCCAATCGAGCTGAAAAAAGCGACGGCTGGCAAACGCTCGGGGCAAGTGCAGATACCCAAGAAATTTGTGGACCGCGCTATGATTCGTATCCTCACCCTGACGGTGGACGGCCGGCGGCAAACGGCCGGTGCAGCGTACTATGACATTCCGCTGAAGAAGTTCCTGAATAAAGCGCCGGTGGCAGGTTCGCCCCAACCGCCACCATCGAATTAGCAGCGATCCTCATCATCCTCCTTGCTGCTTGCGCAGCATGGCCTCGGCCTTTTGGAGGTTGTGCTGCGCCGGTTTGTAGTCCTTGTTCAAGCGCAGGGCCTCGCGGAAAAGCTCGATCGCAGGTCGGTTCCAGAGCGCCCCATTCGCCAGTCCCAGCAGTCCTACGACCACGATCAATTGCGGCCGAACTTCGGCTATGTTGGCCACCGGCCATGCGGCCGCGCACCGCGCTCTGGATGGGCGGGAATAGCGCTCTATCGTACGGCCTGGGTAAACTGTGCGGGTAGGCGGAGGCGGCAAAATCGCCAACCCGTCCGACTGGGAACGGTTGGCAAAGCTGACTACAATCAACCCTGGCCCACCCGACTTTGCCCACCTGCGACGGGGATTTCTGATGTCAAGCGGCGCTCGATACCACGTTGTGTATACCCTGGCCGTACTGTTTCTTGGCGGCGCGGCGGTCGTCCGAGCGGACGATGATGGGCCGGCAATCGACGCGGCCCTGAAGCGCGCCTTAGCCAATCGGCCGCAGATCGAGGAAGCGCTCAGCAAAGTTCCGGCCGACCAACGGGAAGGGATGCGGTTCCTGGTGGCCCATATGCCGGATCAGGACCTGGCTTCGCTCTCGGCCGAATTTCTACTGAACAACGTCCGGTATGCCTATCAGGCTTTCAACGAAGCGCCGTGGAAGGACCGCGTGCCGAAGGAGGTTTTTTTTAACTACGTGCTCCCTTATGCCAGCATCAACGAGCGGCGAGATGATTGGCGAAAGGACTTTTATGAAAAGTTCAAACCGCTCATTGCCGGGATTACGGAATCTGGCAAGGCAGGAGCGAAGCTCAATGAAAAGGTTTTTCCGCTGGTGAAGGTCCGCTTTTCGCGGAACCGGCGGAAGGCCGACCAGAGCCCACTGGAGTCGATAGAGACCGGCATGGCATCCTGCACCGGCATGTCGGTGCTGCTGGTCGATGCCTGCCGGGCGGTGGGAGTGCCGGCCCGGTTTGTCGGCGTGCCGCTCTGGTCGGACCTCAGCGGCAACCATTCCTGGGTGGAGATTTTTGACAACGGCCAGTGGCATTTCACCGGCGCCGGCGAAGCCACCGGGGACAAGCTCAACGTCGCCTGGTTTGTCGGCCGGGCCTCGGGCTGCGAGCGGGACAACCTCCTGCACGCTATTTACGCGGCCCGATTCGAACGCTCGCCGCAAAAGTTTCCGCTCCCCTGGGCGCCGGATGTGAACTGGGTCAGCGCCGTCAATGTCACCGACCGCTACACGAACAAGGTTCCCAAGCCGGCGGAGGGAGAGGTGACCGCCCGGTTCGTGGTTCTCGATCGTCCTGGCGGACAACGGATCTCCGCGGAAATCAAGCTTTTCGATCCCGACGGCAAGCAAGTGTTCGCGGGCAAAACGCGCGACGAACGATTTGACGGCAACGACCATCTGGAGGCCGTGCTGAAGAAAGGAACGCGGTATAAGGTTCAAGTGTCCGCGATGGACAAGGTGGCCGCCGCGGAGGTTAAGCCGGAAAAAGGGGAAGACCTCTTCACCCTGACTATGGCCGCGGCTGAGCAGAAGCTTCCTACATGGCTGCGGCCGAAGAAGGAGGACCTGGAGTTCGCCCAATCGCCCACCGGGCAAGAGGTGCTGGCGGCGATGGCGAAATATTTTGCCTCGGAGCCCGAAAAACGGGGGGCGGTGGCGCTCGATCCCAAGTTCGACGAGCTGGTGCTGAAAAACTCGGCATCGATCCGCAAACTGGCCTGGGCGGCCTACTCGCAGGGCTACGAGGCGAAAAAGCTGATCGATGATCTCAAGCAGCAGCGCGTAACGTACAAGGAGTTTACCTGTCCCATCGCCGTGCGGGCCGTGGGCACCATGCCGGAGGATGGCTGGCCGCTGTTTATCGCCATGCACGGCGGCGGCGGGGCGCCGAAGGAAGTGAATGACCAGCAGTGGCAGGTGATGCAGATCTACTATCGCGATCAGCCGCAGGCCGGCGGCTATCTCTACCTGGCCATCCGGGCACCGAACGACCGCTGGAACGGCTTTTACGATTGGTACAACCTGCCGCTGACGGAAAACCTGATCCGCCAGTTCGTGCTCGCCGCCGGCGTGAACCCTAACAAGGTTTTTCTGATGGGTTATTCGCACGGCGGATACGGGGCGTTTTTCATCGGGCCGCAGATGGCCGACCGGTTTGCCGCGGTCCACGCTTCGGCCGCGGCTCCTTCGGCCGGAGACGAAGTGGGGCTCAACCTCCGCAATACACGGTTCAGCTACATGGTGGGTGAACTCGACACCATGTACGGCCGTAAGGACAAGTGCCTGGCTTTTGAAAGGTTCATTGCCAAGCTGAAGGGAGACCAGCAAGACGCCTACCCCGTAAAGTTGGAGTTTATCAAAGGGGCGCCCCACTCCGGCTTGCGCGACCGTCACAAGATTAGGGATATGATCGATGCCGTGCGCGTGCCCGTGCCGCGCGAGGTAAGTTGGCGGACCTCGTACGACGTCGTGAAATCGTTCAACTGGCTGCACTTGCCCAAGCCGGGGGGCGGCAAGGAAATGGTCGCGACCTGCCGCGACAACAAGGTGACGATCGAAGGGAAGAACCTGGACGAAGCCGCCTTGCTGTTGGACGAACGATTGGTCAATTTCGCCAAGCCGCTGACCGTGGAAACCGGGGGCGAAAAATCGACCCACGCGCTCCGCCCCTCGCTGCGGACCCTCTGCGAAACCCTGGCCGAGCGAGGGGATCCGGAACTGATGTTCGCCACCCGGGTGGAAGTAGAAATGCCAAAAAAGTAGGCTCGATCTGCCGAAAGGTGCCTGTTCCAGTCGGCCTCTTTCGTCGCGGTGCGCCGAGGCTTCCAGCCGACGGGCCAGCATCAATCACGGGTGACGATTCTAGCGATTGCAGCGGTTGAGCCGGTCGGCTCGTAGAAGCGCGAGCGCCGCCTGGATTCCGAAGCATCCCGTGCCCGCGCGCGACGTGTCCTATATTTGCATGGTTTGACCGCGCGAACAGCCAGGATACATGACATGCGCATGCTTGAAGTAGGCGCTATTCCCACCGCAGCACTGACCGATACTGTGGCCGATGGCGATGATCCGTGGTGGGCCGTGGCCGCCACGCAGATTCAGGCTCACACCTCCGCGCCGCGCGACGTGACGCAGCGCAAGACGGCGGCGCGGGCAAAGCAGGAGACGGTTCCGCAGCGGGGGGTCATGGTCGGGGGAGAGTTTGCCCCGTTGGCTCCCGCCACGCTGGCCGACTCCGGGATCAGTGAGAGCCAGATCGAAGGATTGATCCTGAAGTTTTTGCTCAACGTCGGTACCGCGTCCGGCCGGGACATTTCCGATCAACTGAAACTGCCGTTTCCGCTGATCTCCGAGTTGCTGCGGCGAATGAAGGCGGAACAGTTGGTCGGTTATAAGTCCTCCGATGCGATCAATGACTATGTGCACCAATTGACGCCGCTGGGTGTGGAGCGGACGCGCCGCTACAGCGAAGTCTGCACCTATTTCGGCGCCGCGCCGGTTTCGCTGGCGGACTACATCGCGGCTGTCCCGCAGCAATCTTTGCGGCGTCAACAGCCCACCAGCGACAATCTGCGACGGGCGCTGGCGGATCTGGTGATCAGCCGGGAACTGTTCAGCCAGCTTGGACAGGCGCTATGGGCGGGCACGGCGATGTTCCTGTACGGCGACCCCGGCAATGGCAAGACAACCATAGCCGAACGGGTGACGGCCGCGTTTGGCCCCTATATCTGGATTCCCCGCTGCTTGAGCATCTGGGGAGAAATTGTGCGGCTTTACGATCCTTCGGTCCATGAAGCGGCGCCGATTTCCGAGCCGGAGAATGAGGTCAAGATCGACCAGCGTTGGATCCGCATCAAGCGGCCGACGATTGTGGCCGGGGGCGAATTGACCGCCGATCACCTGGAAATGACCGTCTCGGATGCCACCGGCATCATTGAGGCTCCGCTGCACATGAAGAGCAACGGCGGGACGCTGGTCATCGACGATTTCGGTCGGCAGCGCGTCGGCACACGGGAATTGCTCAACCGCTGGATCGTTCCGCTGGAGAAGGGGCATGACTATTTGAGCATGCCGAGCGGACGCAAGATCCAGATTCCGTTTGACCAGTTGGTGATCTTTGCGACCAATCTGGAGCCGCGGGACCTGGTGGACGAGGCCTTTTTGCGGCGCATTCCGTACAAGATCGAGGTCCGCGACCCGTCCGAGGAAGAGTTCCGGGAGTTGATGCGGATGATGTCCCCCAAGCTGGGCGTGGAATATCGCGAGGGTCCGGTCGACTACCTGATCGTCAAGCACTATCAGGAACGGTCGCGGCGGTTCCGCTATTGCCACCCTCGCGACCTGCTATTGCAGGTCCGCAACTTCTGCCTGTTCCACGAGCAGCGGCCGACGCTCACGAACGAAGCGGTCGATGCGGCGGCCCACAATTATTTTTCGATCATGTCGTGGTAAAGTACCCATCACGCTCCGCGTATGTCGCTTTTTGCGCGGCCGCACTCGCGTGGACATGAGACCCACCCCGGCTTGACGCTGCCGAAGCCATGTCCACGCGGATGCGGCGCAGTCACCTTCGCCTAACGCGCCAGTTTCACTGTTCCCAGCGGCCAGCGGCGGAGCCGGTTGTGGGGGCGCGCCGCCTGAGACATCCCTTGCCGCGGGGGACAATCCTGGGCAGGCGCGTCGGCCATCTGTTCCGGCGTGATGGACAGCTCGCTGCGCAGCACGTGGACATCGCGCGGAGCCTCGATCCCCACACGGACGGTCTGCCCTTTGATCTGGAGGATGGTGATGACGATGTTCTCACCAATCTGAATCTGCTGTTGCGTCTTGCGGCAAAGCACCAACATGGAACGCTCCTTCGCCCGATTGCGGCGTCAGTGATAAGTGCCCCGTGGGGACTATCCCCCGGCAGCGCCGTTACGATTCACCCGGGGACGAACTCACCTTAATGCACGCCGCGTGCCAAGCGATTGCGGATCGGAGCAAGCAGTCAACAAACCACGACTGGATAAGGCGTTAGGAATCATTCAACGGCTCGGAACCCTTGCTCAAGGGAAGGTGAAACTTTCAATTTCGTTGAAAGACGGCAAGGATGCTACTGCTGAAGTTGTTTGATACGCTTGTCTGCCATCGCCGCTGCCGGCGTGTTGGGGAACTGAGCGATCACGTTCCTGTAAGTAGTAATCGCCGCGTCTTTTTCTCCTCCCTCGTCCAAAGCGCGTCCGCGGTTCAGGGCCTCGGCCTGTTGCAGCAGGCTACCTCCCTCCCTGTTTTCCAACTTCGTTACCGCGGCCGTTAGTTCCGGTTTAAGTGCCGGTAACGCACCGTATTCCCTGCGAGCCTTGACGAGACTCACGGCGCCCACCCAGGCCTGAGCCGGAGTGTCGATTTTTCGCGTGGCCGCCGCGATGGATTTGCGACCCTCGCCGATGAGGTTGGCAATCAGGTTTCTCATCGCGTCCGATTTGCCGGCACTTTCCGCATAAGGAGTCACCACGGCTACGGCCTCGGCCGTTTTCCCCTCCGCGAGCATTTTTCGTGCTTGCCGCAATGCCGCAATTTCTGCCTGCGCCGACTCATCCTTGGCATCGCTGGCGGATTTCTGCGCCGGCCGCTCTTTGCGAACCGGATCCTTATCAGGCGCGGCGGGAGCATCGGCATGGATTCCCAGCGGGGCGAGCGCGCCTTCCAAGACCATCCGCAATCCATCCCCCACAGGCATGCCGTATTGCACCTTCACCGCCTTGCCGCTGGCGTCCGCAATGACCATGGTTGGTGCGGCAAGCCGCTCCAGGCCAAATTGCCGGGACATGGCGGCAGCCTGAAGGGGATTGCCGATATCGACAAAGCGGACGTTGCATTGCCGCACCAGCGGTTGCAGGCTGGCCTCTTTGGCCAGACGCTGTTTGAGTTGGAGGCAGAACGGGCAATCGACCGTGCCTCCCACAATGATCGTGGGCCGCTGGGCAACCGATTTGGCACCCTCGGCTGACCCTTCAGGAGCCCCAGCGCAGGCGCACACAACCACCGTGACGATCTGGGCGGAAAGGACGCGACGAAACATGGATTTCCTCGCTAAGCTCAATTCCTGGCCGCTTCCTGGCGGGCCATTTCGTCGCGGAGTTGGGCGGCCAGTTCGTAGTCTTCGGCCGCCACGGCGTCGCTTAACTGCTCGGTAAGCGTCCGGCCCACTTTATAGTGGTCGCGGATGGCTTCCTTCAATCCCCGCAGCCGGGTGACCAGTTCGTCATCGTCGTACCGCTCGGACATGTCGAACTCTTCAAACAGGTCGCGGAAGCGGTCGAGCGAGTGGTTCAACTCCGTGATCGCCGCGTCCGGGCCGCTGGACTCCAGCTTGGACAGCGCCCCGGCCTGGGCGCGGTGGAACAGGACGAACGGCCGGTATTGCTCGTGGACCATCGTCCACTCTTCTTCCGGGGAATGCTCGCGGACGAAGTCCATGAACGCCAGAGTGTGGTCCGCATCGCGCACGGCCTTGTCGAACTCCCGCAGGGCCAGCCAGCACATCCGCCGATGGTAAAACTGCGTAAACTCCCGATCCGCTTCCATGCATTGCTCGGGAGACAGCACCAGGTGGTCTTCCTCCAGCGCGGCACGCTGCTTCAGATAGTCAAAATAGGTGGCACAGTTGTGGGGCCGCGTACCATCCGGCCGGTTGTCCACCTCCATCTGCAGCAGGCCCATTTCGATCCGCATCTGGACTACCTGCCGACCGTCCGCCGCGCCGACCACCCTGGCGACCACTTCGCCGGGTTCGTATTTCCAGGACTTCAGCAGGGCGTCGATATCCTGTCGCTTGGCCATAGCTCGTCGTGCTGTTCAAGATGGTAGAAAACGTCGTTCTGCTGACATTATAGACAGACCAGAGCCAACGGACAGCGGCAAGCAAACGAAACGCTATGACCCGGGTTTTGTCTCCGTTTTTTCCTTGCAAGCCGGGCAAAGATCTTCCACGACCCATTTGAACGTGGGTATTTTCTTGGTCACGGTTTTTTTCATCAGCTTGGTCTTGGTATGGAAAGTGGCACAGCCGGGAAACCATTCAAACCAGACGAAATTCCTGGGTTTGACACAATCCGGGGCTGCTTTGCCGCTGGCGGGCAGCGGTTCGTCGCACACGGTTTCACATTGCTTGGGGCCCCGTTGGTTCGGACCCGGCAGGCAAAAATCTTCGTATTTGCACCCCCAGCAGACGACCGGGACCTCTTCTTCCTCATAAACCAGCCGACACGTTTTCTCGCAGTGCGCTCGGCAGCCGCATTCGGCACAGCACCCTTCTTCGGCTATGGCACCGCCCGCACAGCCCAGCCAGAGGGCCACGGCGATCGCTATCCTGCTGGCTCGAATGAACATAATATTTCCTCCGTGGATCCTTAATGAGGAAAGCACGGGCTTAAGTGCCTATCCCATAACCACCGTGGGGACGTCACTCCTGTCTGCCAGCCCGTACTGGGATCGGTTCTAAAGCCCATGCATCTTACCAGTTGAAATCAAAACGCATTCCCAAAATGTCTGATTGCGTCGTGCCGAACACGGTTTGGGCCGTCGTCCAGGGGTGAATCCACTCGAACATCACCCGGATCCGGTCGCTCCAATACCAGTTCACCCCCGCGGTCAGATCTTGATAAATGCCGTCGCCGAGCTGGCTCAGATCCAAATTTGACGTTCTGACTTTCACCTCCCAGCCCCCCGGTCCGTAACACCCTGGCACCATGAAAAAGTTGCTAAACGGAACATTGCGAGCAAACTGAGCGCCGTGCTGGCCGAAACGCTCGTACACCCGATTCTCACCCGTGAGAAAGTAACTGGCATAAACGTAATAGCCGTAGAGCTTGGCCTGGTCTCCTCCCGCCAGGTTGACGTGGCACATGTAGAGTTCACTCTGCATGGAAAACGGGCCCCAGACGGTGGCCAGTTCCAGGTTGCCGGTCAGATCGTCCACC
>Ga0194132_10010877_pt1 | contig 11949 bp, 8 predicted proteins | sample TA2KigOf80mmetaG_FD_148612 | JGI IMG/M metagenome (GOLD analysis project Ga0194132, IMG submission 148612) | Freshwater microbial communities from Lake Tanganyika, Tanzania - TA2015054 Kigoma Offshore 80m | ecosystem: Environmental > Aquatic > Freshwater > Lake | place: Tanzania: Lake Tanganyika... | reverse complement strand
GGCGAGCGCGACCAGCGCGACGATCTGTACCGCAATCTCCATCGCTCACTCCTTGCAGGTGATCAGAACTTGCGCCGAAGCTCGACCCGTGCGCCGGTCAGATCGTCATCTTGATCACGCAGGCCATGCATGGCGTCCGCCCGGAGAAGCAGATTCTCCGTCAGTGGCAGCTGGTAACGCAGGCCAATGGCGTACTCGTTACCCTTGGCCGAGCGGCCGCCCTCGTTATCGCCCTCGATCACCTGATTGGTGGCGACTTCGACCACAATCTGCTGATCGAGGTTGAACAGATATTGCAGCCCGATGGCGCCGCCGAAGGTGTTGTGGCCAGTATCGTCGAGCTTGGGGAAGCCGGTCAGACCGTCGGTCTCGAAGTTAATGCCGGTGTTCTTAAGAATGCCGCCGGCGCCCCCCGCACGCGCCGCCGATTGCGGTCGATCGAGGCCGACGAAGAAGTTGGCATAGGGCACCAGCGTCGACGGCAGGCTGGTGATCAGCGAGTTCTCGACCAGGAAGATCACGCCGTCCGCGGTCTGCTGCAGGTTGTTGTCGCGGTCCTGACCGGACGTCGCGACCACGCGCATGCTGTTCGAGATGCGGCCGAAATAGCGCTTGGTGAGGGCGAGGGTGAAGCTCGCATAGCTCTCGTCCTCGAACTGTTCTTCACCGTCGATATAGGCGAGGCCACCTTCCCAATAGCCCTGCAACGCCTCGAGGAAGAAGGTGGCGCCGAAGATATTGACGTTATGGTCGGTGTTCTTACCTTTTTCGTTCTTGATCGCCGGTGTGGTCACGTTGTCGACGCCGACGAAGAACGTGAAGTCCATATTCGAGATGTCGAGCACCGGGCTGTTGAGCGCCGGCACGCTCGCCGCGAGACCGGTAAACGCGTCCTCGATCCAGATGCCGTTCTGGAACAGTAGCGGCATCAGGCCGAAGGCGAAGGGCAGGTCGATATTGTTGTACTCGCCGCTGATGCCCTGAAGGATCGGGCCGAGATCGCCCTCGAAAAAGAGCGCATCGACATTGCCATCGATGTGCTCGTCGCAGCTTTCGTCGGCTTTGGCCCCGTCATTGCCGAAGAACTGGCAATTCACGAAATCGCCGCCCTTCTCGAACGGCCCGAAAAACGCATGGATGCGCTCGGTGCTGGTGAAGCGATAGTCGACGTCGAGGTTCAGGCGGGTGGCAATCAAACCGACTTCCCTGTCGCCATTGTCGTTGAAGGCGATCGCGGTGCGCCAGTCGCCATAAATGTAGAACTCATTGAAGGTCGGGTTCAACTCGCCAAGCGCGGTGCCGCCCTGGCCGATCGGCCCACCCTGATAGAGTTCACGCCCCGCCTCGATCAGGGGGCGGGTGACCGGAAACGCGGTCTTGCCGCCATAGATCTTGAGCTGCTCCTCGACATCGTACGTGTCTTCATACAATGGGTCCGGGCCAAAGACGTTCGGATCGTGCGGCTGGATCTCCGTTCCGGGCGACCGCTTGATCTCGGCACCCTCAGCCGCCGAAGCGGGCATGTCGGCGCCCGCGATGAGCGCCGCCACACCGATGACCGCTCCACCCTGCATGGTGGCTTTGATGGTTCGCCTGAACCCTCCGTGACGAGTCACGGCCTCCCCTGTCTTCACTGTGTCAGCCCTTCACCTCAAATTCGACCTGATAGGCGTGGTAGTCGAGCATCCACTCGTTCATCGAGCGCTTCATGTCGTTGGTCGCGCCGACGAAGGTCATGAAATAGATCGGCTCGGCGCGACTGCGCACGCGGAACGCAAGCTTGTACCTACCGGGCTTGGTGAGCAGCTCGCCGGGCACGGAGTAGTTCGCATCACGCTTGCCGAGCGGCGGAATGCTGCGTGCCTCCATGCGCACGAACGGTGGATGGTTGAGCACCGTCGTCGGCTGCGCCGGCGGCCGCAGGAACGGCAGCTGGTCGATATCGACGTTGACGGGCAGGTACATCTCGCGATCGGTGCCCTTGACGTTCGTGGTCAGGAATTTGGTCTGCAGGTTCACCAGCTGGTCGTCATACGGCACCTTGCCGGTCAGCACGTCCTGGCTGTGATTGTCGGCCATGTCGCCAACGCTATCGACATACCCCGACTCCCAAACGTTTTTGCCATCTGGGTCGATGAGCGCGACGTTGAGCCATACCTCCGGCTGCGCGCCGAGCGAGCCCGAGGGCAGGTTGTGGCCGTTGTTGGTGTTGTGCATCACATAGGTGAAGTCGAGGTCGCGGCCGATGCGCGGCTCGCCGTCGAAGAACGGGCCATCGACATGGGAGCCGTTCTCCATCACCGCCCGACGCAGCTCGCGCTTGCGCTCGATGCCCTCGATGTTCTCGTTGATGATCTCGCGCGCCTCTTCGCGGTCAAAGCGGTCGGACCAGACCTCGGGGAACTCAGGCGCCGCGATCTCGCCTTCCTCGACCTTGTCCTCCCACTCCGAATCGCCCCAGGGCTGCCGGTAGTTGAACAGGAGCCACTGATCCATGGTCCAGCGCTCGGCCTTCGGGTTGTGCGGGAAGATGCCGGGGTGCGCGGTCGGATAACCGGGGCCCGGGAAGGAGTGATCGTGGTGGACGCGATTCTCGTTGATCGCCTGGCCGTTCACGACGGCCACGGGGCCCGTCTTGTAGCCTGAGGGCACACCGGGCTCCTTGCCCATGTGGCAATCCTGGCAGGAGATGCCTTCGGCCAGCGCGGGCGAGCCGCGATACTGATCCCACACCACCTCGAGCTTGATGCCGAGATTGACCGCCACCTGATGGCACGAGACACAGAACTCGGACTTCGAGATCTGCGGGAAGATCTTGCCCTCGGTGTGGATCTGATTGCCGCGCTCGTTCTCGTTGGTGGCGACCTTGTAGCCATCCTTGTTCTTGACCACCTCGGCGACGCCGTCGCCGCCGATCGGGCCATAGACCGGCTCGAAGATCTTGCCAGGTAGAATGTTGCGCGAGGCATTGACCTTGTAATAGGCCTCGTTGACGCGGTGGCAGGTGATGCAGGTGACGCCCTCGCGCGACACCTGTGAGCGTTCCCAAACCGGCATCTCGCGCGGCTCGCCCATCGTGGTGCCGACCGCCGCATGGCAGCGCACGCAGAAGGTGTTGATGGTCGGCGCGATCGAGTTGATGGTCTGCTCGAACTTGTGGAACATGGGCGAGATCGAGGCATAGGCGTGGTTCGACGACGCCCACTCCTTGTAAATCTCTTCATGGCAGCTCATGCATTTCGACGCGCTCGGAAACACCTCAGCGTCGAGAATCTCGGAATGCATCTGATCGGCCGTCTTCTCGGTTGCCGCTGCCGCCTCTTCTGCGCGCGCAGCTCCGCCGACGGTGAGGAACGCGGAGATCAGCCCCGCAGCCGCCACCCCGATCAGGGCTCGGCGCCAGCTCAACTTCACAAGGTCATTTCGCATCTTTGGCCATCCTCAGGTCGAAACCTGGCTTGAAATGATAACTGTGGCAGGTCTTACAGTCCTGGCGAACCTGGCCCCTGTTGTGACACTGGGCGCAAGTTTCCTTCTTTATCGCCGCAAAGTTGCTCTGGAAGTCATGTGGATCACTGCCGTCGAACGAAGCTTGGTACTGTGCCTGATCATTGACCGTGTGGCAGGTGCGGCAGCCAGCACTCGGATCCACCAAATTGACGCCTTCAGGGTTAACCAGCGTCAAGTGTAGCTGATGATCGAAGCGCGTAAAAGGGTTGGCCTTGGTTTCGCGATAGCGCCACTCGATCTCGAGCCCGCCTTTGCCGTCATCGCTGACCGCATGGCATTTGGTGCAGGCGCCGACACCCTCGGTGCGGCTAAGCACCACCTTGCGCATGACTTCCGCGAAATCGACCAGCACCTCATCCTTCTCGCCCTGGCTCGCGGCCGCGAAGAGCGCCCACTCATAGGCCACAGGGTCTGAGTGGTTTCCCGAGCTTGGCGGGCGGTATTTCAGCTCGAGCCCATCGCCATACCAGCCGCCGAACTCCGGATCATTGGGCGGCGAATACTCGACGTTGCTGGCCCACGCGCACGCGACGCGCCGGACAAGCTCGGGGTTCAGGCCCGCCAACAGCCGGTTGGACACCTTCTTGCCGGCGCGCTGGTCGATCAACTCCGCGATCGGCGCCGATCCTTCCTCGATCAGGCGGTTCAGGAACTCCTGCATCGGCTTGGTGTAGGTCTCGGGGTCGTCGGGCGCCATGCCGAGGAGGTACGCGCTGACCGCGCTCGCCTCTTCGGTTGAGACCGGCTCAAATTCCTCCTCGCCGGTCATCATGCTCTTCATCTCTTCCATGTCGCCTTCTTCACCCGACATGGCCTCCATCATCATGTTCCACTGATCGAGCGTCGGCCCGCAGGTCCCCATCACCTTCTGCTTGTCGAGCAGGTTCTCGCTGAACTCGGGCAGGCGGAGCAGCACGAGATCGCGCGAGGAGATCGCGTCGCCGTGACAGGTGACACAGGTCTCATTGAAGTTCCGGGGCTTCACCGATTTGACCGCGTCGGCCATCTCATGACAGGTCGTGCAGTTTTCCGGCGCCGAATCCTTCACCCGCTCGTTCAGGAAGTGCTTGGCGAAATGCGAGGTGTGGTCGAACACGATGGAGGTACGCTGCGCGTGCGGGAAGGTCTCGCCGAACTGCGGGTGATTGACGCTGAAGCCGTCCACGCGCGTCTTGTGGCAGGCATTGCAGGCCTCGTCCGGCATCATGACGATGTCGAAGCTCTCGCCCTTGTGCTCCGTGTGGCACTCGGTGCACGAGGTCTCGCGACCCCGCGGCGTGGTCTCGGCGGCGGCGTTGTGACCGAGCCGCGGATCGCCACCGAACGTGTGGCAGGTGAGGCAATTCGGCGTCAGGTCATCCTCGCGAAAAGCCGCAAGCACCCAGCCGCCAACGTCGCCATTGTGCGGCGTGTGGCAGGAGACACAGCCAGACTTCGCGGTGAAATTGGCGTGGCCGCCGGTCAGCGGCCCGGCGGAGGTGATCGCGCGGCTGCTTGAGGGGCTGACGGTCAGGAACACCGCGATGATCGCGACCACGAGGGCGAAGGCGCCAACCGCCAGGATTCCACGAACGCTGCGAATCGTGCGCCGTGGCCGGCAGGGCGGGCGGTGCTGCGAGCACGCGCCGTCAGATTTCGGGCCATCGCTGCAGGGGCCGCCTGCATAGGCGGGGCGACGACATTCAAAGCGGTCACCGACCTTGGCCGGGTGGCATTCGCTGGTACCGCCGCACTGGCCCTTGGTCGTCGGTCCTAGCGGGCAGGGGTCACCCCATTTCGCGCCCCGACCACAGCGATAGCGCAGGTTCGGGCGCTCATAGCGGCTCGAATCGTGTCTGAATTTTTCCGGGTCCATCATCGCGCGTACACGTTCACTGCTATGATGTGCCAGAACATCAGCGCCAGCAGGGCGGCGGCCAGCGGCACATGGATGAGCAACCAGTACTTCATCACGCTCTGCAAGGCATAGTGCAGGTCGATCTTGTCCTTGTACAGCGCGAGGCCCTCGATCTTGGTGAGCTGGGCGCGCTCGGCCGCGCTCAAATAGCGCTCGATGGTCTGAACCTGGAACCGGATCCAGTGTTGTCCCGCCTGCAGGCCGAACAGGTGCGGCACGAAGAAGCGCGGCCGACGGAAATACCAGGACAGGGACTCGAGATAGTGACGGCCGAGCGTATCGGCGCCGGATTCCTTGGTGCTCTCGAGCACGATGGCCTGCACCTTGCGCCGCACCTCGGCGAGCTCCGCCGGAATTCGCTCGTAGATGATCTCGAGGTCGGCGGCGGCCAGGCGCCGCGGGCTGATGCGCTGGAGCGCATAACCGGCCAGACCGCTCGCGGTCACGAGATAGACCATCATGGCGAAGGCGCGCTCATAGCCGCCCTCGGGCCAGATCGTCTGGGTGTGAACGAAATAAAGGCCGATCAGCATGACGCCGAAGAAGGCATGGCCCGCGAGCCAATAGGCGGCGCGGCCGATCGGCACCATCGAGAGCTTCTTGCGCACATTGAGCAGCGCGACCAGAAGCATCAGCCCGAACATCACATAGCCGGTCAGGAACTCCGGCCGCTGCAAGTGGTTCGGCATCTCGATCGCATGCAAGGTGAAAGCAATGATGGCGGCAACGAAGATCCCGAGCAAAGTGAAGTAGCGGATCGAGATGGCGTGCTCGGCGCGCATCAGCCAAGGCTCCGGAAGATGTCGCCACTGCGGAAATCGACACGCCGCAGCGCATCATGCGGGCACGCGCGCACACAGGCGGGTCCGCCCGGGTTGGTTTCGCACAGGTCGCACTTGGTTGCCTTGAGGATTGGCTTCTGGCTGTCGGGATCGCGGATCGGCCTGCCGCCCACGTCGCGGATTTCGACCAGACGGATGTTGTTGTAGGGGCAGGAATTGGCGCAGGTGCCGCAGCCGATGCAGGTCGTGTCGTTGATCACGACCGCACCTCTGCTGATCGAGCGGTGAATCGCGCCCGTCGGGCAGCCGATCATGCACACCGGATCGGCGCAATGCATGCAGGCATTGGCCACCATCCAATGGTCGAAGGTAGGGCCGTGGCGAATGAAGCGCGGATTACCGCCATGGGTCGAGGCGCAGGCGCGCACGCAGTCATCGCAGCGCACGCACAGATTGAGGTCGATCAGCATCGACTTCGTGCCGTTGATGAAACGCTGCTCGACCGCCCATTCCATCGGGGCGTCCTCGGTCAAGGGGCGGCCCGCCCGCTCGATCAACGGCGCGGGCGGCGCCTTCATCTTCGGGAACACGAACTTCTCGAGGATCGGTGCCGGCACGCGCAGCACGTCGACATAGCCGAGCGCGATCAGCGAGGTCTGCAGCGACACATCCGTGCCGTCGCGCCCGGCCCAAAGCTCATCGATGCCGAAGGTATCGCCGGCACCAAGATAGGTGAGCGTACGCTGGCCATTGCCCATTTTCGCGGCGACACGGGCAAATCCGGCCCGGATCATCAGCACGCCGTCGGGATATTCGCCCTCGCGCGCGATCACCGGCTCCTGTTCGGCCTTGCCCTGCTCGCGCATGCGCTTATACGAGACATGCCAATCGAAGCTGCCATAGGTCTCGAACAGCGTCGCGTTGGCGACCTCCTGGAGCTCGGTTTCGTTGAGCCCTTGGAACAAGGGTGATTCGCGCAAGGCCACCTTGAGCGCGTTCTGGCGGTAGCGCTCGTCTATCTTGCGGCGCCAGCCGGCGTCATATTTGCGCAGCTCGCGCAGGCCCTGCCAGCGGATCTCGAGAAGTTCGGCGCCCTCTTCCGCGAAGATGGTCGCGGTGCGCGGCACGCGCCCGAGCGCAGCCAGCTCACCGAACAGCGTTCCCGGGCCAAGCTCGGCCGTCTTGTGGTCGACGAGCACGGCGGGCACGTCCTGCAGAAAGACTTGGGAGCGCGCCAGGTCCGTTGCGCTGCCGCGCAGCTTCTGGTCGGTGTAGCGCTGCGTGTCTCGCACCTCGGGGATCACCCGGTTGGTCCAGATCTGCGACAGCGCCTCCAGGAGCCCTTTGCGGCGGCTGCTCTGCCGGCCGATCAGCTCGCGCGGCAGCTTGGGCGCGAGGACAACGCGGAGCTTGCCGGTGACAACCAGGAACGCCGAATTGCCGTAGTCGCCTTCGCGTACCACGATGTCTCCGGCCTCGAAGCGCACCAGCCGCGAATCATTCTTGATGACACCGACAAGGGGCGTGTGGTTCGGAAATTTGCCGCGCTCGATGGCCGCAATTTCGGGCAGGGTGAGCAGGCGCTCGACGTCGGTGTCGGTCATTTCCGGGCCGAACGGCGCGTCCCATCTTTGCGGGCGCGCCATGATTGTGGCTGTTACCACTCACTTCCCCCCCTGGCTCGGGTCCCCCGGGCCCAACGTCTCAACCGGCGTAGCGGGGAACAATCCCACCAGCCGGCTTCATCCGTCTTGGCCTACAGTCACCACGGCGCCCGCCCAAACAGCGGTGCGCCATGCAATCATGCCCGAATCAGCCTGGGGGCGGCCGCTCGCGCGGCGCCCCCAAGCCCCAACCAAAGCCTATTTGTACGTGCCCTTCGCCGGCAGGTCGCCGCCGACCGCACCGCTCAGGTCTTTTTCCGCAATCGCCGCGACCAGCTTGCGCGCATTGTCAACCGTCGGCGCATCGATCAGCGCCTTCGCCTCAGGCACCTTGGCCAGCGCCGCCTTGGCCAGGTCGATCCGCTTCTGCTGGAATTCCTTGTACTTCGGATTGTCGACCTTGCCGATTGCCGTCGCGGCCGAGACCAGCTTCGCTGCCTGACCTGTGACGAACATCCGCGCCAACTCGGGCGGAGTCATCTCGGCATTGGTGGTCATGTTGGGCGGATAGAAGCGATGCCGCACCGAGCCCTGGGAGTACTGAACCAGTTCCCACTCCGCAATCGCGGGATGGCCGGCATCGAGCATCTTCGAGAGCGCGTCCGCCGGAACCTTGGGATTCGCGAGGCCGTGGCACTCCGTGCAGTTCTCTGCGATGCCATAGCGATCGCTCGGCCAGAGCATGCCGGCCTTGGCCGCATTGGCGATGCGCGCCTCCTTGTGGTCGGCCGCTTCGTCCTCGCGCTTCACCGTCGGGCCGCCGTAGTCGTTGTGGATCTTGAACCACTCCGACGAGGCGCCATGGCAGCTTTCGCAGCTCGGGCCGGCCTCCGCCTTCTTGTCTGCGCCCACCATCGTGTAGTGGCACTGGGTGCAGACTTCGTTCTTCTTCATGTTCTTCTCGCCACCGACCGCGGCGATGATGTCTTTCGCCTTCGGTGACTTATGTATTTCTTTGAACGACTTGGAATGCTGAGTGCCCTCCCAAATCTTAAACTCGTCCTTATGGCACTCAGAGCAAACCTTCGGCCCCTGGTTAAGGGCTTCAGCCTTCGCTGCTGAAGACATCACGGAAACGCCCAGGCTGAGCGCCACCGCACAAAAGACAACCGTCAGCAATCGCATGGACAACCCCCTCCTCGTGCCCTTGGTTAGGCACCGACTCAACCAGCATCATGCGGCAATCGATCTTTTCAGACAAGTCTCTTTGAATTGTTAACGGCCAGTAAAATGTTCGCTGAAAAAAGAAAACCGCCCGTTGTCAATCTTACGCGCGTTACATCGCGTGACCTTCAGCCCAGCACGATGCGCATGTTCTCGCGAGCGACGAAGGCATCGCGCCAGAGCGCGCGCGCCTCGGACTCGATCTGTTCCATCACCCGGTCCTCGTGATCGGGGTCGTGGTGGAAGATGGCATAGGATTTCACATGGGCGGCCTGGGCGAGGCGGACGCCCTCCTGCCAGGTCGAATGGCCCCAGCCGACTTTCTGCGGGAACTCGGCATCCGTGTAGGTTGAATCATAGATCAGAAGGTCGGTGCCCTCGATCAGCCCAAGAATATTCTGATCGGGCTGGCCTGGCAGGTGCTCGGTGTCGGTCACGTAACAGACCGATTTGCCACCATGCTCGATGCGATAGCCGGTGGCGCCGTTCGGGTGATTGAGCGGGGCGGTTCTGATCGTGACGCCGGCAAGCGGTGACCACCGGTCTCCAGCCTCAAAGTCCTCGAAGACCAGTTTGGCGCGCATGGCCTCGAGCGGTACCGGGAACATCGGGTTTGACATCTGGCCCGCGATCACCCGCTGCAGCCCGCCATGGGCGGTCAGGTGGCCAGCCATCATCTTGAACTCGTGATCGGGGTGAAACGCAGGTGAGAAGAAGGGGAAGCCGGTGATGTGGTCCCAATGCGTGTGGGAGAACAGGAACGTCCCGCGATGCGGGCCTTTCCGGAAGATCCAGTGCCCGAGATTACGCACGCCCGTGCCGGCATCGAGTATGAAGCGATGGCCGCCCGCCGATACCTCGACACAGCTCGTATTACCCCCAAATGAAATGTGGTTTGGGGAGGGGCAGGCAATGCTCCCGCGGACGCCCCAGAACTTGACCTTCAGGCTCATTGCTCGTTCGCCGCAATCCAGCCGATCGCGCCTTTGGCCGCATCAGGCGCATCTGGCTCACCGCCGCTCATATCGACCAATCGCATCCGACATCGATGTGACACTGATCACAGGTAGCATCCGCCCTACGGACATGCAGGGCGGATGCTGGCTAGGGGGCTGTCTGACGGTTCCTTGACTAGATGGTGAACTCGATCTCACCGAGCCGCTTGGTCAGCTTGCGGTTCTCGGCATAGTCGATCGGAACGCCGATGACCGCTGGGCCCTTCTGCTTGAAGGCCTCTTCCAGCGCAGCGGGAAGCTCCGCCGCTTTCTTGATGGTTCGGCCCCAAGCGCCGTAGGACTTCGCCCACATCTCGATGTCGGGGTTGCCGAAGGCGAGGTCGCTATGCTTGCCGTTGAACGAGTTCTGCTGCTTCCACTTGATCAGACCGTACTCGCCGTCGAGCCAGATCATCGCTACCACGTTCAGCTTGAGCCGCACCGCGGTCTCGATGTCCTGCGCATTCATGAAGAAGCCGGCATCGCCGTTGATCGAGAGAATTTTCCGGTCCGGGAAGGCGAGCTTGGCGCCGATCGAGCCTGGAAAGGCGAAGCCCATCGTGCAGAAACCATTGGAGATCAGGCAGGTATTTGGCGTGTCGCACTGGTAATAGCGGGAAATCCACATTTTGTGGGCGCCGACGTCTGACAAGAGGATGTCAGACGGTCCGAGCGCCTGGCGCACGTCGTAGAGCACTTTCTGCGGTTTCATCGGGAAGGACGCGTCGTCCTTCTCCATCTCTAGGTCGTTCTTGATGGTCTCGCGCAGCTTGGCGCGCTTCTTGATGTCGAACAGCGGCAGCTTGTTCTTGTGCTTGCCCTCGAGCAGCTCGTTGAGCTGCCAGAGCGCGTCCGCCACATCGCCCGCGATCTCCACGGTCGTTTGGTAGTGATCGTCGATCTCGGCCGGCCAGAAATCGACGTGGATGATCTTCTTGGGCGTGCCCTTGTTCCAGAAGGAGGGGCTCCACTCCACGAGGTCATAGCCGATCGAGAGCACGACATCGGCCTCACGCAGCGCGACCAGGATGTGGTCCTTGCCCTGCAGGCCGACCGTATACATGCAGTGCGGGTCCTTGCGCGGCACCGCGCCCTTGCCCATGAAGGTGTTGACGACGCCGATGCCGGTGTTCTTGGCGAGGCGCTGAAGCTGGGCGGCTGCGCGTTTGCGGACGGCACCGTTACCCGCAAGAATCAGCGGGTTTTTCGCATTCATCAGGAGATCAAGCGCCTGGGCCACGGCCTTGTGGTCGGCGCCTGGCCGGCGGGTCTTGCTCACTGGCAGTGGCTTGCCCTTGGCCTCGTGCTCCATCAGGTCTTCCGGCAGCTCGAGCACCACCGCGCCCGGCTTCTCGGCCTCGGCCAACTTGAAGCCCTTGCGCACGATTTCCGGAATATTATCCGGGTGGTAGAGCGACTGGGCCCATTTGGAGATCGGCCGGTACATGGCGATCGAATCCATGTTCTGGTGGCTCTCCTTGTGGAGCCGCTTGGTATCGGCCTGACCCAGGATGCAGACGAGCGGTGCGCGGTCCATATTGGCGTCGGCGACGCCGGTGACGAGGTTGGTCGCGCCCGGCCCAAGCGTTCCGAGGCACACGCCGGCCTTGCCGGTGAGCCGGCCATAGGCATCGGCCATGAAGGCGGCCGCCTGCTCATGGCGGCACAGCACGAACTTGATCTTGCTGTCCATGAGCGAAATCATGACATCGGCATTCTCCTCGCCCGGAATGCCGAAGATATGAGTCACCCCTTCGGCTTCGAGACACTTCACAAACAGGTCCGAAGCCTTCATGCCGCTCTCATCGGATTTCGCTGCCATTGGTTCCCCCCCGGTTTTTGCCGCGAATCGGCCACGGCTCGACGCGCAGCGGAGTATCCGAGCGCCGTACTGAGCCGTCAACTGACGCTAGTCGAAAAGAGGTGAAGAGATTGTG
>Ga0194132_10010876_pt1 | contig 11949 bp, 12 predicted proteins | sample TA2KigOf80mmetaG_FD_148612 | JGI IMG/M metagenome (GOLD analysis project Ga0194132, IMG submission 148612) | Freshwater microbial communities from Lake Tanganyika, Tanzania - TA2015054 Kigoma Offshore 80m | ecosystem: Environmental > Aquatic > Freshwater > Lake | place: Tanzania: Lake... | reverse complement strand
GGCCTCGTGTCGGCTAACGACACCGGGCAGACCACCCTCGCGCCAGGTCCGGCCCCCGTGCCCGGCGCACCGGCGACCTTGATCTGCCGCTGGCGGCGCGTCGCGGGCGTTCCGTACTGCGCCCCCGACCCGAAGGCCGGGACTTACGCGGCCGACCTGGGAACCGCCGAGATCGCGGGGCTGCTCGACCGCGCGCGCAGCGGCCCGACCCTCGCTCCGCTACCGAGCAACGGTCCGGCGGAAGCGCACCTCAATGCCGACGTGGCACTGGTCCGCGCGGCGAAGAGCGGCTACCTCCTGCCCCCGCTCGGCGAGTACGAGCACGCGCTGCGGGCGTATCCGGCCTTCGCGGACGCGAACCGCTCGCGCGCCAACATCGCGCTCATCTACCACAGCCTCGCCTTCGCGCCCGAGCTGGCGCGGCTCGCGCGGGCGAAGAACGACCCGGTCGCTCCGTTGGCGGCCGTGCTGCTCGCGGATCTGCTGCGCGCTGGCGGGCAGGGCCGCGACGTCGCGGCACTGCTGGCTGCGGGACGCAGCGCCGGCGGGATCACGACTTGCCTCGCGGAGCGCGTCGCGGCGAACGTGGCCGCGGACGAGAGCCGCGCCGACGCCTTTCCCGCAGTCTTCGCCGAGCTGGCGAAGGTCTGCCCGCGGACGATCCTCGAGGACTCCGAGACCGCCTGGCTTCGCGCTCGCGCGATGGTGCTCGGTGGCGAGGCGGCGCGTGCCGCCGAGACGCTGCCGGCGCTCGAGAACCACGTCCCGCGCCGCGAGCGTTCGCTACTGCTCGTCGACCTGGTCGCCGCGCAGGATGCAGCAGGCAAACCGAGGGCCGCCCGGCTCACCGAGGAGCGGCTCGCCGGCGGCACGCTCGGCCGGCGCGCGGCGCGCGGCGCGCGTCTTGCGCTCGCCGCACGCGACGCGGCGGAAGGACGGCTAGGCGACCTGTCCGGCCGCTTCGCGGATCTGCCGATGGAGGACGCGCTGGTCACGCGCGAGCGTGCGGACGTGATTGCGGTGGGCGAGCTGCTGCGCTCCGGCAACGCGATCGCCGCGCTCGGCATGATGACCGAGCGCAAGGTCGAGGCGCGGAGCCTCGCCGTTCCCGATCAGCTGCTGCTCGCAGGCGCCCTGCGCAAGGTCGGGCTGCTCGACCAGGCCCGCCGCGTCCTGGCAGGCATCGGCGCCGGAACCATGGAGCGCCTTCCCGACGGCTACTACGAGGAGACCGGCGCCCTGGCGCTCGCGCGCGACGACGCGCCCGGCGCGCTCGAGGTGGCCGAGCGGTGGCGCCTCGCGCGCGGCGGCAACGCGCCGGCCGGCGCGATCGCTCTCAGGGCTCGGGCGCGCGCGGCGAAGGGCGATGCGCGCGGTGCGACGGAGACGCTGGAGAAGGAGCTGCTACCGCTCGACCCGAGCCTCGCGCGCGACGTCGCGGTCGACCTCGCACGCGATCTGCGCTCCGCCGACCCCGCATCGGCCCTGCGCCTCGCACAGGGCGCGCTCGGAGATTCGGCCCTGCCGCCGCTCGAGCCGGCGCGAGAGGCGGCGGCACTGGCGACAGGGCGGCGGCGCAGGCTGCGTTCGCGCGCCTGGCGCGCGAGTTCGCCGGCGAGCCCGCTGCCGCGGGAGCGGCCTATCGCGCGGCCCGCCTTGCCGCCACGGCACCAGCGCAGGGCCAGGGACCCGCACAGGCCGACGGGGCGGGAGCGACCCGGCAGCTCGCGACGGCGCCGGCCGCAGCACCCGTGGTCGATGCCGATGTGCTGTCGCGCCGTCTCGCCGCGGCCGGACAGGTCTACGCCGAGGTCGTGGCGAGCATGGGAGGAAAGCCGTGACGGGCCAGCAGAGCCTGCAGAGCCAGGTGCAGATCGCCGAGCTGCACGACGCCTTTCGCGTCTTCACCGACGCGACCGCAAGCCTGGAGCGCGAGTACCAGCTGCTACGCGGTCAGGCGCTCGAGCTGCGCGGGCAGCTCGCGGAGAAGCAGCGCGCGCTGATGGCGAGCCTCGAGCGCGAGCGCGAGCTCGAGCTGCAGGCGCTGCGCCAGAGCCGGCTCGCCGCGATGGGCGAGATGGCGGCGACCCTGGCGCACGAGGTGCGCAATCCACTCGGCGGCATGGAGCTGTTCACACGGCTGCTCATCGACGAGCTCGCCGCGGAGCCACGTGCGCGGCGCCTCGCCGAGCAGGTCGCACGCGGCATCCAGGACCTGAACCACCTGGTCGGCAACATCCTCGAGTACGGTCGCATGCCGGAGCCGCGGCTCGCACGGACGAGCGTCGGTGGCGTGATCGAGGAGGCGTTCGCGGTCGTCGGACCGTCGCTGCACGCGGGAATCCGGGTCGAGCTGCCCGACGCGCGCAGCCTCCAGTGGTGGCTCGACCGCGCGCTGCTGACGCAGGTGCTGCTCAACCTGCTGCGCAACGCCGGCGACGCGATGGGCGAGCGCGGCACGCTGACCGTCGCGCTCGAGGTGGAGGACTCGCGGCTGCTGCGGATCATCGTCGAGGACACCGGCCCCGGCGTTCCGCCGGAGCGCGCCGCGACGATCTTCGACCCCTTCTTCACGACCAAGGAGCGCGGCACCGGGCTAGGACTCGCGGTCGCGCGCGCCGCCGTGCTCGCGCACGGCGGCGACCTCACCTTCGAGCCGGGCCGGCGGGGCGCGCGCTTCGTCGTGAGCCTGCCTGGTTCCGAATCGGCGCCGACGCCGGGGAGAGCATGATGGATAGAATCCTGGTTGTCGACGACGAGAGCAGCATGCGTCTCGGCCTGACCGAGGTGCTCGAGCGCGCCGGCTTCGCCGTGACCGCCGTGGACAGCGGTGCTGCGGCGCTCGACGCGCTCGCAGCACGGCGCCACGCGCTCGTCCTGAGCGACATGCGCATGCCGGGCATGACCGGTGGGCAGCTCCTCGCGGCGGTGCGGGCGCGCCACCCCAGCGTGCCGATGGTGATGATGACCGCCTACGGCACGGTCGAGGACGCGGTTTCGGCGATGAAGTCCGGGGCGCGCGAGTTCCTGACCAAGCCGTTCTCGCCGCAGGAGGTGCTGCACGTGGTGCGTGCACTCCTCGCGGAGGGCGCGGGCCACACGAGCGGTTCGCCCGACGAGCCAGCGGCGCCGCCCTCCGCCGAGAGCCCCGGGAACGTCGCGGCGGCGCGGCCGATCGTGAGCCGATCGGCCGCGATGACGCGGGTGCTCCAGGTTGCCGAGGCGGTGTCGGGTAGCCGCTCGGCCGTCCTGATCGCGGGCGAGAGCGGCACCGGCAAGGAGCTCCTCGCGCGGTACATCCACGAGGTCGGGCCGCGACGCCAGCAGCAGTTCGTCGCGGTCAACTGCGCCGCTCTGCCCCGCGAGCTGCTCGAGAGCGAGCTGTTCGGCCACGAGCGTGGGGCGTTCACCGGCGCGATCGGGCGCAAGCTGGGCAAGTTCGAGCTGGCGCACCGCGGCACGATCCTGCTCGACGAGATCAGCGAGATGGAGCCGGTCCTGCAGGCGAAGCTGCTCCGGGTGCTGCAGGAGCACGAGGTGGATCGCCTCGGCGGCAGCCGTCCCGTGCAGATCGACGCACGCGTCATCGCGACGACCAACCGGAACCTGCGCGACATGGTCGCCGCCGGGACGTTCCGCCGCGATCTGTACTATCGCCTGCACGTCGTGCCGCTCACGCTGCCGCCCCTCCGCTCGCGCAGCGAGGAGATCGACGCGCTGGTCGACCACTTCGTCGCCCGCTTCGCGGCCGGACGCGACCTGGCCCTCGATGCCGAAGCGCGCGCTCGACTCCGTGGCTACGGGTGGCCGGGCAACGTCCGCGAGCTCGAGCACGTCGTGGAGCGGGCGCTCCTGCTCAGCAACGGCCCGCTGATCCGCGCGTCGGACCTGCAGCTCGACGAGGAGCCGGTCCCGGCGACGCCCGCGGAGGTGGCGATGTCGCTCGCCGGTCGCACCGTGCACGAAGTGGAACGCCAGCTCATCTTCGAGACGCTCGAGCGCACGAACAACAACCGCAGCCACGCCGCGCGCATGCTGGGCATCAGCGTCCGCACCCTGCGCAACAAGCTCGCCGAGTATCGCGCCTGCGGCACGATGCAGGCGAGCCTGTCGTGAGTGCGTGGTCCAAGATGACCAGGGGGCGGCAGTTCTTGCCGGGGCTTGGAGGCGGGGCGCTGCCTCGACGACACACCGGCGCAGCGTGGACGGCAAGCGTTGCCACCCGGAGCGGCGGAACGTGCCTTGCAGGAACGCAAACCCCGGACACGTGGGCCTGAAGGAGGCGACACCGATGCAGATGTTCTCCAACGTCGTACGCGGCCTCGCGGGCGCTCTCGAGGTGCACGAGCAGCGCCATCGCCTGATCAGCGAGAACCTGGCCAACGTCGAGACGCCGGGCTATCGGGCGCGCGACCTCGCGTTCCACGACGCCCTCGAGTCCGCGTTCTCCGGCGAGGGCGCCGCCGCGGCGCGCCGCGCCGAGCCGACGGTCGACCCGTCGACGCCCGTGAAGCTCGACGGCAACTCGGTCGACCTCGACCTCGAGACCACCCGGCTCGCCGACAATGCCTTCCGCATCGTCACGCTCTCGCGGATCCTCGCGAAGAAGTACGCGGGCATGCGCGAGACCATCGATGGCCTGAAGTGATCGGGGGGGAGAGTAGATGAACATCTCCGGAGCATTCGCCGTCAGCGCGAGCGGGCTGTCCGCGCACCGCCTGCGCATGGACGTCATCTCGGCCAACCTGGCCAACGCGCAGAGCACGTCGACCTCGGAGGGCGGCCCGTACCAGCGGCAGGACGTGGTGCTGCAAGCCGTGCCGCAGGTCGGCTTCGAGGACCTGCTCGCCTCCGAGTCGGACCACGGATCGGCCGTCAAGGTGGCCCGGATCGTCACGGACCAGACACCCTTCCGCCGGAGCTACGACCCGGGACACCCGCACGCAGGTGACGACGGCTACGTGGCCATGCCGAACGTCAACACCGTGACGGAGATGGTGGACCTCATGTCGGCGACGCGCGCCTACGAGGCCAACGTGGCGGCGATCAGCGCGACCAAGCGGGTGCTCCAGGCGGCACTCGAGATCGGTCAGGGCTGAGCATGGCGATCACCGGACCGTTGCCGATTCCCCTCCCTGGTGTCGGCGAGACCCCGACGGCACTTCCCGCGAAGGCTCCTGCCGCTAGCGGCGAGAGCAAGTTCGCGAACGTCCTGCAGAACTCGATCTCCGAGGTCAACAAGCTGCAGCAGAAGGCGGACGCGTCGATCACCGCGCTCGCGACCACCGGCGAGGCGAGCCTCCACGAGACCATGATCGCGATGGAGGAGGCCTCGGTGTCGTTCAAGACGATGATGCAGGTCCGCAACAAGATCGTCGAGGCCTACCAGGAAGTCATGCGCATCCAGGTCTGACGCCGGCGCAGCCGCGCCACGACAGCCGCACCCCGTGCGGCGCTGAAACCGCCACGAGTGTCCGAGGGAACCGGAACAAGCGATGGACCGTATCCGAACTCTGCTCCTGCAGCTGCGTGATTTTCTCGCCGGCCTACCGCCCGCCCAGCGGGCGTCGTTTCTCGGGCTGTCCGTCGCCATCCTGGCGGGAACGTTCGCGCTCCTGGTCTGGGTGCAACGGCCGGATTACGCGACGCTCTTCACGAAGCTCGACGCGAACGACGCGGGGTCGGTCATCGAGTATCTGAAGAACGCCAAGATCCCCTACCGGATCGGCGAGGATGGCTCGACGATCGAGGTGTCGAGGGCAAGCCTCTACGAGGCGCGCATGGCGCTGGCCGCCCGCGGCCTGCCGCAGGGCGGCACCATCGGCTTCGAGATCTTCGACAAGCAGACGCTCGGCATGACCGACTTCGTGCAGCGTCTCGACTTCCAGCGGGCGCTGCAGGGGGAGCTCGCGCGGACCATCACCGGCCTGTCGGTCGTCGAGTCCGCCCGCGTCCACCTGGCACTGCCGGAGCGCTCGCTCTTCGTGAGCGAGGACCGGCGCCCGTCTGCGTCGGTGGTCTTGAAGCTCCGGCCCGGCCGCGCGCTGACGCCCGAGCAGGTGAGCGGTGTCGCGAACCTGGTCGCCTCGAGCGTGGAACGCCTGACGCCGGGCGACGTGACGATCGTCGACGTGAGCGGTCAGGTGCTGTCCGCCGACCGCTCGCAGGCACGCGAGCCGGGCTCGGCCGACGCGATGCGCGGCTACCAGGCCGGGCTCGAGCAGGAGTACGTCGAGCGCATCGAGAGCCTGCTCGAGCGCGCCCTCGGCCCGGGGCATGCGATCGCGCGCGTGACCGCCACGCTGGATCTCGCGCAGGTCGAGCGTACCGAGGAGACCTACGATCCCGACAAGAGCGTGATCCGCAGCGAGAAGCGCAACAGCGAGAGCAATGCGAGCGCGGTTGCCTCGGGCACGCCCGGCGTCGCCGCGGCGCTCAGCAACGAGCCTAGCGTCGCCAAGGAAGAGGGTCCCTCGTCGAAGCGCGAGGACGCCACGGTGAGCTACGAGGTCAGCAAGGTCACCAGCCGGCGGGTCGAGACCATGGGGGCGGTCCGCAAGCTGTCGGTCGCGGTGTTGATCGACGGTGCGGCGAAGGGCGGCGAGGGCGCCAAGGAGTTCGTGCCCCGACCCGCGGAGGAGCTCGAGCGCTACAGGGAGCTCGTCAAGAAGGCGGTCGGCTTCAGCGAGGAGCGCGGCGACCAGATCGAGGTCGTGAGTGCGCCGTTCGAAGGCGTACTCCAGGCGGAGCCCGAGGCGCCGGGGCTGCTCGACCGGATGACGGAGTGGTCGGACGTGATCTGGCGCGTCGTCGGCGTCGTGCTGTTTCTCCTCGTGAGCCTGATGGTCGTGCGGCCGTTCCTGCTGGCAATGGTGAGCCGCGTGCCGGCGGTGCCGCCGCGTCCTGTGGTCACGGCTGTCGAGCAGGCCGCGCTGCCCGAGCCGACCGGGTTCACGCGCGACCTGGGAGAGATCGCGCGGATCAATCCGCAGCAGACGGCGATGGTGATCCGGCAGTGGGTGGATGCGGAGCGGCAGGCGTGACGGCGGCCGGCGACGCGCGTGCGGCTGAGGAGGGGGCGACGATGACGGGGACGTGGCCGGCATGAGTGCGGAAGCGCTTACCGGAACCGAGAAGGCCGCCGTGCTGCTGCTGTCGCTCGGGCCCGACGTCGCGACGGAAGTCATGCGGCATCTCGCCGAAGACGAGGTGCGGCGTGTCGTGCAGGCGGTCTCGCGCGTGCGCAGCGTCGATGCCGAGCGCCTCGAGTCGGTGAACAAGGAGTTCGCCGAGATCCTCACCTCGAACCCGAGCCTCGCGGTCGACGGCCGCGAGTTTGCGATGGCGCTCTTGAGCCGCTCGTCCGCCGCGCAGAACGAGAAGGGGGAGCAGAACGGCGAGGCGCTGGCGCAGCTCGAGAAGCAGGTCATCGCGGACACGTCGCTCGCCGACGCGCTCGACGGCGTGCCCGCGACGGGGCTCGCGACGCTGCTCGAGGCGGAGCACCCGCAGATCGCCGCGCTGATCCTCGCCCACGTCGACCCGCGCCGCGCGGCCGAGGCGATCCAGCGCCTGCCCGAGCCGCTGCAGATCGACGTCGTCGAGCGCATGGCACGGATCGAGAGCGTTCCGGCGGGTCTCCAGGGACAGGTGAGCACCGTGCTGGCGTACCAGATGCGCGGGCTGGCGCGTCCGGCGGGCAGCCAGATCGGCGGCGTGCGCGCGGTGGCGGCGATCGTGAACCAGCTCGGCGGCGGGCTCGAGGGCAAGATCCTGGGTGCCATCGAGGAGCACGACGCCGAGCTCGGCCAGAAGATCCGCGCGCTGACCTTCACCTTCGACGATTGCCTGAAGCTCGACACGCGGAGCCTGCAGGCGCTGCTCAAGGAGGTCCCGCGCGAGGACCTGCTGTTCGCGCTCAAGACGGCGTCACCGGCGCTCAGCGAGAAGATCTTCGCCAACATCTCGAGCCGCGCGGCGGAGATCCTGCGCGAAGACATGGGTTCGCTGGGGCCGGTGCGCCTGTCCGAAGTGGAGTCGGCGCAGCAACGCATCATCGCCTCGCTGCGCGAACTGCAGGCCGAGGGCAAGATCGTCGTGGCGGGTGGGGGCGGCGATGTCCTCGTTTGAGCCGCTCCTGCCGTCGCTGCTCGAGAAGCTCGGCTTCACGCCGCTCGGCGGCGGCGCCGCGCCCGCAGCGAAGGTCGTCAGCGGCCCGCTGCGCGAGCTGAACCCGGCGTCGGCGCAGGACGAAGCCGCCGCCGGGGCGTTGCGGCTCGCCGAGGAGCGCGCGCTGCTCGAGCAGACGGCGTACGCGCGCGGCGTCGCGGAAGGGCGCGGCCAGGCCGAGGCGCAGCTCGCGCACCTCGTCCAGGGCATGGGCGAGGCGATTGCCGAGCTGACCCGCTTCCGGCACGAGACGCTGACGCGCTACCAGTCCGAGCTGCTCGACCTCGCCCTCGAGGTCGCGCGTAAGGTCGTCGATCGCGAGCTGGAGCAGCACCCCGAGCACTGGATCGAGCTGATCCGCGAAGGCGTGCGGCGCGCCGTCGACCGCGATCACATCCGCGTACGCGTCGCCGCTCCGCTGCATGCGTTCCTGCGCGAGCGCCTGGCCGAGCTGTGCGGTGCGCTTGAGGGCGTCAAGGACCTCGAGCTGCTCGAGGATCCCGCTCTGCCGCCGAGCGGCTGCGTCATCGAGACCTCCTACGGCGACCTCGACCTCGGCGTCGGAAGCCAGATCGCGACGATCCGGGGCGCAATGGTGGAGCCGGCGTGACCGGTCTCGACTTCAGCGGCGCGCTGACGCGCCTGCGCGCCGTCGATCCGGTGCGCGTCAGCGGCCGGGTCACCGACGTGATCGGCCTCGTCATCGAGGGCAACGGCCCTGGGCTTCCCATCGGTGGTCTGTGCAACATCGAGCGGCGCGACGGACACGGGCTGGTGCCGGCGGAGGTGGTCGGATTCCGGAAGAACCGTATCCTGCTCATGCCGCTCGGCGACGTGAGCGGGATCGAGCCGGGCAGCCGCATCGTCGCGGCGCGCGAGCGCCAGTGCGTCCCCGTCGGGCAGGCGATGCTCGGCCGGGTGCTCGACGGCCTGGGGGCGCCGCTCGACGAGGGCGGGGCTCTGCTGCTCGACCGGCAGATCCCACTGCACGGTCGTCCCATCAACCCGCTCGAGCGGGCGCCGATCCGGGCGCCGCTCGAGCTCGGCGTGCGCGCGATCGACGCGCTCCTGACCTGCGGCCGTGGCCAGCGCCTCGGCATCTTCGCGGGCTCCGGCGTCGGCAAGAGCTCGCTGCTCGGCATGATCGCGCGCGCGACGCGCGCGCAGGTGAACGTGGTGGCACTGATCGGCGAGCGTGGCCGGGAAGTCCGCGAGTTCCTCGAGCGCGACCTCGGCGAGGACGGGCTCGCGCGCTCGATCGTGGTGGTCGCGACGTCCGACCAGCCGCCGCTGGTGCGCATCCACGGCGCGTTCCTCGCGACCGCGATCGCCGAGTTCTTCCGCGACCAGGGCCTCGACGTCATGCTGATGATGGACTCTCTCACGCGGCTCGCGATGGCGCAGCGCGAGGTCGGGCTGTCGATCGGCGAGCCGCCGTCGGCGCGCGGCTACACGCCGTCGGTGTTCACCATGCTGCCGAAGCTGCTCGAGCGTGCAGGGGTCGGCGGGCGTGGCAGCATCACCGGGCTCTACACCGTGCTGGTCGAGGGCGACGACATGAACGAGCCGGTCGCCGACGCGGTGCGCGGGCTGCTCGACGGCCACGTCGTGCTGTCGCGCGCGCTGGCCGACGAGGGCCACTTCCCGTCGATCGACGTGCTGCGCAGCATCTCGCGTCTCATGACCGAGATCGCGCCGCCCGAGCAGCTGGCGCATGCCCAGACCGTGCGCGCCTGGCTCGCCACCTACCGCGACGCCGAGGACCTGATCAACATCGGTGCCTACACCGCCGGGACGAACGCGCGCATCGACGAGGCGGTCACGCAGCGCGAGCGGATCGACCTGTTCCTGCGCCAGGGGCTCGACGAGCGCTCGACGGCGGAGCAGAGCGTGAACGCGCTGGCGTCGGTCGTGACGGGGCGCTGAGGCGATGGCAGGCTTCCGTCTCGATCGTCTGCTCCGCCTGCGCGGCCAGCTGCGTGTGCTGCGCCAGCTCGAGCTGCAGCAGGCCGAGGAGGCCCGGCTACGCCTGCTGCACGAGCGCCGCGCGCTCGACGCCGCGCGGCGGCAGGCGCTCGAGGATACCGTGCACGCGACCGCGCGCGGCGAGCTCGACCGCGCCCGACTGCATCTCGCAGGGGCCTGGGAGGCAGCGCTCGACGCGCGCATCCAGCGGGTCGACGAAAGTACCGTCGCCGCCTCGACTCGCGTGGCGCAGCAGCGCGACGTGGTCGCCGCCGAGCGGCGCGAAGAGCGCAAGCTCGAGCACCTCGCCGACCGCTACCGCGAGCGACTGGCGAACGAGATGGCGCTCGCCGCCGAACGCATGCTGGACGAGCTGACGATGTCGCGCCATGCGCGCGAGAACGGAGAGAGAGATCGTGGCTGACGCCAGTAGCGCTTCTTCCGACGAGCCGCAGGCCGCGGCCCACGAGCCGCAGGCCGCAGCGTCCTCTGGCCGCTGGCGTGGACTTCGCTGGGTCGTCGCGGTGATCGCCGCGACCAAGGTCGCGGCGATCGGACTGTCCCCCCTGGACGTCGAGCTGCCGGTGCCGCCACCCGCGCTGGCGGCGGACGGCCCCGAGACGGAGGCGCCGCCGAAGCTCGCGGTGAAGCCCCCGCACGCCGACGAGGCGCGGGCGACCGGCGGCGTGAAGGGCGAGCGCAAGGAGCGTTCGTCGGGTGCGGAGCTCAAGTCCATGCTCGAGGAGCTCACCCGCCGGCAGGGCGAGCTCGAGCAGCGCGAGCGGGCCGTCACGGGGCGTGAGGAGAAGCTCGCCCTCTACGAGAAGGACGTGACCGAGAAGCTCGCGCATCTCGAGCAGCTTGGGAAATCGCTCAAGGACGAGCTGAAGCGGAGCAGTGCGACCTCGGACGAAGCCGCCACCTCGCTTGCCAAGGTCTACGGCGCGATGAAGCCCGCCGAGGCCGCGCCGATCCTCGACCAGCTCGACGAGGCGACCGCCCTGCGCATCCTCACCCGGATGAAGGAGAAGCAGGTGGGCGAGATCCTGCCGCTCATGACGCGCGAGCGCGCCATCGTACTCACGCGCTCGCTCGCCGGACGCGCCATGCCGGCGGCGACGACGCCGAAGGGCTGAGCGGCGAGAGCGGGCGGCAGCATCTGCCGCCCGGGGACCTTCCTGCCGGGCCGGGTCGTGCGGCCCGCCCGCGCAGGCACGACCCGCGCGGCGGCGCGACGACGATGTCCGCCGAGCCCGCCTCGATCTTTCCCCTGTCAGCCGTTGCGGGACGAGCCGGCGGCGCGTGGCACTCACATTGCACCAACGCCGCCCCGAATGCGAGTGGCAGGTCAGGACGGCATCGCGGACTCCGAGGTCGGCATCGACGGAGCGCGCGGCGGCGCTGCGGCGGCCGAGGGCAGCGACTTCGTGGTGCTGCTCGCGCTGCTGCAAGGCGGCGCGCCTTCTGTCGCTTCGGCCGGGAGCGTCGTTCCTATCGAAGGCGCCGTTGCCGTGGAGCAGGAGGACGCGGCGAACGACGGCGAGCCGGCAGCGAGTGCCTCCGACGGCGTGACGATCACCCTCTCGCCGGGCGCCGCGGCTGCGGCCAGCTCTGCTGCTCTACCAGCGAGCCCGGTAAGCGCCGATGCTCGGGCGGCGGGCCCGGCGACCGCTGACGCTCCGTTCGTGGCCGACAGCCAACCGGCGGACGACGCCATCGGGCCGGCTGTTCGTGCCGGTGTCGGAGCATGGGCGGCCGCGGGCCGCGGAGCGGCTGGGCGCCGCGCCGCGGTCGGAGTCGCGTTCACGCCAGGCG
>Ga0194132_10010874_pt1 | contig 11951 bp, 12 predicted proteins | sample TA2KigOf80mmetaG_FD_148612 | JGI IMG/M metagenome (GOLD analysis project Ga0194132, IMG submission 148612) | Freshwater microbial communities from Lake Tanganyika, Tanzania - TA2015054 Kigoma Offshore 80m | ecosystem: Environmental > Aquatic > Freshwater > Lake | place: Tanzania: Lake... | reverse complement strand
AGTGTCGCTGGCAAGAGTGAAAAACGGATCAAAAATGAACGTTGTCGCCGCAAATCGCCGCGGAGGGGGCAAACTGGCGCCAATGAGAGGGCACGGGACTTCGGAGCGCGAGAATTCGCGCCGCAATATTCAACATTTTTCCACCAGCCGCTCAACCCGAAACGCGGTACGCTTGTTTTAGGCCTAGGACTCTCGCATTGGAGGTGCGAATCGGACGAGCCCTGGCCAAGACCCAGCGCACTTCGCGATTGGGCCGCAAGAAGCGGAATTCCTGAATGAATTCCCGTTCGTCCACGACACTTTTCTGCCATTGATCGATAACGCCAACTCGATCGTTCGGGTGAATCGCTTGAAGCCATCCTTCACCTTAGCTCTGCTCTAAGGTCTGTCCGGCAATCTGTTGCCAGCGTGGATTGGTATAAAGGCAGCCTCCATGGACGTCGGTTTCAAAAATGCCGATGGGTGAAAACGCGCTTAATTGCCGGAATCGCTCCTCGCTCTCCCGCAGCGCCTCCTCGGCGAACTTGCTGGCCGTAACGTCGGTAAAAATCCCTTGGATGCCGGCCACATTGCCTGCGTTATCCCGGAGCGGAACTTTAATGATGTGGTTATAGCCCAAGCCGCCGGACTTGGTCAGGTGCTCTTCGATGTTATCGAAGGGTATTCCTGTCTCGCGAACGAAACGGTCGTCACGCACGTACTTTTCCGCAAGCTCGGCCGGATAAAAATCGAAGACTGTCTTGCCTAAAAGCTCATCCGCGATTCGCTCCAGCACTTCACCGAAACGCCGGTTGACAAAGGTAAAGCGTCCTTCGAGGTCCTTGCGCCACACGATGACCGGCAACGCTTCCACCGAAGGGCTCTATATAAGTGATCGGAAGATATTCTGCGCGCTGACCCGCGCTCTGCATCTCACCGGCGCTATTTTCTTCAGTGATCTCAAAGTTTGCCAGACCTTCGCGCCGAACTCCGGCCTCGAACTGCGCTCGGTCGGTGTCCAAAACGCGGGGGGTCCAGGCAAAAACTCGGATTCCTCCGTGGCGGCTTAACACACGTTGCACAAAGGTTCGGAATGCTTCCCGAGTTATCTGGCCCGAACTGACATAATAGCTTTCGAGTGAATGAAGGGCGTCGATGTGCCGGTTCACCTGCCGGATCAACTCTTGAGCGACGGCATCTGTGCGGCGTTGGAATTCGAGCCTGAGACGGTTTTGTTCCCATCTGCTCGCATAGACAAAAAGGACAACCGCCAAGCCAAACGTAAGCGCCAGCGGCCGGGTCACTGACAGTCGCCGTCTCCGCCAGGCCTCGCGAGGTTCCGCCAGCCAGATTAAGGCCAGGGGAGAGAAGGTGAGCGAGCCAATCGTGTCACCCACCCACCAAGTCCACCAGCTGAACAGAAACACGGCCGATGATATGGTGCCAGTAAACCAGAGGATTGTTGCGCCCCAGGCGGCATTAACCAAGCAAGCGACCGGACCACCCAGCATGAGAAATTTGATGACATCCTGTTCCTTGGCCAGTGGGTTAGGATAACCGACGAACCGGCGAATCAGCTGCGCGCCAACCAGCGCCTGAAGCGCTGCCCCAATCCCAATGAACAATGGCAAAGAAGTCGTTTTGAAGATTGTGTTCAGACTTGCCGCATCGAAGGAGGTCCAAACATTAACGACGAAAGAGCCGACCGTGATTCCCGGCCAGACATGCCGGCCGAGCATCAAGACCGCTGCGAGCGCAACACCTGCTGCTGGCCAAACAGCCGTCGCGTATCCTGGCGGAATTGCTAAAAGAAGGGCAAGCCGTCCCAGAACGAAATAAGCCACGCCCACTGCGAGCACCTCCACCAGCCGGCGGCTGAAATCAGGCGTCGGTGAAGGTGTCATCGTTCGATCCAGTCGTTATCTTCGGTATGAAGCGCGCCGGCGGAACCTCTATAACAAATACCGCAGCACGCTGCGAATGCAGAGCTAAATCGAAACAAAGTTAGATTAGGACAGCCTCGGCCGCAGTAATCGGAGCGCGGATGCCCACATCCGCGCAGTTTAGTTGCGACCGGGCACGTCGCGGATGTGGGCATCCGCGCTCCTGTAGCAATGTCTCAATGTGGTCTGTTTCGATTTAGAGCGGAATCGGTCTTGAACGCCGCGACGGTGTTTATCATTATCCTGCGTTTTTATGCTGATGATTTCGGGATTAACAAAATCATTTGGTGGGCGGACATTGTTCAAGGACGTATCGCTGCAAGTGAATCGCAACGATCGGACCGGTTTGGTTGGTCCAAATGGCGCCGGGAAGACGACGCTCTTTTCGCTCATCCTGGAAAGGGAGGCGCCGGACGCCGGAACGGTCGCGTTGCAACGAAATGTTTCCGTTGGCTACTTGCCGCAAGAGAGCGCTCCAGCCGGCGACGAAACGGTGCTGGAATTGGCCACAGCAGTTCGACCTGAAATCGTCCGCCTCCAACAGCAATTGAAGGCCTGTCATCGAGCTCCTGGCGACGGAGCAGCCAAAGCTTCCGGCCAGTCTTTGCCGGATGATGAAGAGTACCATTCGTTGGCCGCGCATTATGAAGAGTTCGATGGCTACCAAATCGAATCCAAGGCAAAGAAGATTCTCCACGGCTTGAGCTTTCGTGAAAAAGACTTTGATCGCCCTTGCCGTGAAATGAGCGGGGGCTGGGTCATGCGGGCGCATCTGGCCCGGTTGCTCGTTCAGGAACCAGACCTGTTGATGCTGGACGAGCCGACAAACCATCTCGATTTGGAGGCGTTGCTTTGGTTTCAAGGTTATCTAAAGAATTATCCAGGGGCGATTCTGATGATTTCCCACGACCGCGAGTTTTTGAACCAGCTCGTTGATAGCATTGTGGAGATTCGGCAGGCGAAGCTGGTTCGCTATCGAGGGAATTACGATGAATATTTGGCCCAACGCAGCGCCAAGGAAGAACAACTTGCCGCAGCTTACAAGAATCAGCAGCGCGAGATCGCGCACTTGATGGAATTCGTGGACCGCTTTCGCGCCAAGAACACCAAAGCCTCGCAGGCCCAAAGCAAGCTCAAGCAGATTGAGCGCATGGAAAAAATCGAAGCCCCCGAAGCTGACGAGGCCACGATCAATTTTCGATTTCCGCAACCCGCCCGCAGCGGGTTGAAGGTGGTAACGCTGGAGCAAATCTATCAAGCCTACGGCCAAAACGTCGTCTACCAAGGGATGAATTTCGAAGCCGAGCGTGGTCAACGGACTGTGTTGGTCGGCCCCAACGGGGCAGGGAAGTCAACTCTCTTGAAAATATTTGCGGGAACGATCGCTTTTCAGAAAGGCCATCGCAAACTCGGTCACAACGTCCGATCCGGTTATTACGGACAGTACCGTGTCGAAACGTTGAATCAGGAACACACGGTGCTCGAAGAAGGCTTGGAGACGCCGCAGCGCGTTACTGAACAATTCGTGCGCACAGTCCTTGGATCGTTTCTCTTTCGTGGTGACGACGTCTTCAAAAAGGTGAGCGTGCTGAGCGGAGGAGAAAAAAGCCGCCTCGCATTGGTTAAGCTGCTTCTTGATCCTCCCAATCTTTTGCTCATGGACGAGCCGACGACGCATCTCGATATGGCGAGCATCGATGCGTTGATCGAAGCGCTCAAACAGTATGAAGGAACGCTCATTTTCATCAGCCACGACGTCTATTTTATTCGCGCAATTGCGAATCATGTGGTTCATGTGAACGCGGGCCAGCTCAAACATTATCCGGGCGGCTACCAATATTATTTGGACAAAACCGCGGCCAGCTCGGAGCGGGCCGGGTTGACTTTGGGACAGCAAAGCACGCAGAAGATTGCGGGGCGCGACGGCGAGCGTCCCAGTGTCAAAATCCGCGAACAGAAACGGCTCGAAGCGGAGCAACGTCAGGCTCGATCCCGGGCGCGGAAGGAGCAGGCGCAAATCGTCCACCAACTCGAAAAGGAAATCGCCGCGTTAGAACAGCGCCAAGCCGAATTAACGGCCGCGTTGGAGGATCCGGAAACTTACCAGCAGCCTGGGCGCGCGGTTGCGTTGAATCGCGAACTATCATCTGTCGTCGCCAACTTAGGGAGCCTGACCGAAGAATGGGAGCGAGCTGCTTCAGCGCTCGCCGAAATCGACGGCCGTGAGAATGATTAAGCTGCCAACAGCGCGGCGCGCCGCTGCTGTCGAGCAACGCATTGATAGTTTCATGATCTTGATCGTTGCTAGCGCAGGCAACTCTCGGACAGGAGTTGCGATTGGGGGAAAATGAACGCGGCTCTTATTAGACATGATGAGAGCCGCTTTAACGTAACGTACACACCGCAGCGCCTCCGCTGCTAGCGCACAAAGGTCGAGAAGCTGCAAGATTCTGAGCGGAGTCAGGAGTGACAAAATCATGGAGGACAAAATCATGAACCACAAAGGCCAAGCGCAGATGAGACCGAAGTATGTTCCATTGTCAGCCGCAGAGAATCCTAACAAACTCAGCGCAATTGTTCCCCGATTATTTTGTAAGCCGCTTCGCGCATCTCTTTGGGAAATTCATGGGCGCACTTCGGATGCTCGACGCGAAGCTGTTTCTCCGCGCCGTACAGTTGATAAACCTTTGAAGCGGCTTCTTCGATTTGGAAGACGCTTTGCCATTTGAAATTGTGGTCGTAGAAAGGCGCGCTAACAAAGCAAGCCCGCGGCGCAAGCGCTCCAATCAGCTCATGGAAATCAAACGGGATTTCTGCCAGCGGATATTGCAGCAACTTCGGCATGTACCGATCGCTGGTCCAGCCTTTGATATTGCCGTTCATGTAATCGAGGAATGAATCGAATCCGCAGCTGGACACGACGACTTTGATGCGTTCGTCAAACACAGCCGTATAGATTGAATTGTGTCCGCCAAGCGAATGGCCAATGGCGCCGAATTTGCCCGGCTGGACAAACGGCAGCGATTCCAGCAAATCCAGGCCGCGGATATTATCCCAGATGGCTTTCATCGTGCCGCTCTGATAACCGAGCCCTTTGAGGTCGGGCTGGTAATTCGCGAGCCGCGGGTAAGCGGGCGCGAGGCAGACGTAACCCAGCTCCGCTAACTCGACCCCGTACGCGTCATTTGGACTATTGCCCAAACCGACGACAACTTTATGTCCTAACGCGTGGGTTTGATGCAGGCAAAGCATGGCGGGAACTCGCTTTCCTGAATTCAGCACTCCTTTCGGAATTAGGAGATACGCCGGAATGCGCCCCTTAGGTTCTGGGCTGTAAGTAATGAGACGGCGAATGTAGGAACCGCAATCTACTTCTTCCTGGGTTTCCATCTGCAAGGCTGAGCGCTTCTCCTTGCCGGGCAGCGGCCCCATGACTTCCTGCATGCCGGCGAGAATTGCCGCGCGCCGCTGCTGCCAATGCTCGATGCTTGTCGCCGGGACAATCGCGCCGGCCGCATTCCGATAAGTCAAGAGCTTGGCGCGATCAAGTCGAGTTGGATCATTCGAAGACTGCGCCAAGAGATTCGTCGCGTACGCAATCATGCACAGCGACAGTGAAAGTAAGGCTGGCCCGGTCGAATGAGAAAAGGCTTTCATCTGGAATTAGGCTTAAATAAACCAAGCGGCACAGAAAAGATTATTTTGAAGGCAACGATCAAGACGGCATTGGGGTTGGTGGCTTTGGTTTTGTTTTTCGTTACGGCGATCCAAATCGATCCGTCCCGGATTGAAGATTTCCTCCGTGGCAGCGGTTTCTTAGCGCCGCTCCTCTTTTCATTGCTGATGATCATTGGCGTTGTCGTGTCACCGATTCCCACATCGCCATTGACGCTGATGTCGGCCAAACTATTCGGCGTTTGGGGCGGCATATTGATGACATTGACGAGCGCGACGATCGGCGCGGCCGCAGCATTTTGTATTTCGCGCAAACTGGGCGAGACCTTTTGGAAGCGCAGCCCTTCCTACCGGCGTTTTCAGAAACTGCTGCCAAAGGATGTGACCGCTTGGGCGATCTTCGTTTTGCGGCTCCCGCCCAGCCCGACGTTCGACGTGGTCAGTTACGCCGCAGGACTGACCAATATCCCCCTCTGGCAATTCATGGTCGCCACGTTTCTCGGCATGGCGCCCGTGGTGGCGGCTCTTTGTTTGGCGGGATCAGTATTGCCTGCGGCATGGCTGTGGACTTTGACTGCTGCGGTGCTTCTCTTCGCAGGGTATCGCCTTTGGAATGTGTCCAGAGGCCGGGAAGCACCGGGTAACAAATAAAACAATTGTCTGGCAACGATGGCGCCGGCCGGGGGCGCGGCGTTGGCGCCAACTTTTTCTGGACTAAAGTAATAGGCTTCTTACGCTCGATGATCATCGCTCCTTGCTAATGTCTATGAACAGCCCCGTCCTTTCTTTGCCGTTGGCCAAAACGCGGACCTTCGCCGTTGGTTTCACTTTGATCGAGTTGCTGGTCGTGATTGCCATCATTGCGATTCTCGCCGGGATGCTTCTGCCAGCGCTCGGCAAAGCCAAGCGGAAGGCGCGCGAGGCCAATTGCCTTTCCAACTTTCGTCAATGGTCAATCGCCGCCAATCTCTACGGCTCAGACGATCCGCGCGGCCGGCTGCCGATGTTTGGTGATATCGGAAACAATCCATGGGATGTTGCGCATCCAATGGTCTCGGCCGTTCAGGACTACGGAGTGACTGTTCCGATGTTTTTCTGTCCGGCTCGGCCCGCCGAATTTAACGAGGCACAAACCTGGCTCCAGAAGCAGAAGAACCGCTCGATCAGCAATAATGAGGACCTTCGCTATTACTACAGCCAGCGGTGGACATTTGGTTTTGCCATCATGCAACATAGCTGGTGGGTGCCGCGCTCTGGGAAACCGGGCTTCAAAGTCATGCCCTCAACGACCCGCGTAAACACCAATGCCGTCATCGAGGGCTGGCCAACTCGGCTCGAAGATTCGGAAGCATCGAAAAGCCCCATCATTACCGATACTCTCTACAAGGACGGATTTACGACCAACATCTCTGTTGCGTGGGGCGGGCATCCGACGAAGAAATCGGATTCCGGATTTCAAATTCAAGGAGGCGATGCGGAGTCGATCAGCCTCGGTTACGCCGACGGCCACGCCGAAATCGCTCGCCGGTCGCGGATGGTCTGGCGTCACTATGGCAATTGGACGAGCTTTTATTGAGCCGGCCGCTTTTGCCTTTATCGAGACATAGGATAAACTTGCGCTGCGCCAGAGGAAGCATCTCTGGATGTGTCGAGGCGCGGCGATTTCCAACTTGCTGCGGGCTCTTCAACCTTACACTGTCCTGGCATGCTCAGACCGGACAAGAAGTATTCCATTTACGATCTGCGACAACTCAAAGGCAAACGCTGCCTAACCCACATACATGTGAAGTCCCCCGAGGAAGCCGCTGCCGCAGAGGCAGCTGGAATCGACCTGCTGAGCTGCAGTTTCGATTCCCCAGCGGCGCAAGCGCGATTGCCCCTGCTTGTGGCTGCGGCTCCAAAGAGTTTCATCTCCGGGTCAACCCCGCATGGCATGGCCTCTCAGGAAGAAGCCATCCGGACTGGATTCCGGGCTCTCGAACTGGGCGCCAGCTCGGTCTATTGTTCCGCCAGTCCATTCCTAATCGAGGCAATGACGCGCGAAGGAATACCGGTCGTCGGTCATCTTGGCATGGTTCCGCGTCACGCGACATGGACCAACATTCGCGCCATTGGCAAGACTGCCGCCGAAGCGAAGCAACTTTACGATCAGATGAAGCGCTTGGAAAACGCGGGCGCGTATGCAGCGGAACTCGAGTTGGCGCCGCACAAACTCGCATCGTATCTCTGCCGGAAGACTTCCATGCTTTTGATGTCATTAGGCTCGGGCAACGGTTGTGACACGCAGTTCCTATTCTCGGATGACATCCTCGGAGATTATGACGAGCGAATTCCGCGTCATGCCAAAGCCTACCGGAACTTCCTCAAAGAATACCAACGCCTTCAGAACGAGCGCGTCGCCGCGTTCAAAGAATACGCGGCTGACGTGAAGGGCGGGCGCTTTCCGCAGAGCGGTAATCTCATCAACATGGATGAGGCCGCATTCAAGGACGCAGTGGCGGCCATCGAGGCATGTTAATCCGACCGGAAGAAGAACGAGATTGGCCGGCTGTTTATGCCGTTCTTGCTGCGGCGTTTGAAACGCCGTTCGAAGCCAGTCTGGTGAATGCTCTACGCGAGCAGGCTCGGCCGGTTATCTCCCTGGTTGCCCAGCGAAACCAAACGATTGTCGGCCACATCTTCTTTTCCCCTGTTTCGCTAACCGGTCACCTTGACCTCCAGATTGTGGGCATGGCGCCCGTGGCTGTCGCACCGAGTCAGCAACGTCAAGGCATTGGATCATCACTTGTGCGCGCCGGTCTCGAGTCCTGCAAACACCTTGGCGTCCGCGCGGTTGTTGTCTTGGGGCATTCGAAGTACTATCCGCGTTTTGGTTTTGTGCCATCATCGCGTTTCGCCATTGGGTGCGAATACGACGTGCCCGACGAGGTGTTTATGGTTATGGAGCTGCAATTCAGTTATCTCCGCGGCCAATCGGGAATCATTAAGTATCATCCGGCTTTCGGCGCAGCCGCTTGAGATCAACACGGGCGCGATAAAACTGACCTCATTGCCAGGGAACGTCTCGTTCGATACGCTTCGCCCTCATGATTCGAAACTTCACGCGTGAAGACTCGGACGAATGGCTGCGGATGCGCGTAGCGCTCTGGCCCGATTGTTCGGACGAAATGCATCGCCTTGAAATTGCCGAACAATCCGAGGGCTCTGATGTTGCTGTGCTCGTTTATGCCCGGTCAGATGGACGGCTTGGCGGATTCATTGAACTGTCGGTCCGCGACCGCGTCGATGGTTCGATGTCGCGCCAGGCGGCTTACATCGAGGGCTGGTGCGTAGACCCCGATTTGCGCGGTCAGGGAATTGGCCGGCAACTGGTCGAACGCACGGAGGCTTGGGCTTGTCAAGGCGGGTTGACCGAACTGGCGAGCGATGCCGAGATTCAAAACGAACATAGCATCCAGGCTCACCATGCTTTGGGCTTCAGCGAGACATTTCGGCTCGTCCACTTTTTGAAACCAGTCGCCGGGCGAGCACGATCTAGCTGAACCGCACTGACAATTTGTGCAGTGAAAACAAGACATTCCATTCTCGCGATCATCAGTCTGATCTTCGGGTTGATCGCAGCCTTCTGCGCGTTGACGCGCGCTGGTTTTCTCCTCGTGGTTGCGGTCCCACTCGGGTTTGCGGCGATCGGGACAGGCCGCGTCGCCATTCGTTTGATTCGCAAAGCGCACGGTTCTCTTCGCGGCAAAGGTCCCGCGGTTTTCGGCACGTCCTTGGGCGTGGTCGCCGTTGTCTCGAGCCTGTTAGGCATGGTCGGCATGTCTTTTCGACAAGCTGAGCAGCAGCGTCGATGGCAACAAGCGCAGCGTGAAACGGTTCGCTTAGAGAGAACACTTTCGACCAGTCCGCTGCCTGATGTTCCGATAACGAACTTTACGTCGAATCTGCCGATTGTTGTTCTCCACACTGCGGGCCAGTCTATTTCGAAGAATTCACGAACGACGATGCGAGCCGAGTTTTTCGACGTTCATAATGGCCGCGCTTTGGACGGCGCCAAACCCGATTACGCTGGTTTGGTTACGCTCAATCTGCGCGGCATGACGACAATGAATTTGCCGAAGCGGTCTTACACGCTTCACTGCGTGGATGACAGCGATAAGCAAATCAAGGTGTCGTTGCTCGGTTTGCCCGCCGAGGAGGATTGGGTGCTTTACGCGCCTTTTGAGGACAAAACCTTGCTGCGCGATGTGCTGGCTTACGAGTTGACGCGCAAGATGGGACATTATGCGCCGCAGACGCGCTATGTGGAACTTTTCCTGCACAAATCCGACGTTCCGCTTTCGAAGCGGGATTACGCCGGCGTTTATGTGCTGATCGAGAAAATCAAGCGGAGCAAGGAGCGCGTGGCCATCGCGAAACTTGAGCCGCAACATCGGTCCGAACCGGAAATCACGGGTGGCTACATTGTGAAGCGCGATCACGGTGACAGCGGTGACAGGCGCTTCAACACCGACCACGGAGGGCCTTACTTCTACGTTTATCCGAAAGGCGACCAGATCACGGCGCAACAGAGATCGTGGCTGACGCGTTATTTCAAGGCCTTTGAATCGGCGCTTTACGGCGATGATTTCGCGGATCCGGAGACTGGCTACGCTGCCTACCTTGACGTGGATGCATTCATCGATGCTCACTGGCTGATAGAAATGGGCAAGAACGTCGATGGTTTTCGTTACAGCGCCTACCTCACCAAGGATCGGGGCGGCAAAATCAAGGCGGGACCGCCGTGGGATTGGAACCGTTCCTTTGGCAACGCTAATTACTACGGCGGCTGGCAGCCGCAAGGCTGGTATTCATCGAACCTTCGACCCAATGAAATCTCATGGCACCATCGGCTCGGGGATGATCCGAACTTCATGAGACGTTGCGCGGGGCGTTGGGTCGAGTTGCGCAGAGATGTCTTCGACCCAAAGAAAATCAATGCCCGCATCGATGAATTAGCGGCGCAGCTTGAAGAGGCTCAACAACGCAATTTCGAACGCTGGCCCATCCTTGGCCAGCACGTCACCTGCAATCATTTCGTCGGCGGTTCTTATGAAGAAGAAGTGTGCTGGCTGAAGAACTGGGTCGAACGCCGCATCGCGTGGATCGACAGCCAGATTCGACCCGCGGCAAGTTTGTAGCACGACAGTCGTGATCTTCAGGCGAGCACGTTTCGGATTCGCTCGCGCTGTTCAAACGCACCAATGTCGTAACGCTTCCTTGACCGTTCCATTGCATCAGCCGCCAAGCAAGGTGGTCTTTCCGACGAATAGCACCACTTGAAACGGGGGCGGCGTTGTTTTAGCGACTTGCCTTCGGGCTAGTAACCAAGCTCCGCTTTTCGTTGCTCGGCCGTGGGCAAGGGCGCCTTCTTGGTGGTCAACGCTTCTTGTCCGAGACCCTTGATGCGCGCGCTTTCGCTGGCATTGAATTCGGTGCTCGCGCTGAATTCGTCGGGCACGGAATGATCGGCATAGATGGCTTCTACGGGACATTCCGCCACACAGGCTGTGCAATCGATGCATTCGTCCGGATGAATAACGAGCTGGCCTTCCGATTCGTAGAAGCAGGCCACGGGACAAACCTCGACGCAGTCTGTGAATTTGCAGCCGACACATTTCGTGGTAACGACATGAGCCATAATGATTCCTATCCGTATTTAAGTTAAATCCGTCAGTTGTGTGATGCGCGAATCTTTGCGCGAGCTCGGGCAATTCGCCAGCGCCGGCCGCCCGGTAACTCAACCATTCCTCGCTCAACTCGACGCCGGCAAGGGATACAGGTTGAATATGTCTTGTCGATAATCGCGCTTGATGTCAAGGCTGGTTGAGTTCGTCGCGACGAATACTAGGACGCGTCTTTTCTGTTTCCTAAGTCGAGCACGCTCGGCAATTTGGGGTGAATGAGCGCATGGAGTCGTTCGCGTCCGCCATGAGCGGATTTGAACCGGCTTTGAAAGGTGCCGGTGTTGCATTTGGATTTGGGATTGTTCTTTCGCGCGCGATTGACCGCAGCGTTGGCAAAGCTGCGGACGATGCGTCGAATGGTTCCTAAGATTCGTGCCGCTGTGGGAGTGCGCACTCGGCTCTCATCTTCTCTGAGAGTGATGTCCAGGCAATGATGGAGTCGACTCTCCACTACCCAGTAGCCGCCTTTGAGTCAGAGCATGCGGCGGGCTTGGAGTTCTTCCAGCGTCGGCTGATTGCCTTTGACGGTCATTAAATAGTCTCCACCGCCCTCAAAAACCATTGGCTGAGCTCGCTCCTGGTTGGGGTGAAGGGCGTCGCTTAAGATAATCTTGCCCGTCAGATCCAG
>Ga0194132_10010873_pt1 | contig 11952 bp, 15 predicted proteins | sample TA2KigOf80mmetaG_FD_148612 | JGI IMG/M metagenome (GOLD analysis project Ga0194132, IMG submission 148612) | Freshwater microbial communities from Lake Tanganyika, Tanzania - TA2015054 Kigoma Offshore 80m | ecosystem: Environmental > Aquatic > Freshwater > Lake | place: Tanzania: Lake... | reverse complement strand
CCGCTTCGGCTTCGCGCAGGCGAGAGCGGCGGAGCCGCGAAGGCGGATGGCGGAGAGGGTGGGATTCGAACCCACGGTACCCTTGCGGGCACACCGGTTTTCGAGACCGGCCCGATCGACCACTCTGGCACCTCTCCGGGAGGCCGATATGGATCGCGATACATATAGGTCGAAACGCGGGATCTAGGGACTGAGGGACCCAGGGGCCCGCGACGGGTGGCGGAACCTACCCGAAGCCCGGAGGGCGTTCAACCAACAGTCAAGGCCCGAAATTTGGAGCGATTCGGCATGTGCTCACATGCCGATTTCGGGCGCCGCGATCTCTGGCCGCGCGCCAGCGGGGGCGTGTAAGGTCCGCCCATCATCACAGTGGGGAGGGACACATGGAACACACCACCATCCGCGGCACCATCCGCTACACATCGAAAAAGAAAGAGATCCTCGATAAGGTTCGTGGCGGCGAGACCTTCATCATCACCATTCACACTGACGGCCGGCGCACGCTGCGCGCCCACTGCGCCATCGACGAGAACAGTCCGCGCGTGCTGCGCGACAGCATCACCAACTTCGACAAGGATTGGCATCCAGTCAGCGCGTTCAATCAGTTGACGGTCGACGAAGCCCACGTCGGCGCGGCGTGGTACCGCTTCACCGATAAGTACGCCGAGTGCGAAGGCTGGACCGAACGCGAAGGCCGCGTCTCGCTGCGCATGGAATACGACGGCTGGCCCGCCACCTTCGGCTCGCACCCGATCCAGGCCGACGCCATGCACCTCAACAACTTCGACCTGTCGAAGGGCCCCGGCGCTCAGACGTCTGGACACTTCTATATGAGCTCGTTCCATCATCGCGGCGCCGACGGTCCGACGTTGTTGCGCCGTCCGAACGGTCTTTACATGCATTACTACGGCCAGGAGAAGGTGACGGTCGGCGCCGGCACGTTCGACTCGCATCACTTCCGTCTCGGCAAGAACGAGAAAGACGACTACATGGGCAGCGACATTCACCCGCCCTATCACCTGTGGGTGTCGACCGACGGCAATTACATTCTCTACAAGGCCTACTGCACCGGCTACATGCAGACCTATTACGAGCTGGTGAGCCTCGAGCAACGCAAGAACTTCTTCTGAACACATGACGGGGAGCACGCAACATGGAACACACGACGATCCGCGGCACGCTTCGCTACACTTCGAAGAAAAAGGAAATTCTCGACAAAGTGCGGGGCGGCGAGACGTTTATCATCACCGTCCACACCGACGGCCGGCGGACGCTGCGCGCCCACTGCGCCATCGACGAGAACAGCCCGCGGGTACTGCGCGATAATTTTACCAGCTATGACAAGGACTGGCACCCGATCGACGCCTACAATCAACTGACGGTCGACGAAGCCTTCGTCGGATCGTCATGGTACCGCTTCACCGAAAAATACGCCGAGTGTGAAGGCTGGACGGTTCGCGAAGGCCGCTTCTCGCTGCGCTTCGAGTACGACACCTGGCCCAGCCTGTTCGCCTCGCATCCGATGCAGAACGACGCCATGCATTGCCAGAAATACGACCTGTCGAAAGGTCTCGGCGAGCAGACCACCGGGCACTATCTGATGAGTTCGTACCACCATCGCGGCGCCGATGGCCCGGTTCTGCTGCGACGTCCGGGGGGCATGTTGCTCGCCTATTACGGCCAGGAAAAAGTCACTGTCGCGGCCGGGACGTTCGACGCTCATCATTTCCGCATCGGAAAGAACCAGGACGACGCCTACATGGGCACCGATATTCACCCGCCCTATCACCTGTGGACCACGACCGACGGCAACTACATCCTACTCAAGGCGCACTGCACCGGCTACATGCAGACCTATTACGAACTGACGAGCCTGGAGCAGCGAAAGAATTTCTTCTAAAGCGCGGTTTCGTCACGAGGGGACAGACATGGACCATGTCTGACGCCGTGAAGCGATCGGAGCGCCGGCCATCGCGCTGTCGGTGGCGGCCTTCGCCGATGCGGCAGCGCAATCGCCACAGCAGCTCGCCGGAAAAAATTGCGTGATCCTCGGACCCGAGGGGCCGTTGGCGCGGGCCATCGGTGACGGCCTTGCGGCGGCGTGGGCACGGGTCGCGCGCCTGTACCCTGAAGCCGTCACCGAAGAGGCTTATCAGGCCGCGCTCGAAACCGGACCCAATCGTCCGACGACAAACGACGCGCTCATCGCACTCGCCGCACCCACCGTGAGCGGCGCCATCGGTACGGTGACGCCGGCCGATTTTCGTCGCGGCATGGAAGAGACCTACGTCCGCACGTATCTCGCCATGAAGTACGGCACGCGGGTGATGCGTACGGCCGGCGGCGGCGCCTTCATCACCGTTACCTCCGCGACCGGCAAGCGCGCCTGGCGCGACAGTGCCGCCGCGTCGGCGGCGTCCGCCGGAATCATGCACATGACCCGCTGCGCGGCGCTGGAATGCGCCGCCAAGGAGGACAACGTCCGCGTCAATGCGGTGCTGGTCGACGGGCTCGCCGATCCGGCGCTGACCGCGGCGATCAACACGGTCGTCTTTCTGGCGAGCGACGCTGCGGTCTATTTCACGTCGCAAGCGGTCGCGGTCGACGATGGAGATGTGTTTTGAGTGCGCCCGTCAACTTGAACGCCACGCCCGAGCTGGCCGGGGCCGTTGCTTCGTTGACGGGCAAAGTCGCGCTGATCACGGGGGCCGAATCCGGCATCGGCCAGGGCTGCGCATTGGCCATGGCTCGCGCGGGAGCAACGGTCATCGTGACCGGCCGGAGCGAGCGTGGCGGTTCGGTGTCGCAACGCGAGGCCGGTACCTTGAAGGCCCGCACCGCAGAACCTGGATCGGAAACGCTTCGCCTGATCGCCGATGCCGGCGGCATCGGCGAATACATGAAGCTCGACGTGACCCTGGACGAAGACTGGAATCAGGCCATGGGTCAGATCGAGAAATCCCACGGCCGCCTCGACATTCTCGTGAACAACGCGGGCGCGACCGGCGGTGGCGCGCTGGCCGACACTGACCTCGCCATTGTCATGCGCATGCTACGGCTCAACACCGAAGGCGCGTTTCTCGGCATGACCTTTGCCTGGCCGCTGCTGAAGGCCTCGCGCGGCGTGATCATCAACTTCAACACTGCCGGCATCGGGCGCGGCTCGGCTAGCGCCTTCGCCTATCCGTGCTCTAAGGCCGGGATGCTCGGCGTGACGCTGGCTGCCGCCGCCGACGGCCGTCCGCACGGCATTCGCGTGATCTCGCTCAATCCCGGCGGTACCTGGACCGGCGGCATGGAACGCTCGCGCCGGATCAGTGAGGACGACTATCTCAAGCAAACCCGCGATGGCGGCACGCCGCTGAAGCGCCCGGCCTATCCTGCCGATCTTGGCGCGGCGGCCGTGTTCTTTGCCTCCGACGCCGCGCGCGCGATTTCCGGCGTGCATTTTTTTGTGGACGGTGGATCGAGCGCGCGGTGAGCGGGCTGTGAAAATATCCTGATGTCGCCCTGGCGACAGCAAGGAAGCTTGTCAGACGCGCCGGCTACGCCGCGGGCCCACCACCGGAAGTGCGCGCGCAGTTGCCAAGCAGTTCGATGTAGTGGTCGCGGACCCGTTCCAGGTTCATGCGGTTGAGGAACGACGAGTAGGCGATATAGGACAACAGGAACCGCAGGTCCTTCGCCCAGGGCGGCAGAAACTTGGGGAACACGCACAGGCCCTGCTCGGCGAGCGCGGTAATCGCCGGCATGTCCTCGATATCCATCTTGCCCGCGAACAACAGGCGGATGCAGTCGACGCGGGTCTCCTGCACCGAGATGCGGAGAAAGTTGTGCACGCGCACGACGCCCTCGAGATAAACCGAATCCTTGGTGAACGGTGCGCCACCCTCGACCATGCCGCCGCGGACAATGCGGCGCGCGTTCTCGAAGGCCTGATGCTCGTCATGCATCCGATCCAGGAAAAACTCGTAGAGCTGAATGAAGTCCGCGCCGTCCATCGCCATTTGAATGGCCAGCACGCGATCGGCAAGGCGAAGCATGCGCGATGGGTCCATCGCGCCCGAAATCAACTCGGCGAACACCGCCAGGCCTTCTTGCGTGCGTGTCGTACCGGCGTGTCCGGCGCCGAGAATCGGAAACACGTTCTGCGCCGCGCCGTTGAGCGAGGTCCCGGCGTGAATGAAGGCTTCGTGCTGGACAAGCTGCGCCAGGTCGCGGTCGGAGAACTTGGCGTCGCGGCGCAGGCGGATGTACTTCGATCCGGCCAACGCTTTCGAGGAGAGATGGTCGGCAATTTCGACCACCGGCGTCTGGTCGCCGAAATGCCGTTTCAAGATCGCCTGCATGCGCGGCTGCATCTCGGCCGCGGTGATGGTCGGGAACTCACCCTTGGCGTTGAGATTGATTTCGAGGTTGGTATAGGCACTGAGCACGTAGTCGAGCATCCGGGCGAGATCGAGCGGCCGGACATCGCAGTTGATCAACTCGGACTGCGGCGACCCGTAGAGCCTGACCGAGGCCCGGTGAAAATCCTTGGTGCCGATGGTCGCGAGCATGTCGGCCGCCATATCGACGCTGTCGGCGATGCGCCGCAGCCAGGCGTGCACCGGCGACGCTCCGTCGGCCATGGCGCGGACCTGCTTCATCGCCTCGCGCACCGGCTCGGCGTTGAGCGGCTCGTAGGTCACCTTCGGCAACTCTTTCGCCCCGTCAGCGAAGAATTTTTCCTCGATCTCTGGGGCCCATGCGACCGCTCGGAGGATGCGTACGGGCCGCTCGGCCTTCCTGAGCAGGGTCGCGGCCGCCCTCAATTTCTCGATTTCGGCATCGGAGAGGCGGTTGGAGGGGTAGGGCGTTGCGTCCATGGGGCCTATGCGGTCGTCGTCGTGCCCGTCTGAACAGCCGTTTTCATATTGATTTCCAAAGCGTTAAGGCCTATTCCGTGCCCGCGCCCCAGGATTGACTCAAGCGCAGGTGCGGTATATTCACCCGCTTCACATGCGGGCCCCGGCGCCCGCAGTTTTCATTTGAGTCCAAAGGCAACGGCTATGTTCGCAGTTATCAAGACCGGCGGCAAACAATATCGCGTCAGCAAGGACGACGTCCTGGCGGTGGAAAAGCTGATCGGCGACGCGGGCGCCAGCGTCGTGTTTGACCACGTCATCATGGTCGGCGACAAAGTCGGCAAGCCCAAGATCGACGGCGCCAAGGTTACCGGCACCGTGGTTCGTCAGTTCCGTGACGACACCAAGCTTGTCTTCAAGAAGCGTCGGCGCAAGCATTATCGCCGCCGCAACGGCCACCGTCAGCATCTGACGCTGGTCAAGATCACCGAGATTGCGGCCTAAGGAGTACGGCAATGGCTCATAAGAAATCCGGCGGTAGTTCCAAGAACGGCCGCGACACGCGCGGCAAGCGCCTCGGCATCAAGAAGTTCGGCGGCCAGGACGTGCTCGCCGGCAATATCCTCGTCCGTCAGCGCGGCACCAAGTGGCACCCCGGCAAGAACGTCGGTCTCGGCCGCGACTACACCATCTTTGCCCTGGTCAACGGCAAGGTCAGCTATCGCACCTCCAAGGAAGGTCGCGTGCTGGTGTCGGTCGACCCGATGCCGAAGGCGGCCTAGCACCGGCGGGCTTCCACCGCCGGCACCTCACGCCGGCGGTCCCGTGAGAGATGAAAAAAGGAGACGGATCGCCGTCTCCTTTTTGTTTTTGGTGCGACCATGTTCACCCTCTCGATCCGAACCGACCGCCTCCTGTTGAGGCCGTTCACCCTGACCGATGCCAAGCGCGTCCAACAACTGGCCGGCGACAATGACGTCGCGCGGTGGCTCGGGTCGGTGCCGCACCCCTACCCCGACGGTTACGCCGAATCCTGGATTGCCACGCACGATGCTTTGCGCGCGGAGGGTCGTGCATACCCCTTTGCGGTCACTTGGCATGGAATTCTGATCGGCAGCGCTGGCGTCGACCGCCGCACCGACGGCGATCTCGAGCTGGGCTACTGGCTCGGCAAGGAATTCTGGGGCCATCGGCTGATGAGCGAAGCCGCACGCGCCATTGTCGATCTGGCTTTCGGATGGCTGGGGGCGCCCAAGGTGGTTGCGGGTTTCATGGATGGCAACGCCGCTTCATCGCGCATCCTGGCTGGCCTCGGGTTCGCCGGCACCGGCATCGAAAGCCGCGACAGCAAGGCCCGTTGTGGCCAGGTGTCGTGCAACATGCTGGTCTTGACCCGCGACGCGTGGGCGGCAAAGCGGGTATAGAGAAGCGTCATGAAGTTCCTCGATCAAGCCAAGATCTACGTGCGCTCCGGCGATGGCGGCAACGGCTGCGTCGGCTTTCGCCGCGAGAAGTTCGTCGAGTTCGGCGGTCCCGACGGCGGCGATGGCGGTCGTGGCGGCGACGTGATTTTCGAGGCCGTGCGAAATCTCAATACCCTGATCGACTTTCGCTATCACCAGCATTTCAAGGCAGAGCGCGGCGTCGACGGCGCCGGCAAGAACCAGGCCGGGCGTAACGGCAAGGACACGGTCATCAAGGTGCCGGTCGGCACCGAAATCATCGCCGAAGACAACGAGACGGTGTTCGCCGATCTCGCCAGGGACGGCGACCGGATCGTGTTGCTCGAAGGCGGCAACGGCGGGTTCGGCAACACCCACTTCAAGGGGCCGTCGAACCGCGCGCCGGACTACGCCAACCCGGGATTGGCCGGCAAGGAGATGTGGGTGTGGCTCCGGCTGAAGCTCATCGCCGACGTCGGCCTGGTGGGTTTGCCCAACGCGGGAAAATCGACGTTTCTATCGGTGGTAACGCGGGCGCGGCCCAAGATCGCCGACTATCCGTTCACGACATTGCACCCCAACCTGGGCGTCGCGACCGTCGGCGATTTCGAGTTCATCATCGCCGACATCCCCGGCCTGATCGAAGGCGCCCACGAAGGCGCCGGTCTTGGCGATCGCTTCCTCGGCCATGTCGAACGTTGCGCCGTGCTGTTGCATCTTGTCGACGGCACCGAAGAGGACGTCGCGGCGGCGTACAAGATTGTGCGCCGGGAATTGAAAGCTTATGGCGGCGGCCTTGCTCGCAAGACGGAAATCATCGCTCTCAACAAATGCGATGCCCTTGATGCAGAGACGAAGAAGAAGAAACTGACCGCGCTTGAGAAGGCGTGCCGCAAGAAAGTCCACGCGCTGTCGGGTGTCTCGGGCGAGGGTCGCGACGAAATCCTGAACTTGCTGTCGAAGGCGGTATCCACGGCTCGCGATCGCGGCGCTGATCTCGACGGCGACGAAGACGACGTCGAGACATCGTCGGGCTGGCAGCCATGAGCAGCCTCGCCGACTCGAAGCGCCTGGTCGTCAAGATCGGGTCCGCGCTGCTGGTCGACGACGCCACCGGCGAGCTGCATCGCGGCTGGCTTGATGCCCTTACCGACGATGTCGCGGCATTGAAAAAACGCGGCCAAGAGGTGGTGATCGTCACCTCGGGCGCCATTGCGATTGGTCGCGGACCCCTCGGCATGCGCGGCCGGAAACTGCGTCTCGAGGAAAAGCAGGCGGCCGCGGCGACAGGTCAGACCCGCCTGACCCAGGCCTATCAAAGTTCGCTCGATCGCCATGGCATCACGGTGGCGCAAGTACTGGTGACCATCGAGGACACGGAAAGCCGCCGGCGGTTTTTGAATGCGCGCTCGACACTCGAAACGTTGCTCACCCTGGGGGCCGTGCCGGTGATCAACGAGAACGATACGGTGGCAACGTCCGAGATTCGCTTTGGCGACAATGACCGCCTCGCCGCCCGTGTTGCCCAGATGATCGGCGCCGATGCCTTGGTTCTGCTGTCCGATATCGACGGTCTCTACACCGCCGATCCGCGCGGCAATCCCGATGCGAAGCTCGTGCCCCAGGTGCGCGAGCTGACCGACGAGATCAAGGCGATGGCGGGGGTCGCCAGCACCGGTCATGGATCGGGCGGCATGGTCACCAAGCTGATGGCGGCGCAGATCTGCATGGGCGCCGGCTGCCGCATGGCGATCGCGCCGGGCAAACCGATGCATCCCTTGAAGGCGCTGCAGGATGGCGGACGCTGCACGTGGTTTCTGCCCGCCGCCTCGCCGCGGGCGGCGTACAAGGCGTGGATCGCGGCTTCGGTCCAACCCGCCGGCATCGTGGTGGTCGATGACGGCGCCGCCAAGGCGCTTTCGTCCGGAAAGAGTCTCCTGCCTGCCGGCGTGAAATCGGTCGAAGGAAATTTCGAGCGGGGCGATGCGGTACAGATCAAGACCCATGCTGGTCGCGTGATCGCCAAGGGGCTGTCGGCGTATTCGGCCGATGATGCGCGCGTCATCATCGGCCACAAGTCCGACGAGATCGAAAAACTGCTCGGCTTTCAAGGCCGAAGCGAACTCATCCACCGCGATGATCTGGTGATGGAGAGCTGACCATGAGCGACATCGACACGCTGATGGACGAGATCGGCCGGAAAGCGCGTGCGGCGGCACGTGCCCTCGCCGGCGCAGCGGATGCGACCAAGACCAAGGCGCTCCGCGCCGCCGCCGCATCTATTCGCGCCAGCGCGGAGAACATCAAATCCGCCAATCGGCTCGACATGGATGATGGCCGCAAGAAGAGTTTGTCCAACTCGCTGCTCGATCGTTTGGAGCTGACCGACGGTCGCATCGATGCCATGGCCAAGGGCGTCGAAGAGGTCGCGGCCTTGGCCGATCCGGTCGGCCAGGTAATGGCGGCCTGGACCCGACCCAACGGTCTCAAGATCGAACGCGTGCGCTCGCCTTTGGGCGTGATCGGAATCATCTATGAGTCGCGACCCAATGTGACGGCGGATGCCGCGGCGCTGTGCGTGAAGTCGGGGAATGCCGCCATTCTGCGCGGCGGTTCTGAAAGCGCGCGGTCATCGAAGGCGATCGCCGACGCTTTGCACGAAGGCCTGTGCGCGGCCGGGCTGCCGGGCGAGGCGGTTCAAGTCGTGCCGACCACGGACCGCGCCGCCGTCGGCAAGATGCTGACCATGACCGGCGCCATCGACGTGATCATTCCGCGCGGCGGACAGGCCCTCACGGAAAGGGTCATGAAGGAAAGCCGGGTGCCGACCTTCCTGCATCTGATCGGGCTGTGTCACACATATATTCATGCTGCGGCCGACGCCGACAAAGCCCGCAGGATCGTGCTCAACGCCAAGATGCGGCGCACCGGGATTTGCGGCGCCACCGAAACGCTGCTGGTCGATCGTGACGTAGCCAAGGCGATGCTGCCGCCGATCATCGATGATTTGATCAAGGCCGGTTGCGAGGTCCGCGGCGACGATGCCGTGCGCGCGCTCGACAAACGGGTCACCGCGGCAACGCCGCAGGACTGGGATACGGAGTATCTCGACGCGATTCTGTCGGTGAAGACGGTCGGTGGTTTGGAAGAGGCGATGGACCACATCGTCACTCATGGCTCGGCGCACACCGAGTCGATCATCACCGAGGATCAGGCGGCAGCGAATCGGTTCATGGAAGGGCTCGACAGCGCCATCGTCATGCACAACGCCTCGACCCAGTTCGCCGACGGCGGCGAGTTCGGCATGGGAGCCGAGATCGGCATCGCCACCGGCAAGCTTCACGCCCGGGGGCCGGTCGGAGTCGAGCAACTCACGACGTTCAAATACAAAGTACGCGGGACCGGGCAGATCCGGAATTAGTTTATTAATATCAAATGGTTATATATGACTAACCGAAATATTCTTGCTTAGCTAATCTATGTGAATTACCTTAGTCCAATCATGAAGCAAGTCAACGTCCACTACGCCAAGACTCACCTCTCGAAGCTCCTGTCTGAGGCTGAGAAGGGCGAGGAAGTTTTTATCGCGCGAGCGGGAACTGCGGTGGCCAAACTCGTGCCTCTCGATCCCGGCGAGAAGCGTGGCCGCGGATTGTTGAAGCGAATGGGTGTCGAACTCGACATGTCGCGGTTCTTCGAACCACTGCCAGAAGACGAACTCCGCCGATGGGAAGGCGAAGGCGACGATTTTGAAATTGATCGCTGATACCCACGCCTTGCTGTGGTGGTGGCAGGATTCGCCGCGCCTTTCATCATCGGCCGCCGACGCACTCGACGACGAAGCAAATACAATTCTCGTGAGTTCAGTTTCCATTTACGAAATTGGGGTGAAATATCGCCTCGGCAAGGTTCCTGAGGCCGCGGTCGTGGTCGATCATTTTGAAGAGCTCGTGAGGGATTCCGGATTCCTCGAACTTGCGGTCTCCTTGAAGCATTCTCGCATTGCAGGTCTATTGCCTGGCCCCCACCGTGATCCATTTGACCGAATTCTGATTGCGCAAGCCCAAGCCGAGAGCGCCGGCATCATCAGCATTGATAGGGTCTTCAAATCCTACGACGTCGCGACGGTGTGGTGATGGCGCTCCCCAGTTTCGGCGATCGGCGGAAGCAATACATTGGCGTGCTGGGCGGGTCGTTCAATCCGGCGCACGAGGGACACCTTCACATCAGCGTCGAGGCGCTGCGGCGCGTCGGGGTCGATCAGGTCTGGTGGCTGGTGAGTCCGCAGAACCCGCTCAAGCCCGTACGCGGCATGGCAACGCTGGCAACACGGATGACGCGGGCGCGGACGATGGCCGCCGACCGCCGCATTGTCGTCAGCGATTTGGAACGCAAGATTGGCTCAACCAAGACGGCCGCCGTGCTGGCTGCGCTCAGGCGACGGTTTCCCCGCATCACATTCGTCTGGCTGATGGGGGCGGATAATCTGCAGCAGATTCCGCTCTGGTGGCGCTGGACGCGGGTATTCCGAACCGCCTCCATTGCTGTGTTCGATCGCAGTCCGTATTCTTACGCTGCGCTGGCGGGCGCGGCGGCGATCCGCTTTGGTCGCCGGCGCAAGCGCAATCCGCGCGCCTTGCTGACATCGGACCCGCCGGCCTGGAGCTATCTCGCCATTCGCCGGCATCCCGCGTCGGGGACGGCGTTGCGCGAAAGCGCGCCCAGGATTCGATCATAGGAGCGACACATCGCGACTTCCTCTTCTCCCGACGAGTTGAAATCCACCGTCGATTTAATTGTGTCGTCCCTCGATGGCGACAAGGGCCTCGACATCCAGACCATCGATTTGTCCGGCAAGACCTCGATCGCCGATCGCATGATCGTCGCTTCGGGCGCCTCCGCGCGCCAGGTCGGCGCCATGGCCGAACATGTCATCGCCAAGTTGAAGGCGCTCGGTCGCAAGGTCCGCAGCGAGGGTCAGCCGGCGTGCGACTGGGTGCTGATCGATATCGGCGACGTGGTCGTCCACATTTTCCGACCCGAGGTCCGAACGTTCTACAACATCGAAAGCCTGTGGACCGCGACCAAGACCGCGAAGCGCGCGTGAGGACGTGAAGATCGTCATTGCCGCCGTTGGCAAGGCGAAACGCGGCCCCGAGGCTGCGCTGTTCGATGAATACCTCAAGCGTATCCCTTGGAAAGTCGCGCTCAAGGAAATCGAAACCAAAGCTGAGCGCGATCTGGCGAAACGGAAGGACCGCGAGGCCGATGCCCTGCTTGCCGTGGTGCCGGAAGGTGCTGTGGTTGTCGCCCTTGACGAGCGTGGCAAGGCCGAGACCAGCGCCGCCTTCGCGACCAGAATGGGGAAATGGCGCGACCAGAGCCGTGCCGTCGCCTTTTTGATCGGCGGCGCCGATGGCCACGGCGATGCCGTCCGCGCCCGCGCCGATCATCTGCTGGCATTCGGTCCCGCGACCTGGCCGCACATGCTGATCCGGCCGATGCTGGCCGAGCAACTGTTCCGCGCCCACACTATACTGAGCGGACACCCCTATCATCGCGCATGACCCGCCCGTGACCCGCGTTCACATCACCTATTCCGGCGCGCCTCTCGACCGTGCCGCTCAGGTGCGCACCGATCCGAAGCAGCTCGAAGCGTTGCT
>Ga0194132_10010872_pt1 | contig 11952 bp, 12 predicted proteins | sample TA2KigOf80mmetaG_FD_148612 | JGI IMG/M metagenome (GOLD analysis project Ga0194132, IMG submission 148612) | Freshwater microbial communities from Lake Tanganyika, Tanzania - TA2015054 Kigoma Offshore 80m | ecosystem: Environmental > Aquatic > Freshwater > Lake | place: Tanzania: Lake... | reverse complement strand
AACGGTCTCTACAAGGCCGAGGTCATCCACCGGAGGGGGCCGTGGCGCTCCTTCGAGGCCGTCGAGTACGCTACCCTCGAATGGGTCGACTGGTTCAACAACCGGCGTATCCTGGAGCCCATCGGCAGCATCCCGCCGGCCGAAGCCGAGGAACGCTACTACGCCATGGCAGACCAACCTGCCATGGCCGCGTGACTCAAACGACAATGCCTCCAGGAAACCCGGCGCGGTTCACTCCCTGCCCATCACATCATGGTCCCTCGTGAATAAACCGGGCTAGCCTCAGCATGATCTTTCCTATTCGCGGTTTCTTTCCGCGCACTGTGGATATCCCTTTTTCTTGGGCGGTTCAGCCAAGCCTACCCCCAACCCTCGTTGCGTTTGAGCTTGGCAAGGAAGCCCGGCCGCGTCAGTACCTCGCGGTTCACCACGTGCTCGGGCGTCTGGCCGGCCATGACCGCGGCGATCTGCGCGCGGTTGACCTCGGCCATGGTGGCGAACATCTGGTCCGACCAGCCGAGCGCGTGCGGCCCGAACAATGCGTTGTCGAGCTTGAGGATGGGGTCGTCGGCCGGCGGCGGCTCGGGATCGAACACGTCGAGCCCGGCACCGGCGATCCGACCGGTCTTGAGCGTCGCCACCAGCGCCGCCTGCTCCACCACCGGTCCGCGCGCGGTGTTGATCAGGAAGGCGGTCGGCTTCATCAGCGCGAGCCGCCGGGCATTGGCCAGATATCGGGTCTCCTCGTTCAACGGACAGTTGAGACTGAGGAAGTCCGCCTGTCGGAAGACGTCGTCGAGCGCCAGCATCTCGACGCCGAGCGCCCGCGGCAAGTCGGGCGAGACATAGGGGTCGTGCGCGATCAGCCTGAGCTCGAACGGCTTGGCGAGCCGTGCCACCTCGGCCCCGATGTTGCCCAGCCCGACAATGCCCAGCGTGCGGCCGACGAGCCCCGTGCCATGCTGATCCAGCCGCTCGTTCCAACCGGGCGCGCCCTTGCGGCTGATGCGGTCCTTGGCCATCAGGCGATGGGAGAGCGCCAGCAGGAACGCCAGCACGGTCGTCGCCATCGGCCGCCGGACCCCCGGCGGCGTGATGGCGATCGCCACGTCCGCCGAAGTGCAGGCCGGCACGTCGAGCGTATCGTAGCCTACCCCCATCCGGGCGATAAGACGCAGCCGGCCGACGCCCTGCAACGATGGCGCGGATACCTGTTCGCCCAGCAGCACCACGGCGTCGAACTGGCCGAGCATGCCGGCGGCGAGCGGCTGGCCCTGCGGCAGTTCGACGAGGTCGATGCGCGGATCGCCGCCCAGCGGCGACAGGTCATAGGCCGGGAAACCAGGCCGCCCGTCCGGGCGCTTGAGATAGGCGCTATAGCCGACCCGGAACTTGCTCATCGCTTGCCCCCGCGGCCGCGGCCACGGGTGCCCGCCCGCAGACCGTCCAGACCTTCGCGCAGCGCCGCCTGCAACAGCCAGACATCGCCCGAATAGCAGATCGTGTCGAAGCCCATGCGCTGGTAGGCGAGCCCGTCCTTCACGTTCTGCACCATCCGCCCCAGCGGCTTGCCATGCCGCTTGGCGGCCGCCAGAACGGCGGCGATGGCGCGCCTGAAGTCGGGATGCTCGAACTCGCCCGGGATACCCAGGCTGCAACTCAGGTCGAAATGCCCGATCCACAAGACATCGACACCGCGCGTCGCCGCGATCTCGTCGATATTGGCCACCCCCTCCGCCGTCTCGATGAGCGCGACAAAGGTGGTGCGCCGGTTGGCGGCCGTCAGTTTCGCCATCACCGGACCGGCGGTGTAGCGGTCGTGCGCCACGCCCAGCGCCACGCCGCGACCGCCCTGCGGCACGTATTTCATGAAACCCAGGATCCGCTTCGCCTCGGCGGCGGAGGACAGCATCGGCAGCATCAGTCCTTCGGCGCCGACGTCGAGCGCGGTGGCGATCTGCGAATAGTCCTTGCCCGGCGGGCGCACGATGGTGGGCAGGCCCGCCGCCTCCAGATAGCGCAGCGTACGCTTCACGGTCTCAATGCCGAAGCCGCTGTGTTCCATGTCCAGGAACACGAAATCGGGACCGCACGCCTTCAGGATGTGCCCGATTCCGGGCGTGTCGAACTCGATCACCATGGTGCCGAGTTTCGCTCCGCGGCGCCGGAACACCGCCTGCAACGTTTCACCCGCCATCGCTCCCCCCCAGCCCTGTGTCGCGGGGGTCATCTTGCCCGCCCGGGCTGGGGTTTGACCAGCACGGCGGCTTTGCGCCCTAGCGACGGGCCGTGGCCTGTTTCGCCGGCTTGGCCGGTTCCGGCAGCTTGGCGTCGGTCAGGTCGGCGGTCGACAGATCGCAATCGGCCAGGCTGGCGCCCAGCAGGTTGGCGCCGTTCAGCCTGGTGCGGTTCAGGCTGGCGCCGCTCAGGTTCGCATCCACCAGGTTCGCCGGCCAGAACCGGCCGGTCGACTTGCCCGCGCGGTCGCGGATTTCGGCGGCCGCCAGATTGGCGCCCGTCAGGTCGGCCTCGGTAAGATCGCAGCCCTTCAGGGCAGCACCCGACAAGTCGGCCTCGACGAAACTGGCGCGCGCCAGGTTGGCGCCCGAAAAGTCGGCCATGGCCAGCTGTGCCTTGCTCAGCCGGGCGCCGGACAGCGAGGCGTTGCGCAGACTGGCGCCGGACAGATTCATGCCGGACAGATCGACACAGTCGAGACTGGCACCCTCCAGCACGCAACGCTGCCCGCGCGCGCCGAACGAAACGATCCAGTCCTGGTGCTCCAGCAGGGTGCGCCGCAGATCTGGGTTGATCTGATCCAGCGAGACCACCATGACCGCGCCCGTCAGGTCGGCGCCGCTCAGGTCGACATTGTCGAGCTTGGCATCGAGCAGGCTGGCGCCGCGCAGGTTGCAGTCCTTGACCGTGGCGCCGGAAAGGTCGGCCCCGGTCAGGTTGGCACCCGCCAGATTGGCCCCGGTCAGGTCGGCGCCGGTCAGATCGGCGTCCTTGAGGATCGACTTGCCGAGATCGGCGCCAATCAGCTTGGCGCCGCGCAGCACGGCATCGGTCAGATCGGTCTGCGACAATATCGCATTGGCGAGATAGGCGCCCGACAGGTTGGCGCCGCGGAGCTGGGCCCCGCGCAGATCGCTGCCGGTCAGGTTGGCCTGCGTCAGGTCGGCGCGTCGCAGATCGACTGCGAACAAGTCGGCTTCGCGCAGGTCGGCCTTGGCCAGGCTGCTGTCCGACAGCTTCACGCCGGTCAGCTTGCCGCCGCGCAGCTCAACCGCGTCAAGGTTACTGCCGCGCAGATCCGCCATTGTCAGGTTGGCGCGAATTCCACCGTTCTGGGTGCGGAGCCAGCGCTTGTGCTTGACCAACAGCTCATGCAGTTCCAGTGGGGTCATTGCCGCAGTGGCCAAGGTGAAGGTTCGCGAGCCTACCCGCGTCAATCTAGATGAAGTATGAACATGGCCGCTTGCCGCGACCCGACGCCATCGCTACGCTCCCCGCGTAAGCGGCTGAGACGGCAAGATGATGAGCGATCCGCATTTCCATTCCCACCACGACATGGGCGGTGGGCCGGCGGGCCCGGTCGAACGGGGTGAACACGACTACGCCTTCTGGGAGAAGCGGGTGGATGCCCTGATGGTGCTGCTGAGCTCGCCCCAGCGACAGTTGATCAGGGTCGACGAACTGCGCCGCGCGATCGAGAGCCTGGGCCCGGACGTCTACGATCGGCTCAGCTATTACGAACGTTGGATCGCGGCCATCAGCAGGCTGATGGTCGAGAAGGGCGTGCTCGGCGGTGCCGAGATCGATGCCCGTATCGCTGATCTGCGCCGGCGCGGGGTGGGCAAGACATGAAACCGCGATTCCGCACAGGCCAACCCGTCACGGTGCTGCAGGCTTGGCCACGGACGCATTGTCGGACGCCGTTCTACTGCCGCGGCAAGACCGGCATCATCGAACGGCTGTGTGGCGCTTTCCGCAATCCCCAGGAGCTGGCCTATTCCGGCGAGGGCCTGCCCAAGTCGCCGCTCTACCGGGTGCGCTTCCGCCAACAGGACCTGTGGCCCGGCTATCGCGGCAAGTCCGAGGACACGGTCGACATCGAGCTATACGAGTTCTGGCTGGAACCGGCCGCCTGAGCGGCCATGGAGCAAAGCGATGGCGACGCATGAGACCCACGGCCAGCACGATCACAACCACGCGCATGACCACGCGCCGCTGCCCGATCGCGACGGCGCCTGGAGCGACGCGCAGTATCTTGAGGCAGCGGTGCGGGAACTGCTGCTCGAAAAGGGCATTCTGACGGCCGACGAGATCCGGCGGCAAATCGAGGCGATGGACCGGCGCAGTCCCGAACAGGGCGCCCGCGTTGTGGCACGCGCCTGGGTCGATCCTGGCTATCGTCAGCGACTGCTGCAGGACGGCACGGCGGCGGTGCGCGAGCTCGGCATCGAAATCGAGCCGGTCCATCTCATCGTGGTCGAGAACACGGAGCGTGAGCACAACCTCGTTGTTTGCACGCTCTGCTCGTGCTATCCGCGCAACCTGCTGGGTCTGCCGCCGGATTGGTACAAGGCGAGGGCCTATCGCAGCCGCGCGGTCAGCGAGCCACGCACCGTGCTGGCCGAGTTCGGGACGGCGATCCCCGACCATGTGGCGGTGCGGGTGCATGACAGCACCGCCGACATGCGCTACATGGTGCTGCCCCGCCGGCCGAGCGGAACGGAGGGAATGGGCGAAGCCGAGCTTGCCGCCCTGATCAGCCGCGACAGCATGATCGGCGTCGTCACGCTGGCCCCACCGAAGCCCTGAATCGGCGTCAGACTTCCAGCTTGGCGACGTAGTCGGACAACGCCTGGCTCGCGCGCGCAAGGGCGCCGCGGGCCTGTTCGATCAGCGGCGCCAACTGCTCCAAGCGGTTTTCCTGCTGGCCCAGCTTGTCGAGATAGCGCTGATGGATCTGGCTGTCGCGCGGGATCCGTGCCAAGTTATCGCGCAGTCGCGTCTGATCCGCGGCGATCTCCTTGCGCTCCTGCTCCAGCTGTTCCACTTGGCGGCGCTGCCCGTCCATCGCCGCGCGCAGCTTGCCCATCTCCTCCAGGGCGCGCTTCAGCTTGGCTTCCAATTCCGGCGCGCTCACATAGGCGGCGATCTGCGCCGCTGTCAGGTCGAACAGCCGGTAGCTCTGCTCGATCGGACGCTCGAGCACCACCTCCTGCACCGCCGTTGCGCCCGGCTTCAGCGCCGTGCGCAACCGGTAATGCCGCGGGGTCAGTTCGACGTCGCGCTCACCCGGTTGCGCCAGCTTGTAGTTGCCGCCCAGACGCTCGTGCTCCAGGATCACCAGCCGCTCCTCGCCGGGCGCCCCGACGACGCGATAGCTCGCGCTGCGTCGCTCGATCAGCTGCAAGCGCAACAGGCCGCCCGCGATCGTGCCCTTGGCCAGACGCTGGGTCCTGCGATCCTCACGGTCGACGGTCAGCTTGCTGTCCAGCGCGAAGCTCAGCATCCGGCTCTCCCCCACCGGCAGAGCCGCAAGACGCGCGTCGCCGGCGAAGGCCGGCGCGCCGCCGCCGCCGCGCTCGAACAGTGCCAGCACGCCAAGCGGCAGGCCGCTCGCGCCGTCGTTCCTAAACCGGACCGCGGCAAGCGGGTGCCGGGCATGCGTCTCGCGCTGGTAGAGCGCCACGCTCTCGACCGGCAGGTCGCGGTCGATGAGCGGCAGCAGCAGCGTCTCACCCGCCGGCAGATCGACCGGCCGGCCATAACGGAAGACGACTTGCGTCGTCGCCTCTTCGGCTTCCGTCGCCACCGCACCCTTGGCCAGTTCCTGGTCAGCCTTCTGCCCCGCCGCTTCGTCGCTTTCGTTCGCCACCTGGCGGGCTAGCACCGCCGCAGGCGAGGCCAATATCCCCATCAGCTGGCGATCTTGCAGTCGCGCCTCCCTTGGCGCCGGAGCCGCCGGAACCGTGCGCTCGTCGGCCGGCGGCAGCACACGGCCCAGCACTTCAACCGGAACCTCGGGCCGGGAAATGAAATAGGCCGTGTAGAGCGCCTGACGGAAAGTGACCGGGTTGCCGGCGACCACCGTCAGTTCGACTTGCCGCCAATCGTGCCCGCTCAGGTTTTCCAGCACCGCCCAGCCCTGCAACCGGCCCTGCTTTGCCGACGGAGCGCCATCCAGCACCAGCCGGTAGCTCGCCTTCCACAACGGCGCCTCGGCGACATAGCCGACGCGGACCTTGCGCTGACCGCGGCCCAGGCTTTCCAGCGCCAGCACGCGCCGCTCCCGAACGCCGTGCCGCGCCACCGCTGCCAGCGCCTGCTCGACCCGGGCCTGCAAGGCCGGATCGACGAACGTGAGTGTCTCGGCCTCTTCCAGCAACAACTGCTGCAATCCTGCCACGGTCATCACGCCGACCCGATGCCGTCGCACCGTGCCGGCGGCGTTCGGCAACTGGATCTCTTCCACCAGCGCCTGCATGATGCAGCCCTTGAGCGGCCGGGGGCCGGCCACCTGCACTTCCGCGCCCTGCAACGCGTTCAGCAACGCTACCGGCGATTCCAGCGCCGCTTGGGGGAAGGGCAGGTCGCGAAAGGCTTCCTCGATGGGCGCACGGCCCGGCAAACGCACCGCGCCCACGCGGCCGGCGTCGTCGAACACCACCAAGCTTTTCAGCACATCGTCCACTTGGTCGACGCGAACCGGCAGGCTGAGCTGCGCATCGCCCGTTACGCTCGCCTCGAACTCGAAATAGCCAACCCCGCCGGTCGACAGCAATACCCGTTTGAGCGCGAGATCCTGCGCCAGGGCCGGCGACGTGCCCAGCACCAGGCCCAGAACGACAATGGCTCGTGCGTTGCGCATGCTTGGCCTCCTCCCGGCGGCCATCCTGGTCGGCGATTGTGGCCGCAACAGGGCCGGTTCGCGTCGCAACTAGGTCGCTGTTCTCCAGCCGAGCCAGCGAAACAGCAAGGGCGCCAGCAGCACGATGGACATCACGCGGCAGAGATGCAAGGTGGAGACGAAGGCGGCATCGTAGTGCAACGACAGGGCGATCAGCGCCATCTCGGCCAGGCCCCCGGGGGCCAGCGCCAGCAGCAGCACATGATGGTCGATACCGAGCAGCGGCGCCATGGCCTCGGCATAGCCGACCGCCAGCAGCAGCATGATGGCGCTGGCACCGACCGCCAGCAGAACGGCCTTGCCAAGGGCGCGGAAATCCAGACCGACGAAGCGGGCGCCCACCGCCGCGCCGACCACCACCTGGGCGCCGGCCACCAATTGCCAGGGCGGCCCACCCTGGACGATGTCCAGGAGATAGATGGCGGCGCTGAAGGCGAGCGGGCCGAGCAATTGCGCGCTGGGAATACGCACCAGCCGCGCGACGTAGAACCCCACCCCGGCCGCAAGTGCCAGGATCGACAGCTCGAGCAGACTGGCGACCGGCCGCCCGCCGATCGGCCCCGCACTGGCGCCGATGGGCAGGCCCGCCACGTCACGCAAATAGAACGGCAGGACGAACACCAGGATCAGAATGCGCGTCGCATGCGACAGGGCGATCCGGCGCGGGTCGCCGCCGCTTGCCTCGCCGACCAGCGCCATCTCGCCGAGCCCGCCCGGCGTTGCCGAGAAGAACGCGGTCACCCGGTCGAACCCGCCAAGCCGGTGGAAAAAGTGCGTGACCAGGGTAGTGGCCAGTACGACGTAGCCCAGGATTGCGACCGCCGCCGCCGCCCAATGCACGAGCTGGCCCAGCACCTGCGGCGTGAAACTGCTGCCGAGCAAGGTGCCGAGCACGGCCACCATGGCCGATCGCACGGGCCGCGGCATGCGCAGCGGCGCGCCGGCCAGCGCTGCCAGCGTGGTGGCGCACATCGCGCCCAGCATCCAGGCCAGCGGCAAGTGAAGCAGATAGAAGATCGTGCCGCCGATTGCGCCGACCGCCACGGTCAACGCGATGCCTTGCAGCCGCCGGCGCCCCTTCACCGCCGGTACCGTCCCAGCCGGACTGCCGTCTGTCCCGGTTTCAAGTCGCGGCCCGGCATGATCAGGACGCATTCGTCATGCGGCGTCCGCACGGCCCGCTCGCCGTCATGCGCGATGAGCGTGCCCGCCTTGGCGATGCATTCGAGGCCGCGATAGCTCTCCGCGAAGCGGAAGCGCTCGCTCTCGACGGTGACCGCCTGCACCACGTCGATGACGAGCGGATCCCGGCACGGCGCCACGGCAGCGTCCGTCATGCCGACCGCGGCGAGAAACCGCCGGCTCACCTCATGCGCGACCGCGACACTCGACAGGCTGCCGTGCCGCCCGCACTCGACCAGCAACGCGGTCTTGTGCGAAACCGGATCGGCGAAACCGCCATGATCGCGCATGCGCGGGCCGGCACGATGCCCGGCATCGACCACGAGATGGCGCGGACCGCCCACCCTGAGGGCCAGGTCGAGCGAACGCGGCAGCACGCCGCAAAGGGTCAGCGCAGGACATTCGCTTTGCATCGAGTGCAGGTCGAGCAGGAAGTCGGCTTCCTCCACTAGCGGGCGTATGGCACGCGCCCGCGCCAGCTCGACCGACTGCCGCTCGCTGTCCAGTATGGCGGGGGACCACAGCCGGTTCAGGTCTTCATCGACAAATCGGCTATTGCACGGGGAAGCGGGATCGAAACGGCCATAGGCGTCGACGTTGACGATGCAGAGCAGCAGCGTGCCGCGGACCGGCCGGAAGCCTTGCCTCAGGAACCGATCAAGGGCATAAGCGCCACATAGTTCGTTGCCATGTGTCAGGGCGGTGATCAGCGTCGTGGGGCCAGGAATTTCTGCCACCAGGCGGTGCGCGTAGGCGATGCCGGTATTCCCTTGCCGATGGGCTTGGAGATCGAGCGCCGGGAACTCGAAAGCATCCGTCATGCCGGCCCACCCATTCAGGCCTCCGGCTTGCGCCAGATGCGCGGCAGGCCGTGCAGGTCGACCCGATCGCGCAGCATGGGGCGAAACTCCAGCCAGAAGCCGGACGCCTCCAGGTAGCGCGCGAGTTCGATGCCGGACGGGTTCCAGTCGACGGCGCCGTGGTCGCGGATGTAAAGCACGCCGCCCGGGCGCAGGACCCGGCGCAGCAGTTCGACCACAAACACGGCCAGCAACGGCGACAGTTCCGGCAGAACTTGCGAGCAGATCGCCAGATCGAAATAGCCATCTGGCAACAGATCGTGCCGCCATGTCGGCAGATGGTGGCAGCCGGTGGCGGTGTCGTCCAGCGCGAACCGGCCCTCCTCCACATAGTCGGCGAGGCCGCCCGCCAAAGCGCCGAGATAGACGTGCTGAAGGCAATACGGCAGCGCGATGGCGTCCATCGCGACATAGGTGGCGCCGGGTTCCAGGGCCAGCAGCAGGTTGGCTTGCCGGCCGAAGCCGGCGCCGAAATCCAGCACCCGCCGCAGCCGATGCCGCTCCGGACGGGGGTAGAGCCGGGGGAACAGATAGTCCTGCGCGTCGAGCAGCGCGAAGGCACGCAAAACCGGCGGCTCCACACCGATGCCGAGCCGCTCCAGAACCGAACGATCGCGCGCTTCCGCTTGTTCGATGAGCGGCTTCAGCCGATCGAGCGGCAGATAGTTGAGCACCGGCGCGCCGCGGCCCCAGTTGAACCAGCGAACCAGATCCGCCGGACCTTCATATCGCGTGAAGTCCTGCGGGTAGTCCGCGGGATACTTACCCGCCCGGACCTGCTGGTAGTGCCATCCGACGAGCCAATCGGGTGCATGCTTCGCCCGGTCGGCCTGCAAGCGATCGCCAAACCGCTCCAGGATCGCCGCCTTGGATCTTGGCAGGCTCACGGAATGAACTGCTCGTGCAGAATGCGTTCATCCAGGCTGTGCTCGGCATCGAACAAGAGCTGCAGGGCGATGCCGCGTTCCTCGAGCACATGCACTTCCTGCACATCGCGCACTTCGGTGTTGTCGGCCACCGCGCTGACCGGTCGTTTGTTGGCTTCCAGGATCTGCAGCCGGATGTTGGCGCGTCGCGGCAGCAACGCACCCCGCCACCGGCGCGGCCGGAACGCGCTGATAGGCGTCAGGGCCAAGACGCCCGCATCGAGCGGCAGGATTGGTCCATGTGCCGAGAGGTTGTAGGCCGTGCTGCCGGCCGGGGTCGAGACCAGGACGCCGTCGCAAATCAGTTCCGGCACCCGAATCCGGTCGTCCACGGCGATGGCGATCTTGGCGGCCTGCCGTGTCTCGCGCAGCAGGGAGACCTCGTTGATCGCCAGACCGTCATGCGGCCTACCATGTTGATCGCAGGCGTGCATGCGCAAGGGATAGAGCGTGGACAGTTCGGCCCGCTCCAACCGATCCGGCAGGTCGGCCAGCCGATACTCGTTCATCAGGAAGCCGACCGTTCCCCGGTTCATGCCGTAAATCGGCTTGTTGGCACCCATGTAGCGGTGCAGCGTCTGCAGCATGAAGCCGTCGCCGCCCAGCGCCACGATCAGGTCGGCGTCGTCGGCCGCGCAGTGGGCATAGCGCGCCTGGAATTCGCTCAACGCCTCCTGTGCCACCGGCGACTCGCTGGCCACGAAGCCGATTTTCCTTGCAGCCATGCGAAACGGCACCTGGGTGTTCTAGACGGGCGGGCCGACAGTATAGCCGAGCCGCCTGCGCGAGCCAGCGCGCCGGCCGCTCAGCCGCCGGTGACGCTCATGTGCCGGGCGACCGCGGGAGCGCGGTGGCGGCGGTCGATGATGAAATCGTGCCCTTTCGGCTTTCGTCCGATCGCCTCGTCGATCGCGGCGCAGAGCGCCGCATCGTCGGCGCTGGCGCGCAGTGGGGCGCGCAAGTCGGCGCTATCATCCTGGCCCAGGCACATGAACAACATGCCGGTGCAAGTCAGCCGGACACGATTGCAGCTCTCGCAGAAATTGTGGGTGAGCGGGGTGATGAAGCCAAGCCGCCCGCCAGTCTCCTTCACCCGCACATAGCGCGCCGGGCCGCCGGTGCGATAGTCGATGTCCTCCAGCGTGTAGCGCCGCATCAACCGCGCCCGGACCACCGACAGCGGCAGGTATTGCTCGGTCCGATCGCCGTCGATGTCGCCCATCGGCATGGTTTCGATCATGGTCAAATCGTAGCCCCGGCCATGGCACCAGGCGACCATGTCCTCAAGCTCGTCTTCGTTCACCCCTTTCAAGGCGACCAGATTGATCTTGATCGCCAGGCCCGCCCGTTCGGCCGCCTCGATACCGGCCAGCACCTTGTCGAGACGGCCCCAGCGCGTGATCCGCTGGAACTTCGCGGCGTCGAGCGTATCGACCGAGACGTTGATCCGGCGCACCCCGGCGTCGCGCAGCTCGGCGGCGTGCCGTGCGAGCTGGCTGCCGTTGGTGGTCAGCGTCAGCTCGTCCAACGCGCCCGAGCCCAGATGCCGCCCGAGCCGGCGGACCAGCCACATCACGTTGCGCCTCACCAGCGGCTCGCCGCCGGTCAACCTGAGCTTGCGCACCCCCTTGGCCACGAAGGCGCTGCACAGGCGGTCCAGTTCCTCCAGGCTCAGCACCTCGGCCTTGGGCAGGAAGGTCATGTCCTCGGCCATGCAATAGACGCAGCGGAAGTCGCAGCGGTCGGTCACCGACACCCGCAGGTACCGGATACCGCGGCCGTAGGGATCGATCATGCTGCCCATCGCCTTGTTTCCCCGCGCCTGCCCGGCCGAACCCGTCGGCCATCCGCACGTCGCGGGTATATTTAGGGCGACCCTTGGCCCGGGCGCAATGGCGGCCACCCCGATCAGCCGTTGGGATCAAGATCCTCTAGCCCGGTTTATTCACGAGAGGCCATGATGTGATGGGCAGGGAGGCAAGGCGATCACGCGGCATGCGTGGTCGTTGCGTCTTTTTCATCGCGGGTTGGTTTGTCGGGTGTCGGGTTATTGGTTTGGGAT
>Ga0194132_10010871_pt1 | contig 11954 bp, 10 predicted proteins | sample TA2KigOf80mmetaG_FD_148612 | JGI IMG/M metagenome (GOLD analysis project Ga0194132, IMG submission 148612) | Freshwater microbial communities from Lake Tanganyika, Tanzania - TA2015054 Kigoma Offshore 80m | ecosystem: Environmental > Aquatic > Freshwater > Lake | place: Tanzania: Lake... | reverse complement strand
TTCGGCGTCCGGCACCTGTGGCGCGTCGAGCACATAGTAGCAATGGTTGTGGTGCTCGATCTGCTCGCGCAAAGCCTGTGCGCGCGTGGCGACGTCTTTGGGCACAGGCATCAGGAAAACAAGCGCAACGCGCGCGCGCTACCCGGCGCCACGCCACGCGCATGCATCGCCGTGTGCAGGTCTTGTAACTGCTTGTGGATTTTTTCCATGCTCGCCGCCGACAGCGTGTTGCGATTATCGTCGACCAGCCACCCCTTTAACGTCACCGACAAGCTGCGGCCCAGCTCGAACATGCGCTGCAACGCGCGTTCGGCATCGGCCACGCGCGGCACATCCAGCAGGATCGTCAGTCCGCGGGTGCTCATCGCGCTCACCGCCTCCGGCAAAAAAGGCGCCGCCTCGTGGTTGCAAATGTTAAGCAGCGTGTTTTCGTTTTCATCCTCGAGATGAAACACGCCGTCGGGTTCGAGCCTGAAGCCCTCACTCTCCACCAAGGCGCGCACGCGCGCGCCGCTAAAGCTATCGCCGTCCGCGGCGATCACATTGATCCCGATGGTCACATCGACGTCGGCGCAAAAGGCATCCAGCGCCTTGGCCTCGTCAAGCACCTTGTCGGCATCCGGCAATTGCAGCGATGCGGAAAAACGCGTCGACAACAGGGTGAGGGCATCCGCAAAAGCGCCCAGCTGCACCGCGCTCAAGGGCCCGCCGCGATTGGCCAGTTGCAAGGCCAGCTTCAGGCGCGTGTATTGCCCCGTCACCGCGCGATTCACCTCTTCCCAGCGGCCGCTGCCGACGTTGTAGCCCGCCGCGCGCCAGGTACGCCCGCACGAGGCCACGCCGGAGAGGACTTCCGCAACCTGCGCCGCGCTCAGCGGCGCGTCGCTGCTCAACATCGCCACGCAATCGATGGTTTCGTCGATATTGGCAATCGACGGCGGCGCCGCCGGCGGCGCGCGCGGCGTTTCAGCGGGGCGCGGCTTCGTCATTGTGCTGGCCGTTCGCGACGTGGTAGCTGCGTCGCCGCTTTCAATTTGCGGTTCGATACGGCCTGCCGGCGCGGCGCCCTCGCCTTCTCCAAGCAGCACATCCCGGCGCGGTTCACCAAACGCCTCGCCCAAACGCCGGCGCAACTGGCGCTGCTGATAAACGTTGTAAAGAACAACCGCGACGACCACCACGGCACCAATGGCCAGCAAGCTGATCTGCAAGTCGCTCATCGAGTCAATTTTTCTAGGCAGCCTCGGACAGCTTCATCGCCTCTTCGATGTCCACCGCCACCACGCGTGACACCCCCGCTTCCTGCATGGTAATGCCCAGCAGTTGATTCGCCATTTCCATGGTGATCTTGTTGTGGCTGATGAACAAGAACTGGGACGCATCGGACATTTTTTTGACCAAGTCGCAAAAGCGCTCGGTGTTGGTGTCGTCCAGCGGTGCGTCCACCTCATCCAGCAGGCAAAACGGTGCCGGGTTTAGCTTGAACAGCGCAAACACCAGCGAAATCGCGGTCAGCGCTTTTTCACCACCCGACAGCAAATGAATGGTAGCGTTTTTCTTGCCCGGCGGCTGCGCCATCACGTGCACGCCGCAGTCGAGGATTTCCTCGCCGGTGAGCGTTAGTTTCGCTTGCCCGCCGCCGAACAATGCCGGGAACATTTCGCCGAAATGGCGGTTGACTTCATCAAACGTCGCTTGCAAGCGCTCGCGCGTTTCGCGGTCGATGCGCTTGATAGCGTCTTCCAGCGTGGTCATCGCCTGGGTCAAATCGCGCGATTGCGCATCGAGGTAATCACGGCGTTCGGAGGCGGCCTTTAACTCCTCTAAAGCCGCGAGGTTTACCGCGCCCAATGCGCGTATGGCATCGTTAAGCCGGTTAATCTCGTTTTGCATGGCGCCGGAGCGCGTGCCCTTTTCGAGCAGCGCGGCGAGTTCTTCTTCGTTGGCGCCCGCGTCGTGCAACTGTTGCGCGTATTGCTCCTCGGTCAGCCGCGCCTCCTGTTCCTTTAATCGCACTTCGGCGATGCGCTCGCGCAGCGGCCCCAATTTTTCCTCCGCCGCCAGACGCTCCTGATCGACGCCGCGCAAATGAGCTTCCATGCCCTCCAGCGCGTCGCGCGCGAGCGCCAGCGCCTGCTCGCGCGCGACGCGGGTTTCGAGCATGCCCTGCAACTGGGTCTGCCACGGCGCCTCGTCGTAGTTCGACAAATCCTGTTCGGCCTCCGCCACAGTCGACTCCAACGCGGTTATCGACGCGGTGACACGTTGGATCGAAGCCTCGATTTCGTTAATCTTGCTGACGATGGTTTTTTGCGCGAACAGCGCTTCTTGCTGCGCTTGACGCGCCTGTTCGAGCGCGAGTCGCTGCCCGTTAAGCGCCGTTTCGGCGGCGCGATAGGCTTGCGCGGATTGTTCGACTTGAGTATTGAGGGACACCTGCTCCGATTCAAATTGAATGAGCGCGGCATCGGCCGCGGCACGATTCGCCGTCTCGGTGGCGGCCAGCGCCACCACTTCGGTCAACTCGGCGGCGATTTGTTCACCGCGTTGCGTGGCGCGCCGCGCTTCGTCAGAGGCACGCACCGCTTCGACTTGCGCGGCGTGAAACTCGTTTTGCGCGAGAGTCACCCGCTCACGCGATTCGCCGCAAGCCGATCGGCAATGATCCACCGCCGCTTGCGCGTCAACTGCAATCCGCTTTATGCGCGTAACACTTTCACTTTGTTGCTGAACATCAGCTTGCAGTTTTTCGATTTCGCGCTGGCGCGACAATACGCCGTGCAGCTCGCTGTCCGGCGCATGAAAGGTGACGCTGTGGCGCGTAAACAGATAACCGTCCGCGGACACCAGCATGGCGCCCGGCGGGAGTTCGCCACGCCGCGCCATGCCGGTCGCGGTATCGGGCACGGTAAAAACACCATGCAGCCACTCCGCGACGACTGCTTCAAGACTTGCGTCACGGCACTTGACCTGGTGCTGCAACGACGCCAATCCTTGCAAATCCGCATGGGACACCGACGCGCCGCCGCGCCGATCGATCACCGTGAGCTTCCCCGGCGGTGATTGCGTGAGCCAACCGGCGATACCATTCATGTCGTCAAGCACAATGCCGTTCAAGCGCTCGCGCAGGACGGCTTCCAACGCGTCTTCCCAGCCCGCGGCGATTTCGATGCCCCGCCAAAACCGCGCGGCTTTATCCAGACCGCGGCTGGCGAGCCAGCCTTCCATTTCCGCGCCTTTGGCAAGCTTGGCTTGCAATTGCGACAACGCCTCGATACGGGCCTCGACCGAGGCCAATTGCTGCGCGGCTGCTTCCAACTCGGCATCACGTTCACGCACGGTTTGTTCCAGCGCTGGAATTTCGTCTTCGCGCGCTTGCAACTCGGCGCGCCGTGCGTTAAGCGCCCGCTCGCATTGCGCTACACGTTCGTTCAACTGCTCAAGCTTCCCGGTGTCGGCGGCGGGCAGCGCCGCGCGCTCCACGTTAAGCCGCAATTGACGCTGCGCAAACTGCTCGAGCAGGCGCACCGCGTGTTCGGTCTTGGTACGCTCCACCTGCAGCCGCTGCTGCGTTTGCGCAAGATTGCGCTGGGCATGCTCGCGCTGGTCAAAGCTGTCGCGGTGCGCCCGCTCCGCCAACGGCAGCTTTTGTGCTTGAGCATCGACTTCGGCCGAACAATTCGCCGCCCGTTGGTCGGCTTGGCCGTGCGCCTCGCGCGCCTCGTCCAAGCCGCGCCGGGCATCGACCAATTGCGACTGATGATCGTCGTGCTGCGTGCGCAGCGTGGCGATGTGGTGTTCGATGCGCGCGCGGTTGTCGCGCACATGGCTGATCTGCTGCTCGAGCCGCGCCACTTCGGCATTGGCTTCGTACAATGCACCCTGGCAGGCGTGCAGCGCGTCACCCGCTTTGTAGTGTTCGCTGCGCAATTCCTCAAGGCGCTTTTCCGCCTCGCGCAGCTTGGCGGTTTCGGCTTCAAGTTCGATGCCGCTGCGTTCGATGTCCTTCACATGCCGCGCGCGCGCCGATACCGCTTCTTTTTTGCGCGTGAACCACAGCAGATTTTGCGAGGTGGCCAACTCGGCTTGCAATTCGTGATACTGGCGCGCCACTTCGGCCTGCTCTTGCAGATGTTCAAGCTGTTTGACGAGTTCCTGGCGGATATCGTCCACGCGCAGCAGATTTTCACGCGTGTCTTTCAGGCGCGCCTCGGTCTCCTTGCGCCGCTCGCGGTATTTGGAAACACCAGCCGCCTCCTCCAGAAACACCCGCAATTCTTCAGGCTTGGCCTCGATCACGCGCGAGATCATGCCTTGCTCGATAATCGCGTAAGCGCGCGCGCCCAAGCCCGTGCCGAGGAAGATATCGGCGATATCGCGCCGGCGCACCGGAATATTATTGATGTAGTAGCTGGAGTCACCATCGCGTTCCAGCATGCGCTTGACCGAAATCTCGCCATACGCGGACCACTGCCCGGCCGCCTTGCCCAGGCTGTTGTCGAACAGCAATTCGACGCTCGCACGGTTGACTGGCTTGCGTTCGCCGGAGCCGTTAAACAATACATCCTGCATGGTGGCGCCGCGCAAATGCCGCGCCGAGGTTTCACCGAGCACCCAACGTACCGCGTCGATCACATTGGATTTGCCGCAGCCATTGGGACCGACAATACCGACCAACTGGCCCGGCACGGGGATCTGGGTGGGTTCTACGAAGGACTTAAAGCCCGCGAGATTGATATGTGTAAGACGCACTTTTTTGTACGGGGCAAAGGTTATAATTCAGAGCGAAAATCTCTGACAAAGTTCGCGGCGTATTTTAGCCGATTTAGCCTCTCACGATAATGCCGGCCAAGCCCTCGAAGACACTCGAAACGTTTCCTAATCCGACGCCGCGCCGCGACTATCGGATTCACATGGAAATTCCTGAATTTACTTGTCTTTGTCCGAAAACCGGGCAGCCCGATTTTGCCACGCTGGTGCTTGACTATGTGCCGGAGAAACGCTGCGTGGAGTTGAAGAGTCTCAAGCTTTACATCTGGTCGTTTCGTAATCAAGGCGCGTTTCACGAGGCAGTGACGAATCAAATTCTCGACGATTTGGTGAAGGCAATCTCGCCGCGTTTCATGCGCTTGAGCGCGCGCTTTTTCGTACGCGGCGGCATTTTCACCACGATTGTTGCCGAACACAAAGCGCGCGGCTGGAAAAACGCGCGGCTTCCCGATTGGAGCGCAGGCGAGGCGCCGCCCAGCACCCGCTAAGCGCACCGGCCTGCCTCGAAAAACGCTTTATAATCCAACCCTTGCGCGAGTTCACGGCGCAGAACGTACGCGTACAAGAGAAGGCCTCCCTTGAACCCCGAACTGGCGAAGCTGCAAACCTACCCGTTTCAGAAGTTAAGCGCGCTGCTGCAGGGCACCACGCCCAATCCCGAGTATTCGCCGATCGCGCTCTACATCGGCGAGCCCAAGCACCCCACGCCGCAGTTCATCAAACAGGCGTTGATCAACAATTTCGACGGGCTGGCAGGCTACCCGCTGACTGCTGGCATGCCGGCGCTGCGCCAGGCGATCTCCAAATGGATCAAGCAGCGCTACCAGGCCGAAGTCAACCCGGATACGCAGATCATTCCGGTTAACGGCAGCCGCGAGGCGCTGTTCGCCTTTGTGCAAGCGGTAATCGACCCGACCAAACGCGACCCGGTGGTGGTGTGCCCCAACCCGTTTTATCAAATCTACGAAGGCGCGGCGATACTGGCGCATGCCACGCCGCGCTTTTTGAACAGCCTGCCAGAAAAGCGCTACGCCGCTGACTTAAACGAGCTGCCGACCGAGGTGTGGGCGCGCACGCAAATTCTGATCACCTGTTCGCCCGGCAATCCGACCGGCGCGGTGATGGGGCTGCGCGAATGGAAGGCGGTGTTCGATTTGTCGGACAAATACGGCTTTGTGATCGCCTCCGACGAGTGTTACTCGGAGATTTATTTCAAGGAAGGTAATCCGCCGCTGGGCGCACTCGATGCCGCACGGCAACTGGGGCGCACTGATTTCGAGCGGCTGATTGTGTTTTCGAGTTTGTCCAAACGCTCCAACGTGCCGGGCATGCGTTCGGGCTTCGTCGCGGGCGACGCCAACATCATCAAGCCGTATTTGCTCTATCGCACCTATCACGGCTGCGCCATGAGCGGCACGGTGCAGGCTGCCAGCACGGCGGCCTGGGGCGACGAAAAGCATGTAGTGGAAAATCGCAGGCTGTATCGTGAAAAATTCGATGTCGCGCTGTCGTACTTGAAACCGGTGTGCGAGGCGACACTGCCAGATGCCGCGTTCTACCTGTGGCTGCCCACCCCCATCGCCGACACGGAATTTGCGCGCCGGCTCTATATAGAGAAAAATGTATCCGTGCTGCCCGGAAGCTACCTCGCGCGCGAGGCGCAAGGTATCAACCCTGGTAAGAACCGCATCCGTGTGGCACTGGTGTCGACGCTTGAAGAATGCGCCGAAAGCGCCCGCCGCATCGCTGAAGCGTATAACAATTTTATCAATTAAATCAAATACTTATGTCAAACCCACAAACTGTCATCGAAACCGCCTGGGAAGATCGCGCCAACATTTCGCCGGCTAAAGCGTCGGTCGCCGTGCGCGACGCGGTCAACGAAACCATCGACCAAATCGACCGCGGCACGCTGCGCGTGGCGGAAAAAATCAACGGCGAATGGGTCACCCACCAATGGGCCAAGAAGGCCGTGCTGCTGTCGTTCCGGCTGCAAGACAACGCGGTGTTGAAAGACGGCTATCAGCAGTACTACGACAAAGTGCCATCGAAATTCGAAGGCATGAGCCAGGCGCAGTTTCAGCAAGCCGGTTATCGCGTGGTGCCGCCGGCCGCCGCGCGCAAGGGGGCTTACATCGCCAAGAATGTGGTGCTGATGCCCTCCTTCGTCAACATCGGCGCCTATGTCGATGAAGGCACCATGGTCGACACCTGGGCGACGGTGGGCTCGTGCGCGCAAATCGGCAAAAACGTGCATCTCTCCGGAGGTGTAGGCATCGGCGGCGTGCTGGAGCCGCTGCAAGCCAACCCCACCATCATCGAAGACAACTGCTTTATCGGCGCGCGCTCGGAAATCGTCGAAGGCGTGGTGGTCGAAGCCGGATCGGTGATTTCCATGGGCGTGTTCATCGGCCAATCGACCAAGATCTATCACCGTGAAACCGGGCAAACGCTGTACGGCCGCGTGCCCGCGGGTTCGGTGGTGGTACCCGGCTCGATGCCCTCGCCCAAAGGCGAATGCAATTTGTACTGCGCAGTGATCGTCAAACAGGTCGATGCACAAACGCGCGCGAAGACCAGCATCAATGATTTGCTGCGCGCGGATTGAAAAAAAAGTTACACGATAACAGGCAGGGGAGTAAGCCATGATCATCTCACCGCTGTTCAAGCTGATGGCCGATAAGCAGGCCTCGGATCTGTTTTTCACCAGCGGCGCGCCGATACAAATCAAGATCAACGGTGAGTTGTTGCCGGTGAACGATCAGAGGTTGATGCCCGATCAAATCCGCCACATCGCCTACGAGTTGATGACGCCGGAACAGGCCAAGGAATTCGAAGAAACACACGAGATGAATTTTGCCCACCGCGGACAAGGCGGCGAAGGCGGCGTTTACGGCAATTTTCGCATCAACATTTTCCAGCAGCGCAATACCATCGGAATCGTGGTGCGGTATATCAAGCCGGAAATTCCCGCCTTCGATTCCCTCGGCCTGCCGCCGATCCTGAAGGACGTGATCATGGAAAAGCTGGGGCTGATTCTGATCGTCGGCTCCACCGGGTCGGGCAAATCGACCACCATGGCTTCGATGATCGACTACCGCAACGTCACATGCGCCGGGCACATCCTCACCATCGAAGATCCGATCGAATTCGCCTTTCGCCATAAAAAATCCATCGTCAACCAGCGCGAAGTGCACATGGACACGCACTCCTTCGAGGCGGCTTTGATCAGCGCCATGCGCGAAGCGCCCGATCTGCTGATGATCGGCGAGATTCGCGACCGCAAAACGCTGGAAAGCGCGCTGTTGTTCGCGCAAACCGGGCATTTGTGCATGACCACGCTGCACGCGAACAACAGCTACAACGCGTTAAATCGCGTGGTTAATTTTTTCCCGCGCGAGGCGCGCGATGCCTTGCTAGCGGATTTGGCGGTGGCGGTGCGCTGCGTGATTTCGCAACGTCTGGTGCGCACTAAGGATCGCGGGCGGACGCCCGTGGTCGAAGTCATGCTCAACACCAAATTTATCCAGGAACTCATCCACAAGGGCGCGATCGGCGCCATCAAGGAAGCGATGGAGCAAAGCATGGCGCCAGGCTCGCAAACCTTCGAACAGGCGTTGTTCAAACATTACGCGGCGGGCCTCATAACGCTGGAAGAAGCGCTCGCCAATGCCGACTCGCCGACCAATCTGCGCTGGCTGATCGACAACGCTGCTAGCACATCGGGCAACGCCAACGCCGGGCCGTCAACCAACGCCCCCAATACCCCCAGGGCCCCCAGCGACCTTTCGCACATCAAATTAAACCTCGACGCGTTGAACTAGCGTCGCATGCGAGCCGCCGCCCCCACCACGGTGGGGCAGTTGATCCGGCACGGCGAACGGCGATTTAAGCGCGCGCGGCTGGCCTACGGCCACGGCCTGCCCAGCGCACGCGACGAAGCGGCATACCTGACGTTACATGCGTTGAGATTGCCGCTCGTCCAATGGCCCACGGCGCGCCGTGTGTCAGCGATTGACGCCGCCCGCGTGCTGGCCCTGCACGAGCGGCGTATTCGCGAGCGCCTGCCGGCCGCTTATCTTACGCGTGAGGCCTGGCTCGGCCAACAGCGTTTTTATGTCGATGAACGCGTGCTTGTGCCGCGCTCCTATATCGCCGAATACCTATGCGACGCCACCGTGCCCTATTTGCCGCGCACGCGCCAAGTGCGCTACGCGCTCGATTTGTGCACCGGTTCCGCCTGCCTTGCGGTGTTGCTCGCCAAACGTTACACGGGTGCGCTCGTCGATGCCGCCGATCTCTCGCCCGAGGCGCTCGACGTTGCCGCCATCAACGTGCGGCGCCATCGGCTCACGCGCCGCGTGCGTCTGGTGAAGTCGAACTATTTTTCCGCGCTGCGTGGCCTTTGCTACGACCTCATCATCAGCAACCCGCCTTATGTGCGCGGCGCCGTGATGCGCGCCCTACCGCGTGAATACCGCCGCGAACCAGCGCTGGCGCTGGCCGCGGGCCGCGACGGGCTCGACGCGGTGCGGGTGATCCTCGCGCAGGCCGCGCGGCATTTGAACCCCGGTGGCGTGCTGGTGGTCGAATGCGGCCACGCACGCGAGCTCGTCGAACGCGCCTGGCCGCGGGTGCCCTTTATCTGGCTGGAAACGTCGGGAGGGGACGATTGCGTATTTTTGTTGACGCGCGACGAGCTAACTTCGCACGGGCTTGGCCGTGCGCAAGGCGTCAGGCGCTCGCGGGTTCTCTCGCGGGGTCGCTTGCGGGGTTAAGGCGCGATCGAGCCAGGCAACGAGTTTCTTGACTTGATCCGGCGGCAATTCCTCGAACTGCCCGCGCTTTAAGCGCGGCGGCAATTGGAGCGCGCCAAAACGCACGCGGATCAAGCGGCTCACGGTAAACCCCACCGCATCGAACAAGCGACGCACCACGCGGTTGCGGCCTTCATTCATCACCACGCGGTACCAATGGTTCGAACCTTCGCCGCCTTCATCGGCGATGTTCAGGCAGCTCGCATCGCCGTCATCCAGCGGTACGCCGCGCGTCAATTGCGCCAAATGCTCGTCGGTCAAACGTCCGAACACGCGCACCGCGTACTCGCGTTCCACCGCGAAGCGCGGGTGCATCAAACGATGGGCGAGCTCGCCCGATGTCGTGAACAACAACAAGCCGCTGGTGGCGACATCGAGCCGCCCGATCGCGAGCCAGCGTGCCCCACGCAGCCGCGGCAGACGCTCGAACACGGTTTCGCGCCCCTGCGGATCGTCACGGGTGACGATTTCGCCGTCGGGTTTGTGATAGATCAGCACGCGCGGTGTTTGCTCTTGAGCCGCGATGCGCACGTCACGGCCATCGACTTGCAGGTGGTCGCGCGGCGTCACCCGCGCGCCGATGGCGGCCGGCTTGCCATTAACGGTGACGCGCCCAGCTTCGATCCAGGTTTCCATCAGGCGGCGCGAGCCCAGGCCCGCGTGCGCCAGCAGCTTATGCAATTTTTGGCTTTCGGCCTGGGTTTCGATGCGTGGCCGGCGCATGCCCCGCGCAGGCCGGCTTTCGGCCGCCACAAGCGCTGGCGCCGCCTTGCGCCGCGGCGCACGCAGCGGGCCGCGGCGTTTTTCGCCTCGCTCAGACGGCACGGCGTTCGATCACCGCTTGCGCGAGTGTGCCAGCATCGACATGGTCGAGTTCACCGCCCACCGGCAAGCCGCGCGCGATGCGTGTGACTTTAAGCCCACGCGCGCCGAGCAACTCGCCGATGTAGTGTGCAGTGGCCTCGCCCTCGGCGGTGAAATTGGTGGCCAACACCACTTCGCGCACCACGCCGTCGGTGGCACGCTTTAACAAACGATCGAGATGAATCTCCTTGGGCCCGACGCCATCGAGCGGTGAGAGCACGCCGGCCAGCACAAAATACAACCCGGCAAAACTATGCGTCTGCTCCACCATCAGCAAATCCGCCGGTGACTCCACCACGCAAAGCAAACTCGCGTCGCGGCGTGCGGAACCGCACAACTCGCACAACATATCGTCGGAAAATGAATTGCATTTTTCGCAATGGCGGATGCGCTCCAGCGCCGTTTTCAACGCCCCCGCCAAACGCACCGCGCCGGGTTGATCGCGCTGCAGCAAGTGATACGCCATGCGCTGCGCGGATTTGGGGCCCACGCCAGGCAAGCAGCGCAACGCCGCCATCAGCTCATCCAGCGACGAAGGCACCTTCATAAAATATTAAATTAAATCAATTACTTACATAAAAACTAAAATGGCATTTTAAAACCGGGCGGCAACGGTATGCCGGCGGTCATACCGGCCATTTTTTCCTGGCGCGTGGTCTCGACACGGCGCACGGCATCGTTGATCGCCGCCGCGATCAAGTCTTCCAGCATTTCCTTGTCGTTGGCCGGATCCTTGAGCAGGCTGCCATCGATCGCCACGCGCTTGACCCCATGATGGCAATTCATCGTCACCTTGACCATGCCTGCGCCCGACTGTCCCTCGACTTCGACCTTGCCGAGCTCGGCCTGCATTTTTTGCATGTTTTCCTGCATCTGCTGGGCTTGTTTCATCAGCCCCGCCAGTTGACCTTTCATCATGATGGTTTCAATCCTCAAAATTCGGCAAATGGTGACCCATTTACCGGTTGAACTTCCGCTCTCCCTTTGGGAGCGGGGCCGCGGGTGAGGGAACTACAACGTAACGTGTAACGTACTTCCTCGATGTGTATGAGCACACAAAAAGCATCAAGAATTGGGTTTAATCGAAGATGGTTTTATGCGCGCGCCAAAGCCTTGCACCAGTTCCTGCACGAAAGGATCGTTTTCGATATCGCGCTCGGCCTGTGCTTGCTGCGCTTGCTGCTCGCGGCTGGCGATCACCGCCGGCGAGTTGATGGCCTCTTGCGTGACGTTGAACACAACTTTAAAAGCCGCGCCAAAACGCTGCTGCAGGGCGGCCTTGAGTTTCACTTGATGCGCGCCGAGCATGCTCTCTTGCGCCTTGGGCAAATTCAATTCAATCTGCGTGGCATCGAGGCGCATCATTTCGCAATGCTGCGCGAGCTGGCGCGTAACGCCGGCGACGCCCAGCTCCCGCACCAGCGCGTCCCACGACAGGCCGGCGCCCGGCGGCGCGGCGGCGGGTTTACCCACGGCAGCCGCAGCGGGCGGCGCCGGACGTGC
>Ga0194132_10010870_pt1 | contig 11955 bp, 14 predicted proteins | sample TA2KigOf80mmetaG_FD_148612 | JGI IMG/M metagenome (GOLD analysis project Ga0194132, IMG submission 148612) | Freshwater microbial communities from Lake Tanganyika, Tanzania - TA2015054 Kigoma Offshore 80m | ecosystem: Environmental > Aquatic > Freshwater > Lake | place: Tanzania: Lake... | reverse complement strand
GAGGCCCGGAGTACGTGCTGCCGCTGTTCTTGGCGCAGCAGGGCTATGCCGTCGTCTCGCAAGACGTGCGCGGCCGCTACGATTCGCCCGGCACGTTCAACCCCTTCTTCCAAGAGTTCAACGATGGCAACGACACCATCGTTTGGTGCGTCGCGCAGCCGTGGAGCAACGGCAAGGTCGGCACCTACGGCGCGTCGTACGTCGGCGCGACGCAATGGCTCGCGGCCGCCACGCAGCCGCCGGGCCTCGCGTGCATGGTGCCCACGGTGACCGGCGACGACTACTACGAAGGCTGGACCTATCAGGGCGGCGCGTTACAGCTCGGCTTCATCGGCTCCTGGTCGCTCCACTCGCTCGTGCTGGAGAACCTCGACTACCAAGAGCAGCACGAGGGCGGCCACTACTCTCACCTGCGCGACACGCTCATCGAGGCGGCGGACACGCTGCCACGCAGCCTGGACCACTGGCCGCTGGAGCAATTCCCCCCGCTGAACGGCAACGCCAAGCTGGCGCCCTACTTCTACGAGTGGCTGCGGCACCCGCGCGACGACGACTTCTGGCGCAAGATCCGCGTGCGCGATTTCCACTCGCGCATCACCGTGCCCGCGCTCAACATCGGCGGCTGGGCCGACATCTTCATCAACGGCACCATCAAGAACTATCTGGGCATGCGCCGGCACGGCGGGTCGCCCGCCGCCCGCGACGGCCAGCGCCTCATCATCGGCCCGTGGACGCACAGCCAAATCGCGGCCTCGCACAGCGGCGAGCGCTACAACGGCCTGGCCGCGACCGAAATGGTGATGGACCTGCTGGAAGAGCACACGCGCTGGTACGACTATTGGCTGAAGGGCATCGACAACGGCTACATGGACGAGCCGCCGGTCCGCATCTTCGTCATGGGCGAGAACGAGTGGCGCGCCGAGCACGAGTGGCCGCTGGCGCGCACCCAGTATGTTCATTACTACCTGCACAGCGGCGGCCACGCCAACACGCTCAACGGCGACGGCACGCTATCGACCGCGACGCCGTGGGAGGGCGAAGCGCCGGACCGCTTCGTCTACGACCCGGCGGACCCGGTGCAGACGCGCGGCGGCGCCCTGTGCTGCTTCGACGGCCTGCTGCCCGCCGGCTTCATGGACCAGCGCGAGATCGAGACGCGCCCCGACGTGCTCGTCTACACTTCGGCGCCGCTCGACCGCGACCTGGAGGTGACCGGCCCCGTGACGGTGACGCTGCACGCCGTGACCGACGCGCCCGACACCGATTTCACGGCGAAGCTGGTGGACGTGCATGAGAGCGGCGTCGCGCTCGCCCTCACCGACGGCATCATCCGGGCACGCTACCGCCTGGGCACCGACGCCGCGCGGCCGGTCGCGCCGAACGAGGCGCACGAGTACCGCATCGAGCTGCTGGCGACGAGCAACCTGTTCAAGAAGGGGCACCGGATTCGCCTGGAAGTCTCCAGCAGCAACTTTCCGCGCTTCGACCGCAACCCCAACACCGGCGCGGAGCCGGCGCAGGCCACCGCCGTCCAGCCCGCGCACCAGACCATCCTGCACGCGCCGCAGTACCCGTCGCGCGTCACGCTGCCGGTGATACCGAGGTAGGGGGCAGAACAACTAGATGAGCCAACCTCAGTTGCCGCGTGAACTCGATGAAGCAATACTAGAGTTTCAAAATTACATTTTCGGCAAGCGCCTTGACTTCAACTATGCTGAACTTGAGCGCCAGGTCTGGGACTGATTCGATAAATGGGCGAGAGATCCGCACAAGATAGACGGCCTCTTCAACCGATTCGCGACGATTTGGGGAAGCCTGTTTTACGCTCGGCGGTACGAAGCAGCGGATAAGGTATGGGACATACCAATCGATTTCGCCCATCGATGGGAAACCGCACGGCAACGGCCTGTTCATAAGGGGTCCCCATATTATTTCCGTGCAATGTCCGCCATTATGCCGGACTCCATCGACAGGGCTTTCTTGTTCTTCCATCAGGCTGTAGAGGAAGACAGGCGAAGTTGGGATGCGCCGATGGCACACCCAGCATGGAAGTTTGTGGTCTTGGACTCGGATTCCACGGACCAGGCCGCGTACCAGATTGTGAAGGATCGTGCGAACTGGATTGAACGCCGAATTCGACCCAATGCAGGTGCTAGGGGATTGACTCTTTCCATGGGCTATTTCAGGTCACGCGTGCTGCAGTCTGCCAGCCTCGCTGAAACAGCGTTTTCTTTCACCCATTCGGTCTTTCGCTGCGAATACCTGCTTCGGTTGCCTCCGGCTTTTAGGATGAGCGAGTTCTCCTCTCTCCTTGGGTTGGACACCTTAAATAGCCCAAGTCGAATTCTTGAGGTTTGGTTGAAATACCGTCAGTCTGCCGAAGGAAAATCCAGTCCTCAACTAGGCGGCCAACTGCTGCGGTTCTTCGCGAGTCAGGGCTGGCCGCTTACTTATTCTGAATTGAAGCGCATCAACAGCGCATTTCGAGAGGGTGGATTCGATAAGACTTGCGTCGATCTGCTAGAAGGCAAGCAAGGTCAGCTCCCGCGAGTCTTTACAGACGTCGAAGCCGACCTGCTGTTGATGTACGGTGTCCGCAATCAGGCCAGCCACTCGGTAACGTCCTCGCAGCTCGTGCGGCAGAGGCTTCAAGAAATAGTAGATAGATTCCCCTTGGGGCTATTCACGACCGCCCAACGTCTGTTCCCATGAAGGGGTTAACTCCCCGCCATGCCCCTCACCATCTACCTCGCCGACGCCGATGACGACGCGCTGGAGATCGCGCCCGCGACCCACGGCGTGCTGATGAGCATCGCCCGCGACGGCCCCTACCCGCTGCTGGCGCGCCTCGCCGACTATTACGCCAGCGTCGACTTCGACCCCACCGAGGCGCCCCGCCTGCTCGCCGAAACCGAGGCGCTGCTGGCGGCGTGGCCGTCGCTGCGGCCGCGCCTGCAAGCCGCCCTCGAACGCTTCCATGAGCGCTTCGTCAAGCTGTACGAGAAGCCGCTCGACGACGACCCCGGCTCGCCCGAAAAGGCCCGCGTCGAGGCCCGCGTGCGCCAATCGCGCGACGCCCTCGCCCGCCTCCGCGATGGCGACGTCGACGGCGACCCGCTGGCGAGCGACCTCCGCGCCACGCTCGACCGCCTCGCCGCGTTGTGCCGGCAGGCCATCGCCACCGGCGGCGGCATCGTGGCCGAGGCCGACTGATACCTGCCCCGACGCGCGCCAACGCCCCGCGCCGCCGATGCCGTATCCTGGCGCCGTCAGTCCCACCCCGGAGGCCTCATGGAAGACCTGCCGCCGCTGCTCCGCGTCGCGCTGCCGTTCATCGGCCTGCTTGGGCTCATGTTCGCCATCATGCCGCGCCGCGCCTTCTTCTCCATCAACCGCGCCATCTTCGGCGCCACCGCCCGCGACAACATGCCCGAGCCCATCCGCCGCAGCCTCAACGGCGAGCCGCTCGACTCCTCGTTCGCCGTCGTGGCCCGCATCGGCGGCGCCGCCGTCGCCGTGGCCGCCGCGTCCATCTTCATCGCCGCGCTGCCATGAGGCGCCGGCGGTCGTGGCCCGGCCACGCGTCCACCCCTACTAATCCCGCCGCGCCTTGCTAAAGTGGTGTCGTGTGCCGCGCGCCCGCAGCCGCGCCACCTGGGAGGTGCCTCGTGTACAACAGCATCGTCGTCCCGCTCGATGGCTCGCAGGTCGCGCGACAGGCGCTACCCTACGCCGTGATGGTGAGCCAGGCCACCGGGGCGTCGTTGCTGCTGCTGGCCGTCGTCGAGCAGGCGGAGCCGCCGCGCGTGGCGACCAGCACCAAGACGGCGGGCCGGCATTCCGCACCATCATGTTCACCGATCTCGTCGATTTCACCGGCATCACCTCCCGGCTGGGCGACGACCAGGCCATGCGCTTGCCGCGAGAGCACAACGAGCTGATACGCGGCGTGCTGCGCCAAACCGGCGGGCGCGAGGTGAAGCACACGGGCGACGGCATCATGGCCTCCTTCGACAGCGGCTCCCAGGCCATTCGCGGGGCCACGGCGATTCAAGACGCATTTCGGCGGCGCAACGCGCTACATCCAAACGAGGCCATGCACGTCCGCATCGACATCGGCGCCGGGAAGCCCATCGAAGAGCGCGGCGATCTCTTCGGCTCCGCCGTGCAGCTTGCCGCCCGCCTGTGCGACATGGTGGAAGGCGGGCAAATCCTCGTCGCCGAGGTGGCGCTGGCGCCAGTGCCGGATGGAACCCCGGCGCCCGTGCGTCTCGGGCCCAGGCCGGTCAGGGGGTTCACCGCGCCCATCACCGTCTACCGCATCGGCGACGCCGCGGGCTAGCGGCCCAGACGCGCGCGGCGCCACGGCCGCGACCTCGCCGTCTGGATGGCGTCTGCTGCCCAGCCCGGGCCTTGCGTCGTGTATGCTCCCATGCCATCCCGGCCGCGAAGGAGACCTCATGGTGAGATTCGGAATCTGTTTGCCCCACTACGGCAAGGCGATGGAGCCCGCCGGCATGAAGCTCTTCGCCGAGGAGGCGGAGTCGCTTGGCTTCGACTCGATCTGGGTCACGGATCACGTCATCGTGCCCCGCGAGCGCAACATGCTGTACAAGGAACGCATGCTCGATCCTCTCTCGACGCTCACCTACCTCGCGGCAGTCACCTCGAGGATGCGGATTGGCACCAGCGTCATCGTATTGCCCTACCGCCATCCCGCGTTCGTCGCCAAGGCCGTCGCCACGGCCGATCTGCTCAGCGGCGGGCGCGTCATCTTCGGCGCGGGCGTCGGCGCGCTCGAAGGAGAGTTCCACGCGCTCGGCGCCAATTTCGCGGAGCGCGGCGCGGTCGCGGACGAGTACCTCCGCGCGGTACGCGCGCTGTGGACGGATCCAGACGCCGACTTCAAGGGCAAGTACGCGACGGTTCAAGGGATGCGCTTCTCGCCCCTGCCCGCGCAAACGCCGCACCCGCCGGTGTGGATCGGCGGCAGCACGAAGCGCGCCGGCCGCCGCGCCGTGGAGCTGGGCGACGGATGGCACGCCACGAACGTGACGCCCGAGCAGTTCAGCGACATCGCCGCGCACATGCGGCACCTGTCGACGATGCGCGGCCGCGCCACGCCGCCGATGCTGTCGGTCCGCATGCCGGTCTACTTCGACCGCGAGCCGGAGCCGGGGCGCATGGCCTGGTGGGGCGACGACGCGGCTGTCGCGGGCCAAGCCCTGCCCTTCATCGAGCGCGGCGCCGAGCACCTCGTCTTCGGCTTCCCCGACGTTTCGTTCGACGACGCCATGTCGCAGCTCCGCCGTCTCGCGGATAGGGTATGCTCGCGGCTGCGCTGACGGCCTGCCCCTCGCGCGCCGCCGTTCCCAGGCCTCGAACCTCGCACAACGGGAGCACACGCCGATGACCACGCCGAACGACCAGAATGCCGCCATCATCAAGGGGTTCCGCGAGAACGCCGGCAAGGTCGGCGGACGCTACGAGAACATACCGCTGGTGCTGCTGACGACCAAGGGAGCGAAATCGGGCAAGGCCCGCGTGAACCCGCTCGCCTGCCTGCCCGAGGGCGACCGGCTCTACGTCTTCGCGTCGCGCGGCGGCGGCCCCAACAACCCGGACTGGTACCACAACGTCGTCGCGAACCCGGACGTGACGGTGGAGTACGGAACGGAGCGGTTCCCGGCGAAGGCCCTCGTGCTCCAAGGCAAGGAGCGCGACGAAGTGTACGCGCGGCAGGCGGCGCTTCGCCCCCGGTTCGCTGAGTACCAGCGCATGACGAAACGCACCATTCCGGTCGTGGCGCTCGTGCGGAAAACCTAGCCCGGCAGGCCGCCCGCGGCATGGTCAACGACTCGTCCGTCGTGGTATCGTCGCGCCGTTTCACAGGCCGGCCCGCGAGGAGGCGTTCATGCAGCCGAAGCCATTGACCGGCGGGGCTCGTCTCCTGCTCTACTGCTCGACGGCGCTGGTGCTGGTCGCGGGCGTGCCGCTGCTCTTGCTGTCCGGCAGCACCGACCGCAATTTCGCGTGGACGATCAACCCGCCGATCACGGCCGCCTTTCTCGGGGCGTCATACTGGGCCAGCGCAGCGCTGGTGCTCGGCGCCGCGCGCCAGCGCTGGTGGAGTCACGCGAGAGTCGCCATCTTCGGCGTGCTGGTCTTCTCCACGCTCACGCTCCTGACGACGCTGCTGCACATCGACCGTTTCCATTTCGACAGCGATGTCGCGGCCGCCCGCGCAAGCGCATGGATCTGGCTGGGCGTCTATGCCGGCGTTCCGCCCCTCATGCTCGCGCTGCTGGCGATGCAGTTGCGCGCGCCCGGCGGCGACCCCCCGCAAGCGTCGCCGATGCCCGCGTGGGCGCGGTTGCTGTTCGCCGCGCAGGCGCTGTTGCTGCTGGCCGTCGGCGCGGCATTGTTCGTGGCGCCAGCGTCCGCGGCGAGCATCTGGCCGTGGGCGCTCACCCCGCTCACCGCGTGGGCGGTGGCATCGTGGCTCATCGGCATCGGCGTCACCGCCGCGCACGCGGTGTTGGAGCGCGACGCGCGGCGAGGCCGCGTGGCACTCGCGAGTTACGCGGCGCTCGCATTCCTGCAGGGCGTCGTGCTGCTGCGGCACGGCGGCGGGCATGGCCGTCCACGGGCTGCGAAGGTCGGCTGCGCGCGGCGTCATCGGCGCGTAGCGCGGGCGCTAGGCCGGGACGCCGGCCGCTATCGAGTCATCCAGGCTGGTGGGGTCTGGAAGGTAATGGACTGGCTGCCACGTCACCGCGTCCTGGTCGACCATGGGCAGCAGGGCGCGCTGGCAAACCGAGTTCCAGGTGTAGCGGCGCGCCATGTGGTGCGCGTTGTCGCGCAGCCACCGCGCCCAGCCGGGCGAATCCACGAGGCGCCGGACGTTGGTGACGATCTCGGACGGGTCGTTCGACTGGATGGAGATGCTGTCGTAGCCGTGGGTGGCATAGTCCTCGCCGGTGGCGCCCACCATCGCGACGCCGCCCGCCGCCATCGTCTCCAGCCCCACGAGGCCGAACGGCTCCTTGCTGCTGTTGGCGAGAACGGCGGTCACCCCGTTGAACAACAGTTGCCGCTGCTGCTGGTTCAGATGGACGTCCGCGATGGCAACGTCGGCGTCGAGGGCGCTCGCGAGACCGGCGATCATCGACCGGGCGCCATCGCCCACCCACGCGGCGCGGCGCACCCGCAACCCGGCCCGCTCGGCGCGCTGCATCACCGCGTGCGCGTAGCCCTCCATGCCGCCGCGCGCGATGAGCAGCGGACGCATGCCGGCGCGTTTCATCTCGGCGACGGCGTCGATGGCGGGCAGCCAGTTCTTGTCGGGGTCGAACCGCGCCACCTTCGCGATGGCCGTCCGCCCCGCCAATGCCGCCGCCAGCGCGGCGCGCAACCCATCGTCGATGGGCGCCAGCCATGAGCCGGAAATGCCGTTCGGAATGACGCGCGCGGTCAGGCCCAGCTGTGCCAGCACGAGGCGCATCCAACGGCTCACTGTGGTGACCGTCGTTTGCCGCTGCAGCTCCGCCAGGGGAATGCGGTCGAGCCCGAACGTGTTGTTGGCGTTCCAGAAAACCTGCACCGACGACTGCCAGCCGTTGGCCCGCACCAGCTTCGACAGCTCGATCGCCGATACGGCGGTGTGCCATTCCTCGGCCAACACCACCACGTGCTTCCCGTCCCGCACCAGCGGGCCAATGACCTCGGCGGCCGCCCACGGCGCCAGCGAGCGGTCCCAGTCGGCCCGCTTGGCGTCCTCGCCGTCGTAGACGCCGTTCGGGTGGTAGCGGCTGATCCACTGGCACCAGCGGTGCAGGTGCAGCCGTCCGTCCTTGCGGTCCTCGTGGCCCGGCTTCATCGGATCGCCGACGAAGAACAGGTGGGTGTGATAGCCGAGGCCGGCGAGCTCCGACGCCAGCTCGTTCACGCGACTCGCGAGGCCTCCGGCGGACGCATAGGCATCCGGCCCCTCGAAGCTTAGGAGCACGAATGTGAGGTTGGCAGTAACGACGGGGACTACCCTGAAGGGAGACATGCGGAGACGGGGTCTCCGGCGATGACGCGGCACGACAATAATGACACGGCTGGCAGGCGAAGTCAATACGAAATCCGTAACGTGCCTTCCGCGTTGCCCTTCGATCCATTCCAACGTCGGCCACGGCTCGCGGGCAGCCACGACGCCTCCAGCATGCCGCGTGGCGGAACTCTTACGCGCGTCAGCGCGTCATGAGAGTGAACACGCCCCATGGAGGCAACGATGGATTCCCTGTTCGCGGCAGCCCGCGCCCGCACGCTCGCGCTCGCTGCGGCCGGCGCCGCATGGATGGCCGCGACTGCATTCTGGCTACTGAGCAGGAACCCCGAGCTCGCCCGGTCCGAGGTTCGCGCCGTCCGCGCCAACGCCGATGCGCTCCGGAAGGACCGGTTGCAACAGATGTACCTGGATTACAACAGCGCACGTCAAACGTTCGAGGACTACGAGGCGCGCTTGGTGCGGGCCTACGGCGAAACGCGCGCGCACCCGAACGTGACGGAGGCGGAGGCGAGCCGCTATTTCGCGCTGCTCGACAAGAAGATGGCCGCGCTGGAAGCGTACCTGGAAACCGAGTCCAACGTGGAGAAGGCGGTGTCGGCCTAGGCTCCAGCTCCATGGCGAGGAAAAAACGAGCCCCGAGGCGGTTGCCTCGGGGCTCGTCGTTCTTGCCGTCACGCGAGTCAAGGCCGCTCGCGATCGCACTCCGTCACGGGACGTTGACCACGACCTCGCTCTCGTAGGCAGTATCGGTGCCCGCGCCGCCATCGGCGGAGTCGATGCCGTCGTCGCCGCCGAGCACGTCGTCGCCACCGTCGCCGAACATCGTGTCGTTGCCCTGGTTGCCGTTCAGGTGGTCGTTATCCTCCCCGCCGCTCATAGCATCGTTGCCCGCGCAACCCGACAACTTGTCGTTACCTGCTTCACCACGGACGATGTCGTCGCCGTTGCCGCCATAGAGGCGATCGTCGCCCTCGCCGCCCGCGATGTTGTCGTTCTCGTCGCCGCCGTCGATCAAGTCGTTGCCGGCGCCGCCCGAAACGCCATCGTTGCCCTTGCCACCCGCCAGGTCATCGTCTCCGGCCTGGCCGTAAATGGTGTCGTTGCATTCCTGCCCGCAAATGGTGTCATTTCCTTCGCCGCCGTCGGCCCAGTCGTCGCCGTCGCCCAAGCAGATGAGGTCGTCGCCGTTCCAGCCCTTCACGACGTCATTGCCACCGAGAGCAACGATGACGTCAGGGTCGGACGTGCCAAGGATCAAGTCGTCGCCCGCCGTGCCAACGATCGTCGCCGGAACACCGTCGCAGGTGTTCTCCGCCGGCTCGCAACCCTCGTCAACCAGCCCGTCGCGGTCGTCGTCAATGCCGTTGCCGCAGATCTCGTCCGGCAGGCCGCCCAAGCCGCAGAGCCCGGCGCTGATTTCCCAGGCATTGAGGATGTTGTCGTAGGCGTCGACCGACCAGATGGCGCCCACGCCCAGGTGAGCGAATGTCACCGGGTCGCACTTGAGGTCCTCGAGTCGCGCCGGGAACGACGCGAACAGGCTAACCGGCGAGAGGTCCTTGTCGGCCTCGTAGACCTCCGAGCAGCCGTTGTTCGCCAGGTACAACTTGTCGCCGCCCACCGCGATGCCGGAACTGCCGCAATTCCCGATCAGGCCGCTGAGTGATTGGTGCTGTTCAGCGTGCCGGTCACGGAATAGTTCTGGATTGAGGATGAAACGTCATGGGACGACCACAGCGTGTCGTCCGTGCCGTCGTAGGCCAGGCCGTCGAAACAGCCGAGACTGGTGTATACGTACGTGAACACGTCGGTCGACAGGTCGATGGTGCCCACGTCCACGAAGCCGCTGCACGCCCACAGCAGCGAGCGCGTGCTGTCCCATGACAGCGCGCCGAGCGACGTGGCGCCGGTGATGTGGTGAATGGCGATTTGCGAGCCGTCCGCGGGGTCGACCGCCACGATCGTGTTGTCGCTCTAGCACGAGACCAGCAGGTCAGTGCCATCGAAAGCAAGGCCGACGCCGACACTGAAGTGGTTGCCGGCCGCGTCCACCGAGGCGCAGTCGGTGCCGGTGCGGTCAGCGATGATCGTCCGCAGATTGTCGCCGTTGGCGGTCAATGCCGAGGGCGCCGACAGCATCACGAACAGGGACACGACCGCGATCACGAAGGCCGGGGAACGGGGGCGTCTCACCGATGGCAGTCTTATGTTGCTCTCCTTCACCAGTGGCGGATTCAGCGGCACCGCCCTGCCGATCGCCATGACACCGGCGGCCACGCCACCGCGACGCGTCTTCGCCGGCACACCGGACGCTACGACTGCGGGCGATTACAAACAAGTGAGAAAAGGGGAATTCTCCGTTAGAAAGTATGAAATGTATGACATACGACGTTCGGTGGAACACCGCCTGCCGCGCTGCCTCGGCCCAGGGCGACGCCCGCCGGGAACGCCGGGGCGCCCGCCGCGCCGGACAATTGGGCAGGCGGCGACGTACCTCCGGTGGGTGCGACGCACACCCGGCGAGGGCTACGCTTTGCACGACCCGCCAAGCCCTTGGGGCCGGGACACCACGCTGGGGTGCATACCATGACCATGACCCATCGGACCGCGCTCGTTGTCGAGGACGACTTCGGCATCCGCCAGCTCTACATGGATTGCTGCAAGGCCGAGGGTTCGATTGCTTCGAGGCGCCCCACGGCGAGGCGGCGATCGACCAGCTGTCGCACCACCGGTTCGACGTCATCTTGCTCGACCTCGGCCTGCCGTTCGTCAATGGTCGCGAGGTGATCCAGTGGGTGCTGGACCACGGCCTGGAAACCCCCATCGTCGTCTCGACCACTGAGGACACGGACCTCGCCTCGCTGGGCACCAAGCGCGTGCACAGCATCGTGCACAAGCCCGCCGCGGTCGCGCAGCTCATCGCCTCGATGGAGGCGGCCATCGCCGGCACGCCGACGGAGGGCTCGCCGCGGATGGCGGCACGGCAACAGCGCCGCGACAACGCGCGCATGCTGGCGTGGCCTCAATACGACATCATGGCCCACCGCCCGGAGTGGTTCAACGGGACGCTGAAGACGCAGTGGAACTGAGGCGCGTCAACGCTGCTTGGTCGCCTTCGAGCGCGCCGGTTTAGCGGGCGCGTCGGAGGCCGGGACGACGCCGGGCGCTGCGTCGATCGCCAGCGGGTCCGGCGGGCGACGCGCGACGAGCGACGGCTTGCGCTTCTGCTTGGGGGCCCGTTTCGACTTCGGCACCGATCCGTCCTCGTCGTCGTCCTTCCGGGGCCGCCGCAGCGTCTTGCCAAGCCACACGTGCGACCTGCGCGAGGTGAAGCCGATGCGCTTGAAGAACGCGAGGGCGGGCTTGTTGCCCGCCTCCGTGTCCAGCAGCATCATGCGGATGCCATCCTCGCGCATCCGGCGCTCCAGGGCACGATAGAGCCGATAACCGAGTCCCTTGCGGCGCACGTCGGGCGACACGCCGATCCACGAGACGTAGCCGTACTTCCAGGCGCTGCCTTCCTTCTCGTAGCTGGTGCCGAGCACGAAGCCGACGACCTGGTCCTCCGCCTCGGCCACGAGGCAGTATTGCGGGTCCATGTTGAAATATTCGGTGATCTCGTACGCGTCCCACGTGCGGTAGAGGATCGGCAGGTCCTCGCTGGTGAACAGACGCTCGCCCAGGTGAAACACGGCGGCCAGGTCGTCGATCTCCATTTCCCGAATCTCGATGCGTTGCTCCCCCGGCTCGCTCGACATCAACCGCACCTCGTTTGAGTGGTGAACAGGCTGTCGATAGCGTAACCCATGCGTGGCGGGGATAGAAGCCGGTTCGGGCCCGGCGCGCCCGGCATGCGCCGGAAGCGGCATGCCCATCGGCTCGTGGCCGCGCTCGGCTCA
>Ga0194132_10010865_pt1 | contig 11958 bp, 11 predicted proteins | sample TA2KigOf80mmetaG_FD_148612 | JGI IMG/M metagenome (GOLD analysis project Ga0194132, IMG submission 148612) | Freshwater microbial communities from Lake Tanganyika, Tanzania - TA2015054 Kigoma Offshore 80m | ecosystem: Environmental > Aquatic > Freshwater > Lake | place: Tanzania: Lake... | reverse complement strand
AGGGTTTGGCCGATCGCGGCGCTCAGCGCATCGGGGGAACGCCTTGCGGCGTGGCGCAGCCAATGCTTGAGCTTGGCAAATAGCTGCTCGATCGGGTTCAGGTCGGGCGAGTATTTCGGCAGGAAGAAGAGGTAAGCGCCGACGGCGCGAATGGCGCGGCGTACGGCGTTGCCCTTGTGCGAGCCGAGATTGTCCATGATCACGATGTCGCCGGGCTTGAGCGAAGGCACGAGCACCTTCTCGATGTAGAGGAGGAAGCGCTCGCCATTGATCGGCCCCTCGATCAGCCAGGGCGCCTCAACACGATCGCAGCGCAACGCCGCGAGGAACGTCAAGGTCTGCCACTTGCCGTGTGGCACGTGCGCTTTAAGCCGCTGCCCGCGCGGCGCCCAGCCGCGCAGCGGAGCCATGTTGGTCTTGGTCCAGGTCTCGTCGATGAAGACCAGACGCGAAGGCTCGATGCGGCTACGATAGGTCAGCCATTGGCGCCGTCGACGTGCTACATCCGGGCGCGCTTGCTCGCTGGCGACCAGCGTCTTTTTTTATGCGTAAGCCCTTCGGCGTGGACGAACTCCCAGACCGAGCGATAATCGACTTTCACGCCGCGCTCGGCCAGTTCCGCCACCAGACCGCGCAGCGTGAAGTCTCGCTCACGGCAGCGCGCGAGCAGCCAGTCGCGATGGCTGCCTGACAGCGTCCTCGGCTTGTGCCCGCCCATCTGACCGGGTGCCACATTGCCGGTCGTTTGCACCCGTTTCAGCCAATTGATCGCCGTGGCTTCGCCGATCCCGAACCGGGCCGCCGCCTGCCGCCGCGACAGACCCTCCACTGCGACCGCTTCAACCACGCGTTCGCGAAGATCCATCGAATAGGGTTTGCCCATCAGACGCTGGCCTCCACCCCAGCCAGCATCTTGAATCAGACTCGCGCCACTTTGGGAACCCCTTCCGATTCAGGCTAATCTCATTCCGCTCTAGCGGTTCGATCTTGTTGTTGAGGGTCGCCATGCGCTTCGCCCAACGTCACGCCATCACCGATATCTGCCTGCTGGTCGAGAGCGTCGAGCGCTCGGTTGAGTTCTATGTCGGCAAGCTTGGATTCAAGCTACGGCGACGTGCCGAGGGATTTGCCGACTTCTCCGGCGCCGGCGTGACGCTTGCGGTGTGGGAGCGCGACCACATGAGTCGCAACACGGGCGTGGCCACCCGCGCTACGACGCCGGCCGAACGCAAGGCGATCGTCGCGCTGGAATTGCCCGCCCCCGCCGCGATCGATGAAGCCCATCAAGAACTAGCGGCCGCCGGCGTCACGTTTGAGCAGGTGCCGCGCGACTATCCGTGGAACGCCCGTTGCGCCTATTTTGCCGATCCTGACGGGACCATTTGGGAGCTCTACGCGTGGCTCGGTGGCGGGCCGGAGGCCAGTCACACGATTATGGGCTAGCTGGGCTCGTTGCCCGGCAGCGCAATCGTCAACATCAGGCTGCTCAGGCTCTTGCCGTGAATGTCGAGTGCCGCGGTCGCGGTCACGCCGCCGCCGCGCAAATGCTCGATGACGAAATTGAACGCCTTGACCTTTGGCAGGTCGTAGCGTGTGACCGGGCCGTCGGCGAGGGCTGTGAATGCCGCCATGACGCGCTCCTCGGTGAGCTCACGGGCCAACCTGTCATAACCGGCCGAGTCATAGGCGATGACCGAGATGTTGACCGCGTGACCCTTGTCGCCCGCCCGGCAGTGGGCAAGGTCGCGGACCGTGAGTTTCACAACGGCCCCACCATCTCGACGCGCGTTTTGACCAGCTCCCGCGGCAACAACACGGACTGAACGGCGAGCACCTCTCGCACCTGACGGAGATCGCCGGCGCCACCCGATGGCCCGTTCGTGTAAAGGGTTTCGACCTCCCAGCCGATTTCCTCAGCCGCGCGCCGATTCGGCGTGCGGCCGACCACGCGGAGCCTCACCTCATAGGGCTCCGGCCGGTTATCGGCCGAGCCGTGAAGGCTGTCGATGCCGATCAACTCAACGCGCAGCTCGTCATAGTGCAGCCCGCGCTGCTTGAGCCGCTCGCGCACCACCTCGCCGGCGAGGCGCGCGCGCGCCACCGCGTTCGGGCCACCATAGGACAGCTGGCCCTCGCCGAGATAGCCATCGAGATAGCCGATGCTGACCTTGTAGGTCGGCGTCCGCGGCCGCGCGACGGCGCCTTCGATCGCAACGCGATCTCGCCCCGAGGCCCGTAGGCTGATGCCCGTCATGTCGAGCACGCAGTCGGGCGTAACGTAGGCGGTGGGGTCATGCACCTCGTAGATCAACTGCTCGGTGCAGGTTTGCACATCGACACGGCCGCCGGCCTCTTCGACCTTGCCGATCACCACGGTTCCGTCCGCTCCAATCTCCGCAAAGGGAAAGCCAAGACGGGCAAGCGCCCGCACGTCTTTGACTCCGGGGTCGGCGAAATACCCGCCCGTCACCTGGCCCGCGCATTCCAGCAAATGGCCGGCCGCGCTCGCCTGGCCGAGCACGCCATAATTGTCATAGGACCAGCCGAGCTCGTGCAGCATCGGCCCGATGAAGAGTGAGGGGTCAGCCACCCGACCAGTCATCACCACCTGCGCGCCGGTGGTCAGCGCATCGCGCACGCCATCCGCACCAAGGTAGGCGTTGGCCGCTGCGATGCGTGGCACAATGCTCTCGACCGGATCACCGGTCTCGAGCAGGCGCAGATCGGGCTGCGCCGAGACGAGCTCGGTCACGTCATCGCCGAGCAGGACCGCGCATCGAAGGTCTTGTATTCCAGCGGCAGAAGCGATCTCGCAGGTCTTGCGTGCGGCCCCTAGCGGATTGGCCGCGCCCTGGCTCGTGACCAGCCTCACCCCATGGCGCGCGCAGGCCGGCAGCACCTCGGCCATGCGGTTCTCCAGGCGCGGATTGTAGCCGGCGCTCGGGTTCTGTCGGCGTGTCAGCGTTTCGCGCGCAATGGTACGCTCAGCCAGGCACTCGAACACGATGTAGTCGATCCCCGCGCGTTCGATCAGCTCGATCGCGGGCTCCCATCGGTCACCCGCGAAGCCCGCGCCAGCGCCAATCCGAACCGATGACTTGGCCATGCCAATCTGCCTTCTCGTCACCAAGTTTCAACAATCGCCGCGAAGGGGCCGGTCATGCAAGGGCCCGGCGCATTCCCGCTGACGAAACGGCGGCCATGATCTAGGCTCCGGCCGTGGTCATTCTGGAGGATGAGACGTGGCGGAGTTCGATTACGTCATCGTTGGTGCCGGCTCGGCCGGCTGTGTGCTGGCCCATCGCCTGAGCGAGGACGGCCGTTCGCGCGTGCTGCTGCTCGAAGCCGGTGGCCAAGACACCAATCGCTGGATCAAGATTCCCGCCGGCTACGTCAAGACCATGGTTGACCCGACGGTGAATTGGCTGTTTGACAGCGAGCCCGAGCCCTATACCAACAATCGCGCCATCCCCATTCCACGCGGCAAGGTGCTCGGCGGCTCAAGCTCGATCAATGGCATGATTTATGTGCGCGGCCAGGCGCAGGACTATGACGGCTGGGCACAAGCGGGCAATCTCGGCTGGTCGTTCGACGACGTGCTGCCCTATTTCAAGAAGGCCGAGAACCGCGAGAACCCCGAGGGACCGCATCGCGGCGTCGGCGGCCCGCTCAATGTCGCCAATCAGCGCGAGACCGATGGCCTGCTCGATGCCGTGATTGCGGGCGCCTCCGAGATCGGCCACCCGCCGAACCCGGATTATAACGGCGCCAACCAGCACGGCTTCGCCTATTTCCAGGTGACCCAGAAGGGCGGACAGCGCTGGAGCGCGGCCGATGCCTATCTGCACCCGGCGCGCAAGCGCCCGAACCTTCAAGTCCTCACGGGCGCTCAGACGACCGGCCTGCTGTTCGACGGCCTCAAGGCCTCGGGCGTGGTCTACCGACGGAACGGACAGTCCCAGGAAGTTAGGGCGACGCGCGAAATCATCCTCTGTGCCGGCGCGGTACAGTCACCGCAGATCCTCGAGTTCTCGGGGGTGGGACGCCCCGAGGTTTTGAAGGCGCAAGGCATCAATGTGCGGCACGCCTTGCCGGGTGTCGGCGAGAACTATCAGGACCACTATATCGCGCGGCTGGTCTGGCGCGTGCAGAACACGGTCACGCTGAACGAGCGCATGCGCGGCCTGTCTTTGGCATCGGAGGTCCTGAAGTACTACCTGTTCAAGCGCGGCGGCCTCACCTTGACCGCGGGCGTGCTCTGCGGCTTCGTCAAGACGCGACCCGAGCTCGCGACCCCCGACGTGCAATACCACATTGCCCATGCGAGCTTCCGCGACCCGAAGAAGCGCACGCTCGATCATTTTCCAGGTCTCACGCTCGGACCGTGCCAAATGCGCCCTGAAAGCCGCGGCACGATTCACATCCGCTCGGCCGATCCGCTCGCGCCGCCGGCCATTAGGCCGAATTTCCTCTCGACCGAGAACGATCGCCGGACGCTGGTCGACGGCATGAAGATCGCGCGAGCCGTCACCGCATCAGCCGCCATGAAGCGCTATGTTGTCGAAGAGAATCTGCCGGGCAAGTCGCTCCAGCGCGACGACGAACTGCTCGACTATGCGCGGCGCACCGGCGCGACGCTGTATCATCCAGTCGGCACCTGCAAGATGGGCTCGGACCCGCTCGCGGTGGTCGACGAACAACTCAGGGTCCGCGGCATTGGCGGCTTGCGCGTGGTCGACGCCTCGATCATGCCGCGGCTCACCTCCGGCAACACCAACGCGCCGGTGATCATGATCGCAGAGAAAGCAGCGGACATGATCCGGGGTCGATCGCCCGCCCACTGACAGCCGATCGCTCGAAAAAACCGGTCGCACCGGGTTGGACATAGAGATGCCCGATGCGACCGTCCCCTACTCCTCACGCGCGGGTGATCACGACCTCGAGGTATTCGCTCGGGACCACGAGGCCATCGCCTCCGCCCCGGTCGAACGTTTTGAGTAGCGTCAACAAATCGCGCTCAAGATCGATCTGACGTTCCGGTGCGAGAGCCAGAAACGCCTTGTGGGTCGGGCCGTAGAAGCGCCGGAACACGTCGACCCAGTGTTCCGCCGAGCGATAGCGGAACTTGAACATGCGGCGTGTCACGGACATCGACGTCGCGACATCGCCGAATTGCAGGCGGAGCCACTCCTCATTGCCCCAGAGCGCTGGTGACTTTACGCCCGGCGCCGGCGGCACATAGCGACCAACCACCCGGAACAACTCGCCGATGAAGCCCTCGGGCGTCCAGTTGGCGAGACCGATCTTGCCGCCCGAACGGCAGACACGGATGAGCTCGCTCGCGGCCTTCGACTGATCCGGCGCGAACATGACGCCGAAGGTCGAAAGCACAATATCGAAGGACTCGTCGGCAAACGGCAGCGCTTCGGCATGGGCCGGCTGGAACTCGACCGACAGTCCCTCCGCTTGCGCCCGCGCGCGGCCCCGCTCCAAGAGCGCAGGACTTCGAGGCGCGTCAGGATCGCATTGCCGAAATGGGCGTTCGGGTGGTTGCGGGTCAGACCCTGAAGCACCCGATAGCCGGTCAGCCGTGCCAGAAGGTCGAACTGATCGACGCCCGCCTGCCCCCGAAAGTGCCAGCCGACCTCCTGCAGTGCGATCACGTCCGCTTTCAAGGAGAGGATAACGTCGGCTATGCGATCGGGGGCAAACCGACGGTCGGTCCCGATCGAATAATGAATATTGTAGGTGGCTGCGGTGAGGGAGGGATTGATGGCTTCGCGCATGATTGCACGGCAGAAGTTGGACCGCGGCGCCGCACCGCGGCGGTCTCACCAAACGTCATATCGTGCGCTCGCTCGCACTATGCAAGGATGCTCCCACGCGATTTTCGGGGATTGCGGGATCTTGATCCGTGAATGGCTCTTCAGACCTGTGGACCTACGCTTTGGCTGCGGCAAATGCCGCGATCGCGGTCGCCGTGTCGATCCACATCGTGCTGCGCAAGGAGGAAGACCGGGCGGCCGTCGCTTGGCTTGCCATGATCTGGCTGTCGCCGTTCGTCGGGTCGGTGCTGTACTGGCTCTTCGGGGTCAATCGGATCAAGCGGCGCGCACTGAAACTGCGCGGAACCCAGCGCGATCAGGATTCGGCCGAACCAGCGGCGGCAAGACCCTCGGATGCTCAGATCGCCGTCGATCGCTTCCACACCAACCAGGCGAGGCTGGTTCGCCATGCCCCCCTCGCGCTGGATTTCTCCGCTAGCAATAGGGTGCAGCTCCTCCGCACCGGCGATGTTGCCTATCCTCAGATGCTTGCTGCGATCGACGGCGCCCGTACCTCGGTGGCGCTCGCCAGCTATATCTTCAACAACGACAGAGTCGATCTTCAACAACGACAGAGTCGGCCGACGTTTTGCCCAGGCGCTGGGTGAGGCTACCGCGCGGGGTGTCCAGGTTCGCGTGCTGATCGATGGCATCGGCGCGCTGTATTCGCTACCCACGGCCATTGGCCTGTTGCGCAGCCAAGGGGTTAAGACCGCTCGCTTTCTTACCTCCATCCTCCCCTGGCGGATGCCCTATCTCAACCTGCGCAACCACCGAAAGATCCTCGTGGTCGATGGTGCGATTGGATTCACCGGCGGCATGAACATCAAGCACGGCCACATGCTGTCGGAGCAGCCATCGCTGCCGACCCTCGATGTACAATTTCGCATCGAGGGGCCCGCGGTAAGTGATCTGATGGCCACCTTCGCAGACGATTGGAGCTTCACCACGGGTGAGACGCTGGCCGGCGCGACCTGGTTCGCCAACCCCAAAAGCGATGGCACGACAGTCATGCGCTGCATTGCGAGCGGGCCAAATGAACGGGTCGGCTCGCTTCGCCTCACTCTGCTCGGGGCGTTGACTCAGGTCGAGCACTCGCTCCGCATCGCCACACCCTATTTTCTGCCGGACGAGGAAATTACCAGCCTGCTGGTCATCGCCTCGCTCAGAGGCGTCGCGGTCGATGTCGTGCTGCCGAAACGGAGCAATCTGTTTTTCATGAAATGGGCGGAGACGGCCTCGTTTCGCCGCCTCATCGCTGCCGGCTGCCGGGTTTGGCTTGAAGCGCCGCCGTTCGACCATTCCAAGGTCGCCGTGGCAGACGGCCGCTGGGTGCTATTCGGCTCGTCAAACTGGGACAATCGCAGCCTGCGCCTCAATTTCGAGCTCGATTGCGAGGCCTTTGACCCCGCCCTCGCCCAGGAAATCGAACGCCTAATCGATGAGAAGATCGCCCGCTCCGAGCCCGTGACGCGCGAGCGCCTGAGCGCGCGCCCCTTCATCCGCCGACTGGTCGACGGCATCGTGCGGCTGTTCAAGCCGTTTCTGTGAGCGGCGCCGGCGCCGATCAGCAATGCGGCTATGCCGGCGCGCTTCCCTCGATCAGGATGCGCATCATGCGCCGGCGGTGGTCGCCATAGTCCGCCGAGGCCTTGTGCATCGTGCAACGATTGTCCCAGACCACGACGTCGTGAAGGCGCCATTTGTGGGCATGGACGAAGGTCGGCTGGATCGAATGGGCAAACAGCTCATCGATCAGGGCATCGCCATCCTTGAGCGGAAGCCCCTCGACCGAATCTATGCGATTGAGGTTGAGATAGAGCGCTTGGCGGCCCGTCACCGAATGAGTTCGCACCAGCGGGTGGCTGACCTTGGGTGACTCCCGTTCCTCGTCCTCCGTGCGCGTCGGCACCGGATTGACATTGCGGCGCGACTGATAGGCATGCACCGCGCGCATCGCGTGAAGGCGGGCTTTCATAGCGTCGGGCAGAGCTTCGTAGGCCCGATACATGTTAGCAAAGAGCGTATCGCCGCCGACCGGCGGAATGACGTCGGCATAGAGCAAGGTCGTCGAGCACGGCTTGGCCATGTAGCTATCATCGGTGTGCCAATGCTCGCCGAACACAATGCGCTTGCCATCGCCGCGGGTGTCACGTTGCGTGTTCTCGATGTAGGAGATCTCGGGGTGTGCCGCGTCGCGGAATTCTCTTAGCAGCTGGACCTGGATCGCGCCGAACACGCGCGCGAGACGCATGAACGCATCCGGGCTGAGCGCCTGCCCTCGCAGGCACAGGACCGGGCTCTCGGCATAGAGGCGGCGAAGCAGTTCCTCGTCATCGGTGGCGAGCGCCTCCGAATCCAAGCCCTCGACAATGGCGCCGAGACCGGACGGGCCTGCCTTGGTGATGCTGATCGCCATGCGTTCGCCTCCGCGCCACCACGATCCGACTTGTCACGGGGCGGTTGAAAATCTTACCGTGTGGCTCGCGCCAAGGTCCATAGGCCCACCCGAGCTCCAGGTCGGCAGGGCTCCTTCGGGCGACCAGGGGCGGACCAATGGCGAACTCCGGCACACTCTACGATCTCGAGACCCGCGCGGTACTCGACCTCTCGGGTGGGCGCCCGACCGACTGACCATGACCCTGCAAGAGCAAACCGCGGCCGCGACACCATCGATCGCGCTCGACAGCCGGTATTCATGGTTTCGCCTCGCGGTCTCGCTGGCCGCGGCGACCGTTTCGGGCGTCGGCATGTGGGCGGTCATCCTGGTTATTCCCTCGGTGCAGGAGGAATTTGGCGTCGATCGCTCCGCCGCCTCGCTGTCCTACACCTCGACGATGCTGGGCTTTGCGCTCGGTAATTTCGCGTTCGGCCGCATGATCGACCGCTTCGGCATCACGCCGGCCCTGATCGTGGCCGTGCTCATGATCGGCTCCGGCTTCGCCCTGGCGGCGGCGACCAGCGCGATGTGGCAATTTGCGCTCGTGCAAGGCGTGCTCATCGGGGCGGGCACCTCGATCGGCTTCGGGCCGCTGATCGCCGACACCTCGCTCTGGTTCAACCGACGCCGCGGCATCGCAGTCGCGCTGGTCGCGGCGGGCAATTATGCGGCAGGTGCGATCTGGCCGCTGATCATTAAATCGACGCTGCAGACCGATGGCTGGCGCACGACGTACTTCATCATTGCCATTGCCTGTACCGCGATCATCATTCCGCTGGCGCTGGTGCTGCGGCGCCGGTCACCGATCAGGACGAAGGCGGGGCGCGACAGCCTCGCGGCCAGCCAGCCGCCGCTGAAGCCAATCAGCCTGTCGCCGCGTGCCCTGCAGCTGATCCTCGTGGTCGCGGGCGTGGCCTGCTGCGTCGCCATGTCGATGCCGCAGGTTCACATCGTCGCCTATTGCGGCGATCTGGGGTACGGACCCGTGGCGGGCGCCGAGATGCTGTCGTTGATGCTGGCCGGCGGCATTGCGAGCCGCCTGACCTCGGGCTTCCTGGCCGACTATATCGGGGGCTTGCGCACCGTCCTGCTCGGCGCGGTGCTGCAGGGGGTGGCGCTGCTGCTCTACCTTCCGTTCGACGGCTTGGCCTCGCTCTACGTCGTCTCTCTGATTTTCGGACTGTCGCAGGGTGGCATTGTGCCGAGCTACGCGATCGTGGTGCGCGACCACATGGACGCGCGCGAGGCCGGCCAGCGGGTGGGCCTCGTGATGATGTCGACGGTGGTTGGCATGGCCTTCGGCGGCTGGCTCTCGGGCTTCATCTTCGACCACACCGGCTCCTATCAAGCCGCCTTCTTGAACGGCATCGCGTGGAATCTGCTCAATGTCAGCATCATGACCACTTTGCTCTGGCGATCGCGCCGCCCTCGCTTTGCGTAGGCCGGGACTGTTCGGCGGCGCCCAAAGGGGCACCAACGTTGTCTAGGATTCGCTATTTCTTACCTCATGACCGTCGATACTGAGACCCATGCGACTCCTTGAGTTTCGTGCCTATCCCGGACCAAGCCTCTACGCCCCACGGCCCGTGGTCGCCATCGTGATCGACATGGGCGAGAACGCGGCATGGACCGTGGCGAGCTTCGACCCCGGCCGCCGCGCAGAGCTCGGGTGGGCCTTGCCGGCGCTCGACCCAGCGGCCCTTGCCGACTCAACGCCGCTCGCGGATCTCTACGCGCAGCTGGTCGCCGCGTTGCAAACGCAGGCCGGCCGTGCGCGCGCCACAGCTTGGACGCTGGCGGTCAACGAGGCGCAAGTGCGCGTCGTGATCTGCAGCTACGAATCGGCCCCACTTGCGCAACAGGCGGCGCTCGTCGGCGCCAGTTTGGTCGAGTGGCTCTCCGGCCGGAGCAAAGCGGGTGGGTCGGTGAGCGGGACCCTTGATCCATCGTCGCTGATAGGTCGGCTCGAGGCGCAGGCCGCCACTTGGCTTCTCGATCAAACCACCGGTGCGCCGGTGAAGGAGGCCGAGCGGCGCGGCATTCCCTGGTTTCGCGTTCTCGAGTCGGATCGCTTGGTTCAACTTGGCCAGGGCCGCTTTCGCGCGCGGCTCCGCGAAACGCTCACCGATCACACGACGTCGATTGCGAGCTCGCTGACGCGCAGCAAGCGGCGGACGCATTTGTTGTTGGCCGAGCTCGCACTGCCAACCACGCGCCAAGAGGTTGCGGGTGGCGAGGAACACGCCGTCGCCATGGCGGAGCGGATCGGCTATCCCGTCGTGATCAAGCCTGAGGATCGCAGCAAGTCTATCGCCGTAAGTATCGGGCTCAAGGACCGGGACGAGGTGATCGCCGGCTATCGCAAGGCCAGGGCGGTCAGTCAGTTGGTGCTGGTCGAGGCCGTCGTGCCGGGCGAGGACCATCGCGTCCTGGTCGTCAACGGCAAGATGGTCGCTGTTTCCAAGCGCGTCGCAGCACACGTCTTCGGCGATGGACGAAGTACGGTCGAGGAGTTGGTCGAAGTGCTCAACCGCGATCCGCGCCGCGGTGTCGGGTTTACCAAAACATTGGTGCGGATTGACTTGGACGATGACCTAGACCGAATGCTGGCCAAGGTGGGGTTGACGCGTGTCAGCGTCCCACCTCCAGGCCAGAGAGTTGTCCTTCGGGGTGCGGCGAGCATTTCCGCCGGTGGCACGGCAGTCGATGTCACGCGGGAGGTGCATCCCGACAATCGCATCGCGGCGGAGCGGGCCGCGTGCGCGTTAGGCGTGGACATCGTCGGAGTCGATTTCATGACACGCGACATCCGCCTCTCATGGCGTGATGTCGGTGGCGCTATTCTCGAGCTCAACACCTCGCCTGGTCTTAGGCCACATCGGGCGGCAGAGGGTTGACCCGACGTAACGGCGGCCGTCATGGATTCGATCGTGCCGCCGGGCGCGAAGACCCGCATCCCGATCGCCGCCATCACGGGTTCCAACGGCAAGACCACCACGACCAATCTCACCGCTCATATTTTGGGGATCAATGGTCGCATCGTTGGCATGGCGACGACGGAGCGCGTGCGTATTGGAAGCGATACCGTTGCCCATGGTGACTTCGCCGGCATCAGTGGAGCCAAGATCGTGCTTCAGGACCCGCGCGTGGAAGCCGCCGCCTTGGAGACGTCGCGACGGGGCATCCTCAGGCGCGGCGTCTATTTTGATTGGTGCGACGTGGCTGCCGTGATGAGCATCGGCACTGATCATGTCGGCATCGATGGCATCAATTCGAAGGAAGATCTCGCCAAGGTGAAACGCCTTTTCGTGGCGCAGGCGCGGCGCATGGCCGTGCTCAACGCAGACGATCCGCTGTGTGTCGGCCTCGCGGCAGGCTTGACGGCCGCGCGCCTGTGTTACGTCAGCTACGCGCCGGACAACCCACACATCAGGCGCCAGATCGACACCGGCGCGCCCGCCGTTTGGCTTGATGAAACGGGGAGCCCGAGGATCGCGCTCTTCGATGGCGCATCACGCCATGATTTGATTTCGATTGCCGATCTCCCGATCGCGATGGGTGGCGCGGCCCGCTAAAATGTTCGGAATGCGATGTTCGCCTCCGCCCTTACCTTCGGGCTCGGTGAGTCGCTCGAGACGATTCGACAGGGGCTTCGAACCTTCAGCAGCGATCGATCGTCAAATCCGGGCCGCT
>Ga0194132_10010864_pt1 | contig 11960 bp, 8 predicted proteins | sample TA2KigOf80mmetaG_FD_148612 | JGI IMG/M metagenome (GOLD analysis project Ga0194132, IMG submission 148612) | Freshwater microbial communities from Lake Tanganyika, Tanzania - TA2015054 Kigoma Offshore 80m | ecosystem: Environmental > Aquatic > Freshwater > Lake | place: Tanzania: Lake Tanganyika... | reverse complement strand
TTGTCTTCTCCGCGAGTCAGCGATGCCCCCCCCCGGGAGTTGCTCGTCGATCACAGATCCATGCAGATGTGTGCGCGACTCGCGCCTGGGTTGGGTCGAGAACCCCTTGCCGCAAAGGGGTGGGTGGAAAAAGCCGGAGGTTGATTCCGCGCGCCCGCCAAGGCGGGAATTTCAACGACACCCGGCCTCGCACGTGGCATGAATAGGCCATGTTAAATCCTAGCAAGACGCGCTCTCTCGAGCATACCGACAGCTTCCGAAGCTGTTTTCGCTCCCAGCTCCCAGGGATTTTTTTCTTGTCGATGGTCCTGCTGATCTCAAGTGGTTCGCTCGCCAAGGCTGGTGGGGAAACCAGCGCATCCATGAAGTGGGAAAGCGAAGTTTTGGAGCATGAAGGCTCGGACCGGGAACGGCCGCCGCGCAAGGGAGGGATCCTTTTTACCGGAAGCTCGAGCATCCGGCGCTGGGAAACCCTGGAAAAAGATTTTCCCGGGCTGCCCGTCCTGGCCCGGGGAATCGGAGGTTCCCAAATGCACGAGCTCAATGAATACATCGACCGTCTCGTGATCCCCCACGCGCCCGTGCATGTCCTGGTGTACGAGGGAGACAACGACATTGCATCAGGACGCACCCCCCGGCACGTTGCCGACGGTTTCAAATTCTTTGTTCGTGAGGTCCGCCGCAAGTTGCCAAGCACCAGGATCACCTACATCTCCATCAAGCCGAGCAAGGCACGGTGGAAACACGTCGATACGATCAGGGAAACCAATCAACGAATCAGGCGGTATGCATTCTGGGCTCCGGGCGTGGGTTTTGCGGACATCTTCACGCCCATGCTTGGAACAGATGGCCTGCCCCGCCAGGAACTCTTCACGAGCGACGACCTGCACGTCAATGAGGCCGGTTATCGTGAATGGGCCAAAGTGATCCGTCCGCTCCTCAGAACACACAAGGCTTCTGGATCGCCTTAGCCAGACGCTCCAGGTAGTCCTTCCGTCGGATTTCGATGGCGCCCATCTGCAGCGTCGTCGGATTGATGACCTGGGTGTCGAAGAGTTCAAAGCCCTGCCGCTCGAGATGCCGCAATAGCTCGACCAGGGCGGCCTTGGAGGCGTTGCTCTCGCGGTGGAACATGGATTCACCGGCAAAGAACCCTCCTATTTGGACCCCATAGACTCCGCCCACAAGCACTCCATCCCTCCAACACTCGAAGCTGTGGGCAACCCCTGCGGCATGCAACTCGCAGTAGGCGTCCAGAAACTCCGGCACCACCCAGGTGGTCTCCCTTCCCCGTCGACTTTCAGCGCATCCCAACATCACCTCCCGAAACGCCTTGTCTCGGCTGAACTGGAACGGCTGCTTCTTCAAGAGCTTGTCCAGCGACTTGCAGATCTTCACTTTTTCCCACTCGAAGACAGCTCGTGGATCCGGCGACCACCAGGTGATCGGATCCACTGTCCAGGGGAAAATCCCGCTGCGATAGGCAAGTCGCAGGCGTTCCACAGAAAGGTCGCCACCGACAGCCAGAAGCCCGTTGTGTTCTCCACGCAATGCCTCATCCGGGTTTGGAAACCACAGGGCTTGCGTGAGGATTTTCATTTCAATCCCTCACTCGATGGGTGCTTGCAGGGCCTCGAGAAGCTCCCCGATCAGGTTTGTGGCCAGCGCGAACAGGACCAGGGTCTGACCATTCTCCTGGTTCTGGGAGAGCATCAGCTCGGGCAACTCAGCATCCGGGCACCCGAGGCGATACCAGCATCCCACGCGCACTTCGTTGGCTACTTGAAGCAGCCACTCCGTCTTGTCCCTCGGAACCCGCCACTCGGCTGACGTGTTTGAAGCCGCGACATGCAGCGTGCGCTCCAAGAATGTGCTGGCTTCACGCCGCGATGCTTCCTTTAGGTGACGCAAGGCGTCGGCCAGCAATGCGGGATCCGGCCCCGAGGGAGGAAGCTGGGGGGCGTTGGGTGCCGGGGGCCATCCTTCCATGCCCATCGGATAGGCCTGGAACAGGAATTCAAGAAACCCAATCCAGACCGGCTCCAGTTCGAAAATCAGCGCCTCGGGCGTGGAACGCAAAAGGATCACGGGCTCTCCTCAGGCTCCATGGTGGCGTGAAGGCTGTAGGACTGGAGCTGATGCACGTAGTGTTCTGCCTTCTCCTGGCCTTCCCGCGCCACGACACTCTTTCCCCGATGATGCACCTCCAACATGTGGGTCTCCGCCTTCTGCCGATCCCATCCAAAAACTTTCTGAAAAACGTGGGTGACGTACTGCATCAGATTCACCGGGTCATTCCAGACGATCACCCGGTAAACCGGTGCAAGACCCTCCTTCGTCTTCGACTCAGGCAACATCTCCTTTTCAGGAACCAGGACAGGTGTTTCAGTCTCGGGCATGATGTCAGGGCAGGAAGGTCGGGCATGAAACTCAACCAGCCTCTGGTACGGACCTCAAAGTGATATGTAATTTGATGCGGTCAGCCAGCGCTTGCGTGAATGCAGCAGCCTGAGCTTGCCAGATGGAGGTGTCCTTGAACTCCGTGGCGACGCGAATGCGCCGGCAATGGGTTTTCCCATCTCTCATGACGATGCGCAGTTCGACCACAGCGATCGTCTCCCCGGCTGCGGAGTGTGCGTTGCGAACGCAGGCCTCGATGCTTGATGGAGCGGACTTTTCCTTGGCCAGCCACGCGCTGAACTCTGCCTCAGTGGAGCTGGCTTCGCTGAGGAAAGCGAATTCATCCACGGTCAGCTCTGAGCAGCGTTTCGACACAAACGCAGGATCCAGGAAGGAGAGGAAATTGCCTGCCTTGGGACCGTTCTCCCGATCCAAAAGAACACGGTAGATGGCCTTGAAGGCGGTGGGTTGGTCGATGGGTGTGAGCCGCGCTGCGTTGAAAACAGCCGTCTGCAAGGCGTCCCCCTCCCAGGGCACTCCCTGGATCGCTGTACGGAGCTGATGAAGAAACGCCCTCTGGGATGCCGTGAGGGTTTCGGCTCTTGCGGGCGGGCAGGACTGGAGCTGCGTCTTCTCCTCCTCGGTGGCATATCGCTGCACCCAGTATCTGGCTGCGCGGATGCGAAGCTCCAGGTGCTTTCGTTCGAGGTCCGTGAAGGGAGCTGTCTTGCGTTTTTCGAGTTCCTTGACGATGTCCAGATGAGGCATCTGGGTGAGCGCTGAGACGAGCTGAAAGTCGGCGAGCCAATGATCCGGCTCCGAGTCCACCTCCGAGAGCTCATAAACCCGCCTGTCGCCCGCAGGCATCGTCGGATCCCGGTGGAACTTTTGATGGAACCGATCGAACTCATTGAAAAGTTTGATGATGTAAACCTCGGACGGTTCGAAGTTCACCGGCTGCCGGGGAAAAGGTCGGATGAGCAAATACCGAAGGATCTCGGGGGGCAGGAAGTCCGCCATCTCCCTGCAGGTCACGCCGATGCCCTTGCTTGAACTCATCTTGGCACCGCCGACCAGGAAGAAATCGTAAGGACAATTCAGCGGGGGCTCCTGTCCAAATATCTCCCGCAGACACGCCATGGCGACATCACGCGATCCCCCCTTGGTGCTGTGATCTTGTCCGGCGCCCTCAATGGTCACTGGAAAGGTCTTCCACTTGGCGCACCATTCCAGTTTCCAGGGCAGCTTCCCGCGTCCATCAAACGGAGACATCTTTCCCCTGTGCCCGCAGCCTTTGGCCCATTTCACCAGGTCGGGCTTGCAATGATACTCCACCTCTTTCCCGTCGTAGGAACTGACCACCGTGGTGCCGATCCGGCCGCAGTTTTCGCAGACGACCTGAAACGGATGCCAATCCTCGGCACGCTCCGCGCCGCTGACCTCCTTGTAAATCCTCCTCACCGCACCGGCTTTCCGGAGTATCGCGTCGATGGCCTCGTTGAAACGGCCGGAACGATAGACATCGCGCATCCGGTAGAACTCAGGCCGGATTCCCAGCTCGCCGAACACCGAGAAGAACTCCGTGATGTAGTGATCCGCCATGTCGGTGGCTTTGGATCCTGGGGGCGGTGGGGTGTTGCAGAGAGGAGCGCCAAGATACTTTTCGAAATGCTCCTTCTCGCCGTAGGGGATCTCGTCCACGGGATCATAATCGTCCACGCCGAACAGATAGCGAACCGGGATGCCCTTTGATTTCAGCGCACGAAAAATGGCGTCGTGGATCAGAGGACCCCTGAGCGCTCCGACATGGGCACGGCCGGACGGGGTTTTTGAGTCATTGATGACCTGCGGTCCGGACAGATTCTCTACCAGTTGATCGCACCAAAACATAACAGGACGGAGAGCCTTCCAGAGAACACGATCCGGATCAACCCTCGCTTCAAGGATCAGAAGTCCGGATAAACGACCTCGGTTTGCAATCCCCCCGTGAGGCGAGTTGTCCCGCCCAACACATGAACCCGCCCGGTCCTCTCAACAGGTTCCAAATCCACCACACCAGGATGGAAGCAGCCCGCTCATGCCGCTGCCGAAGCGCAAGAGCCAGCCGATGGTTTGAGATGAAACTGGACGGTGGTGCCCCGACCGGGCTCGCTCGAGAGATCCAGCTGCCCTCCCATCAGCTGAACCAGTCGGTCGCTGAGAATCAGGCCCATGCCGATCCCTCCATGCTGGCGTGTTCGTGAGGAGTCCACCTGACTGAAGGGCCGAAGGATCCTGACCTGATCCTCGGTGGCGATGCCCGGGCCTGTGTCACTGACCCGGAAGGTCAGGGATGGCTCTGCTGAATCCTCGCCCCTCGGGCACATCCTGAGCGTCACTTCGCCTTGCTCGGTGAACTTGATGGCGTTGTCCACCAGATGACGAAGCACCTGATACAGCCGCCGTCGATCCCCGATCCTTCAGACCCAGGGACATGAGGGCATCGTGTCGCACAAGTCGGAGCGAGGCCATGTCCTGAAACGTAGCGCCCCATCCCAGGCTGATGGCCTGGCAGCAGATCCGGTTTCCAACGCTTTGGGCCAGCTTAAGGACAGATCGCGAAACACTGGACTGAGTGCGGTCCCCAAGCACAAGGTCCGCTCCGTCATCCACCGCTGCCTGCCAGGAACAGAGATCTCCGGGCTCGATCCGGTCACTGCTGTCCCCTGAGCTGAAGAGCACGCAAGACACACCCGCCGGCCAGTGCTGGAGTCCGGTCCAGGCCGCTGCGCCATATCCCCTGGCGGGCTCGTGCACGACATCGGCCCCTGCCGCCCGCGCCCGCAAGGCGGTCGCGTCAACGCTGCCGTTATCGACTACCCGCACGCAGTTTGCACCTGGATCGAGCCATCGCCCCAGGGTTTCGCCGATGCTTTCCTCCTCGTTCAAGGCAGGGATGAGAACCTGGGTGTGAGCCAGAAATGACATCTGCGCCGGGACACTAGCCCCCGCTTCGGATGGTCGGCAACAGGATTGAAGTCCCCTCCGCGACGATTTCGATCGCCCCAGGTCCGGGGTGCGCGATGCGGACATCAGCGCCCTGCGTTTTTGCGCGGAGCGCGCTCTTCCAGGATGCCGCTTATCTGATCCCAAGTTTGACGCGTGGACCGACATCTCTGTTTTTTCTTTTCGGGTGCGCAAACACGCTTGCCTGGCATAGGTCGAACTGGAAGGGTGCCGCCCGTGCCACGCGCGCGAGACCATTTGCGGCGACAACATCCTGGGCCATGGAAGTCTTCCTGGCTCGGGGCGCTGACGTGTCTCCTCTTCGTCGGGCACCTCCTGTTTGTTGAGATCCATCTGCACGCCGAGGAACATCATCATCCGTTCCATGGAGCCTTCGCAGAATCGGATGAACTTTCTCATCCACATGAGCATCCTCCGGGTATCAACCATACACACGGAGACCACATTCCACACGCCGCAACCGATCACCGTCTGGAGTTCACGTCGCGGCCGAAGTCCCTGCTTTTTCTGATCTGCGACGAGACACGCATCAGCGTCCTTCCGCCAATTCCCCCTGCGATCATCTGGAGTTCTGGAGTTCGACATTTTGACGGTTCACCAGGAGAGTCCCCTCCCACGCTTCTGCAGCCTCGTCCTCCTCCCTGCCGTTGATCCCACCCGGCTAACCGCCCGTTGGTGTTTCGGGTTGAACCTGGATCCCAACAGGGCACGACATCCGTCAACTCGGTGGAACTGCCAGACGCATCTCATGCGTGTTGGAATGTTTCCGATTGCGTATCAACCCCCTTGCTCGATGAAAATTTTGAACCTGTTTATTTTGTCCACATTTTTGCCTCTGATAATCCTGCTTCCGGCCTGCAAGGATTCAGCGGCTCCGGAACATGGACACGATCCTCACGACGAGCCTCGGATGGCTCAGATCACCGCCTGGAGCGATCGTTATGAGGTGTTTGCTGAGCACAGCCCACCCATCGCAGGAAAGATCACGCGGTTTGCCACACATATCACCGACTTGCGCACCGGCCAGCCGCGAGGAGAGGGAACCGTGCGCTTCGTCAGGCGACAGGGTGAAATCTCGATCGACCACATCCAGGCCGCGCCGCTGCAACCGGGCATTTACGTGCCTGGATTTGTCTTTCCCCAGCCGGGCGATTGGACGCTGACCCTGAGCATTCCAAGCGACGGAGCGGATGCCGAAGTGGACCTGGGCACGATCAAGGTATATCCGGATTCGGCCACGGCAGACCGCTCGCCTTCCCCAGCTCATACGGAAGGGGTGAGTTTCACAAAGGAACAGCAGTGGAGAATCGGCGTCCGAACCGAGCAGGTCGCTAAGCGGGGGATGGTTCAACGAATCAAGACCGCAGGCCGGGTCCGGGCCAAGCCAGGTTTCGCAACCACAATCATCGCCCCCGTCTCAGGACAAATCCTCGCCGCACCAGGTCGCAGCTTTCCTGAGCCCGGGCAGGCTGTGGAAGCCGGCCAGCTTCTGGGTTTGCTAAAGCCTGGTTTCTCAGAAGGCGCCGCCAGGGTGGCTGAGGCTGACGCGGAATTCGCGATCGCCAGGGCCGCATTCGAAGCGGCGGAAACATCGGGAAGACGTGTCAGGGCACTCGTCGAAAGCGGGGCGAAATCGCCGCGAGAATTGCAAGAGTCGGAGCTTGCACTTGAGTCTGCGAAGGCGCGATACGCTGCAGCTGAAAACCTGCTGAAGACTTTCAGGCAAACGGGCGGGAAGACTTCAGGCAACGCACCCCTGATCATGGAGATCCATGCACCCATCGCGGGTGTTCTGAACCAGATGACAGCCGGGCCTGGTGATGTTGTTTCTGCCCAACAGCAGATGTTCAGTATCCTGAACCCCAGCACCGTATGGATCGAGGCGGCAGTGCCCGAATCCATCGCCACAGGACTGAAGAACCCCCAGGATGCGTTCATCGAGTCAGCGTCTTCGGCAGGCTCAATAATTCCTGTCACCGGCCAGGGTCGAGGAAGGCTGGTTTACATGGGATTGGAAGTGGATGCCGCCACGCGCACCGTGCCGATCCTTTACGAAACAGCCAATCCGGAGTCCGCTCTGAGAGTTGGCCAGCACCTGACAATGTTTATTGGGTCAGCAAGCGAGGAAAACACGTTGGCCGTTCCCGACGTTGCGATCCTTGAAGAGGAAGGCCACTGGATCGTGTTTGTGCAAACGACAGGTGAGCTGTTCGCAAAGCGCATCATCAAGCCGGGCATCCGCGACATGGGTTTTGTGCAGGTCCTTGAAGGCCTACAGGCAGGGGATCGAGTGGTGGTTCGGGGTGCCTATGCCATCCGGCTTTCCTCGATCTCCGGAGCGATCCCGGCTCACGGTCACACTGACTAAGGAGGATCCATGGATACCCTGATTCGATGGGCTCTCGGACATCGGGTTCTGGTGCTGATGTTGGCCTGTCTCCTTGTCGCCGTGGGCGTGCAGACGACGTTGCGCATGCCCGTCGATGTGTTTCCCGACCTCACAGCACCCACGGTCACTGTCATCACCGAGGCGCATGGCATGTCTCCGATTGAAGTCGAGGCCCAGGTGACGTTCCCTGTCGAAACAGCTCTCAATGGCGCCTCAGGAGTACGCCGTGTCCGATCCGCGACAGCTGTCGGCCTTTCTGTTGTATGGGTGGAGTTTGAGTGGGGAACGGACATTCACGTTGCCAGTCAGACGGTCACGGAGAAACTCAATACGATTGCTTCAGAGCTCCCGGCCCAGACAGAGCGTCCGGAAATCGCACCCCAGTCATCCTTGATGGGGGAGATAGTCTTTCTCGCTCTGTCATCGGTGAAACAGTCCCCGGCGGATTTGCGGAACTATGCGGAGACATCGATTCGACGCCGCCTGCTCTCCGTGGCAGGCGTGTCCCAGGTAACGGTGATCGGAGGAGGAGAGAAGCAGTTCCAGGTGGTTCTCAACCCGGCCCTGATGGCGGGCTACGGCATCAGCCTGGATCAGGTCATGGCGGTGTTGGAGAACGGCAACGAGAACGTCTCAGCAGGAGTCATCAATGAAAGAAGCATGGAGTGGTTGGTGACAGGAGTGGGGCGCATGCGGTCGATGGAAGACATAGGAGCCACGGTGGTTCTTGCACGTGATGGCGCGCCCTTGCGCATCAGAGATCTGGGGACAATCAGGATGGGTGAAGCTCAGCGAAGAGGTGAAGCCTCTGCCATGGGCAAACCAGCCGTGATCCTTGGTATCCAGAAACAGCCTGGAGCCAACACCCTTGAGCTCACTCGACGACTCGACAAAGTCCTCTCAGACATCTCCTCCCAGCTGCCCGACGGGATGACCCTCAAGACAGATATTTTCCGGCAGGCGGATTTTATCTCTGTGGCTGTTCGGAACGTTCAAAGAGCGCTTTTGGAAGGGGTCGTTCTTGTCACCATTGTCGTGTGGCTGTTTCTCGGAAGTTCGAGAGCGACGCTGATCACACTTGTAGCGATTCCCCTGTCGTTACTCACGACCGTGCTGGCCCTGAAAGCCTGGGGAGCATCCATCAACACCATGACGCTGGGCGGCATGGCCATCGCCATCGGAGCTCTCGTGGATGATGCGGTGATCGATGTGGAGAATGTCTTTCGAAGGCTGCGGGAGAACCATCTTCTACCTCTTGAACAGCGTCGCGGTTTTCTTCAGGTCGTGTCAGATGCGAGCATCGAAATCCGCAGCTCCATCGTGTTCGCAACCTTGATCATCGGCATCGTGTTCGTCCCCGTGTTTTTTCTAACAGGCGTGGAGGGACGGTTGCTTCAGCCGCTTGGAGTCGCCTATCTGGTGGCTTTGGCGGCTTCGTTGTTGGTGGCGGTAACCGTGACTCCGGTGCTGTGCTATCTGTTCCTCCCGAATGCCAGGGGTGTCCGGGTCGAACACGAACCCCGGGGTGTTAGGTGGTTGAAACGAGGCTATGGCCCCATCCTGGATTCTGCACTGGCCCACCCTTGGCGATACACCGCGCCTGCAGCCCTGGCGCTCGCCGTATCGGTCCTCCTCACCACACAAATGGGTCGGACATTCCTCCCGGAATTCAATGAAGGATCCCTCACCATCAGTGCCGTCACATTGCCAGGCACATCCCTGGCTGAATCGGATGCACTCGGACGGTTGGTGGAGGAAACTCTTCTGGCCTTCCCAGAAGTCGTCTCCGTTGCCCGGCGCACCGGACGGGCGGAACGTGATGAGCATGCACAGGGCGTTGAAGCGTCGGAGTTGGATGTTTCCATCTCGATGAAAAATCGAAGCAGATCCGAATTCCTCCAGGCCCTGCGCGGTGCCTGTTCGCAAGTGCCCGGGGTCAATATCACCCTGGGTCAGCCGATCTCGCATCGCATCGACCACATGCTCTCAGGCACCCGTGCAAACGTTGTCGTAAAGATCTTTGGAGCGAATCTCTATCAGCTGCGAACGCTCGCAGAGAAGGCACGGCAGTCGATGGAGAGCATCCCCGGGGTGGTGGATCTGTCCGTCGAACAACAAACCGAAGTCCCGGTCTTGAGGATACTCTTCAATCGCGACGCAATGGCGAGACATGGGCTTACGGTCAAGCAGGTGGCCCGGGCCGTGGAGGCTTCCGTGCAGGGGATAAAGGCTTCACGGATCATCGATGGACAAACTGGTTATGATCTCGTGGTTCGTCTCGGAGAATCGGAAGCGTTGCATTCGAGCACCCTGAGCGACGTGTTGGTGGATACTCCAGGGGGCGCAAAGGTGACTCTGGCGTCTCTTGCGCAGATCCAACGTGATACAGGCCCAAATCAAATCCTTCGCGAGCAAGTGGAACGCAAGATCGTGGTCCAATGCAACACGGCTGGCCGTGATGTCACGGGGGTGGTGAATGACATCAGGAAGATCGTTGCCCCCATCCTGGATTCAACACCCGGCTACCGGGTGGAGTATGCGGGACAGTTCGAGAGCGCGGCCGATGCAAGTCGCACGCTGGGTCTTGTCAGCCTCGCTGTCCTGGTCGGGATTGGAGTCATCCTGCATATGGCTTTCAACTCCGGGCGTGACGTGGCGATCATCATGCTCAACCTGCCGCTGGCGCTCATGGGCGGCGTCGCGGGTGTTTTTCTTCAGGGAGGAAGCTGGAGCGTGGCTTCACTCATCGGGTTCATCACCGTCTTCGGCATCGCGACGCGAAACGGCATCATGCTGATCTCCCATGTCCGGCATCTTCAGGAGCGTGAAGGCGTGTCCGATTTTCATGCCGCCATTCGCCGGGGCGCCCTCGAACGGCTTGTGCCCATTCTGGTGACAGCCCTTGCCGCCGCCCTCGCACTGATCCCTCTCGCGCTCGGAGGGGATAAGCCCGGGAACGAAATCCAACATCCGATGGCCTTGGTCATCCTGTTCGGGCTGCTCACTTCGATGATCCTCAACATGGTGATCGTACCTGCTCTCTATCTGCGATTCGGCCGGCCTTCACGTCCTCTGCCTGATTCCCTATGAACTCCTCCCTGATCCCTATCCTGCTCTCTCGAATGGCATGCATGGCTCGTCCTGAGAATCCCTCGGGGTTGCCGGGAACGCCTCTGCATCGGCTTCAGGCCCGTCGACGCGGAAAGCGGAACCTCCTCGCAATGGCCTGGGTGCCTTCACTCATCCTGTCGCTGTCCTTGCGCGCGGCGGATGGGTCGATCCAGCCAGCGGTGCCGGTGGATTCCCTGACTCTGGAACGCGCCACGGAGATTGCCGAGCGCACCCATCCACAACTCGCCGAGGCTCACGCCCTGGTCGATGCGGCAGCCGGCCGGGCGGAACAGGCTGGCAGGCTTCCCAACCCCGAGCTTGTCAGTGGAGCTCAGCAGCTCCCCGCGAGCGCGGGCGGTTCGAATCAACGCGAGTACATCGCGGGACTCTCGCAGCCCATTCCGCTGGGCGGAAGGCTTGGAAAGGCACGGGCGGCCGAGTTGTTGGACAAGGAAGTGCGGGTTCATGGTCTGGAGGTCATCCGTCGCAACCTGAGGCGCCTGGTTCACAGCAGCTTTGCGACGGCTCTTTACCAGGAGGAGGCCTTCCGGATCCTGAGCCAGATGACGAGCCACCACGACAAGGCCACGACAGCAGCGCGCGCACGCGTCGAGGCAGGGGATGCCCCCTCCGAGGAGCTAGCCCGGGTGGAACTTGAAGCGGCCCGGGTCCGGGCAGAACAGCAGCGCGCCGGCGCGCTGCGGGATCAAAGCCGGGCCGCCCTCGCCGCAGCGATGGGAAATCCTCAAATGCTGATCGGATCGCTGTCGGGAAACCTGGCGGAGGCATTCGAGCTTCCCGCGTTGCAGGAGCTCTCGAGCGAACTTGCTGCCCAACCGCAGCTGCGCCAGGCCGAGGCCGAGGTTCGAGCGAGCCACGCGCGCATCGTTTTGGCGCGTGCGGAGAGGATTCCGGATGTGAAAGTGGAAGCGCTTTATCACCGGATGGACTCCCTGAGAGAGAACACCGTTGATATTGGCCTGAGCATTCCGCTGCCTCTGTTCAATCGAAACCAGGGCCGGATACGTGAAGCGCGTGCAGAGGCGGTTGCAGC
>Ga0194132_10010863_pt1 | contig 11961 bp, 11 predicted proteins | sample TA2KigOf80mmetaG_FD_148612 | JGI IMG/M metagenome (GOLD analysis project Ga0194132, IMG submission 148612) | Freshwater microbial communities from Lake Tanganyika, Tanzania - TA2015054 Kigoma Offshore 80m | ecosystem: Environmental > Aquatic > Freshwater > Lake | place: Tanzania: Lake... | reverse complement strand
GTCTCGGCCTCGGCCAGCGGCCGACGCACGCCCACATAGTCGCCCGTGAAGAACCCTGAGCTCCTTGCTGGGAGCGGCGCTCGGCGGGTTGGTCAGTAATCGATTTTGCAAGGAAGCCGGATGATGGACCCGGGTTTCTTGCGATTTGGGATTCCCGTTTGGGTCGGTTCGTGATTCGGTCGGTGCCGGGTTGGGCGTCGGGGGATCGTGATGAGCAAGCCGCGGGATGAGCGCCAGGACGACCTGTTCCGGCCGGCGCTGGACGGCATCATCAACCTGGAGCACCCGCTGGTCCGGTTGGCCGGGGAGATCGATTGGGCCTTCCTCGACCGGCGCTTCGGCTCCGTGTGCCGCGCGGGCTCGGGCCAGCCGCCGCTGCCGACGCGCCTGGTGGCGGGTCTGTTCATCCTCAAGCACATGCACGACCTGTCGGACGAGGTGCTGTGCGCGCGCTGGCTGGAGAACCCGTACTTCCAGTACTTCTGCGGCGAGGTGACGTTCCGGCACGAGCTGCCGTTCGACCGCTCGTCGCTGACACGCTGGCGCCAGCGGCTGGGCGAGGCGGAGCTGGTCGCGCTGCTCCAGGAGAGCCTCTCCGTCGCGCACAAGACCGGCGCGCTGGCGACGCGCGATCTGGAACGGGTGGCGGTGGACACCACGGTACAGCCGAAGGCGATCGCGCACCCGACCGATGCGCGGCTGATGCACCGGGCGTTGGTCAAGCTGGTGGTTCTGGCCCGCAAGGAGGGTGTTCCGCTGCGCCAGAGCTATCTGCGGCTCGCCAAGCGCGCGGCGATCATGGTCGGGCGCTATGTCCATGCGCATCAGTTCAAGCGCGCCCGGCGTCAGCTCAAGTTCCTGCGCACCCGGCTCGGGCGCGTGATTCGCGACATCGACCGCAAGATCGCGGACGATCCCGAGCGCCAGGATCGCTTCCGCTCCCTGCTCGGGCTCGCCCGCCGGGTGCGCGCGCAGGATCAGCGACAGCGCGGCCAGAAGGTCTATGCCCTGCACGCCCCCGAGGTCGAGTGCATCGGCAAGGGCAAGGCGAGAGCCCCTTACGAGTTCGGCTGCAAGGTCTCCGTCGCCACCCCGGTCACCAAGCCCAGGGGCGGCCAGTTCGTGCTCCACGCCAAGGCGCTGCACGGTAACCCGTTCGACGGCCACACGCTCGGCCCCGTGATCGCCGACATGACCGGCCTCACCGGCGTCGAGCCCCGCCGCATCCACGTCGACAAGGGCTATCGCGGCCACAACCATCCCAACCGCTTCAAGGTCTGGATCTCCGGCCAGGCGCGCCGTGTCACCAAGACCATCCGCCGCGAGATGAAACGCCGCGCCGCTGTCGAGCCCGTGATCGGCCATCTCAAGGCCGAGCACCGCATGGAGCGCAACCATCTCAAGGACCGCGACGGCGACCGCGCCAACGCCGTCCTCGCCGCCGCCGGCTACAACTTCCGCCTTCTCGTCCGCTGGCTAGGGAGGCTTCTGCGTGCCCTCGTCATGGCGCTCGTCTATCGAGCGACCGCGCCCTCGCCAGCCTGAAAAACCAGCGGCGGAAGTTCTTCACGGACGACGAAAAAGACTCGCGCGCGCCGGTGTAAGGGCCGCGGCTGATTGTTGAGTTTGGATGGCCAAATTTCGCGCGCGGAGCGAAATCGAGCCTGCTGCCTCGGCGCGCGCTGTTGACTCGGTCCGCCGCGAGGAAGCCAAGGTTGCGATTGACCAGGACGAGATTGTCGCCCTTGAGCAGGTAGGTGTAGTGTCCTAACGCGTGCAGCTTACCCTCAGTCAAGTTCGCGATGGTAGATTTGCCAGGTCGACCCATATTTGAAATCGAGGATGCCAAAGTTCTGCTCGATGTGCCTGGCCGCGCGACTGCGTGGTCCAGGGCGGCCTCTGTTTCGCGCTGCTGTTGGATGGGTGCGATCTTCGAAAGGACAGCTATTGACAGCAGCATCCCGCAAATTTCGCCGATCTGCTGGCGCTGGACTTTGAGAGACTCATCGCTGAGCAAATGCGCCGCCATAATGCGATAATAAGATAGGAGCGTGGCCGAATTGAATCATCGAGCTCGGCGAGCCGCAACGTGACGGCGGCATACCCCAACACAGGCCGAGTGCGACCAGAAATAGGACAAGAATGCGATGTCGCCGGTTGATGGGCCCTGCCGGCATTACCTTTGGAGGCATCGGCAGCTTCATGCATCGAGGTGCACCGGGCTTCCGCTCGTGAGGGCGCGCTGGCACGCATCAAGCACACGCAGCACGGCAATTCCTTCTTCCGGATTCGACAGTGCGGGGCGGCCGGTTGCGATCGCATCGAGGAATGCTTGGCACTCGCGACGCAGCGGCTCCTCGGCCTCATAGGCAATCGGGACTGCCTTGGCTTGGGCTACAACCGGTACCTCGCCGTCCCAGCGCGCTTTGTGAGGATAGAGCAACAGTTTCTCGGCGCCGGTGCCAACATCGTTGAAAACAGCCATCGCCTCGTCGCCAATTACGACCAAGCGTTGATCCTTGAAGGGATGGATCCAGGAAACGAAGATATGGGCCTGCACGCCGTTATCAAACGTGAGATGGCTGAGCGTCGTATCGGCGACGCCGGGATGAAGATATTGCCCGCCTTCGGCGGTGACGCGGCGCGGTAGCCGACCAGTCAATTGAAGAATCATCGAAATGTCATGCGGAGCAAACGACCAGAGCGCGTTCTCCTCGCGCCGTATCTTCCCAAGGCTCAAGCGCGTCGAGTAGACGTAGCGCAGCTGCCCCAACCGTCCAGCATCAAAGGCTGCTTTCAGCGCCTGGAATGCCGGATGATAGAGTAGCAGGTGTCCGACCATCAGAGTTCGACCCTGCGCGCGCGCGAGCGCCGATAGCGTTCCAGCCTCTGCGAGATCGAGGCAGAGCGGCTTTTCCACGAACACATGCTTCCCGGTGGCCAGCGCACGCCGTACCAGCTGCTCATGCGTTGCTGCTGGAGTGGCGATAACGATCGCATCGGCGGAGGCCAATGCCTGCTCCGGCGTTTCTGCCATCTTTACGTCCGGATATAGCGCGGCGAAATACGCTCTACTCGCCGGAAGCGAATCGTAAAGAACGCTAAGCGCGCCAAGCGCATGCATGTTGCGTATGAGGTTCTTACCCCAATGGCCGAGGCCGAAGACCGCAACACGAGTCTTTGTGCTCAAGCGGCCCTCGCGCGGCATGCGAGGCTCTCGAGCAGTTTAAGTTCGCAATCGAGCCGCTCGTCCCAGGTCGGGACGAAGCCCGAGGCATTCAGCATTGCCGCTCGCATTGCCTGACGCCGCTCGGGTGCGCGGTGAAGCGCGAGCAGAGCGTCACTGAGCTCGGCGGCCGCGTACGCACTCGGAATGCGCAGCGCAGCTTCAGGCGGGACGAGCCGATCAGTCATGACATCGATGCCATTACTCGGCTGTGAAGCCGGAATGATCATACATTGCCCTGCCTTCATGGCTTCGAGGTTTGAATTGCTGAGATTGCCATAGCGATTTAGCGAAACGTAAACATCACTGCGCGCGTGCGCTTCAATGATTTGGGCATGCGGCAAGCGCTCGATGAATGCCACACTCCCACCCGCCCCAGATGCCACCACCTGAGCGCGCAGTGACTCGAGCTGCGGGCCCGTGCCGATGACGATCGCGTACAGGCCATGCGGTTCCCGGCGCCAAGCCGCGAGAAATGCGGCGATGAACACGTCAGCGCCCTTGTGCGGCTCCAGCCGGCCGATGAACAGGACCTTCGTACGGCCGTCCGGCAAAGTGGCGAGCTGCGCGTGGGGCGATGCGGGCCGGTCGCCCAGATCGACCCCATTCACAAGCAAGTAGCGGGGTACACGTGAATCGAGCGCCGCATCGAGCCAGGGCTCGACCCCGCTACCGTCCTGCGTGACGATGGCGCCGGCGAAAGGCGCCCGATAGGCCCAGCGCAGCACGTGCCCGTTCACGCCGCTGCGGGATAGCGCGCTGCGCATGGCGGGATAGACTCCCATTACACGGAACACCACCGGTGTTCCGAAGCGTCGCGCGATCCAGGCACCGGTCCAGACATTCGCGTTCCCGACATAGACGAGATCCGGCTGTTCGGACTTCACCAGGCGCGTGATAGTCTGCGCTTGGCGGAACTCTCTGAAATATCGGCCGAGCTTGGTGGCTTCGCCTTCGCGATGACTGGCGAGAATTCGCACCGGATTGCGCAGCCCCACCACGGAGACGATCCGATCTTGTGGATCGCTCCAATCAGAGCCGAAACCCTTCGCAGTGAACACGAACATGGGGTCGTGAGCGCTGCGATCGAGGGCTTCGATCAGCTTGTATGCTGTGGGCACGCCGGTCGGTAGCCATCGGCGTTCGGCCAAACTCGTTTCGAGCCCACTGAAGAGCCGCGCGACGTAAAGAATGCGCATGCAATTTTTAGGCGTTGCGAGCGAGAATGTCGAGGATATGCCCGGCGGCATCGCCGCTGCCGTAGACTGAAGGAGGCCCGGAAGCCGGACGGAAGCCTAACGCCTCTGTGATCACGGCGGCGATGCGCGAAGGGCCTAGCCCCGGCGGCGCCAAACGGTTCCAACCCGCTCCAATTGTCTCCACCCACTCGGTTTCATCGCGCAGGGTCACGCAAGGCACTGAAGCGAAGTATGCCTCCTTTTGAACGCCGCCGCTGTCCGTCGCGATGGCGGCCGCGCCTAGCAGCACCGCCAGCATCCGCCGATACGGCAACGGCTCGACGATACGCACGCCATCCGTCGCCGCGCCTATCCGCGCGATCGCGGCGCGCGTGCGCGGGTGCAGCGGGAGTAGCACCGGGCAGGACTTCGCGATGATTGCGAGCGACCCCAGGATTGTTAGAAGACGCGTGTGATCATCCGTGTTCTCCGCACGATGCACCGTGGCTAGCACGTATTGCCCAGCCTCAAGGCCCATGTCGGCAAGCACATGGTGGACATCCACGCGCGCGCGTTCGCGCCGAAAGACATCGAACATGACGTCGCCCACCATGTGTGCCTTGTGGGCGCGGCCCTCGTCGGCCAGGTTCTGAATTGCCGCGCCAGTTGGACAAAAGAGGAAGTCGGCGAGGCGGTCTGTCACCACACGGTTCACTTCTTCCGGCATGCCGGGCCGATGCGAGCGCAACCCCGCTTCGACGTGAGCTAGCGGCAATCCGGCCTTGGCTGCGACCAGCGCGCCGGCCAAGGTGGAGTTGGTGTCGCCGTAGACGAGCATGAGATCGGGCTTCAGGCGCGCGATGGCTTCTTCGAGTGCGATCGAAATTCGGCCCGTCTGCTCCGCGTGCGATCCACTTCCAATGCAGAGATTGATCGCGGGTTCCGGGATCTCGAGTTCGGTAAATAAGTCGGCTGACATGTTGTAGTCGTAATGCTGGCCGGTGTGCACGATCGTTTCGCTCAATCGTGCATAGCCTCCCTCGCGCAGCCGGCGCGATATTGCCGCGGCTTTGATGAATTGCGGCCGCGCACCCACGACAGTGAGGATCTTCACGCCAGCGCCGGCTCCGGCCGACCATCGCGGCCAAGCCCTTTACTCGCCAGGTACGCTTCGCAGCGTAGCGCGATCGCGTTGCGGAAACCGCGGCGATCGAACACGAGACGCCGATAGGGAACCACAGCGTAGGTGCTCAGCAGATCGGTCCAATAGACGAAGACGCGCTTCTCAACGCGGTGCCACGCGGACTCGCCGAAGGGCGCGCACGCGAGCTTGGCTACGCTGCGCAGCGGGCGCACCCAGCCGGGACTGACGTATTTCGCGTTCACCGGGATCTCCTGCCAGACACCGCCCCAATTCGCGTCCATCAGCATGGACCGGTATAGGCGCTGGTGAGCTTTGGCCGAGAGCGGCAGCGGGCGCCAAAAGTCCAGATAATCATTGTCCCAGAGCGGCAGCCGCCAAGCGTGGCCGAAGAACTCGTAGACTCGCTGGCCGCTAACCACGAACTTGGCCTGGCGCTCCTGGCATTCCAGAAACTCGTAGAGCCCGTGATCGGCCTCGGACGCGACCGCGCCGGGCAAGGCCTCGGCCAGCGCCGCCGCGGCGCGCGCGCGGATGCGCCGGTCGTTATCCGGCGTGCGTAAATCCTCCCACAGATTGAAATGCTTGTCGACATACGCATCCAGGACGCGATCCCGACGTTCCGGCCATGAGAGGTCCGATCGCGGTTGCAGCAGCTGCGGATGGATATGGTTCCCGGAAATGAAGTCGCCGCTATTGCCGTTGATGAACACGGCATCGCGCGGCACCTCTCTTTTATCGGTGAGCTCGCTGATCGCAAGGAAGTCCTGGAGGAAGGGAACTGAGGCACAGCTGTCGGCGAATTCGAGATACGCAGAGTAAGGCGCGCGCCGCGCCAGGTCCTTCACTTTCGCCGGGCTGTAGGGAATGAAGGTCCAGCTGTAGCCGAGCCGTCCGGCAATAGCCTTGCTGGCGGCCGCCTCGTGATTACCCGGGCGACCGTAGGCATAGCAGCGCACGTCGCGATAACCGACGTGCTTCAGGGCCGAAGCGATGAGCCGCGAATCCAAACCTGCAGACAGGGGGAGCATCACCGACCGGCCGTTGAGGCCGCGCACCATCTTCTCAATGACCGCCAATGTCGTCTCGTGCAGGCGCCGCTTCATCGCCGCTTCGTCTTCAGCCGCCTCAAGCTCCCAGCTGGTGTAGGCGTAGTAGCGGTGCCTGGCCGGTCCATCCCGTGTCACCACAATCAGCTCACCGGCACGCAGCTGCTTCATCTCCTCGTATATTGTTGATTGCCCGGTTGCGTATCCAGCCATCGCAAGCTCGAGGCACCCTTCGGCATCAAGGCGATCAAGCTGCGCCGTCGAGGCGAGCCGACGCGCCTGATCCGCCATCAGTACTGCGCCGGGTCGTTCGACGATGAACAATGGAATGCTACGAATGCGATCGACTGCCGCGATGGTGTGCGATGCAGTTCGGTGGAGCAGCGCGAAGCTGCCATCGAGGTGGCGCAGGAGCGCGCCGAGCGCCTCCGGCTCGCGTGTCGTGGCCAGGAGCTCGCGGGCAGAATCAGCCGCTGAGCCGCCCTCGAGACAGCTTCCGTCGCGCACGATGTACCCCTTGAACCACGTCTCGCTTGCTGGACCTGTGACGCAGGTCCAGCCGAACTCCTCGTTCAAGAGGAGGCGGACGCAATCAGCGGCCGCGAAGGCGTTCGATATGATCAGCGAACTGGCCAAGGTTCTCAAGGTTGTACTTGTCGAGATCTTCGTCGGGAATCTTGACGCCGCTCTTCTCTTCGAGCGTGAAGAGAAAGCTGATCTGATCCAATGAATCGAGTCCAATATCTTTAAGTGTCGTCTCCGGAGTGAGCGGCGTTTCGATGTTGAACCGCTCCCGCAGGGCTACGAAGACCAATTCCATAGTCGATGGCATGCTGCTATCCTTCACAACTCAATTCGCAAGATGGTCGAGGCCCAGGACAACCCCACACCGAATCCCGACAGCAAGAGCTTCTTGCCGTTGAGCGCCAGCATCCCTCCCAGCGCTTCGAGCGTCATCGGAATTGTGGATGACACGGTATTCGCAAACTCAGCCATCATCACCGGCACACGTTCCTTTTCCAGCCTCATCTCGCGCCCCAAGGACTCGAGCATATAACGGCTCGCTTGGTGAAAGACGAACAGGTCAATCTCGGCCCGGCTCATCCCGTTGGCCGCGAGACACGCGTCGACATCGGCGGGCACGCGTTTCATCATGAAATTAAAAATCGACCTCCCGTTCATGTAGAGAGCACCCGGACCGTGACAAGCCGTGGTGGGATTGCGGCTGCCGCCGGCCCGCACGATCAGTTCATTGGCGCCGCTCCCGTCGGAGCCGAAGCTGAAGCGGCCGAGGCGCCCCGGCCCTGCCGCGCGTAGCAGCGTCGCGGATGCGCCGTCGCCGAAGACCGGCACAGTGCTACGGTCGGCGGCGTCCATGACCTTTGAATACGCTTCGGATGTGATCAGCAGTCCGCAGCCGATGCCGTGCGCAGCCATCATCGCCTTGGCGATAGAAAGCCCGTACACATAACCTGAGCAGCCCTGATTGAAGTCGAAGGCGGCGACTGAGGTAGGCAGTTTTAAACGGTCCTGTACGATGTCAGCCGTCGCTGGCAGCCGGTAGTCGGGATTCTGCGTACAGAGTACGAGCAGCCCGATCTCAGACCGCTCCGCGTGGCCCTGAGAAAACAATCGTTCGGCCGCGGCGACCGCCATGTCGGCGACGCTCTCGTCCGGACGCGCGATGTGCCGTTGGCGGATTCCGATCTTTCCGTCGAGGAACTCGCGCTCGAAGCCGAAGCGAGCCGCAATTTCGTCATTGCCGACGACGCAATCGGGCAAATAGCTCGCAATGGCCGAAACGCCCGGTTCACTACGATCCGCGCTCGCTGACACTCCGACTTCTCCCCGGTCCGTTCAGTACGAATAACAGATACGCATTGTATCTCCGCCGCCATCGACGCGCACTGCATTGAGCGTGTATGTGCGATCCGCAGCGCGCCGTTCCCCGAGGTGCCGGAACTCGAGCGTGCTCTCGGCGATGGAGCCGCCGCACGCAGCGAAATTCTCAATGTAAATTAGGCGAATCCCATCCGCAGCGATGCTGCGCGTTTTCAGAGTCTCTGCGTGCAGGAGTTTGTTGGCCTCGATGAGACCGTTGAGAAAATCAACCGTGCAATAGATACGCGCTAGCTTCGCCGTGCCGGCGAAGTCGCCGGTGCGATTCATCTGACCGATTACGGAGGGCAGGTCAACGGTCCGCCGTTCGATAATTGGGCCGGTTTCGCGAAATGCATAGCGCCGTACGTTGCCGCGCCCGTCAACCAGCTCGAGCGATGCCGAGGCGCCGGCTTCATGACCCTCGGACCAACAGCCGTCGCGCCGAACCTCACTTATGAGTTTGAAGCGGCGCACGTGCTTCGGGCGATCCAGCTCCTCCGTCTCCCCACAAAAATGGCGGTCGAACCACGCATAGAGGTCCGCTCCCCGGATGTAAGGGCGAGTGCCGACATAGCTGAGCTCGGTCATCTTCATGGGTGCAAACACGCTGTCAGAGCAGCTGCTGGTGTGGCTGCGCTGCTTCGCATAAGGTCCCACGGCCATGTCTCAGCCCGCCTTTTTCTTGCGCCCCACTCGCATTGACGACGGGGAGAGCCTCAATGACCTCTACTTTCGGCTGGCCGGCATCGCCAGAACCGTGGCGCAGTGGCGTTGGGAATGGCTTGACTGCCCTGGCGGACCTGCTCCTTCGTGGGTGATCGTGGAGCGCGCGACCGGTCGCATTGTAGGCCATCACGGCGTCGTGCCGGTGACGCTGCAACTCGGCGGAAAAGTGCTCGCGGCAGCGCGCACGGAAAATACCATGGTCGAGCCCCGCGTGAGGACGCAGCTCCGCTATCCAGCCATGGAAGCAAAGCTGCTTGCGGAGCTTCTCTCGAAGTTCGACGTCATCTACACCACGTCGGGCAAGGGCGCGCATGGCATGGTGCGCAAGCGTCTCGGCTATGAAGCGGCCGGCCGCTGGCGCACGTTCGTCGCCGGCACGACGCCCAGCTACATCGCAGGTCGTCTCGCCGGCCGCCTTGCTGCCGCGGTGCTCGCGCCGTTGGGTCGCGCAGTTTCGCGGCGGCGGAACGATGCGGTTCTCGTCGAAACTACGGATTTCGCCGCCGTCGCTCGTCTCTGCGCAGCCTGGAGCGATCACGCGGTCCTCGCGCCACAGCGATCGACCGAAATGCTGCGCTGGCGCATCAATGAGCATCCCTACCACCGCGGGGTCCTCGCGACCGTTCGCACCGGAGATGTTCCAAGCGCAATCATCGCATGGCACGAGGCGGTGGGCCCGGGCGGAACCTGCGAGATTCACGTCGACGATCTCTTAGCGGCCGGAAGTGATTCGCGCAACATGACCCTCGCTGTCGCTGCCTTAGGTCATCATTACCGCGGCCGACCCGCAAGGCTCCTGGTGCGAGCACTCGGTGCTGTTGCCGAGAAGCTCGAAGCATCAGGCTTCCGCGGTGGAGCCCCGAACGGCGCCGAGTTGCTGGTTCGATCCGATTGCCTGCCGCGGGCCGCCATTTGGGAGGGTACAATGCTGATCGCAGAGGGCATCTGACGAACTACCAGGCGAGCGCGCGGAACGACTGCGCGGCTTCCGGTCCGAACCGTTTGCCCAGGCCGAACCGGCCGAGGAAGCCATCGATCTCATAACCTCCGCTCGCAGAGTCCTCGGGCGACGCTATATAACCGACCATGCCATTGGCATAGCCGACATAGAGTGTGTGATTGTCGGCAGTAGCCAGACCGCTCAACATTTCGGCGCTGCCGAAGATGACTCTCAGGTCCTCGCCCAGTCGCCAGAGAGTGACATCGAGCGTGCGTCCGGTCGGGTCGCCATCAATGTCCTTCAGCGTCAGACGCTCGCGCCGGAACGCAGGCGTAGCGAATTTGATCGGTCGTGCCGCCAGCTCGGCCTGCTCCGCTGCGCAAGCGAGCGCCCCCGCGATGCGTTCCGCGTCACCCACGGCCGAGTGGCGGAAGCGCGGGCCAATTACGGCCTCTCTCAGGTGATCCTTGAGTCCGGCCGGGGTACGGACGAGATTTGGGCGTACGTCTCCGCTAAAGCCCTGCAAAAACGCGCAGACCATGTCGGCTCCGTACCGCGCCTTCAACGCTTGGCGGAGCAGCCCGGGATAGTCGGCACCGCGCCGCGTCACCGGGTCGGCAACGGGGTGACAGGCGAAATGGGAAACCAGTGCCTTCGGCCTGCCGTTGGAGGCGCGGAACGACAGTACTGATATGCGCTCGTCGATCTCGCGCGCATGGTTCGGCAGACTCTGCGTGCGCCGCAGTGGGATGATGCCGCAACGCGTCCATGCGCGCCGGCGGCGATTGATGGCGACATTCGGCGCCAATGCCCGGCCGAACGCGATCTCGACCTCCTCTGGGCGGGCCTTGAGCGCGGCTTCGACGGCCTCGATGACTCTGCGGTAAATGTGTTCGACGAGCGATTTGCTCGTTTCCCCGTAGGCGAACCTCGGATCGGGGTTCGGCGTTCCATGGGTGTGCGTGGCGCAAAGCGCGACGGCGGCCATGTCGCACCCCAGGCGTGCAGCAATCTCCATACGCAAGCTATCGGCGAGGTCCGAGCCAAACCAAACGAGATCGGCGGACGCGAGAGCCGCGATCTGCCTGCCCGCGCGCAACAGTAGCACCTGCGCCTCGGTCGGCGCCGCCCAAGTGTCGCCCGGCATCGCCCCGTTGACCGCACGCTCCGGGCGCTGCTCGAGATGAAGCGCAAGCGAGGCCGCACGCAGTTCGAAAATGCCGTTCACGTTTTTGACAGCTCCGGCAAAATTTCACGCAGCAGCAGCAACGCCTCCGCGGCTTCCATGCCGCACTCCGAGCCGCGAAGACGCGCCAGCAGCGCCACAGCCTTGATCGAGCGCGGATGCGGCCAATAGCGAATCTCGGTCGAATAGCATTTGAGCGCGTCCCGCTTGCGATCAATGTAGCGATCGATACCGATATACGTTGTCGGCAGGAACCGATGTTGCGGCAACGAGTATTCACTCGAGGATAGAATCTCGCCGGCATAAATCCGGCGCACCTGCGCGCCGGGCACGGGCCGGCACGCCGTGATGACCGCCCGCGCCACAATCGCGTGATCGACGTTGAGGTCTCCGATGTGATGAGTGTAGATGACAGTCGCCCCAGTCTTCTCGATGAATGTAGAGATCCGCTTGACAACGTCGAGCAGCGGAACTGTATCCATTCGGTTGTCGGGAAAGTCGTGGAACTCGATTTTGCGCACGCCCATAATGTCCGCGGCAGCGCGCGCCTCACTATGCAAACTTTCTAGGTTCGCCGGATCGATCGTGCCGTTGTCGGACCGAGCGGCGAGGCCGGTCGCGAGGAACAGTACGC
>Ga0194132_10010862_pt1 | contig 11962 bp, 15 predicted proteins | sample TA2KigOf80mmetaG_FD_148612 | JGI IMG/M metagenome (GOLD analysis project Ga0194132, IMG submission 148612) | Freshwater microbial communities from Lake Tanganyika, Tanzania - TA2015054 Kigoma Offshore 80m | ecosystem: Environmental > Aquatic > Freshwater > Lake | place: Tanzania: Lake... | reverse complement strand
GGTGCTCCAGGACCATCCGGATCGCCCTCTCCCGCACCTCAGGTGCGAACCTCGTCGGTCTTCCCATGACTCCATCCTTTCCAAGAAATGGAGCCTCCGGGAAACCCGGGGCGATTCATTTACGGAGTTGACCGCGTTCATGCTGCGGTTGCCACGCTGCCGGACCGATGCTCGCCATCGAGCCGGCTTCCCGACGACCTGGCGAGTCGGTCAGAGGCTAGTGGTCCGCAGCGGCTCCTCGCACTCCGCCGCGACGACGTCGTCGAGCGTCTCGCGCCGCGACATCAGCGTCGCGCGCCCCTCTTCCCACCACACCTGCGGCGCACGCCCGAGCGAGTTGTAGTTCGAGCTCATCACCGCGCCGTACGCGCCCGCATCGTGCAACAAGACGAAGTCGCCGGGCTCCGGTGTCGGCAGATCGCGCGGCTGGACGATCTCCGCCGCGTCGCGCGTGAAGACGTCGCCCGATTCGCACAGCGGACCGGCGACCGCCCACGCCTCTGGCGGTCCGAGCCGATCGCCGACGACCGAGATGCGATGGAACGCGCCGTACATCGCCGGTCGTACGAGGTCGACGAAGCCGGCATCGACCATCAGGAAGCCGTGGCCCTCGCCCTTCTCGTTCGTGCGCGTGTGCTTCCGGTCCGCGACGCGCGCGACCACGGTCGCGCACGGCGCGACGAAGAAGCGTCCCGGCTCGATCTCGACGCGGATGTCGCGGCCCGTGCGGGTGCGAAACGACTCCTGCGCCGAGCGAAGCGTCCGCCCGAGCGGGCCCAGGTCGGGAGCGAACGAGGGATCCCGATACGAATGCGGCAGACCGCCGCCGAAGCTCACCGCGCTGCACGACGGGAGGCCCGGCAGGAGGTTCTCGAAGACGAGCGCGAGACGCGCGACGTTCTCGTTGAACTCCTCGACCTCCGGGCCGCTGCCGACGTGTGCGTGCAGGAGCGTCACAGGGAAGCCGTCGCGCTCGGCCGCGGCGGCGAGCGGCAGCAGGTCGTCGAGCCAGATCCCGTGCTTCGAGCTCGGACCGCCCGTGTCGGTCGCGCGCACGTGTCCGTGACCGAATCCCGGATTGACGCGAAGGCCGACCGGCCCGCGGTAGCCGGCTTCGGCGAGCGTCCGGAGCTGGCCCGGCGAGCCGAGATTCGGGAGGACGCGCTCGCTCCGGATCACGTCGAGCGCGTTGTCGCGGAAGACGTCCGCCGTCAGCAGGACGACGGGCGGCTCCGCGCCCATCGCGAAGCCGGCGCGCTTCGCGCGCAGGACCTCGTTCCCGGAGACGGCGTCGATCCAGACGCCGCTCTTCTGCATCTCGCGCAGCACGAGGTGCGCCGAGCACGCCTTCATCGCGAAGCGCGCCGCGAGAGACGGACCCGCGACCAGGTCGCGGATCGTCGCGATGCGCTTCCGCAAGACGTCCGCCTCGTAGAAGAGGAACGGCGTGCCGATCTCGGCGGCGAGTGCACGAAGGAAGGCGGGATCGGAAAGCGGATGAGCGGCCATGGCCGGTGACTGCCACCCCGCACTCGCGTCTTCAAGCGGCGCCGCAGCGGCGGTCCTCTCTCTCCGCGATCGTGGAGTCGGGATGACGCCGGCGGCGCCTGCGTGGTAGGGGAAGGGGCGATGCGCGTTCCGTTCACCAAGATGCACGGGCTCGGCAACGACTACGTCTACGTCGACGCGTTCCGGACGAAGATCCCGGACCCGCCCGCCCTCGCCCGCCGCATCTCGCCGCGCCGCACGGGCATCGGCTCCGACGGCCTGATCCTGATCGCTCCCTCGGACTCCGCCGACTGCCGGATGGAGATGTACAACGCGGACGGCAGCCGCGGCGAGATGTGCGGCAACGGCATCCGTTGCGTCGCGAAGTACGTCTACGATCACGGCATCGCGCAGCGACCGGAGCTTCGCATCGAGACCGACTGCGGCATCAAGACGCTCGGCGTCCGGGTCCAGGGCGGGCTCGTCTACGAGGTCGCGGTCGACATGGGACCGCCGCGGCTCGAGCCGGACGCTCTCCCCATCCGCTCGGAGGCGCCCGTCGTCGACGCGCCCTTCGAGGTCGGCGGCCAGACGCTCCGGATCACCTGCGTCTCGATGGGCAATCCACACTGCGTGACCTTCGTCGACTCGACGGAGCACGCGCCGGTGACGACGCTCGGACCGATCGTCGAAAAGCATCCGTTCTTCCCGCGTGGCGTCAATGTCGAATTCGTCCAGGTCCTCGAAGCCGCGCCGAGCGCGCGCCTCCGCATGCGCGTCTGGGAGCGCGGCTCCGGTGAGACCGCCGCGTGCGGGACCGGAGCTTGCGCCGTCGCGGTCGCGGCCGCGATGACGGGACGCGGGCGGCGCGACGTGGAGATCGAGCTCCTCGGCGGCCCGCTCCACGTCGAGTGGCGCGAGTCCGACGGGCACGTCCACATGACCGGGCCCGCGACCGAAGTCTTCGCGGGAGAAATCGAGCTATGAGCACGTCCTTCCCCTTCCCCGGCTCGCTGGTGGCGTTGATCACGCCGTTTTCGGGAGGCTCCGTCGATCACGGGGCGCTCGAGGCGCTCGTCGAGAAGCAGATCGCGGCCGGACAGAAGGGGCTCGTCCCCTGCGGGTCGACGGGCGAGTCCGCGACCTTGACGCATCAGGAGCACACGCAGGTCGTCGCGACCGTCGTCCGCGCCGCGAAGGGACGCGTCCCGGTCGTGGCGGGCACCGGCTCGAACGCGACGGCGGAAGCGATCCGCTTGACGCGCGAGGCCGAGGACGCGGGCGCCGACGGCGCTCTCCTGATCTCGCCGTACTACAACAAGCCGACGCAGGACGGCATCGTCGAGCACTACACGGCCGTCGCCGAGGCGACGTCGCTGCCGCTGATCGTCTACAACATTCCCGGCCGCACCGCCTCGACGATGGAGGTTCCGACGCTCGCGCGGCTCGCGCAGGTCGACAACATCGTCGCCGTCAAGGAGTCGACGGGCTCGATCGACCGCGTCATGGACACGATCGCCGCTTGCGGGAGCCGGATGGCCGTCCTCTCCGGGGACGACTCGCTGACGCTACCGATGATCGCGATGGGCGCGAGCGGCGTGATCTCGGCCGCGGCGAACGTGATCCCGGCGGAGATGGCGGGCCTGACCGACGCAGCGCTCGCGGGAAGGTGGGACGAGGCGCGTCGGATCCACTATCGCGTGCTGCCGCTTCTCCGGGCGCTCTTCCTCGAGTCGAACCCGATCCCGATGAAGGCCGCGGTCGCGATGCTCGGCGGCTGCCGGGACGAGCTTCGCCTGCCTCTCCGCCGCATGGCGCCGGAGCCGCGCGCGCAGCTCCGCGCCGCGATGAAGGCCCTCGGCCTTCCGATCGAGCCCGCGACGGACGAGGCCCGCGTTTGAAGCCCGACCCGGTCCGGCTCGCGATCGCCGGCGCCGGTGGCCGGATGGGACGGATGCTCCTCGCACAGGCGGCGCTGCGTCCGGGCGTCCGGGTCGCGTCCGCGTTCGAGGCCCCGGACCACGACGCGGTCGGAGCCGACGCGGCGAGCCTCGCCGGAATGCCGGGCTTGGCGGGAGTCCGCGTCGTCGACGACGCCGCCCAGGCGATCTCCGCGGCCGAGGTCCTGATCGAGTTCACGCTACCGGCTCCCTCGCTCGAGCACCTCCGCGTCGCGGCGGACGTCGGGCGCGGCGTCGTCCTCGGAACGACCGGGTTCACCGCTGCGCAGCAGGAGGAGATCGACCGCCTGGCCGAGCGGATCCCCCTGCTCCAGGCCTCGAACATGAGCGTCGGCGTCACCGTCCTCGCCGAGATCGTCGAGGAGGTCGCGCGTCGCCTCGGGGCGGGCTTCGACATCGAGGTGGTCGAGACGCACCATCGCCACAAGCGGGATGCCCCCTCCGGGACGGCACTCACGCTCGCTCGCGCCGCGGCGATCGGGCGGGGGGCGAACCTCGAGAGCTGGGCGATCCACGGTCGATCCGGCATCGTCGGGGAGCGTCCGGACGAGCAGATCGGAATTTTGGCACTGCGCGGCGGCGACGTCGTCGGCGACCACACCGTCGCCTTCTACGGGACGGGCGAGCGGCTCGAGCTCACGCACCGCGCCCACAGCCGCGAAGCGTTCGCCTCCGGGGCGCTCCGCGCCGCCGAATGGCTCGCCGGCCGCGCCCCCGGCCGCTACTCGATCCGCGACGCGCTCCACCCCGCCTGACTCTTGAGGCTGACGGTCGCGTCCGCTATGTAAGCGCGGCAGAAACGCTCCCGCGGTCCCATAGGGAGGCGGCGGCGCGGACGACGACGGAGCGAGGCGGGGAGGGAGCGACCACGATGCCGCACCGGGCCTTGATCGGCGTCGGATCGAATCTCGGCGAGCGAGCCTCCAACATCCACGAGGCGCTCGAGCGGCTGTCCCAGCTTCCCGATACCCGCGTCGTCCGGATGTCGTCGCTCTACGAGAGCGAGCCGCACGGCGACGCGAAGACCTGGTTCGTCAACGGCGTCGTCGAGGTCGAGACCGAGTTCAAGTCCGCCGATCTCCTGAAGAAGCTGAAGGCGATCGAAGAGGCGATGGGCCGGAAGCGAGTCAAGGGCAAGCGCTGGGGCTCGCGCATCATCGACCTGGACATCCTCTTCTTCGACCAGGAGGTCGTCTCGGGGCGCACCCTCAAGATCCCGCACCCGGAGATCGCGAACCGGCGCTTCGTCCTGCTGCCCCTCGCGGAGGTCGCGCCGCAGCAGAGCCATCCCGAGCTGGGACAGACCGTCTCCCAGATTCTGGCCACGACGAAGGACCGGAAGCGGGTCACGCTTCTGCCTCCGAGCGCCGCGCGCAAGTCGACGGCGTGATGCGCGGGTCAGGAGGACTCCTCGCGCTCGAGCGCGCGACGGGTCGCTTCGATCGACTTCTCGAGCGCCGCGACCTCCGCCGCGAGCCGCTTCCCGCCGTCGGGCGCCGAGAGCACTCCCGGATCGTCGACGACCGCGGCATAGCGTTCGAGGACCTCGCGAAAGCGCGCCAGGGAATCGAGATCCGGATAGCGCTGCGCCGCGATCCGCGCGAAGTCGCGCGCGCGCTCGAGGGGATAGACGAACTCTGCCCAATCCTCGAGCGCTACCGTACGCCCGCTCGCCGAAAGGCTCTGAAGCTTTCGCGAATACTGGTCGAGAAGCTCGAGGTGCATCGCCATCACCTCGGAATAGCGGCTCCAGTAGCAACCCGTGGCGAGCAACAGGCTCACGGCGAGCACGAGGTGACGTGCCGCAACCTTGACGCTCTGCATCGGGCCTCTTAGCATCAAACTCGGCTCTCGTACGGTCATGTCCGCGCTGCCACTCATCTACTTCGAACGGTTGCTCGAGGACTCTCCGGATATCATCGTCGCGGTCGATCGGCACGGACGGATCATCTTTTTCAATGACGGTGCGCGGACGGCGCTGGGCTACTCGTCCAGCGAGGTTCTCGGACGCCACGTCCAGATGTTCTATCCTTCGCTCGACGACGCTCGCTCCGTGATGGCGGCGATGCGCGATCCGTTGATCGACTCGCCGGGTAAGGTGCGGAACTTCCAGACGACGTTCGTCACCCACACCGGAGAGCGCGTCGCCGTCGCGATCTCGGGCGCGCTGATCTACGATGAGACGGGCGCGGAGAGCGGCTCGATCGGCTTCGCGAAGGACCTGCGCGAGATCCACCGTCAAGACCAGCTCGCGACGCTCGAGGAGATCGCGGTCAGCGTCGCGCACGAGGTGAACAACCCGCTGACCGCGATCCTGAACAACCTCTCTCTGCTCGGCTCGGAGATCCGCGTGCTCGGCGGCACGGACCAACCGTGCGACGTCGAGCTCGAACGGATCGACTCGATCGAGAGCTCGGTGACCAAGATCCAGACGATCGTGAACCGGCTTTCGGCCATGGCCGGCGCCCGCCGCTACGGAACGCGCGAGTACCTTCCGGGAACGCGAATGGTGGACCTGTCGTCGGACGACGTCAGCCGCGCCGCGACGCCCCAGCCCCGCGCGACGGCTCCGACGAGCGGCGAGCTGCCGCTGCGCGGTCTGCACGTGCTCGTCGTCGACGACGACCTCGCGGTCTGCCATTCCGTCGGCGACGTGCTGCGCGCGCAGGGTTGCGACGTCGAGACGGCGACGTCGGGAGCGCACGCGCGCGACCTCGTCGACGAGCGTCCGTTCGATCTCGTGCTGAGCGACGTTGTGATGCCCGACGTCGATGGATACGACCTGTTCATGTTCATCCGCGGGCGGCACCCGGAGACGCCGGTGGTCCTGATGACCGCGTTCTTCTACGACCGCGATCACATCATCAAGCGATCGAAGATCAACGGCCTCGACGGCGTGCTCTTCAAGAAGCCGATCGAGCCCGCTCGGCTGGTCGAGATCGTCCGCGAGCGCTGCGGTCGCTGAGCACGAGCTCGCCGCATGGCGATTCGGATCAACCGCGTCTACACGCGCACCGGCGATCGCGGCACGACGCGCCTCGTGGGCGGCGGCGAGGTCCCGAAGGATTCGCGCCGCGTCGAGGCGTACGGAACCGTCGACGAGCTGAACAGCATTCTCGGTCTCGCGCGCGTCTTCAACGAAGACGCCCTCCGCGCGAAAGGCCGGAGCCGCTCGGCCCGGGCGGCGTCCCGCGAGCTCGAGGATCTGCTGCAGCGCCTCCAGAACGAGCTCTTCGATCTCGGCAGCGAGCTCGCGACGCCCGCGGGACAGTCCTACCCGGGCATGTTCACGGTCGGGGACGCCGAGGTGAAGGCGCTCGAGCAGCGGATCGACCGCTGCCAGAAGGACCTGAAGCCGCTCGCCTCCTTCATCCTGCCGGGCGGCGGTCGCGTCGCGGCGTTCCTGCACCAGGCGCGCACGGTCTGCCGTCGCGCGGAGCGCGACGTCGTCCGTCTCGGGCGCGAGGAAGAGGTCGGCTCGGGACCGATCCGCTACCTGAATCGCCTCTCGGATCTGCTCTTCGTGCTCGCCCGCTGGATCGCGCATCACGGCGGCGACGCGGAGTATCTCTGGGAGCGCGGCTTGCGGCTCGCGCCGCCCCGCACGCCCCCGGAAGCGGCGGCTTCCCCGAAGCCTGCACGAGCGGGCCGGAAGGAGTCCAAACGTGAGCGCTGATCGTCTCTATCTGAAGCAGATCGAGGTCGGGCCGATGCAGAACTACGCCTATCTCATCGGCGACCGCGAGAAGCGCGAGGCAGTCATCGTCGACGCGGCGTGGGACGTCGACGGCCTGATCGAGATCGCGGAGCGCGACGACATGCGCGTGACCGCGGGGCTCGTCACGCACTTCCATCCCGACCATCTCGGCGGCTCGATGATGGGCATGCAGATCACCGGCGCGGCAGAGCTGATCGGGCGGCTGCCCGTCAAGATCCACATGCACAAGACGGAGGTGCCGTATGCGGCGCGCATCGCCGGGCTCTCGCCGTCGGACATGTTGGGAACCGAGGGCGGCGACGACCTTCGGGTCGGCGACGTGTCGATCAAGTTCCTGCACACCCCCGGCCACACGCCGGGCTCGCAGTGCTTCCTCGTCGACGGGAAGCTCGTGTCGGGCGACACGCTCTTCATCGGCTCGTGCGGCCGCGTCGACCTGCCGGGCTCGAGCCCCGAGGACCTCTGGCGGAGCTTGACGAGCACGCTGAAGACGCTGCCGCCGGAGACGGTGCTCTACCCCGGGCACAACTACAGCGATCGGAAGACCTCGACGATCGGCGACGAGACCCGGACGAATCCCTACATGCGCTTCGCGCGCATGGAGGACTTCCTGACCATGATGGGGTATTGATCGAAGAAAGGGGCGCCGCCCCTCTCCTCCACGCGGCAAAGCCTGAGCTGCGCCTCCTCTCCCCGCTCGCTCGCGCTCGGCCGCGCGCTGCGCGCGCGGAGGCCATGCGTTTAGCTGCGGGAGGGTGGAGTGCGGACGTCGACGTCGGCGATGTCCGGAACGCTCTCCAGGAGGAAGCTGCGGAGGCGGCGCTTGATGCGCTCCTCGAGCTGTCGGATGCGCTCCCGGCTCACCCCGTAGCGATCGCCGAGCTCCTGCAGGGTCTTCGGCTCGTCGGCGACCATGCGCTCCTCGAAGATCACCCGCTCCTTCTCGTCGAGCGTCTCGCCGAACTCGCGGATCCGGTCCTGCACGAGCCCGCGGAGCTCCGACTCGCCGACCTGATCCTCCGGCTCTTCGCTGCGGTCCGTCAGGAAGTCGAGCATCGAAGCGTCGCCTTCGTCGCCGACGGGAGCGTCGACCGACACGTCGCGGCCGGAGAGCCGCTGCTCCATCTCCACGACCTCGGATGGCTTGACGGAGAGCCGTTCCGCGATCAGCGCCGGATCGGGCGAGAACCCCTCGCGCTCGAGCCGATCCTTCTCGCGCTGCAGGTTGAAGAAGAGCTTTCGCTGCGCCTGGGTGGTGCCGAGCTTCACCATCCGCCAGTTGTTCATCACGTACCGGATGATGTACGCGCGGATCCACCACACGGCGTAGGACGGAAACCGGACGCCGCGATACGGATCGAAGTTCTTGACGGCCTCGAGGAGACCGATGTTTCCCTCCTGCACGAGGTCCAGGAGGTTCTTGAACGCCTTCTGGTACTGCCGCGCGATCATCACGACGAGGCGGAGGTTCGACGTGACGAGCCGGAGGCCCGCTTCGCGATCGCCGTCCTCGCGCCAGAGCACCGCGAGACGATGCTCCTCCTCGGGATCGAGCAGCGGATGCCGGCGGATCTCGGCGAGGTAGCGCTGCAGGTTGTCGGTCGGGACGAGCGCGCCGAAACGGTCCTCGCTGAGCGCACGCGTCTCGTCGGCCGGCGGATCGGGCTCGCTCTCGCCGTCGTCGAGCTCGAGCTCGCGCGGCTCGTCGGCCTCGACCTCGTCCTCCGCTTCCTCCTCGGACTCGGACTCGACGGGCTCGGGCGCCGCCGTCTTCGCGGCCTTCGCTCGAGCGCGAGCCGTCGCGGGCTTCTTCGGGCCGGAGGCTCGGCGGTTGGACGTCCGCTTCACCATGCCGGTGGTCTCCCGCGCCGGCGCGTCAGGCGGCGCCCCGTCGGGGCGACTAGCGCTCCTCCAGGTAGACCGCGCTCACCTTGGAGGCGGCGACCTCGCGCAGAGCCGTCACGACTTCCTTGTTGTCCGTCTCGACGAGGGGCCGCGAGCCCTTCAGGAGCTGCTTCGCCCGGCGCGCCGCGAGCAGAACCAGCTCGAACCGGCTCGGCACTCTTTCCAGGCAATCTTCGACGGTCACGCGCGCCATGACGACTCCAATCCTTCCCGAGAGGTCCGGAGGGCCCGTGGGTCCTCCGATCTGCCGAACTTAACGGACCTCGGATCGATAGACCACCCCGCCTCGTCGGGCGCCTTTCGAGGCGACGGGACGGGAGTGGGACCGCTCAGTTCAGGGCGTGCGGATCGGCGCGCGCCAGAAGGTCGCCGACGATCGCCCGGCTCGCGAGGGCGCCGTCGCGAAGGCGCGCCACGAGCGCCGCGTCCTCGGGATGCTCTCCCTCCCAGCGGACGGCGAGCACCTTCAGCTGCCGGAGCAGCTCCCGGTAGGCGTCCTGGAGGTGGACGAGACGCTCCCACGCGTTCCGGGCCTCGCCGCGGATGCCGTCCGCGCCGTCGTCCGCGTGGCGTCCGAGCGCGGCAAGGCGTGCCGCCACGCCGCGCACGTTCTCCTGCTCGCCCGCGGCGAGATCCCGGAGGATGCGCGTCATGTGCGGATACGGCGCACGGTCCGCGTCCGCCTCGAGATGACGCGCGAGGTCCCGCAGACGACCGTGGATCGTCTGCAGCTCCTCCACGACGTCGGCCGTCTCGGTTCGCAGCCAGGACACCGTGGGCGAGTTAGCCGCGGGCCCCACGGCTGTCAAGGTGAACGAACACCTCGACGTTGCCCTTCTTCGCCCCTGCGAGCGACGAATCGACGATCCCGAGCACCGTGAGACCGAGGGCTTCCGCGGTGGACACGACCTTGTCGACGGCGGCGCGCCGATCGGCGGGATCGCGCACCAATCCGCCCTTCCCGACCCGGCCCTTGCCGACCTCGAACTGTGGCTTGACGAGGGCCACGATCTCTTTCGGCGCCTCGAGCTGAGCGAGCGTCGGCGCGAGCAGGAGATCGAGCGAGATGAACGAGGCGTCGACGACGGCGAGAGAGGGCACCGGATCGAGGGCTCGCGGCGCCATGTGCCGCATGTTCGTCCGCTCGTGCACGCGGACGCGCGGGTCCGTCCGGAGGGACCACGCGAGCTGGCCGTAGCCGACGTCGACCGCGTGCACGACGCGCGCACCGCGGCGGAGGAGACAGTCCGTGAACCCGCCCGTGGAGGCGCCGACGTCGACGCAGACGCGATCGCGCGGATCGACCGCGAGCGCGTCGAGGGCCCCGGCGAGCTTCACACCGCCGCGCGAGACGTACTCGTGGTCCGGTGCGGTCACTTCGATGCTCGCGTCCTCGCGGACCGGCGTTCCCGCCTGGGTCACGCGCCGCCCGTCGACCAGGACGAGGCCCGCGAGGATCAAGCGTCGCGCGCGCTCCCGGCTCGGTGCGAGGCCGCGCGCGGTGACGGCGACGTCAAGACGCGCGCGAGAGGACACGTCGCAGCAGCGCTTCGAGCGGGGCCGCTCGTTCGCCGAACGGAGCGAGCGCCGCGACACCACGGCGCGCGGCCCGCTGTGCTTCGCGCCGGGCTCCCTCGAGGCCGAGGAGGGCCGGGTACGTCGCCTTCCCGCGCTCGCGATCGCCGCCGCTCGGCTTGCCGAGAGCCGCGAGGCTCCCGACCTCGTCGAGGATGTCGTCCGTGATCTGGAAGACGAGGCCGAACGACTCCCCGTACGTCGAGAGGCGCGCGAGCTGCGGCGCCGAAGCGCCTCCCGCGATCGCCCCGGCGCGCACGCAAGCTCGCAGGAGCGCGCCCGTCTTGCGGCTGTGGATCGCGCGTACGGTCGAAAGAGACACGCCACGGCGTCCCTCGTTCGCGAGATCGAGGACCTGTCCGGCGACCATCCCGACGCCGCCGGCGGCGCGCGCCACCTCCGCGAGGATGTCGAGGCTCCGCGCCGGGCCACGCGAGCCGCTCGACCCGTTCGAGGACACGTGCGCGAGCGCGTCGAAGGCGTCCGTCAGGAGAGCGTCGCCCGTCAGGATCGCGAGCGCTTCGCCGAAACGGACGTGGAGCGACGGCTTTCCCCGCCGCATGTCGTCGTCGTCCATCGCCGGCAGGTCGTCGTGCGCGAGCGAGTACGCGTGGATCATCTCGATCGCGCACCCGGGTCGAAGTGCCCGTCGCCGCGCCGCGGCTCCGCCCACCGCCTCCGCCGCGGCGAGAGCGAGGACCGGACGAAGGCGCTTCCCCGGTCCGAGCACGGCGTACCGCATCGCGCGCGTCAGTGACGCGGGTCGATCGCGGCGCGGAGCGAGCAGGCGATCGAGCTCCCGCTCGACCTCGCGCCGCCGCGTGCTGAGCCAGGCGTCGAGAGAGCGGTCCGTCACCGCGCGGCGTCGTCCGCGTCGCGTACGCGAAGCACGCCGTCGGCATCGCGGACGAGCACCTCGACGCGCCGCTCGACCTCGCCGAGCTTGTCGTGCAGGAGGCGAAGGAGCTGGATGCCCCGCTCGAACGCGTCGAGCGACTCCTCGAGCGGGAGATTGCCCTGCTCGAGCCGCTTGACGATGCCCTCGAGGGTCTGCATGCCCTCCTCGAACGTCGGCTTGTCGGTCGCGGGATCCCTGGCGGCGCTCACGGGGTCCACCCGTAGCAGACGGAGCGCCGCTAGTGCACCGCCGTCGAGATAGCGTCAACATCGTACCGCCCCTCGACGCCCCCCGCGGCGTCACACCTCCTCGAAATATGCCAGATATTCCTTCGTCGGCGTTCCTTGCGAGGGACGCCGATGAACGGCAATCTGCTTGACGCTATCTCGACGGCGGTGCACTAGCCTGCATTTCTCA